>Ga0193732_1000033_pt1 | contig 43425 bp, 33 predicted proteins | sample U1s1metaG_FD_145077 | JGI IMG/M metagenome (GOLD analysis project Ga0193732, IMG submission 145077) | Soil microbial communities from a riparian zone of the East river system, Colorado, United States - U1s1 | ecosystem: Environmental > Terrestrial > Soil > Riparian zone | place: USA: East River...
CTGGTGGGCGATCTGCGGATTGGTGTTTCCCGCCGCACTCAGCAGAATGATCCGCGCCCGCATCGCCAACCCTGCCGGCAGGGAGCGCGAGTTGGCTAGGCTCTCTCCAGTTGTTCCCGTTGTCCTGCGCTTAACACCAGCTCCGCTTTGGGCCGTCCCATCGCCATAGGCACATCCATTGTGCACGAGATGCCTATTTCGCTGGCAATACTATCGCCACTTAATGGGACAGAACACCAGTTTTAGTAACTAGTGACCAGGTTGGCGAGCGTGAGTTCTAAAACCGGGTTTCAAACCCAGCCACTAAGCCTCCAAAGCCAATCCTTGGAGACGCCAGGCGCGTCCGTCTACAGACTGCTGCCCCCATGCCTGTGCGGCTGCCTTGAGGTACGTCCGATACGGCATCGATTTCCTCGACAGACCTCTGCGGTCCTGTGGATAGGCGCCGGTTTCGCGACTTGCTCCATGCCTGTGTTAACGCGGGAGGACAATCTGCGAGATTGGGAATCTTCGGTGGAGAGAGCGATACAGTATCGGTTGTATTGCACGATTCTGATGTCTACTAATACTAATGATGACGCCGAAAGCGGCGAAAATTCTTCTCGTGGATGACACGGCGGCGATTCGACGCTCAATTCGCTTCTGCATAGAAGCGGAAACAGACTGGAAAATATGCGGTGAGGCGGAAAACGGAAAGGTGGCCGTCGAAATGGTTCGAGAGCTCCATCCCGATGTGGTTCTCCTGGATCTCTCGATGCCGATCATGAATGGACTCGAGGCAGCCCGTCAAATCGGAGCCACGGCGCCCGAAACTCACATCCTCATGTTTACTCTGAACGCATATCCTGCACTGGTGCCAGAAGCGTACAACGCAGGTATTAAGGACGTAATATCAAAATCAGAGGGAGTTGGTTCCCACGTCCTCGATGCGATCCGGTCCGTGCTTGCTGCTTAGCATAACGGAGGCGATTGCGGATTTCTCAACCGTTGGGACGCGCGAATGATTGCGCCCGAATCAGGCGTTCACACCGTCATCCCGGAATCCCCGATTCTTGATTCGCTGATCAGCCAGATGGCGATGCTGTGTCGGATGGAGGTGTCGGCAAGCAGGATTCGGACGGGGAGAAACAGACCTGCTTGGAGAAAATGGTGCATGGCTGAGAGCTAGGGTCATTGTTCCCGCGTTGCCACACCAGAGGAAACCAGCGAGTAGAGATACACCACAATTCCCGCAGAGCAGAGCAAGCCGCCGCCGCAGACCAGAAGTATAAAGGCCAGTGGTCGTGCCCAGAGCAGACATGTCGCTTCGACGAGCAATCCGAAAATCAGCAATGTCCCTGCTAGCCGCAGTCGTTTGTCGAGTCTAACTGTCGCTTCTGTCACTTGTCCCCTTTCCAGAACTTTACATGGCTGAGCTGCCCGACGTTGTGTACCACGTCATGGCACCCGCTGGAGAGACAGGAGACTTGGTTGGCCTTCATGGCCGGAACCAGATCCGGATCGGCGGTGTGGGCACTGCCCTCCTCGAATGACCGGGCCCCCAGGTGGCAGTGTAGGCATTCGCGGTTGTGATAGGGCTCGTATAGACGAATGGGATCGTGGGGCTTGCCCAAATACTGCACATAAACGTGGTGCAATCCGTTTAATTTGGCCCGGAATCCGCCGAACATCGCATAGTTTGTGTGACATGTATAGCAGGCCTGACCGGACGGGACCCGGTGGTTCTGAAAGTGCGCGGCGGCGAGGTAGGTCGGATCATCCACGTCTAGGCTGCGGCCGTGGGACGCCATGGTGTGGCAAGACAGGCAGAACTCTGTGCTCTTGGACCGCTCGAGTTCAGAAGAAAGGCCCATGGTCATACAGAGCGACGGCAGCAGGAACAGGACGAGGAAGGCCAGGATTTTTCCACCCCGGCTTGCGGTCACGCCGGGCCGTGCCACGAGAACTCCTATCAGCACCGCGCTGAGGACGATCAGAGAGAGCAATAGTGTCGTCGAAAAGTGCATGTCAGATGTCCGGTCGTCGTGGAGCGCGGGCCCAGGTTCGTGCCCGGTCCGCACGAACGAAGACGCTTGCGTCTGCTGCGGATCTTATTTCTTGGCCAGCGAACGGATATAGTCCACGACTTCTTTTATCTGCTCTGGCTTCAGGCTTTTCTTGTAGCTCGGCATTTTGTCCTTGCCATCGGAAATGATCGTCGTCAGATCGTCGTCGCTCTTCTTCTGCACTTCCGGCGAGGCGAAATCTCGCAGTCCCATTTTCTTTCCCATCGCCGTGTCGCCCTTTCCATCCGTGCCATGACAAGCTGAACACTTTCTTATTCTTGCCATGGTTCCTCCTGAAAAATCCGCACCGTGATGTTTTGCGGTCCCTATCAGAACGCGTATCGCATCGAAATCGTGACCAGGTTCCCCCGGAAATTCCGCGGAGCAAATAAATCCTGCAGGACTGGACTCTGGTCTTCGTGATAGCCGTAATAACCCCAAAATGCCTTGCCCGTCCACCCTTTTGCGATGGCGTAGTCAACCCCGCCGTAGGGGCGGTGGTAATTCGAGTCGAGCGGTCCCGACGGCGCGTTGGGGTTGAGGAAAAGGGCGCTGCCCGTGGTGCTGGTCACGTTGTAGCCGAGATGGGTAGTCAGCCGGCGGACAGGTTTCCACATCACATCGAAGTATCCGTAGTGCGACTTGTTGGTGTAGACCGACAGGTCCTCGCTCAGCACGGTCGAGCCTGGGCATTTCGCTATGCCGGCCGGTGCCGTGGTGCTCACGAAGCAGAGCAAAATCTGCGAGAAATCGTTGTTGTAGTCGTATCCGAGCTCCAGGGAAATGCGGTCGTTTGGTTCGAGCATGGCGCTCCACCCGTAGAGGCGATTGTGCTGCAGATTGTTGATCTCGGAGACGTTGTTTCGCTTTTCCAGAATATTGATGGATCCGCTCAGGTTCACCCAACTGGCCACTTTGTAAGTGGTACGCACGCGATACTCCTGCCACTGCCTGGGACTGATACGGGTGAAGGAATTGTCCGCGCTCGCCAGTTCCACGTCGAAGTTGACTCGCCACGCGTCTAGCGGTCGTGCCCAGATGCCAAACAGGGCGGAATGCTCGTTGATCAGCGTTTCACCGGTATCGGTCTCATTGGGGAGCGGCGTCTGAAAAGTGAATGAGCCATCTCCATTGCCGGTGCATCCCTCCGGCGGAATGCCGGCTACCAGTGCGCAGTCTCCACGGTTCGCATTGGAAGGGTAGAACAGCTCGGTTTTCTGCTCGAAGTCGGCATCCGCAATGGCGCGGTGACGGAAACGGTAACCGAGGCGCGAGCCGAACTTCCGGGTAAAGTCATATTCGAGCTGGAACAGATTGGTTTTCTCGTCCTGTTTCAGAAGCAGGCCTGAGATTGCCTGCGAAACATCCGGCCCTGAAGACGCGCTATGCGCTGGGGTGCCGGCGACGCCACCGGCAGGTACAGGACACACGCTTGACGGTGGCGAGCCAGGTGTGAAGACATTGGGTCCCGTCGTAAGATCCGGGCTGAAGAACTGGCAATTTGAAGAGTCAAACTGGGCCGGATTGCGGAAGCTGGAAAAGGTAAATGTATCGAGCACACGAAACCTGTCGGTTACATGCCAAGTTGCTCCGAAGTCTACAGTCGCGGCTACGTGTCGTCCGAAGGCTGGGCCGAAGACATTGTTATTTCTCAGGTTGGTGCGACTTTCACGGCCGATGAACAACTCCTGATATCCGCCTACGCTCATGTTACCGCCGGTGTAGCTGACTCGACCGGAGAGATCGACGGTCTTGAAGTAGTTTGACTGTAGGCTGAGCTGCTCGGTTGGCATGTTGGTGCGAACTCGCCCGGTCCGGCTGTAGCTTAGGAATCCATTACACGCAAGGTTGACCGCTCCGGAAACCAGGAACGTCCCACCGCAGGGCTGGTTGGCCGCCGCATTGAGCGAAATGCCAATGTCCACCGGCGTGCCATTGGCCAGCTGGAAGTTCTGGTTCTGGTCTGCCACTCCAGAGTCGCCCTTGTAGTAGCTCCAGACTTGGTCGTAGCTGATATTCGTTTTAGGTAGAAGCTTGAAATCCACCCCTAACCGGTAGGCGTTCACCGTATTTCTCCAATTCTGGAACAGCAGGGCCTCGGTCCCCTGATGGAGACTGCTGAACGAGGGGCCGTCATTCACGTTGCGCGAATAACCGAGACGGAAGCGTAGCTTCGACTGAGGCAGTAGGACCAGGTTGTAGTCGCCCATCCGGCGTCGGGTATTGAATAGGTGCGGTGAAGAACCGATGATGGGTTTAAAGCCTGCCGGAGCATTGGCGAATGTGCTGGCTGGGTTCAGAGGGTTTGCCAGCAATGAATAGTTCCAGACATTCTGGTCGCGGCGAAACGTGGCGTCGAAGTCGTACCACTTGTTCTTGCCAATCCGCAAACGAGAAACATTATTGGGATCGCCTCCATACCCAAAGTTGCTCAGGTAAAGGCGGTCGAAGACTAGGCCCTGATGGTTGAGCGATCTCATCTCCAGGGTCATGTCCAGCAAACGGGGACCCTGTTGCAGATTTACGAAGGTATCATAGGTGGCCTGATTGCCGGTGAAGTCGGTGAATCGGTAACCAAATTCCACCGATTGCCTGAGGTTGTAGTTTCCTGAGTCGATGCCTTGGTCTTCATCCCCTTTCTGGGACCATGCTGCGGTCAGCGCCACGAGAAGCAACCAAATGACCTGGCCGGAAAACGTCCAGCTTCGTCGAGAGCCCTGAGCGGATTGTCTGAGTCCTCTACCCATGCTTTACCTATTTGAAAAAGAAAGGGTCAGAGTTTGACCCGTGAATCGCAACATGACACAGGGTGCATGCCTGATACTTTTGCGCCTGGTTGTGGAAGGTCGGGGTAGCTGGAGCGCCTGAATCAACCGTCAAGGAGTGGCACTCCAGGCATAGCAGGTTCACCTGGCTGCGCTTCAACAAGCGCGGATTAGCCGAGCCGTGCGGTGTGTGACAGGAAACGCAGCCCTCGGTCTTTACCGGAGGATGTTCATGCACAAAAGGCCCGGCCTTTTCCGAGTGGCACTTGATACAGGCCACATCCTGGGAAGCCGTCGCACGCAGTTGCCGGGTCTGGAACCCGCCATGGGGATTGTGGCAATCGCTGCACTGCACCACTCCTTCATTGACGCGATGATGAAAAGGACGGTTGAACTGTTGTTTGGCCTCGAGATGGCAACCGTAACAAAGCTGCGGTTGCTTCTCTTTCATCAGGAATTGACTTTCCTTAGCGTGGTGGGGGGAGTGGCAATCGATGCAACCCACACTGTTCTGCAAGTGCGCAGACCGGGCAAAATTACTATGTTCTTCTCCGTAGCTATGGCAGTCCAGGCAACGCTCGCTGGCTGCTTGGGCAGAAGCGCCGTTGAAAGTGAATATCTTCGCCTTGTCCCCGCCGCTTTCCACGTGTTCCTTGCCGGGCCCGTGACAGGCTTCGCAGCCTTGCCACTGCGGTCCGCGCTTGTTCTCCAGCGTGGTCAGGAAGTGCGGCGTGGTTTCAAAGTTTTTGAAAATGTCTGCGTGGCAGGTCTTGCAGGTTTCAGCACCTACGTAGAGGGATGGATCAGTAGCCCGGGAATAATGCTTTGGGTCGACATGCTTAGCCTCGGGGTCGGAGCCGGGCTGGGACTTATCCGCGGCGCTGAGGTCGCCGCCCAGAGCAAAAACCGCTGCGCAGACTGCGATCAGAGGCACCGCCATTTGCTTGAACATCTGTGGCTGCGTCATAGATGTCTGTCAGCGCATACCTCTGCGGATGAAGCGGCGAACCACAGCGGCTAATCCGGGTTTTTTGCCTGCTCTAGCGGCACGGCTGAAGTCGGTCCCCTTCCCCAGTCACGCCCTTCGCAGAGGACAATCCAGATCAGCGCCTTGCTCGCCCGCAACGGCTTCCTCAGGACTTCCTAGGCGCGGAGACGGTGTATTTCGCGGGTGCCCGATGGTCGCACACGAGGCTAAGATACTGTTGTAACCTTCCCCCGCACTGTTCAATACTGATCACATTTTCGCCTCTCATACCTCCCTCCCTTCCGTCGGCAGGGGTGCGCCCTTGCCCTCTCCCGGGGGCAGTGTCCCAGACTGCGGCTTGACGCGCCGTGAGCGCCATCACCTCTGTGTGTGATCCGGATCACATTTTGGAACTGTTCTGGCCGGCCAGGGCGGCACTGCCGGCGGCTGGCCCCGGTTTCGCGGCGTACTCGGGCGAGTGGTAGACTGCGCGTATGGTTACCAAGAAAAAGACCAAGAAGAAGCAAGCAAAAACGAAGAGACCTGCCGGCAAAAGGGTCAGGCCAATGAAGAAGAAGGTTAAGAAGCAGCTGCCTAAGAATAAGAAGAAGATGGCCAAGAAGAAGACAAGCCAAAAAAAGGCGGTGAAAAGGAAGATTGTCGGCAAAAGGAAGATCGGCACGAAGACCATGGCCGGAACCGAGAAACAAGTTCGGAGGAAACACCGAAGCCTAGATTCGGTGGCATTCTCGCTAGAGGAATCGGTAGCGCGTTCGGGCGGGCAATCGGGAGATTTGCAGGGATTGTCCCATGTCGAAACTGCAGATTCGGAAAGCGTGGACGAATTGCTCGAGGAAGGGAATGCATTCGAGGCCGACGTAGTGAAGGGCGTGGAAGAGGCTGGGAACGCTGAGGGAAGGGAAGTTCACACGCACGAGGTGCCGGAAGACGATGTTCCCGGCGAATATCGGGATAAAGATTAGCGACGAGTGGATGTTCGCGAGCAGGTTGTAGCAGAATCTCCCCAAGAGGCGCCGCACTCGCCGAAGCGTGCGAATCGGCGGGCACCCGCATGGCTCGGCCAGAGCGGGTCCGGGGTGTCATCCCGGTTCCCTTGGTTGTCCTGGGACCGGCTGGATTTTCATGGCGATCAGGATCGGAGTGGTCATGAAGGTTGTAACCAGGGCCATCACAACCATCATGGTGAAAAGGGTTGGCGACAAAACACCCAGATCCAGTCCGGCGTTCAAGACCACCAGTTCAACCAGCCCACGGGTGTTCATCAGGACACCCAGGCCCAGCGAGTCCTTCCACGTCATCCCTGTTGCTTTTGCGGTGAAGGCCGCTCCCGCAAGCTTGCCCAGGACGGCGGTTGCGACAATCGCGACCGTGTAGGCCCACAGAGATCTGTCGGTAAGCAGGTTAATGCGGGTCCGCAAGCCGGTGAGCGCGAAAAACAAAGGCAGCAAGAGCGAGAGGCTGAGAGATTCGAGTCGCTCAATTATTTCCGCAATCATGGGCTCATGTTTTGGCATGACCAGACCGGCCATGAATGCGCCAAACAGCGCATGCAGTCCGAGCCGTTCGGTGGTCCAACTCGCGGCCAGCATGATCAGGATCAGGACAGAGATGAGTTCTACGCCGGCGCCATGCTTTCGATACAGAGACTCAAGAAAACATGCCACCCGGCGGATTGGGATCAGCATCATTGCCACAAAGGCAATCAGCAAAAACAGGGTGACTGCGAGGCGCCGCCAGCTTTGGGCGGAATTGACCATCGCGGTGAGAAGAGCCAGCAGCAGCCAGGCGCTGATGTCGTCAATGGCCGCGCAGGAGATCGCGGTGGTTCCCAGGTCGGTGCCAAGCAGATTTCGCTCCTTCAAGATCCGGGCGAGTACCGGAAAAGCCGTGATGCTCATTGCCGTGCCCATGAAGAGAGCGAAAGGAGGAAATGGAACCAACTCTCCGGCAAATTGCGGATAGAGTGCCGTGGCCAAACCGACGCCCAGGGCAAGTGGCAACACGATGCTGACATTGCTGATCAACAGCACCGCGGTGCGCTGTTTCAGAATACGGTTGAGATCCACCTCAAGACCAACCACCAACATGAAGAGAAGAAGCCCAAGCTGGCTTAGCGCCGTGAGCACGGGCAAGGCAGACGAAGGGAAAATATAATCGAAGGCGCCGGGGAAGAACCGTCCGAAAAGAGAAGGGCCAAGGACAATGCCGGCTGTCATTTCACCCACGACGCGCGGCTGGCCGATGCGCTGGAAGATCCAGCCCAGTGCGCGCGCTGCCAGCAGAATGGTTCCGACGGAGAGTATCAGTTGTTCTGTTTTCACGTGCCAGCGCTCTTTTCAGAGCCCCTTTTTCTAAGTCGCCTCCCCAAATCGGCTCCATCTTGCCATTCTGCGATCCCCGCAAAGCGAGCCGTGGCCTCAGGAGGCATCTTACTCCGGCCTGAGAGCGGGTCAGGTGGAGCTACGCGGCGGCGGCGGATGCTTCGAAGAAGCGGAGGAGTTCCGTGGCAACCACCTCAGGATTGTTCAGAGGAATAAAGTGTCCCGAGTCGACGGTAACGACCTTGGACCGAGGAATCAAGGCAGAGGCTCGTTGCGCAAATGTTTCCGGCACGGCCTTGTCGCGCGAACCTTGAAAAATGATGGTCGGTATCAGGAGCTGTGGCAGCATCGCTGGGACTGAAGCCAGAACTTCCGCAGGATTTCCCCAGCGCAGCACTGACATCAGGCGCCAGGCTCCCCAGGGACCGGAAAAAGGAGCATGAAAGTCTTCCACAACATCGTGGAGTTCAGCCCGTTTTTGTTCCACCGCATATCGCATCGCAATGTTCCAGAAAATGGCATTGACTACTGGCGCCATCAGCTCGCCAATGACCGGCCTCCGGATGATACGAAAGAGATGAAAAGGCTTTAGCTCGGGAAATACCGCCGGGGACAACAGGGCCAAACGGTCTACCCGATCCTGGAACCGGTAGGCATAGTGCACTGCGATAGCAGATCCCGCATCATGGCCGACGACATGCCACTTATCGATCTTATTTTCCAGCCTGATTCGCTCGATCCCATCAGCGAGCACTTGCAACTGTTCGAGTCCATAATCCACTTTAGGGGTTTTACCCAGTCCGGGCAGATCGACGGCCAGGCAAGTAAAGCGACTCAGCAACTTGTCTATGACCCCAGTCCAGAGCTGACTGCTGGTCGGTATGCCGTGTATGAATAGAATCGGGTAGCCTGATCCGCGAGACAGTAGATGCACGCAATACCCCTTTTCGCAGCCGATACGAACTCACCGCCCACGACAAATCAACCTGCCACTTCGGCGACCGGTGTCCGCCATTTGCACATTTGATAAAACACCCACGCACTGGCCCGGCAGAATCGGAGAAATGAGCCGAGTAGGAGCGTAGAGAAAATTCCATTTGGTTTCAGACGCGCGTACACCACATTCATGCTCCAGGCCGGACTGGTGTAAGCCGTTCCCGAGGGTCCCAAGCCGATACGGTTCCTTACCGGCGGCTGGTATACGATCTTTTCGATTCCATCGTTAAAGAACTTTGCCATCTGCAGAATCCGGCTGTTATACGAGACCCTGGCCGGAAGGGGCAGCTTGCCCCGCTTGCGGTACTGCAGAATCAGCCGGGATGCTTCTGCCGCATGCCGCAGCGCGGCCGTCACTCCGTTAGCGGTGATGGGATCCACCATGGAGGCAGCTTCGCCGGCGATCAGCCAGTTCGGTCCGGCCACGCCGCAATGCACGCGGGAGCGAAAGGAAGTCACGTTGAGTTCGCTCTGAGCGCCCGCCCGCAGGAGTACCTTAAAGCGTGGGAACTTCATCAGTTGCTGCCGGAAAATGTCCTCAACCGAAAGTCCCAGCTCACGCTTGGCCTTGGTGGCCCCGCCGGTGGTAACGAATCCGACGCTGACTACGTCCAGGCTGATAGGGATTTCCCAAACCCAGTCAAGGTATTCCGACGGCAGAGGTTCCATGTAAAGGGTTGTTCCTTCGACCGAGTCAGTCACCGGGAAGTACGTCCATAAGGCGACCTTGGCGGGCCCAAACTGAATCGCGGGAAGATTGAACTCCCGGGGCAGTACGCAGGCGGCAAACCCGGAGGCGTCAATAAACCAGGGCGAAGAAAACCGCGCGCCGCTGGCGGTGTGGACGGCCGAGATTTTCTTCCCAGTTCTTTCGACCCGAACCACCTTGTCTCGAACCTGCGTGACCCCTCGATCGATGACCATCTTCTGGAGTTCCTGGTCCAGGCGCAGTCGATCCACATGTAAGGTTCGAAGCTCGATATGAAAGGGCGGCCCACCGAGCCAGGGAGTTGGAACATAGTGCTCGGAGCAGCCGTCGCGTGTTTTCAATGTTACATGCCGCTTCCAGGTGGCCATCTGCGCCTTGATCAAATCCTCCATCGGTAGCCCTAGAGCGCTCAGTAGATCCGGTGCCGACCAATCCAACGACTCGCCCACCGGCGGGCGAGGCGTTTCCGCGGGCTCAATGCAGACGACATTTAAACCAGCCTTGGCCAGGTGCAGCGAAGCCGCCCTTCCAGCCAAACCACCGCCGATGACGGTTACATCGGAGAAAGTGGAGGAAGTTTGGCCGGACATTCGTTCGGTGCCTGACAGCTTCTCGATCATCGGCGTATAAGACGATTAAAGCTAAGCAGCTAGCGATGCGCGGCTGGTTCGACACTGCGGGAAAGTATCATTCGCAGCCGGGGCTCATCGATAGTAGGAAACCATTAGACCAAGACCAGTAACCGGGTTGTGCACTAACTGCCCTCCAATCAATCCCTGGGAACGGGCCGGGGTGGGAGCAAGCCCGGCGACGCGCTCGGCGCAAACACAATCGGCCGGGCCGAGATCATGCCTTTCCCCTCCTGGACGGTAACGAATTGATTGGGCGTGATGTTTGCCACAGAATCTTTTTGGCCGCTGGGCCACACAATCGTCATGCTGACCGTTTTGCCCCCCGCCGGCTTGCCCAGACCAAAGGTCAAGGGCAGCTCGCTCTGGGATAGATAGCTCGAACCTGTCTTCACCATGCCGAAAAGACGGGCTCCCGTGCTGGTTTTGAGGGCAATTTTCGCCCCTATGCCGTCGCGATTCGATCGTGTACCTACGGTTTTCACCCGCAGCATGTCGTTCTGATTTCCGTTGTCATTGCGCAGCAACCTCGCCGGACCATTGTTGGCGGTGATCAGCAGATCCAAATCGCCATCATTGTCAAAATCGGCGTACGCTCCGCCCCGGCCGACGATGGCCCGTTGCAGTGCAGGCCCAACTTTTGCCGTCACTTCCTCGAACTTCTTGTTGCCGAGGTTGCGGAAAAGATGTGGCGGTTGGGCATATTTGATGGTTGGCTGCACCACGCTGACGTCGTCGGAAACATGGCCGTTGATGGCCAGAAGATCCGGCAGTCCGTCGAGATCATAGTCCAAGAAGAATGTGCCGAAGGTGAGCGATCGGGTCGAAATCCTGGCGATTCCGGTTGCCGGGGCTTCGTCCGTAAACAGACCCGAGCCGTCGTTGTGATAAAGCGCCATGCCCTCGTTGGTGAAGTTACCAATCACTAGGCTCGGCCAGCCCGAGTTATCATAGTCCGCAGAGTCGGTCCCCATACCTGCGCGGGTTGTGCCCGCATCGCCGTAGGCCACTCCAGCGGCCACGCCGACGTCGGTGAAAGTTCCGTTGTGGTTGTTGTGGTAGAGCTTGTTCGGTTCCGTGTCGTTGGTGACCAGCAGATCCATCCAGCCATCGTTGTCGTAATCGAGCAGCGCAATGCCAAGGGCTTTGCTGGTGGCATCGTAGAGACCCGCGCGTCGTGTCACGTTCTCAAACGTTCCATTTCCCTTGTTGTGAAACAGGGTCGAGGTTTGACCCTTGTAGGTTTGCGGCGTGCAGTAGGACTTGTTCTTGTTGTCGAGGGTGCAATATTGATCCGTCTCAATGGACCATTCGATGTAGTGGGCTACGAATAGATCCAGCTTCCCGTCATTGTCATAGTCAAACCAGACCGCGCTGACCGAGAATCCCGGATCAGCCACGCCCGCTTTCGCGGTCACGTCCACGAACTTGCCGTTGCCGAGATTGTGAAAGAGATGGTTAGAACCAACAGCTGTAATGTAGAGATCAACTTTACCGTCGTTGTCATAGTCACCGACAGCGCAGCCCAGCCCGTACATTTCAAACCCGAGTCCCGCCTGCCGCGTCACATCGGTGAAGGTGCCATTCTGGTTGTTGTGATAGAGCGCGGCGAACGATTTGCCGGACTCGTGCCCGGGCCAATCCATTGAATTGACCAGCAGGATGTCTTGCCATCCGTCATTGTCGTAGTCGAGAAAACAGGCACCGCTGCCCATGGTTTCAGGGAGATATTTCTTTCCAAAAGCACCGGAGTTGTGTTTGAAATGGAGGCCGGCTTTGGCGGTCACATCAGTGAACTCGACCAATCCTGAGGGACGCACCGAAGGCGCCTCTCGAGCGGGCCCAGGCGGCGCCGGGGCCGGGGTAGGGGCCGCTGGTGCAGGCTCTGCGGCGGGCCTCAAGCGAGCGGTTTCGGGAGCGTTCGAAGGTTGTTGTTTGCAGCCGGCCAAGCAGATAAGCGCGGCAATCGCCAGGCAGCGCACAAGATAGCTTCGGAGCATCAACCTATCCAAGTTCCTTTTCACAGATGGTCAGTGCGCGGCCAAATTCGCGGTGCTCGACCGTCGCGAATCCATCCAAATCTCAATCAGCATGGCAGTCGGCCCCACGATGAACAGCGCATAGAAAGGAGCGTAGACGACTTGGTGCAAACGCAGCACCATTTCAAGCAGCGCTACCAGGAAGACGACGACACATTGTCCGGTCTTCGATCGTACCGTGGTTTTCGGATCGGTAATCATGAAGAAAATGAACAATTGGTACATCGGTCCGGTAATGGGGGCCATCTCCGCCTGCCATGGGCTCCCGGTCATCCAGCTGCGCAGAAACGCGAAGGCGATAAAGGAAACCACATAGATCCCGGTGATGTGGAACCTGCGAAGACGCCAGATAATCACCGAGCCCAGCACCCAGATGACCACCATGGGCAAAAGATAATTGCCCCACTGGATGCTCAGGCTGGCGACTGTCTCAGGAACCAGGAAGAGCATCGCCGAAATGCCGAAGTTAGAGGGGTTCCAGAGGTGACGGCCTTTGATACGCAGCACATATTTTGACGTGATGGAGATCGCACTGCACAGGGCGTAGGGCCAGTACGCGGGCGAGCGGATCAGAATCCCGACGCTGATGCCGCTGATATACGCACTCGCCGGGTGCACCCACTTGTGAAAGAAAATACGGCCCAGCGCCATCTCAGCCGCGATACTTACAACGATCGCCAGCAGAGTCTTTTTGTAGCTTTCGAGAATGCCGAAGGAAAGGTGGCCGGCCAGCAGGATGCAGGTGATGAAAATGGGCGCAATGTAACGGTTTTCCAGGCTGATCCATCTCTTCCACTCACTGCCCGAGGCCGGGGGCGGGGTGCCAGGCGGTGCGCTCATGGGCTGGCTCATGCGGGCTCCTTGATCTTGTGCAACTGGTCGGCAACAGGTTTGTCAATAGTCTGTACCTTACCGGACGGCCAGCGGATTACGGCTTTTTCAATTTGGGGATACTTGCCCAGGCCGAAATGTAGCCGCCGCTGATTTTGCGCGGCAAAACCGCTGCCTCCCGAAACCTCCTGTACCTGCTGCTGGCCATTCCAAAACAAAGCGACGCGAGCGCCGATCGCACTGCGGTTGCTGGCGGTCCCTTCCAACTCAAACTCGATCCACTCGTTCTCCGGTGTCACGGTGTTCTTGTAGACCAGCAATGGCCCATTTTGATTGGCGACCACAACGTCGAGGACCCCGCGGTTCCGCAAGTCTGCCAGCGCGACCGCACGACCGTCATAAGTATCGGTGACTCCAACGGCCTGAGCGACATCGACAAATTTTCCGGCGCCATCGTTGAGCCAGACTCGTTTGGTCTGGTAGCCCGACAAGCTGCGACCTTCAAACGCCGGCCAGTTCTTGGCATCCCCGATGATCGTACTATTGCCGCCGGCGACCTTGGAAAAGTCATACCAGTAGCTTCGATTCCGGTCGAGCGAGATATAGCCGTTGGTCAGGTACAGGTCAAGAGTTCCGTCGTTGTTCAAATCGCCAAACTGAGCGCCAAAACTCCAGCCCCCGAGCTCAACCCCAAAGTCACGCGCCAGGTTGTCGTACTTGATCGCATCGCCCGCCGTTCCGTCCTTGGGCACCCATAAGTTATTCCCCTGGATCAGGATGCCATCCTCCGAAATGTTGGAAACATAAACGGAATATCTGCCCTGGTTGAAGATATCGCCAAAGGCCGCGTTCATTCCACTCTTGGGAGCGAAGCCCACGCCGGTCTGCTCACCTACTTCATGAAACCGCTTCCCGTCATTGAAGTAAAGCTCTGAAACGCCATAGTCGTTGGCGATGAACAAGTCAGCATGTCCGGTGCCGCGTAAGTCCCCGGCGGCGGCGGCCAATGCCCAGCGCCGACTGTTGATGCCCACTTTCCCGCTGATTTCTTCAAACTTTCCGTTCCCCAGGTTGTGAAACAGATACTTGCGCCCGCCATTCTTGGCATACTCGAAGCTTTCGGGCATGATGCGGGTTGTCGTGAGATGCCAAAGATCTATGTCCTCGGCATAGTAACCACCGACAAACAAGTCCAACAGGCCGTCACCATCGTAGTCGAACCAGATGGCTGTATTCGCATTGATCCACGAGGGCAGGCCAGCTTGCTCGCTTACGCGCGTGAATCCGCGGCCGCGATCGTTGTGGAACAGCTCCGGGCGTCCCCATTTGATGAGGAACAGATCTTCGTATCCATCGTTGTCGTAGTCTCCCCACACGGCGCCGGTCGAGACGCCGGTCCCGCTTTGATTGACGTCGGCAATTCCCAGGTCACCCGCCACGTCTTTGAAAGTGGCATCGCCCAGGTTGCGGTACAAAGCATTCTTGCTCCCGATGGCGCTGTTGGTGACATAGATGTCGGACCAGCCGTCGCGATCGAAATCGACGATCGAGACCGCGGCGCCCATTGAGGCAACCTCCGGCATGATGGGAGCCAGTTTGGGATCGAGCGCTGGAGATTGATGGATAAAATTGATACCCGCGGCTTTAGAAACCTCCTGCAGGCTGAATCCGTGGCGAGCCAGGGCAGTCTCGGCTCCGATGGTTGATCGATCTTCAGCGCGTCGCGCCGCGATCCGCTTCACGGCTATTGGGGTGACCAACAACCCGACGAAGAGGATGCTGACAATAATTCTTGCGATCCTGGTACCTGTCATTGGGCCGAGTTACTCCCAGGGAGAACGGTCCGCAAGCTGTTCTTGAAGACGTCAGGAGTTACATAACGCGTGTGATAGGTCTGCCAGTCCTCTGCATGATGGCGATAGACCCATTCATCTTCCAGCTTGCCGGGTCGCGTCGTGTATTCGTTTTTGGCGTGATAGGGCAAGGGCAATACGGTCTTCGAAAAAGTTGAGTTGTAGTCGCCGTCCTTGATCCAGCCATCTCCCTTGATGACAAAGTCGCGCACCCATCCTGCCGGCGGAGGCGGCGGCTCGGAGAAACGCAGCGACATCTCGTCTCCCGAATTCACGATGACGTATCGGTCATCGATCTTGGACACCAGTTCGCGAATATCTCCGTAGCGCGTGTAATAACCGATCAGGTCGCGCCAGTGTTGCTTGGTTCCTTCCATCTGATTGTAGTCGGGAACTTCCGGTGCACCCGCGCCCACCGGCATGTGCATCACCGAGTAGCCGCGATAATGCAGATCAGCCACAGCCGGATCCAACGTCGCTTCCTTCACCGGCGCCTGCGGCGCCCCCTGCGCCCAGTGAATGGCGTCCCAGTAGATTTCCAAATTGGTCCGCAGCCGCACCCGACGCGGTGTTCCGGGCCGAAAGACACTGGTCAGATTGAACAGAATTGCCTTCTTGCGGCCTGCGGGGAAGCCCAGGTTGTCTTGGGCCGTGATCCAGCCGCCCCGGCCATCGGGCACTTCGATGCTCAAACCATGGGCACGCCAGCGGCTGCCCTGGGTGATGGCGACATTCACTGAAGACTCAGTGTCGTGGATCGAACCCTCCGCGATCAGATAAAGCGGGCCGCTTTTCGGCGCGTCATCGCCGAGATCAACCTCGAGGTAGTGGTCGCGAGTCAAACCCTGGAACTGCCCGCGCCCGAAGCTGTTTAGAGCCTTTCCGTCGAGATTGCTAACGATATCTGTAACATCCTGACCATTGTCATCCACGGCCTGCGCGATGTTGCGCGGTGTGGCAACGGTGGTGATGCCAAGCTTTGCGGGCGGAATTACGAAGCGCTCATCCACAAAGATCTCGGTCCCCATCGGATGGTCAACCGTCATAAGGGCAAGATAGTCGTAATAGTAGACCTCCCATAGTTCCGCGGTAACGCGAACGTCGTAGTAGCCGTCATGCGCAACCAGCTGATCTCGTCCGATTTTGTACCACTCTCCCGTCGCTGCTATGTTGGCCGATCCGAGAGTGTTGATACGCAACCCGATTGCGGATCCCCACGGAACTGCGTCCTTCACGAACTCCATCTGTTTGCCGTTGTAGGCGAACAGGAATGGACACGACGCTTTCAACCGCTGTTCGGTCACGACTTCCTGGTCTGCCTTCACGCCAAATTCGGCGCGCACGGTGCCGTTGGGCCAGACGACGCGTACGACCTCCGCGGTCGTTTGTTCGCCCAAGCCGAAATGGAGTTGCGGTCCCACGATGGGCTGCTTTTGCACCAGCAGGCCGGAGCGAATTTCCACTTCCCCGCCAACTCCGAAAGGGTTGATGCGCTGGTCGCCGACGGCTTGCGCGGCGTGCGGCCGCACGACCTGCCAGTGATAACTCTTCGAACCCTGATTGATGGCCTGTAATGGTTGCCCATCCGCTGACAGACCAAGCAGATCAAGTTTGCCGCGGCCGCTCAGATCTGCGGCGTCAAAGACCAGCGCTGGGGGGGCCGGTTGTTTTAGCATGACAAACTTCTGTTCCTCATCGCCCAGCCAGATCAGAGCTCCGCCTGTGCTCTTGCCAGGAACTTGCGTGGTGGAACACAGAAACAGATCGAGCGCTCCGTTGTTGTCGAGATCAGCGACTCGCAGCCTCAATTCACCAGCAAGATAATTAGCATCAGGGACTCTGGCGATCTCGGCCGTGTCCCAGCTTTGTCCCTCGTTCTTGTCTGAAATACGAATAATGGCGCCATCGGCTTGTACGACCAACAAATCGAGCACCCCATCGTGATTGACATCGGCCGCTACCACCGCTTGAACTAGCGGCAGATTGGCAGGCAGCGGGCGCTCGCGGAATTGGCCCTGCCGCTCGTTCATAAACACATGGAGGCGGCCGCCTCGGTCAATGATTGCTGCATCGGGATTGCCGTCGCCGTCAAGATCAGCCCAGGCAAAAGCGTGCAGACCGGCGATTCCGGCAAACGGCTGAATAGGTAAAAACGTGCCGTCCCCGTTGTTTCTCAAAACGGTGGAAACACCGTTGCTCGCGCCGAGTACGATGTCAAGGTCGCCATCGGCTTCGATGTCAACTGCCCACGCGCCGGTGTAAGACGCATTGGTTATGGACTTCGGCAATTTGGTTTGAGCAGTCACGTCGCGGAACGAACTTGGGCTGTCCTGCGCCAACAGGCGGAGTCCGCCGGCTCCGGCAAGCACCAAATCAGTCTTGAAGTCGTAGTTGAAGTCGAGCGCCACAATTCCTTCAGGCTGTGGCGGGATGTTCGCCGGGCCACCGGGGAAGGGAAATGTCGCACCGCTCGACAACCGTACTTCACGGCCATTGGCTTCGACGACGACAGGTGTGCCCGCACTGGCCAGGGGAATCGCGCCGATCCAACTCCAGCGACCGCTGCCCGGGTTGGCGACGGGTTGAGCATCGAAGCTGAGCGCACTGTCTGCCGGGGCTGGTCTGAAGGCCGGAGATTCCAGTCGCAGGAAGCGAGTGAACGGCTCAGCCTCTTCTCCCGGCGCCGCCTTGATCGCCTTCAGACTCTGGCGGTACTCGGGAACCCGTAGCAGCACATTGCGCAGAAAAGTTGTCTGGGTCGCGGCGACATGCAGGTCCGGACCGGCGGCGGCAGATTGCACCACCGCCAGTTGATGCTGCACCTCGGGCGGCCATGGGGACGACCGGGCGGCAATTCGAGCGATCGCCGACTTCAGAGTGGCAGCATCGCCGCGCTTCGCGGCAATCCGGCTCAACTCCAGCAGCGCCGCCAGATTATCCGGTTGTGCCGTCAGAATCCTTTGAATGAGGTCCTGAAATTCGGCTTCGCTGTTGGCCGCTCCCTGCCGCTCCATCTCTTCGGCAAGCTGGTAGGTGGCCCGCAGGTTTTGTGGATTCAGTTCGACCGCTTTGCGCAAATCGGCGATGGCCTGGGTGGCGTTGCCGCGTTGGCTTTCAAGAATTCCCAATAAATCATAGATTTGATCGTTCTTCGGCGCCAGATCGCGGGCCCGTTCGAGTCGCTCGGCTGCCGCGTCATAGTTTCTCTGGCGCATGGCGAGGATTCCCCAGTTGGCCCACGCGGCGGGTTCGCTGGGGACGAGTCGAGTTACCTCCGAGAGCCTGCTTTCCGCATGCACATCATCGCCCACCTGCAGCGCTGCCAGGCCGACATAGAACGCCGAAACCACATCGCCGTATTCCCGGGAGGATTTGTCGGGAAGCCTGCCGGCGGAATGACATCCCGTGGAATTTGCGATTGCAGCTAACAACACAGACAGGACAGCAAAATGCCGAAAGTTCAAATACCACCCCTCACCAATTGTGGATCTCAAGCTCCCGCAGAGGAAACAATCGGTCGACTGTGGGCTTTCCTTCAGCATCAAGTTTGCTCGCTGGCACCCTGCCGCAACATCGCCGTCGTTACCTCAGTTCGCTAACCCCACCATCGACACGGAGCCGTTAATTGCAGCGCAGCCGCTGCTCTACCCGCAAAGCAGAATCTCTCTAATACCAGCTATGCGGCCTGTAGTCTCTTCATGCGATTTCGCTGGCGTGTCATGCCGCGGAGCCACAGGAGCGCAATCAGTAAAAACGGTAACAGAAAAAACAGAAGGTCCCATTTCCCGAAACCCGTCGGAGTTGCTTCCACTCGCGAATATGCTTCTCCACCCCCCTGTGAACTTTCGAGAATCAGTCGAACCCGCCAAAATTCGTCACGATCAAAGTTGACAAGGGCCTTGTATTGTAGCTGATCCCCACTGTCATCCTGATTAGCTTCATAGACTACCTCGGGAAGGCGCCCACTCTCCGGCTGAACGCCGATCCGGACCTTGAAATTGTTGGGGACGGTCCCTCCCGGTATCGGCTGCACAAACACAAAGAAGGCGCCAGTACCGACGTCGGGATGAGTCCAGAGAGAGATGACGCAGGGGCCGACCCTGCGATTCTCAATGATGGGGAACGGCGGGCCGTTATGGGCGTTAGCCGGTCCCGGCAACATCAGCCAGAGCACAGACAGAACCCAGACCCAAAGAGTTCCCTCGAAATGGTGCTTTACTTTCATCTTTCGTCGTAACGGCAGCGTTGAATCTGGAACGATGCTATCCGCTCATCATGGTGGCTCGCATTTCCATAGGCTGGAATATCAGCCACATGGAAGCAATCCAGAGAGCCAAGCCTACGGTTGCCCAGGGGAGGAAGGCGCGCATGGGTTTATGCGGCGAATCGTCTTCTGCGAGGCCATAGATCATCATCAGCGATCCGGCGAATCCCAGCAGCAGGAATCCAAGTTCGATGACTTGCACGATGTTTGAGGGCAAACCAGTGAGGTTCCAGCGGGGTTCGCCTAAAAGGGGCCATCCCAGATTCGCAAGCGCGTTCTGGGACACGGGAATGATGGTGTAGAGCCCGGTCAAAAAGTGAAATCCGTAGTGCGCCAGCCACATCCCGAAGCCCAGGGGAACGAGGCCGTAAGTGTATCTCACCATCAGGGGCAGCAAGGCGCGCTGGCTGCCTGCCCAAACGCGCGTTAACCAGCCAGCCAGCCCCAGGAGCAGGACGGGCTCCAGAATCAAAAAGAACGTGAAGATAACGCCGAGCACCGGTGCCTCACGACCGGTGTGCAGCATTCGTCCCAGCCAGCCCTCGACTGCGTAGATGGGACTCACCATGCCAAAGGCGTTCAGCAGCGCACCAAAGGTAAATACAATCGCGAGCGCCGCCAGATCCTTGCGGCGCGAAAAATAACCAATCCCCGAGCGGATGGGATCCGTCAACAACTCGGTTCCGGGCAGCCGGCTCAAGATACCAACATTGTCGTGCGGGCAAGCATGAACACAGTCCAGACAGAACGTGCAATCCATGTTGCCGACCTTGCGGGGCTGAAACAGGGCCAACTCACAGCCGCGAATGACGACCAGATCCGAGGCGGGCTCGCGCCGGCCCCGAATGCAGTCCAGGGTGTGGCAACTGGTGCATACGTTCCGATCCCGCACCTTCACCTCGAATGGCGAAAGCGTGGAAGCCACGAAGTTGAACTGCCCGATCGGGCAAACAAACTTGCAGAACGAAGCGTGCTTGAAAAATCCGTCCACCACGAGGACGGTCAGGAAGTAGGCAAGAATCAACCAAGCTGTCCACCACGGCGAGGACCACAGATCGAACCGCTCGTAAGTAAAAAGGATGAGGACGAAGAGGGCGACGGAAAGCCACTTATTTCGCAGCGCCCGCGGCCAGTTAAGCCGAGGTTTGAAGAAGCGCCGCGCCGCCTGGCGCACCAGCATGAAGGGGCAAGCGAGACAGAAGAAATTTCCGGCGCAGAGCAGGACCAAGACCAGCACACCACGAAAGTGAAGCCAGCTGAGCGTCGTTGCCAGATTCTTCGGCGCCAGTGTCGGGCCGAACAATCCATGCAGGATCATTACGACGCTGATGATAAAAAGCGGAGCCTGGAGCAAAGGGCGGGCGTAGCGCCAACCGAACAAACGGCCCAGGCCGGGGACTCGCATTAAGTCAAAGGGCAGCGATTCTGGGCTTTCCAGGGCCGGGATGGAGGATGGATTCAAGAGATCGCCTAGTTGGGTCGAACTCCCCCCACGTCAATTTGGCGCTCCAACTGTTGCCCGCCGGGCAGGATGACATGCAGGAGGATAACCCAATCACCTGCCATTTCGAACCTAAGGCGAGCCTGGTAGCGGCCGGGCTCGATTTCCTTCGCTTCACTGAAGACGGGAGACATGCCCGGATGCGACATATCTGCCTCAACGGCGATGTGCGCTCCCGCGATTGCTCTCGCCGCAGGATCGGCCAACCGGATAATCACAACCGGGCCGACCCGGGTCGGCGCAGGGGAGATTTCGTGTTCAATCGTGACCGTGTGCGACGAGTCCGTTGGCCCCGAGCAGGCTGTGATAAACACACTCGCGCGCAGGCGCACAACAGAAGACTTCGACACTCTTTCGGGGAGGGCGAACCAGCCGCCCGTTCCGTCGAAAGGGGAATACCATGTTGCGAGTCCCGGTGGTCTAAACGGACGGTCAAACGTGCCTGGCAGTTTTGCCTCTGGCAGCTTTCGCGGAGTCCTCGTGGCCCCATTCGCAAGTGCAGGCCATGTTCCCCTGCTCACCCTCGGGCGGAAACATGTGGTAGTACATTCCGGCCACCATGGGGATAAACACCACTGAGTTGTAAAACAGATGGAGTTCCACACGGGGGAAGACTAACTGCAAGATGCTGCACGGCACCGGCTTGCCCCAAAAATTGTGGTGGAGCGTGGCCTGCCAAATCAGGAGCAAATGCTCGATGTGATGCCAGAACTGGATGACCAAGGCCACCGTCCACCAGATACGTGCCCTTCCGGTAAATCCTTTGCGCAGGATCCACAGGCCGATAAGCATGACCAACGCGTATCCATAGTGCAAGGCTTCGGATTGGATCAGCCAGGGGTACCACAAACCAAGAATGCCGTTGGCCTGCGGGCGCGGCCACTTCATCACATAAATCTGGTAAGCCTGGACCAGGTGCTCGCCCCAATGCGCGAGCACAACGAGCATAAAGAGCTGAAGGGCACGCTCGTGCCAGCTTGTGTTCAGCTTCTCGTAAAAGCTGAGTCCTGCCGCTGGACTAACCTCAATATCTCCGATATTTGGAGTCGAAACGGCCGTAAGACCCTCCCATCCCTCGGGAACACGCAACTCGAAATAAAACCGATGTTCGCATTCTGACTATCCTCAGTCAATACCATACTAATACTAGGCAACCCGACTGCAAAGCGTCGTTCCCGGCCCGTATTCAGGTTGGAATGTTGAGGTTGCGGACGGGTGGTCTTCTAGAATGACAGTCTCGCGCTAAGTTGAATTTCTCGTCCCGGGGTCGCAGCTTCCGTAATTGTGCCGAACTGCGGCGTGTTTACGAAGCGGTCTGGCATGCCCAGGTTGGTATGGTTGAGCGCGTTGAAAAACTCGGCACGGAATTGGAACCGGGTCGCCTCGGTGAGTGCGAAATTGCGAACGATCGCAAAGTCCAGCGTCTGCATTCCCGGCCCATAGACCGAATTGCGGCCCGCACTGCCAAAGGTGAAGGCCGCCGGTGCAGCAAATGCGGCAGTGTTGAACCACGCCGTCGCCGTTTGGGTGCCGGACGGAAAGACGGGCTGGCCGGTGACATTGGCGCGAATCGGGTTTTCACCGAGCACGGTGCCTGAGTTAGCCGTGTCCCCGAAGACCGAAACGGTGAACGGGAAACCGGATTGAATTTGATACACGGTCGATACCTGCCAGTCTCTTGTGACTTTTTCGAGCAAACCGAATCGCTTCACTCCCGGCAAGTCGTACACTGCGCTCAGCGAAAAACGGTGCCGAACGTCGCAACCCGGCCCTTTCTCCGCTGCCAGGTCGAGGTTGTTTTGCGGAATCGAGGACTCGAACATCGGAGAGCGGAAATCGGGCGCATCACTGAGGTTTTTCGACCAGGTGTAATTGCCGAGGAACGTGAAGCCGTGCGCGTAGCGCCGGCGTATGTTGACGTAGCCCGCGTCATACCAGCTTTGGGCGGTGTTCTCGAGCAAATTGATCGTGCTGACGGGAAAGCAGATGGTGCCGTCGGGGCAACCGGCTGCAGGCGCAGTGTAAACCACACTGTCGGGCAGCATGGTGCCCGGCACGAAGCTGATGCGTGGGAAGGGGCGGCGCGGACCAATGGCTCCAGGTCCGGGCGGCGCATTGTTGATAAGGTGGGCGCGCTGGAGATGCACCCCATGTGAACCCAGATATCCCGTCTCCACAGTGGTGTGCTGGCCCAGGCTCTTCTCCACGGAAAAGCTCCACTGCTCAATGTACTGCGATGGTGCCTTAGGATCCATGGATCCGAAACTAACCGTGGTCTGCCCTAGTACGGGTTCGCCGAAGTTGAAATGGGAACTCACAATGCCGGCTGCGGGAGTAAAGTTGTCGCTTTGCTGCGTCTCCGGGAAAACATAGGGAACGTTGTGCCGCTGGTTGCACCATGTATTCATGTCCACCGGTGTGTAGAAGATGCCGAAAGCTGAATGCACCACCAGTCCGAACTTCGGAATCGCCTGCGAAATACCAAATCGCGGTGCGAGGTTATGTGTATTCGGAAATTTTAAACCTCTGGGAAAGCCGTTCTGCCCGCCGATAAACGCAGACGGAGTTCCGTTGTCGAGGGTCAGGTTTGAGTTCGTATAGGTAATGTCGACCAGAGGATTCATGTACTCGTAGCGGAGTCCCATCTCGATGGTAGTGGTGTGGGTGAGCTGAAAGCTGTCCTGCGCGAAGCCATCGGCATACCATTGCCGGAGTTGCATTTGCGGGATGCCAGCCTGCCGCTGCTTTACGGCGGGCAAGCCGAGCAAGAAGCTGGCCAGTGCTGAACCTGTTCTATCGTTCGTGGCAGTCTGCGTGGTAAACCCGTTGGTGAACTGGTAGTAGCCGCGGTTCTGGAAAAACCCCCACATCGGCCATATATAGTCGCGATAGCTTGCACCGAATTTCAGACTGTGGCGCCCCCGCTGCCAACTGAGTATGTCACGGCCTTCGATGACGGTGTCCCAAGCCTTCATCGGGGTCGCGGCGTAATTATCGCCCATGGGCGAGAAACCCTGAACATTGAAGAATGGAGCGCCAAAGGCCCCTTGGCCGCCAAAGCCGACTCCCTGAATCCCCAGTTCGGAAACGATGTCGTTGTTGTCGCTGTTTTCCGAAGAGCGGTGCATGGCCAACCGGGAGATCGTGATGTTCGCGGTATTAAGGATGCGAGGATTGATGACCCGGTTCCAGGCAACGCCGCCCTGCTGGGAGAAGTTGTCGTGGAAGGAGCCGAAGCCGGGGAGCAAGGAGCCCAACCCGGAAACCATCTCTCCCGGGGTAAAGCCGTGTTCGCCGCTCAGCGAGTAGCGTGCTGAAACGCTATCGCCCCGCTCGAGCATGTGGTCAATACGAATCGTGCCTTGATCGTTGGAATGGAGGTCATTTCTGACGTCCACGTAATTGTTGCAATCAGTTCCGGCGCCCACCACAGTTGGCGCGCCCATCATCGCGCTGCCACAAGGCATTGTGCCCATATCGACCATCATGTCGGCGTTGGGCATCGGAACATGATTCATCAGGAATGCCTGGGCTACCGGGCTGATTAGGTTTGCCGGGATAACGTTGTTGACGCTATTGTCCTGAAACTGGTCGCGAATGACTTGCGGGTTGCTCGGGCTGACCGGCCGGGTGGGGTCAAACGTCGGATTGGGATGAGAGCTAAAGGGATTGTAGATGCTGATCCCGCTCTGAGTGAAGTCTCCGTTGATTTCCGCCAGCGTGGGCACAGTGTCAATCATGGTGTGCGCCATGGCATGGCGAAAGCCCTCGTAGTTCACGAAAAAGAAGGTCTTGTTGTGCGCGATCGGTCCGCCGAAGGACGCTCCGAAATTGTTCTGCACCAAATGATTGTTGCCCATGGAATTGAACGTACTGGCGTCCGCTGCTCCATTCCGCAGGAACTCGTATGCCGTAGCATGGAACTTGTTGGAGCCGGAGCGAGTCACGATGTTGATCTGTCCGCCGCCCGCCCCGCCCATCTCAGCCGAATAGCTCCCGGTCTGTACCTTGAACTCCTGCACGGCATCGGGGGATGGGCTAAGGTTGAGAGTGTTGAATGTCGGGTCCGTATTGGTGGCGCCGTCGAGTAGATAATAGTTCGCGTTGGGCCGATTGCCGCCGATGCTCACCGCGGAGCGCTGTCCCGGCCGCCAGTACAAGGGATTCATGTTGCCCGTTTGGGCCCCGTGACCTTCATGGGCGCCCGGGACAGTGAGCACCAAGTCAATCAGCATTCGGCCGTTGAGAGGAAGTTCCCTGATGGAAATAGGTTCGACCACCTCGCCCACAGCGGCGTCAGAGGTATGCAGCACCGGAACCTGGGCGGCAACTTCCACGACGTCCTTAGCTCCGGCCACGCTGAGCGTGAGATCGAGCGACAGTTGCTGGCCGACTTCGAGCTCTAGGTTCCGGGTCAGTATGGCAAAGCCCGACGCATGCACCGTAAGCTCATACTCGCCAGGAAGCAAGCCGGGAATCTGAAAAATCCCCTGCTCGTTGCTGTTGACACGGCGTTCAGCCCGCGTGGTCAAGGAAGTGATCTGCACCGCGGCTCCCGCAAGCGGGCGCCCCTGGGGATCAAGCAACGTGCCACTCAGAACCGAGTAGTTGCTCTGGGCGAAGGATGCCACGGAGACCGCCAAGAGGCTACATAAGATCGCTCTACGCACAACTGCACCCCCACAGAGGTTGAGAGATAGAAATCATGACGTATCAGCCGTCGTTTGGAAGGTAGAACTGGCACCGATTGCGGAGAAATCTAATGGCGAAAAGCCTGCCAAGCAATAGTAGGAAGATACTAGGGGTCAAGAAACACAGTCGGGCGGAAAGCAAACTTGCTACTTTTGTGCGTCCGCCAGGAGGCGATCGGACCTTACCCGGCAATTACCAACATGGCCTTCAAGCCGGAAATTGGTGCGGACTCGAAGTCTAACTTGATTTCATTCACCAGCTTCTCATTTCCGCCCAGATGACGCGGCGCCACGGCGCCATGGGCGCCCTGGCAGAAATAGCGATTGTTTTCGGAAGACTTCGGCGGCGATCATCTCGCGCTCGGCCAGGGTAAGAGGATTCGGTCCCCGGAGAAGCGCTCCGCCAGGGGTTCAGCGGCTTGCAGTTTCAGGCCTGAAGGCCATTGGCCCGAGATGCCGGGAATGCCTTCGGGCAATCGAATGCGCGCCATAAGAATGCTCCGTTATTTGGAGCTATTTGCTGGCCGCTGTCCGGAGTGGTTGTTTCCAGTCCCGGGCCACATAACCCAGCCGTGACGTTTGCTTTCCAATCTCGCGATAGACTTCTGGATCTTGTGGCTGCCAGGTTGCGAGACCGTCCACGTATCGATTGAACATGCAGAAGGCTGCAGCGATGAGCACCGTGTCGTGAATTCTTTGTCGGTCGCGCCTTGCCGACGTGCTGCGGCAACGTCATCGGGCGTGACGTATTTTCCGCCCTTCTGTACTTCGCCCGCGATGGCCAGCAGTGCCTTCATCTTGTCGGAGACTGGAGCTACCGTGTAGTTCCGTTTGACCTGACTGACCAGTTCATAGTCAGAGGGACGGCCGCCGAGATGCTCTGCCGCCGTCGCGCCGTGGCAGCTCTGGCAATAGTGGCAATCGTTTTGCGCGGAGACATAGGTGGCGATCATCTCGCGTTCCGCCGGGGTCAAGGTGTGCGGGCCGTGCAGTAGCACTTCCACCAGTTCGCACAGGGGCTTCGCGGTCGCTGCGCTGAACGCCAGCGCGCCGCGGATGCCGGGTAGTCCTGGGCCATATTCAATGTAGGCCATTTTGTTGATTCTCGGTCCTGGACAGCTTAGGCGGCTTCCACCGCGGGATTCCTGGTGCGGACGTATCCTTCCTTGGCCAGCCTTTGCCCCATTTCGCGATACGTATCGCGATCGGAAGACTGCCGGGTGGCCAATCCATCCACATAACGGTTGTACATACAAAAAGCGGCAGCGATCAGAACGGTGTCATGTATTTCTTTGTCGGTTGCGCCATGCTGACGGGCGCGCGCAATATGCTCCGATGTAACCTGCTTCCCACCTTTCTGAACCTGACCGGCAATGGCCAGCAGTGCCTTGATCTTGTCCGAAACTTCGGCAGCTTCGTAGTTCAGCTTGACGCGGTCAATCAGATCGTAGTTCCCACCCAGGTGTTCCGCCGCCGCCGCTCCGTGAGAGAGCTGGCAAAACTGGCAATCATTCTGGGAGGAGACGTAGGTAGCGATCAGCTCTCGTTCGGCCGAGGTCAAAGAGTTAGGGCCGCGCAGCAAAACCTCCGCGAGTTCGAGCAATGGTTTGGCGGTATCCGGGCTAAAAGTCAGCGGGCCAAGAATTCCGGGCAGTTCTTCCGAAAGTTGAATATGCGCCATGAAAAGACTCTCCTCTTCAACAAGCAGCAAGTTCTTGACTTCAAGCCAAGTCTAAGCTCCGAGAGCTTGGGACGCCATCGCTGTCCCTTGCACCCGGCTCCTTATTTTAGCGAAAGCAATTTCGCGAGAAGTGGAGGTGTCGTCAGCGAACGGAGAAAAGCCGCAATCGTCGGTGGTTCCCAGTGATTCGAGCGGGATCCACTCGGCAGCTTCGAGCAAGCGGTCGCGTACTTCCTCTGGGGTCTCTACGCGGGAATTGATCGGATCCGTAACGCCAACGAAAAACGTCTGAGCGGGCTTGAGCAGTTCCTGGACCGTTTTCAGGACGCGCTTCCGGTCCGGTTCGCTGGCCAGTTGAACGTAAAAGCGCCCCACGTTCAAACGAAACAGAAACGGCAACAGACCCGAGTAGTCCACGTCAGCGCTGTGGGTGGAGTCATGGTCGCCGCCTGGACAGGTATGCACTCCAATGCGGGGCCGTTCTGCAGCGGTAAAACGGTCGAGCACACGGTTGTTTAGCTCGATGAATGCGTTTAGCAGTCCGCCGGAGGGATCGAGCTTGAGCGCCAATCGCCCCTCGGTGAAATCGATTTGCACCGCCACCGCGTCCGCATCCAGACACTCCCGAATGTCCCGTGCCGCTTCCTCGACAAGATCTTCGAGGAAAGCCTCCCGCGAATAATCGGGCAAACCCCTCTGCGGATAGAGCAGGCTCAGCGCTGATGCGGAGATTACAGCCTGCTTCAGCGGGCGGCGCGCGTACCGTTGGCCAGATTTAAGGTAGGTCAGAGCATGGACGCCATAGCGGAACGGGCCGGAGGTGAGTCTGGGAAGTTGTCGCGTGTGCCCATCCGCAAATGGAATGACAACGCCGTCGGGTGCCAGATTGTCGAGTCCGGAAAGGGGATATGTGGCAAAGCTAGGCTTGGTCTGCTCACCATCCGTGATGATGGGCGAGCCGGTCTCCTCCAAGCGAGTGATGGTATCGCGCAGGGCCGTCTCTTCTGCCGTTTGAAGCTGTTCGGCAGAAATTCTTCCGGCTGCACGAGCGTTCATCGCCGCCAGCAAGTCCGCTGTGCGCGGGACACTTCCAATCGGCTCGGTGCTTATTGCCATAATGCTGCTTTAGGGCTCCTGTGTCCGGTCTAAAAAGTTAGCCGCAGGGCGAGCTGGACCTGCCGCGCCGGGGCGACGAAATTTGGGCTACCGAACGTGGGATTGGCGGGGCTGCTAACGCCATCGCCGAATTTTTGCGGAACCGGACCCAGGAAGGCGGGGGCGCCATAGACGGTATCGATCCCCTCGACATTCTGCCGGTTAAACAAGTTAAAGATCTCGGCGCTGGCTTCGGCTTTGAGCCGCTCACTTACATTGAACACCCTTTGCACACGCACATCGGTAGTGTACGACGCATCTCCCCGATAGGTATTGCGCCCGATATTGCCGACCCGGTCTGAAAATGGAAACTGGTCGCCGTTCACGTCAAAGCCGGCGAAGACCGTATAGTAACGAGGGCTTTGCAACGTGTTTAACATCGAGACTTTGAAGTTCCGGAACCCAAGATTCCAGGTGCGTGGAGATTCTCCCATTAAGGCCAGCACTAAGTGATGACGCGTATCATTTTCGCTCAGGCCGCGGTCGAGGTTGGGGTGCAGATAGTCCATGGGCGAGTCGGTGAGCTGGATATCGGTCGCGATATCAATGGACTTCGAATAGGTGTAGTTCGCTAAGATGCTGTAGTGGTGGGCAAATGGCTTTCTCAGACTCAAAGTGCCCGCGTGATAGATCGAGTACGCGGTCGGAGTAGCCTCCAGAGTGAAGCCGAAGTTGGGATCGGCGGGTGCGAAGGCTTGGACTCCGGTCGGAAGCGTACCGTTCGGCACCCCATTGATGCTGTTGTACACCGGCAGTTTGAGTCCGTGCACGAACTGGTATCCCAGAGAGACGAACAGATCTTTCGCGACTTCGTTTTCCACTTCCAGGCTGGTTTCTTCGGCATAGGCGTTGGGGAACTTGCGCTTCACGTATCCCAAAGGAAATTGAAGCAGGGTCCCGGGGTTGGGATAAGCACCGTTTCGCGCGAAGTTGCCAAATGCCTGACTGGCAAGCAAGGGGCCGGCGACTCCCACAATCCCGGAGGGGCCAAGGCCCACCAGTTTATGGGACGGATCGGCAAATTCAGAAAGGATGGGTTGGCTCATGTTGGTGAATGCGGAAGCCCCCTGCCAGGACACCATAATGTCGCTGTAGTCGAAGGGGCCGGTGAACAAGCCGAATCCGGCCCGCACCACACCCTTTCCGTGGCGGATCCCATAGGCCAGGCCAACTCGTGGCTGCACATTCCCGCAATTGGTGGAGTGCATTTTGCCCTTCACCCGGACGTCGGCGGCGGAAGGGAAGAAATCGACGTCGTACCGCAATCCTAAGGTAAGAGTAAGGTTCGGCTGCGCCTTCCACTGGTCCTGGGCATAAAAACCGGAGAGCTTGTGCCAGAACCTCAAGTTCGTGCTGCTGTTGAATTCAGGGGCTGCCGGCCCGGCGTACAGACCGGTCTCGAAAGGCAACGTCCGCGCTGGGATTTGCTGGTTGAAGAACGAGCGCGGCTGGAGAAATAAGAACTCCACCGGAGTACCGGGTCCGAAGGGAGGTGCATCGAAAGGAGCCGCGCCGAAGAAGCTTTGCGGGGTGAAAATACCGGCGCCGGGAGTGAAGAATGTGGTTTGGGCTGTGATCCATACCGGTTCGAATTCCCCGCCGAACTTAAACGAATGATTGCCCCGGATGTAAGTAAGATTTTCCGCGGCCTCGAAATGCTGTTCGCTGTAGTAATGGACGCTACCTTCGAATCCCCCGGCATTGAGCAGGTCGGCCACCAGGATGGCTGGTTCAAAACCCGCTCCCACGGGATCAAGATGGAAAATTCTTCGTCCGAAGTTCAGCACGCTCTCTGATGTCCAGTGACTGCCGAACACGTGGAGCAAATTGGCGTACACGGTCTGGTCGCGCACGGAGTTGTTGCGGTAGGAGGAGGGTAAGCCCTGACCGGGAGCGGCGCCCGGTATGTGTTGTTTGCGGTCGTCGTTGAACAGGTATCCAATATTTAGAGTGCTCTTGTCACTCAGAACATTGGTGAGCTTTCCCAACCACTTGTCGTAGTCGCCAATCTGGAGGAGGGAACCCAGGTTCTCAGGTTGTAAGCCCATGGACTGTTTCACCTGGTTGATGCTGGGCGTGCCGGGTCCCAGGCAGCCGGGATTGTCGGTGCAATGCAAGATGAAGGACGAATACAAAGGAGACCCGGCCCGGCGCTGCCCTTCGTACCCTAGGAAGTAAAAATTCTTGTCCCGGCGGATGGGACCGCCAACGTTTCCGCCAAACTGGTTGAAACGGACCGTATTGAAGCCCGGCGCCGAGAGCAGATTGTTCGAATCGAGCTTGTTATTGCGGAAGAATTCGTAGGCCGAGCCGTGCACCTCGTTTCCGCCAGACTTAGTGACCGTATTCACCACCGCACCGAGACTGCGCCCGTTGTCAGCGGTATAGGGACTGTTGGCCACGCGGAATTCCCGGACCCAATCCTGGGACGGGCTGACGCGCTGCACGCCGGAAATGCTGGTGGTGTAGTCGGTGCCGTCGAGGCCGAAGAATGCGCTGTGAGTCTCGCGCAGCCCGCCAAAACTGAGTTGCAAGACAGTTTCCTGGAACGGCGATTGCGCCCCCACGGCGGTGCTGCGGCCAACGTTTACCGATGGTGTGAGTAGCACGAAATCAATGAAGTCCCGGCCGGAAATTGGCAAGTCGGCAATTTTCTCCGTTTCAATGACCTGGCTGACTTCCGCCTTTTGCGAGTCCACACCCTGCGCCGTCTCCTGAACGTCGACATTCTCCTGGACCGTCTTAATGCCTAGAGTCACCGGCACGGAGGCATTTTGTCCGACCGTAAGGGTAACGGTGGCCTGCCAGGAGCTGAATTGTTCGGATTCTACCCGCAGTTGGTATTTGCCCGCGGGCAGGCCTGGGATTTCCGCGACTCCGTTTCCGGAGGAGAAATCAGCGCGCTTTGCATCGGTTTCAATATTGCGCAGGCTGACTCGCGCCTGGGAGATCACGCTTCCCAATGGGTCTGTAACCTTAACGTTCAGAGTGGCCAACTGCTGGGCAGAAAGTTGGACCGCGAACCACAAAACCAACCCAACCAAGCCCGCCACTGGTCGAAATGGAATCTTGCTCACTCGTCGCCCCCCGCCGGCTCAGTTGCCGCCTGCGTACCAGGAGAAACGTGTCTCCCGAATCCGGCAGATATTTCTGAATGGGGGACACCTTACTTGCGATGGACACAGGGCAGCAATATTACAAAAACATTAGAGATCGTGGTCGAGGAGTCCGTCTACATTGGTTTTCTCAAACTGCGGTGCCAAGAGGAGAGATCAATGCAATCCGTAAAGCTGGAGCCGACCTATCTTCCGGATGTCGAGAACAGTGGCCAACCCAGCCCCTACCGGGATATGCTCCAAAACCTGCAAAACAGCGGCCGGGAGTACTGGCAAATCTGGCATCTGTTCGCCTTTCGTCCGGAGACGACGGTCCATCTAGCACGCATTACCCATGGCATTATGCGAGATTCTGCGCCCATCAGTTCCGGATTGCGAGAGTTGATCGCCGCCTACACGTCGAAGCTCAATGAGTGTGAGTTTTGCATGAAATCCCATACCGCCGTTTCCGGCGGGCTGTTGGGCGACGATCTGGTCCAGAGTGTGCTGGGCGATTTGGAAACCTCACCTCTGCAAGAGAAAGAAAAGGCCCTACTGCGATTTTCCGGCAAAGTAACCAGGAATTTGCCCTCCATTACCGTTGCCGACATAGACCAATTGAGAGCCGCGGGCTGGAATGACGAAGCAATCTTCTACACCATTTCCGTTTGCGCACTGTTCAACTTCTACAACCGCTGGGTGACGGCGTCGGGAGTCCACGCCGTTTCGGACGAAGGCCACCGCCTGCATGGAAAAGTGCTGGCGCAAAAGGGACACGACCCCAGGCTCCGGGAACAACATTTGAAGAATTCAGGGATCTGAAGCGACGATTGGAAGAGTCCATGTCGCGATCCTTGCCTGGCCCTTTCCGGCTAGGTCATTTCCCGCTTTACACCCAAGGCTCGCGTCTTGGGCTGCATTCTCCGGTCGTTGCACGGCCACCCGGATGGCTCAGGCAGCCTTTTCCAGTGCTTCGATCTCGGCCAGCTTTCCCGAGCGCACGTCGTAAATGAATCCGTAGACTGGAATCGACTTCGGGACGAGCGGATGGTTGCGAATGCGTTCCACATCGTCGATCACCGCCTGCCTTTGATCCTTGATGGTCAGCCAGTCGATATACTCCCCCTCGCGGGAGCCGGGGCCGCGACCCACATCGCGAAATCCCTCCGCCGTCAACTCGGCTGTCTCCAAACTTGAGGCCAGTAATCCCCGCATTACCTCGTTCGAGAAAGACACCATTCCGCATTCGGTGTGGTGAATGACGAAGAATTCCCTGGTGCCTAGCAATTTATAGCTAATGACGAGCGACCGGATGGCGTCGTCGCTGGCACGGCCGCCCGCGTTCCGGATCACGTGGGCGTCACCTTCCCTGAGCCCGGCATATTTTGCCGGGTCAAGCCGGGCATCCATGCAGGTTAAAATCGCGAATCGGCGCGCCGGCGGTAAGGCCAGTTTTCCGGTTTCTGCAAAATCGGCACTGTATTTTCGATTTGCTTCAAGCACTTCATCCAGAACCTGACTCATAAGAATCTCCTTCCCGGGTTTTGATATTTTTATCCGCACAAGAAAAGGCCCATGACCTTGGTGATCATGGGCCGTCCATGAACTTGAAATGACTAGGTTCCATCCTCGAGCCCACGATGACACCAACACAGGTATCTACGACCCATGCTATCGCGGAACGTGGACAAGGTTTGGCTGCTCATCAGTGACGGCAAGTATAGCCTCAGCCAACTTCCAAGTCTATGCGTGCGATAGGCATCGGCTCGATGGAAATTTCCGGATTAGGAAGTGCGGACTTTCGCGCCATTGTCGTGGGGCGAGATTCTTCACGCCCAGGATCCTGCCGAATGTCGTGTGTTTGTCCGCTTGTACCTACCAGGTGTTGGACGAGTCGGTAGACCTGTTCTCGGATTTCCGGGACAGCTGTGCTTTCCCAGAGGGTGCCCTTTCGGACTGAGCCAACGGCATAGAGTGAGTCAGAAATGATTCCATGCTGATCGATGAGGGCTCCGTCGACGGAGGAATCGAGGCCAAGAAACAGCGGGTCGGGGCGTACCCGGCCTTCGGCCAGGAGGGCAGTCATCAAAGGATCTTGCAGACGCCGGCAGTCGGTCTCGGGCGCGGTGCAATTGATGATCCGATCGACCACGAAACTGACTTCCTCGCCAGTCTTGCGTTGGTTGTAACTGATTTCAACGCGCGATCCATTTTCCCGATAGCTCGTGATCCGGCCGGCATGGAGTTGAATTTTTCCGTGCGACCTCTGCTCATCCACGAATTGAGCAATCTCCGGCGCCGCGCGATGGCGGTGAACGTCCCAATACGGTTGCAGGTGGCGAAGAAACCGCCGCTTTTCCGGTTCCGGCAGGGATTGCCAAATCTGCGCAGTCACCGGCCGCAACGAGTTGATCACTCCCCGCCAGTCAACTCCCCGTTGTTCAGCTGCGTTCACCTGTTCCCGTATCAGACGCAGCAGACCACGCACGCCTTTGGGTGAGCGTTCGTTCCAGAAGTTGGGCCAGGGACCGTGCCATCGGTGGGATTGGGGCAGCAAGCCGCGCCGTGAAAGAATGTGGATCGTACCCGCGAAGCCCCGGTGTCGGAGTTCGACTGCCACGTCCAGGCTGCTGAGACCTGAGCCGAGCAAGAGAATGCTGCCAAGATGCTCCACGCCCTCGAAACTTGTGTCCGACCACGGATTCGAAAAATAAGGATTGGAGGATGAACGAGGGCTGTTCGCCAGAGCCCGCCCGGGAAGCGAAGGATCGCTGGACGGGAAGTTCCCCAGCGCGAGAATGATCTTGTCCGCCAGAACTCGGGTACCACTCCGCAACCGAATTTCAATCTCCCCGGTGCAGGTTGGAGCGAGGGCGCGGGCCTCATCCCTCCTCCAGCACAGGCGCCGCTTACCACCAGACAAGACGGCTTCGCTGAGGATGGCTCCCAGGTAGCGGCCATATGCCTTGCGGGGAAGAAACCTGCAGGGTTCGACATCCCGGTCATAATTCGATTTTGCCCAGCGTAAGAAATGCGCTTGGTCTTCGGGAAAAGCGCTCATGTCTTTAGCGGGTACGTTCAGGAGGTGAGAGTCGGACCCAGTGCCGTAGGCCAGTCCGCGTCCCGGCAAGCCCATCCTTTCTATGACAACGACGGAACAGGATGGGTCAGTGTGTCGAACCAGCTGCGCCCCCAGGGTTGTGCCGGTAAAGCCGCCGCCGATGACAGCGAAGGTGAACTTTTGAGCAGGACACTTGGGACGGGCTTCCATGCGGACTCCTCCGCTACCAGGTACACCGAGTTAATAACACTATAAAGTCTATCATAATAGTAGACATATGCCAAAAAGTTCTCGCGCGCTTAAGCCTGGTTCCTCTCGGGTCTTAATAGGTGGAACATTCCCCACCCTCTCGCCAAAAACGGACGGACGAGGGAACCTCGTTAAAACCCACATTTGGAGCTTTAGAGGCCGCGATGGCCGCGTCCGGCCTGGATGCGGAGTAGGGCGGCGACCAGGGCGTCGACGTCCTCGCAGGTGTTGTAAAGGGCAAGCGATGGACGGACCGTGGTCTCGACGCCGAACCTGCGCAGAATGGGCTGGGCGCAGTGGTGTCCTGCGCGGACCGCGATTCCTTCCTGGTTGAGCGCCTTGCCGACGTCCTCCGTGCGGAAACCGTCGAGCACGAAGGAGAGTACGCTCGCCTTCTCGCGCGCGGTTCCGATGAGGTGCAGGCCGGGGACCGTGAGCAGCCCCGCGGTCGCGTAGGTCAGGAGGTCATGCTCGTAGCGGGCGATGTTCTCCATACCGATCTGCTCGAGGTAGTCGAGCGCAGCTCCCAGCCCCACGGCGTCGGCGATGTTGCCGGTACCGGCTTCGAAGCGAGCCGGCGCAACGTTGTAAACCGTTTTCTCAAAAGTGACATCCGCTATCATGCTGCCTCCGCCCTGCCAGGGCGGGGTGTTGTCGAGCAGGTCCACCTTCCCGAAGACGACGCCGATTCCCGTAGGGCCGAAGATTTTGTGACCGGAGAATACGAAGAAATCACAGTCAAGAAGCTGCACGTCCACGCCCATGTGCGCGATGGACTGCGCGCCATCCACCAGCACACGGGCTCCGTGGCGGTGAGCCATCTCTACCATCTCCTGCGCCGGCGTGATGGTCCCGAGCGCATTCGATACCTGGCTGAAGGCTACGATGCGGGTGCGCGGGCCCAGCAGCTTTTCATATTCCTCGAGGATCACCTCGCCACGATCGTTCACCGGAGCCACGCGCAGGCGCGCACCCTTTTCCGAGCACAGCTGCTGCCAGGGAACGATATTGGCGTGGTGCTCGAGCCATGTAATGACGATCTCGTCGTCTTTCTGGACGTTCCGGTGGCCCCAGCTCTTAGCGACAAGGTTGATGCCTTCGGTTGCGCCGCGAACAAAAACAATCTCCCGAGCGGAGGACGCGTTCAGGAAACGACGCACCTTTTCGCGTGCGCCTTCGTAGGCGTCGGTCGCTCTCGCGGCTAGAGCGTGGGCGGCGCGGTGGATGTTCGAGTTCTCGTGCTGGTAGAAATATGAGATGCGGTCGATGACCGCGTTGGGCTTCTGGGTAGTGGCGGCGTTGTCGAGCCAGATCAGCGGCCGCCCGTTTACCTGTTCCTGCAGGATGGGAAAATCGCGCCGGATGAAGTGAGCATCGAAGGGCTGCGCCGACAATCCCATGTCGGGTACGAGGTCGGGACGAAACTCCAACGCCTTGATGCCGAGTGGGGGCGCCGCCGTTGCCGGCGCTGTCGCTTCACCTGGAACGTAGGCCGACGAACCGGGCACTGTCGGCTTCGGTGCAGGGTTCCGAAGCGCTTGGAGATCGGTAGGGGGAGATGACGGCATACCCGGAACTCCCGGCACCGACTGCACGCCGGGCACTCCCGGAAAGGAAAAAATTTCGGTGACGGCGGGAAACGACGGCACGGTGGTCAGGGGCGCAGTCTTCTCCGGGTCGAGGAAGTAAGCTGAGAAACCGGGAACCGGCGGCGACGAAACGGCGGAAACACCAGGCGCGAACGACGGCACGTCCGTAAGCGAAGCGGGAATTGCGCGCAGATCGGCTTCGGTCAATGGGGCAGCCGCCATCGACGACGGGAACACAGGAATGCCCGGGAGCGGCTGTGCGCCTGGCACGCCGGGAAACGAGAACGCTTCATTTAGCGAAGGGAACGCCGGAGCTGCGTTGAGCGGAGATGTATTCTTTCCATCAACAGAGTAACCCCCGGAGCCGGGCACCGCGAGCGATGGAACCGGGTCAGCGAGTCTGGTGGCGAGCCACTGCGCGTCCGCCGGCGGAGACGGAACTCCCGGAAGGCTGCTGGCAGCGCCACGAGTGGGCACGCTCGCGCCTACCCTTTCCGGTGGCGCATTCGCTGGCAGGGCAGCGAAGAACTCGTTGGCTAGCCGGGCTATCACCGCCGGATCAGGCAACGACGCCATCGACAGACCGTGGTCCGTCAGCGCGCCTGAATCCTGAGCGGGGGCCGGCGCAGGCCTCTCCGCCGCTGCCGGATCACTTGTACTCATGGTATTGATCCACGCTGACGCCTTCGAGAACGCCGAGAGCATCTTCAGTGAGAATGGCCAGCGAGCAATACAGCGAGATCAGGTACGAAGCGATCGCCTTGTGGTTGATGCCCATAAAGCGGACCGACAGGCTGGGCGCCACTTCGCCCGGGATTCCCGGCTGGAATAACCCAACGACGCCCTGCTTCTTCTCCCCCGTTCGCACCAGCAGGATGTTTGTCTTCTCCGCTTTGATCGCGACCTTGTCGGAGGGAACCAGCGGAAGCCCGCGCCAGGTCAGGAAAGGAGAACCGAAGATGGTCGCTGTCGGTGGCGGCACGCCGCGGCGCGTGCACTCGCGCCCGAAGGCGGCGATCGCTCGCGGATGCGCCAGGAAGAAGGCCGGCTCTTTCCACACCCTGGCGATCAGTTCGTCCAGGTCGTCCGGCGTGGGTGCACCCTTGCGCGTTTTTACTCGCATGGAATCGTCCACGTTATTCAACAGACCATACTCGGTGTTGTTGATCAGTTCGCTCTCCTGGCGCTCCTTGATCTTCTCGATGATGAGGCGAAGCTGCTCTTTGATTTGATCATGCGGGCTGCGGTACATATCGGAGATGCGGGTCTGCAAGTCGAGGACCGTAGTCACCGCGCTCAGCGTGTACTCGCGCGGCTGCTCCTCATAGTCAACGTAGATTTCGGGCAGATCGACGTCCTCGTCGGGGCTGCACTCAATGGTGCGGCTGCCCGGACGGGTCGGGATCACTTTGTTAACACGGTAAGTGCCGGCTTCGACCGGGACCCATTGCAGAAAGTTGACCAGCCAGCGCGGCGTGATCGCCCGCATCATGGGGACCGTCTTGGTGACGGTCGCAAGCTGACGCGCTTGCTGTTCGTTCAGGGTATGACGGACTTCGGCTTTTTCGGCCATGCAATTCGCTCCTGACCCAGGGATTTCGAAAGTGTAACACCACGTCCATAGGGCTTGTGCAGGGGCTGAGGTCCGGTGCGGGCCCGAATCCGGCGGTGACTTGTGCCGATGCGAGTGAAAACGAGGCAAACGCCTTTACAGACGTTTGTTCGAGCCTGTACGATCGGCCAACCGAAACAAAGTGTCAAACGAGAGTGGAGAACACCCGACATGAATAGAAAGTTGCTTGACCTAACCCTATCCGCCTGGGTGTTGGTATGTCTGCCCGGCGTTGGCAGTTTACCGGCAGCGGCACAACCCGAGGCCTGGCAACTGGATCCCCCGCACTCAGCCGCGCAGTTTGCCGTGCGGCACATGGGGATATCTACGGTTCGAGGAACATTCACTAAAGTCAACGGCGAGGTGCAGTATTCCGCCGCGGATCCGAGTAAGTCTACCCTCGACATCACAATCGATGCCGCGTCGTTGGATACGCGAGTCGAGATGCGCGACAACGATCTGCGCAGCGCCCACTTCCTGGATATCGCCAAAAGCCCGACCATCACTTTCAAGTCAAAGCGCGTCGAGGTTGCCGGGGCGGGCAAGTTGAAAGTGACCGGCGACCTGACCATCCACGGAGTTACCAAAGAAGTGGTACTGGATGTAGATGGGCCGACTCCTCCCATGAAGGACCCCAGGGGAAACGCGCACATGGGCGCATCGGCGACCACCCAAATCAAGCGTCAGGACTTTGGCGTAGGTCCCAATTCGGCCATGATCGGTGATGATGTGACCATCGTCATTGATGTCGAACTGGTGAAACCGTCGGGGAACCCTCCGCCTACTCCGGGGCAAGGGCCTCCACCGGCAAGTAAGTGAAGTCTGGGCTGGAAGATTTAGAGATGGAATACTTCTTCCAGCGGGTCCATAGCGCGGTCTGGCAACACGCCATCGGGCTGGACGAAGAAACCGGCCATTTCGCGTTGCCAACGTTCGTTGACATTGCGCTTGGCCATTTCGGCACGTGCGTGTTCGAAGTCTTCGGTTTCGAGGTAACCGACGAGAAGGCCGTCAGAGCGCAGGAATAAGGAGTAGTTGTTCCAACCAGTCTCCCGCAACGCCGCCTGCATTTCAGGCCAGACCGAGCAGTGGCGTGCCTTGTACTCGTCGAGGCGGTCTGGTTTTACCTGCAAAATGAAGCAGATGCGTTTCATGCGAAGTCTCCTGGACGCCGCGGGAAGTGTTGTTGAAGAAAAGCCGAACGGCGCCAAAGCACCGCTGAGTCTACGCAGATTACGCGGTCCTGAAGTCCGCTCTTCCACATTTGTTGCGAAACCCCGTTGGCTCCGACTGTTGCCGGTTTTCTCCGCCTGGTCTGAGTTCAGGCCTACGACCCGTATCGCTACGCCTACGAGAAGATGGTCTGCGAATTCCGGGCTGCACGCTGTTTCATGATCCGTTCCAGGTAGCCGCTCTGGCGGAACGCGCTCGGGTCTCTGGGGAGACCTTTCGAATCCTGCCAATCCTCGATCGCGGGTCGAACGTTGGTGACGAACGTATCGTGTCGATGTCAAGTTTACAGGATCGACCCAGATGCTCGTAGAGACAAAGTCTTGGCGGTCGAATAGCGCGGAAAAGGGGTACTATGCGGGCGGGGCGCGCTTACGCACGGGAGATCGGCGGAATCCTCCACCCTGTCCGGGCGTTCCTCCGTTGGGGTCGATGGTTCGAAAGCCCAGAGAAAGTGCACGCAAGGGAAATATCAGATGAACAAGATCGATCTACAGAATCGTCACGCCATCGTTACCGGGGGAGCCCAGGGCATTGGGTTCGCGGTGGCGGAGCGCTTGTTATCATCAGGTGCCTCGGTCACGCTTTGGGACCGGGACGGGGCATTGCTCGCATCTGCGGTGAAAGAACTTAGCGGCCGCGGTACTGCCGATGCCGTGACCGCCGATGTCACGGAGGCGGGGAGCGTTGAGAGCGCGGCTGCCGCGACCGCAGAGAAGTTCGGGAAGATCGATATTCTGGTTGCCAACGCGGGGATTTCCGGCCCGGACCTGAAGACCTGGGAATATCCGGTCGAGGTTTGGAAACAGATCGTCGAAGTTGATTTAATTGGAGTATTTTTGTGCTGCCGGGCGATCGTGCCTTTTATGTTGCGGCAGAAATATGGGCGGATCGTAAACGTGGCGTCCATTGCTGGAAAGGAAGGCAATCCGAACGCGTCCGCCTACAGTGCCGCCAAAGCCGGTGTAATTGCCTTTACCAAATCCTTGGGGAAAGAAGTAGCTGGCCATAACATTGCAGTCAACTGCATTACGCCTGCGGCGGCGCGCACCCGAATCTTCGATCAGGTATCTCAGGAGCATGTGAACTACATGCTGTCCAAGATTCCCCGAGGGCGGTTTCTCGAGGTCAAAGAGATTGCCGCCATGGTGGCGTGGATGGTCTCCGAGGAAAATTCTTTCACCACGGCAGCGGTATTCGATCTAAGCGGCGGACGGGCAACCTACTAAGGGCAACTGTTCGAGGGACTTGGGATGACGGAAAGTGGGCACGCGAGTATAGGAAAGCCGGCGGAATTTGGACGCTACCCCAGCCTGCGCGACCGAGTGGTGGTGGTAACCGGCGGAGCCACCGGCATTGGTGAACAAATGGTGGAGCAGTTTGCCAAGCAAGGTGCGAAGGTGACTTTTCTGGACGTCCAGAATGAAGCAGGGATGCAACTGGTGGAAAAGATCAGCGCGAACCCCGACCCGGTACCTTACTTCTTGCCATGTGATCTCACCAACATTCATGCGATTCGGGAGTGCATGCAGAGCGTCATCGCGAAATTCGGAACGGTGGATGTATTGGTCAACAATGCAGCAAATGACGCCCGCCATTCATTGGAAGAGGTGACGCCGGAATATTGGGACCGGGCGATGGCGGTAAATCTCAGGCATCAGTTTTTTGTGAGTCAGGCGGTAATCCCGGCGATGAAGAAAGCGGGTCGAGGGTCCATCATCAACTTGAGTTCAATCTGCTGGATGATTCCGTCCACCGGGCTACCGGTCTATGTCACCGCGAAGGCCGCGATTGTTGGACTCACTCGCACGCTGGCCCATGAACTCGGGGTCGACAATATTCGCGTAAACTGCATCTTGCCTGGAGCCATCCTCACTGATCGCCAAAAGAAACTGTGGTTTACGGAGACCTACAAGGCGGAGATTCTGAGACGCCAAGCGCTTAAGAGGATGATCCTGCCGGACGAAGTTGCCCGGCTGGCGCTATTTCTGGCCGCAGACGATAGCAGCGCCATTACCAGCCAAAGCTATGTAATTGACGGCGGCTGGGTCTAGTTCCAGGACAATCCATGATCAAGAATTCGACGATCCCGCTGTTGGTTGTTTGGTGCTGGCTTGTTCCTGCGGTCGTCGCCCAACAGAAACCGGTAGCGCCCAATGATTCTCTGCCGTCCCTGGCCAGTGATTTTTGGCAGTGGCGAGCCCGCTATCAGCCATTCTCCAGAGACGACATTCCGCGAATTGATCATCCGGTTGGGCCAAGGGATTGGTCCTCCCCATCCATCGCCAGGCAGCGAGCGGCGTTGAAAGACTATGAAACGCGATGGAAACGCCTGAACACCCAGGGCTGGACTCGCTCTCAGCAAGTGGATTACCGCTTGATGGGATCGGCCATTTCGCGCGTGCGATGGGAACTGGACCTCAACCGCCGCTGGGAGCGGGATCCTTCTTTCTATTTGGACCAGACTCTTACTGCCTTGCTCGAGGCATTGGTACAGCCTCCGCCTTTTGACCCAAACCGGAGCCGGAAAATTGTTGAACGAATGGATGAGATTCCCGAAATACTTGCGGAGGGGAGGAAGAATCTCCATCCGGTTCGGCCTTTCGCGCAACTCGCTATCGAAGATCTGCAGCAGATTCGACCTAAGCTGATGCGGGTTCAAGCTGAGGTTGCTCCCATGCTTCATGGGGAGCCCGGCGAGACTGGCGGTTCTGCGGCATGGAAGCTGGCTACGGAAAGGGCGATTGCGGCGCTCGAGTCTTATCAGTCCTGGCTCCAGCAAAACCTCGACCGGATGCCCAGCGACGCTGCGGTGGGTCGTACCTCCTATGAATTCTTTCTGAACCAGGTTGCGTTTCTGCCCTACAGTCCTGAGCAACTTTCCGCTATCAGCGCGCAGGAGTGGGCGCGCGCTGTCTCTTTCGAACAATATGAAAAGGTGCGAAATCAAGATTTGCCGGACTTGAAAATCGCCGCAAGCCTGGACGGCGAGATCAAGAAATCGCAAAAAGACGAGCCTGCGATCCGGAAATTTCTTGAGGACAAGGGAATTCTGACCGTGCCGCCGGACATAGGTCATTACACCCTCCGCCCCATGCCGGGTTACCTCGAATCGCTCGGGGATTTCGGGGAGTTGGACGACTTGACCGATCCGTCAAGATTGACCGACGATGGTGTGCGCTGGGTGGGTCCTCCGGCGCCGAACCTGGGATATTTCTGGCTGGCCACGGCCAAGGATGTACGACCGGATATGGTCCACGAGGGCGTGCCGGGCCATTATTTTCAGATGTGTTTGTCGTGGAAGCAGGAGGATCCCATTCGGCGCCACTACTACGATTCCGGAGCCAACGAAGGTATCGGCTTCTATGCAGAAGAGATGATGCTTCAGGCAGGATTGTTTGACGACAGCCCGAGAACGCGCGAAATCATCTACAACTTCATGCGCCTGCGGGCGCTGCGCGTGGAAGTGGACGTGAAACTGGCGCTCGGCACATTCAACCTCAAGCAGGCGGCCGACTATCTGGTGCAGCATGTTCCCATGGACCAGAAGACCGCGGAAGGGGAAGCGGCGCTGTTTGCTACCACGCCGGGCCAGGCGATCAGCTATCAAATTGGCAAGAATGAAATCCTGCGCTTCCTCGCTGACGCAAAAATGGCGCAGGGAGACAAGTTCAGTCTGCAGGCGTTCGATGACTTCCTGTGGAAAAACGGTAATGTGCCGATTGCGCTGCAACGCTGGGAATATCTGGGCTTGGACGACGATATCCGCGTACTGGATGAGCAACGCCGCGATTCGCTGTCGGCAAAATAGGCCGAAGTGCGCTTTACATTCGATTATGCGCGGCGTCGCACGCAGACCGATAACTCCTCGACCTGGGCCGGCGAGAATGAAGATCCCGTCTTCGTCCTGCATCCTCTTCTCGCTGGGTGCGGATCTTGTTGTCTGCGACGTGAAGTAGGCGGACGGTTGAGGCTGAGGCAAGCGCCGACATCGTTGCCGCGCAATCCAGGGGCAACACGGCGTGTCAGCCCGACGAGGCTCAAGATCGGAAGATGGTCGAGCTGTACCGCTTCGATAGGAACGAATCGCCGGCGTCGCGGTTTTCCCCGCGCGCTGCCGC
>Ga0193732_1000034_pt1 | contig 41323 bp, 28 predicted proteins | sample U1s1metaG_FD_145077 | JGI IMG/M metagenome (GOLD analysis project Ga0193732, IMG submission 145077) | Soil microbial communities from a riparian zone of the East river system, Colorado, United States - U1s1 | ecosystem: Environmental > Terrestrial > Soil > Riparian zone | place: USA: East River...
CGCGCGCGGCGTTGCCATACCTGCTGTGGGGATTGCGCAAGTGGGACCTCCGTGCTTCGCGGCAACCTAATTACTACATCGCGAACTCACGCCTGGTAGCGCAACGAATCAAAAAGATTTACGGCCGCGAAGCCTTTGTGATTCCGCCGCCCATCGATGTGCAAAGATTCCAGATGGCGAACGAAGTGGACGACTATTACCTGGTGTTGTCCCGTTTGATGCCGTACAAGCGAATCGATCTGGCGATCGAAGCATGCAAGCGCATGAACCGGCGCCTGATCATAATTGGGGACGGCCCTGATCGCCAGCGCCTCGAAAAGCTGGCCGACGACCGCATAGAGTTCCTCGGCCGCCAACCGGACAAGATCGTTAACTACTACGCTGCGCGTTGTCAGGCACTTTTGTTTCCGGGCGAGGAAGACTTTGGCATGGTGCCTTTGGAAGTTAATGCTGCCGGCCGGCCCGTGATCGCGTATCGGGGCGGCGGCGCACTTGAAACTGTCGTCGAGAATGTCACGGGAGTGTTCTTCGATCAGCAGAACGGCCATTCGTTGGCTGAAGCGATCGAAAAGTTCGAGGGCCTTAGCTGGCAACAAGAGATTCTGCGACACCACGCCGAAAAGTTTGACCGCAATGTTTTTGCGTTTCGAGTCCTGCAATTTCTCGGATCGGTTGCGCCCACTTCATGCGCGGACGAGTTGCTAACCGGCGCTCGCTTACTTTCGAACAATCTTTCACAACGCGTCTGGCCAAGACTGGCCCTGGCTGGGTAGACGAGTATCTCTGATCAAGTGGGGAAGTGAGGCGTTTACTCTGCGTCCCTTTGCGAAAACCTCTGTGTCCTCTGCGTTAAAATTGACTTGGTCATCAATGCTCTTAAAGGTGGGTCTGAACTCCATACCAAGACTCATTCAAATATTTCTCTCAAATAGTCTATTACTGCGCGCGGCGATGTGTCCGGAGAGATGTATGAGATGTAGTTGTCAGGTCGCAAGAGTACGTTGAAGGGCTTGTTCGTGCCGAAGATTTCCATCACCTGCGCGTTAAGCGGAACCACATGATGATCAACCAAGTCGGCGTAACTCCCAATCTCACCGGGCTCGCCGCGACGATCGTCCTCTGAAAAACTAACCAAGTGAAACTTTGGCGCGCGCAGTCGGTCATAGATGCTCTTGCCGTCGACCAGGAAATAAGGCATGCGGTCGCCGGCCTTGACTTCGAAATCGTCGTCGCCGTCGTGCCTGCTCAAAGAATTATCGCGGTAACGGATTCCGATCTGCGAAATCATGATGAAGAACTTTTTGCGGATTGCTTCGATGCTGAGAATGTATTTCGCCATTGGCGGGAATATCGTGGTGCGAATCAAGCCGACAAACCAGTCGTTGCCGGCGGCGAGATTGAACATCCGGTCGGTCGTCGCCGTCAGCCTTTTCGCATTCGGCAGACGCTCTTCGTTGTAAGTATCCAGAATTCTTTCGTGCGCCGAATGTTTCAAAACCAGCGCCAGTTTCCAGGCGAGGTTGTAAGCGTCCTGGATGCCCGTGTTCATGCCCTGCCCACCCGCGGGCGTGTGTATATGCGCCGCATCGCCGGCCACGAAACAACGGCCGGAGGAGAATCTGTCGACGTGACGCGTGTGCACCTTGTAAGTCGAGAACCAGTCGACGCGCGTGATGTCCAGCTCGAGTTGCGCTTCCTCTTTAATCCGCGCTTCGATCTCTTCGTACAGCACCTCGTCTTCTTCCTGCTCGTGCCCTTCCGGAAATGCGCCGACGATGCGCCAACGTTTTTCACCCGGCATGGGAAAGAAAGCGACGACCCCGTGCGGAGCGATGCAGACCGTCAATGCGTCATGGCGAAAACTCCAGTCAATCCGCACGTCGGCGACGTAGAAAAGGCGCCCAAAAGTGCTGCCTTCAAAGTTAAGATCGAGCCCGTGTCTGACCGGACTATGCGGTCCGTCACAGCCCACCAGATATTTCCCTTCGATAGTCTGAGACTCACCGCTGCTGTTCTTAACATGAGCGGTGACTGTCGCTGTGTCTTGCGAAAAAGTTTCGAGTTCGGTTTGCCAGAGCACATCGCGCCCGTGACTCTTCAGCCAATCGTACATTAGCTGCTCATTTCTGCTTTGCTCGAGGACGAGCATGTAGGGGTAGGCGCTTAATCCCTCTCCGACATTAGACAGATCAACTTCGCCGACAACTTCACCGCCGCGTTCGAGCATGCGCACTCGGCCCGCCACCGTGCCTTGCTCGACAGCCTTCTGTGCCAGATCGATTTGTTCGTAGATCTCCAGCGTGCGGGCGTGAACACCGAGCGCTTTCGAGTAAGGTGTCACGCCCTCAGCTTTGTCGACGATGACAAAATCAACGCCGTACCTGGTGAGCTGACACGCCAGAGCAAGTCCCGTCGGCCCAGCCCCGATGATAATTACGTCGGTCTTGATCGTTGTCGCCATGCGCCGAATCCTAACGAACTAAACGTGCGAGATTCAAGGCGCGCAGACGCGAAGCAGCGAGAGATCTGATTTACCGTCGGCTTTCACGATCCGGCTACTACGATTTACGTTTTGATTGGGAATTATCCAGGCAGGAGCGCAACTTACTCGCCAGCTCACTTACATGCGGCTCTTTCACGATATCCAAGTGCGTGCCAGGAATCTCGTGGACTGCGATGCCGCCGCCGGCGAGGGCGCGCCAGCCTTCCACGAAATCGACTGAGGCACGGAGGTCGGAACTCGCCCAGAAGAGGGTTATGTGGCCGTCGTAGATTTGCGGGATGTATTCACGTACGGCAAGTGAGTTCAATTCCTGGATGTCTTGCAAAGCACGGGGTAGTGGGCGACCGAGGTTGGCAAATGAAGTGTGAGCTCCACGCCACACTTGGCTCTTCATCTTGCGCGGGGCGAACTTTGATTTGGCCACCAAATACAAGAGCTTGTCCTTTAGGGAAAGACTGCGCAGGTTCGCGAGATGGGCTCTGGTCCGATCTGCAGCACGACCGAAACGTGCGCGCAGTGTTTTCTTATCGCGCAAGAGCTTCGCATAGCCCGACGGGTAAGTATCCAACAGCGCCAGCAGACCAATCTCTTCACCCTGAGCGCGGAGTTGTTGCGACATTTCGAACGCCACCATCCCACCCAGCGATCGTCCGCCGATAAAATACGGCCCGGTCGGTTGAAGCTCGCGCATCTCTTTGATGTAGTGCGCGGCCATGTCCTCGATCCGCGTGTGCGGAGCGTGTTTTCCATCCAGACCCGCGGACTGCAAGCCATAGAACGCTTGGTCGTCGCCCATCTGCCGCGCCAGCTCACGATACTCGAGCACGTTGCCGCCGAGGGCGTGCACGCAGAAGAACGGCGGCTTGGCGCCGGCCGATTGGATTGGATTAATGGCGACGAGCGAAGACCACTCGGCTGTCCAGTCTTTTTGTATCACCGCGGCGAGTTGCGCCACGGTGGGCGCCTGGAAGAGAGTTGCCAGCGGCAGACGCTTGCCCAGTTTCTTTTCAATCTGGCCGAAGAGGCGGACAGCTAACAGAGAGTGTCCGCCCAGATCAAAGAAGTTGTCGTCAATGCCAATCGCTTTGAGCTGCAGCACGTCGGCCCAGATTGAGGTCAATGATTTCTCTAAAGGAGTTCGAGGCGCCGCTATAATGGCGTGTGCAATTGATTCATCAGAAGCAGGCAGCGCTCGACGGTTCAATTTGCCGCTGGCGGTTAAGGGCAGGGAATCGAGAACGACGAACGATCTGGGCACCATGTACTCCGGGAGCTTCTGTCTTAAGAAATCGCGCAACTCTGCAGCTTCCTCCCCTCTCCCGTTGGGAGAGGGGTTGGGGGAGAGGGCCTGCAACGCACTAAACCCCCACCCCAAGCCTCCCCCAAGCGGGGAGGGAGTTGTCTTGTGCAGCACGACATAAGCGACCAAACGCTGGTCGCCGGCGGCATTCTCTTTCGCCACGACGACACTCTCGCGCACGAGTTGGTGTTGGGATAGAGCTGATTCGATTTCGCCTAACTCGACGCGAAAGCCTCTGATCTTTACCTGAAAATCTTTTCGGCCTTCGAACTGTATGCTGCCATCTGGTAGGCGGCGGCCCATGTCTCCCGTCTTGTAGATCGGAATTGAGCCCTCCCTTACGGTCGGGCTAGTGCCGCGTGACCCATCGCTCACGCCCTCCCTGACGGTCGGGCTACTGCCCAGTGTGCCGACGAACGCGTTGGTGGTGGCTTCACTGTTACGCCAGTAGCCCAGCGCGACGTGCGCCGACTTGATCGCAATCTCACCGGACACTTCAGAGGGTTTGCCGGCTTTATTTAGCAACAGGACTTCCGTGTCTTCAACCGGGAAGCCAACGGGCATGTTGTCACCCGAGATCGTCGTTTGCTTATTGATAAAGTTTTGCAGGACTACGGTAGCCTCGGTCGGGCCGAGACCATTGACGAAGAGGCAATCGTCAGAAAAGTGTTTCCGATATAACTCGACGTCTGTGCGAGTGACTTTTTCGCCTCCCAAAACAACCAGTCGCAGATTGGGAAAGTCAGAGAGTGGCATGGACTTTAGTCTGTGATTATCTCGGGGTAAATCACAGACTGAAGTCTGTGCTACTCCGTTGACGAAATAGCGGTAGACCGTGGGCGTCGAGTGATAGACCGTAATCTCCTCATCGATCAGACGCTGTGAAAGACCGTCCAGTCCCTCCTGCTTGATGTCGATTGGATAGAGCGTGGCTCCGTTGAGCAGCGCGCCGTAGATGTCCATTACCGAAGCGTCGAAGCAATATGAAGAGAGCAGCGTCAGGCGATCGCCGGCGTTCAAGTGCAGGTTATTCGTGTAGTTCCTGATGTAATGCAGCACGTTGCGATGGTTCTGCATCACTCCCTTCGGCTGGCCAGTTGAGCCTGAGGTGTAAAGGATGTAAGCGAGGCGATCTGGTTCGATGATCGGCGGTCTTACACTATCCTCAAACGAATTCTCATCGTCGATATTAATCAAACATTTTTGGAGTGCGCCGGCAGAGCGAAGCGGCGACGGCGCTTTGGATTCGGTTTCGTGAATTCGATCCAAAGCGGGGTCGGCGCTTCGCTCTGCCACCGCACTCCAAAGGTCGCGGGCCAAAGCAATATTCCTGCTGTTGGTCAGAAGTGCCGTCGCCTGCGAATGTTCGAGGATCTGGCTCAGGCGTTCCTGAGGATTGTTAGGGTCAAGAGGGACGTAGGTCTTACCAGCCTTTAGCGCGCCGAGCATAGCCGCGATCATGGGCGCGTCGTGGTCAAACAGGAGCGCGATTCTTTCTTCGCCTGCTCCACGCAGATTCAGGATCGTCTGGGCCAACTGGTTGGCGCGCCGGTTCAATTCCTCATACGACCATTCATGCCTCGAACTCTTGACCGCGATGTGTCCGGGATATTGTCTGACCTGCCTCTCAAAGCGATCGCCTATCGCTTGCTCGATCTCACTCTTCGCAAAAGTGATAAAAGGATTCACCGGACGAACGCTGTCGCTGCGAACCAGTTCGCGGGCGACGTCCGTCTCGGTACGCAACGGATAATCCGAGATGGCGCATTCCGGATTGGCCGACACACCTTCCAGCAAGGTCGTGAGATGGTCGAGCATGCGGGTGATGGAAGCAGCGTCGAATAGATCGCTGTTGTATCTAAAGCGGCCCACGAGGCCCTCCGGCCGATCGTCCAGCTCGAGATACAGGTCGACCCTCGCGATGCCGGCATCGACGTCGACCTGGCTCAACTCCCATCCCGGCGCGGGCGCGGGCAAGGGGGGCTCAAGGACGAACATCACCTGGAAGAGCGGATTGCGGCCGGGGTCTCGCTCCAGCTCCAACTCCTTCACCAAACGATGAACTGGCACATCACCATGACCCAGGGCGTCGACGGTCACCTTCCGGACTCGCGCAAGCAACTCACGGAAAGTGGGGTCGCCCGAAAGGTCAGTGCGCAACACGAGAGTATTGAGGAAGAACCCGAGCAGCTCATCGAACTCAGATCGTTTTCGGCTCGTCGTGACCGTGCCCACTAGCAGATCATCCTGGTCTGTATAGCGATGCAGCACAGTCTGAAACGCCGCCAGCAGGGTCATGAACAGAGTCGTTCCTTCCCTGCGGCTGAGGGCTTTCAGTGCTTCGCTCAGCCTCTGCGGAAACGTGAACGATAACTGCTCCCCTCGAAACGTCTGGACTGCTGGCCGTGGCCGGTCGGCCGGTACGTCCAAAGCCGCGGGCGCTCCGGCAAGCTGCTTTCTCCAGTAAGCCAACTCGTCTGAGACTGTCTCGTCCTGTGTGCGTTGCCAGTGAGCGAAGTCGGCATACTGTATGGGCGGGTTCGGGAGCGTTGGGGGCCGGCCGTGGACGAACGCTTCGTAAAGATTTGCCAGCTCCGGTAAGAACACACTGTACAGAGAAACGCCATCAAAAATTATCTGGTGCAGCGTCAGGTAGAGGCGGTGGTCGGTGTCTGTGATCCTCGCCAGCATGGCTCGCAGCAGCGGGCCTTGATTCAGATCAAAAGGTCGCCGTGCATCCAGCGTTGCCAGGCGCAACGCTTCCGGTTCACGTTCCGACTCGTCCAGCCCTCGCAGATCCACCAATGGCAATTCAAGATCAAGAGACGGATTGATGACCTGAACCAGTTGGCCGTCCTGAATGGCAAAGTTAGTGCGCCAGGCTTCGTGACGCCGAATGATCTCATGGAGGCTCTGCTTCAGAGCCGTCACGTCGAGTGGACCCGTTCGGCGCACGGTCACCGGCTCGTTATAGATCACCAGGTCGGTGACGAGTTGGGAATGGATCCAAAGCTGTTCCTGTCCGAAAGATGGCGGCGCGGGCTCATCGGTTGGACGCCGGTTGATAACGCATGATTCCGGAGAGGGAAGCGCCAGGCCTCCGCGCAGGTATTGTTGCAGCAGAGCCCGCTTGGCATCAGACATGGCTGGCACGACTAAGTCAGTGGCGGTGTTGGGAAGCTGCTCGTGCATAAGGGCGCTCTATGACGATCTCTTGACTTGGGAAACGGGCGTACAGAGTACCGACTTCAGTCGGGCTTTTATGACGGGGGGAAAGAACCCGACTAAAGTCGGTACTCTAAACACCTGTCAAATTAAGATACTCCCAGAGAATGACTAGCGTTCGTCGCCTCCCTGATTACGCTGCTCGATGAAACGGACAACTGCTGGCCATAGTCTCGATTCCTGGCGCAACGGTTACCGGCGCGGCCTCTGCCGCGATGAACGTGACCGGCAGAGACATCAAACCACGCAGGCCCAGATTATCTCGCCAGACCAGTGGGCCGGGCACGAGCTCCAGGTTGATCATTCGACGCGCGATTGCTTCCAGGACTAGCTGTCCTTCAATCCGCGCCAGCGCAGCGCCGAAGCAAAAATGACTGGCCCAGCCGAAGGCGAGGTGCCGGTTATCTGTGCGGCCCAGATCTAGCCGATCGGGATCGGGAAATCTCTCCGGATCGCGATTGCCGGCGCCCATGACCGCAATCACCGCCTGGCCTTTGCGAATCTGTTTGCCGCCGATTTCAGTATCCTGCGGACAGATGCGCGCCGTGTGCTGGCTGGGACTTTCATAACGCAGAAGCTCTTCTACGGCTGAGGGTATCAGCGTCAGATCATCCCGCAGACGCTGCATCTGATCCGGATTACGCAACAGGCTTAGGACTCCGTTGCCGATCAGGTTAGTCGTGGTTTCTTGTCCGCCTACCATCGTCACAATGCAGTTGGCGATGATCTCTTCTTCGGTCAGGCGGTCGCCGTCGATCTCTGCCGTCATGAAGGAATTAATCAGGCCCTCGCGGGGTTCAGTTTTCATGCGCTGGATGGCGTCGCGAAAATACGCAGACATCTCTTCCACGCAGCGCAGGGTGCGTTGCGTCCGGTCCGGGTTGTGTTGAAAGTTGCCCAGCACTTCGGCAAAGTCAGCCGACCATGCTTTCAAAGTATCGCAATCAGACGTCGGCACGCCGAGCATTTCCGCAGTCACGACCGCCGGCAGGGGAGCGGCGAGATCGGTAATCACATCCATGCGACCGGCACGCAGCAACGGCTCCATCAAATCGTCGAGGATCTCTCGGATGTGCGCCCGCAGGGCTTCGACTCTGGCGGGCGTGAAGGCCATCGATGCGAGGCCACGCAGACGCGTGTGAGCCGGAGCATCCATGAACAGCATCTGCCGCATCATGACCTGGGCGATTGGGCCCAGCTCGGCCAAACCCATCGCCGCAAATTGTTCCGGCGTTGGGGTGCGATCGGCCGAAAAGTCATGCAGAACCGTAACTACATCGGCATATCGAGTGACCACCCAGGCATGAAGATAAGGGTCCCAATGGATCGGCGCTTCGGTCCGCAGACGGTGATAGAGCGGGTATGGGTCAGCCAGTACTTCAGGGTCGAGGAGCTGATACAGACTGAGAGTTGGAGATGGCTTGTTAGACGGCGTTGGTGTGATGTTATTGGTCATGGTCAGCAGTGGTAATTATTTTCCATTTTCCATTTGTCATCTTTCATTTGCCATTGGTTGTCTTGATTGAAGCCGCGGCCGGCCGCGGTGTGCGATGGCAAATGAAAAACGGAAAATGACAAATGGAAAATGGATTTAGGCCTCAAGCCAAGAGACGGTCCACCTCGGAGTCGCTCATGCTTTCCACTTTGGCGACGATAAGTCGCTCAATCTCGGTTGAAAGTTCAGCGATCGTGGGTGTGTCAAACAGCGTCCGCAGACCAAGCTCAACTCCGAAGGCGCCCCGAATTCTGCCAATGAGTTGCGTGCCCAGTAACGAGTGCCCGCCGAGTAAGAAGAAATTATCGCTGATGCTAACTTCGTTCAGATTGAGCAGCGTCGTCAGGATTTTCGCCAGGCGCTGTTCGATGGGAGTGCTGGGCGCGGTAAAGAGGTCATCCCGCAGAATATTTTCCGGGTCAGGCTCGGGCAAAGCGCCGCGATCCACCTTGCCGTTGGGCGTCAGAGGCAACGCATCCAGACGCACAAAGACCGTCGGCACCATGTAATCAGGCAACGCGCTTTGCAGAAAGGTGCGCAGATCGCTGGTCACGGGTGTGTTGCCGTTACTTAACACTATGTAAGCGGCAAGCTGTTTTTCCCGGCACTCCTGACCGCGAGCCACCACGACGCTTGAGCGAATTGATGGATGCCCGTCCAACACGGCGACGATCTCGTTCGGTTCAATTCGGTGTCCGAGGATCTTGATTTGCTCGTCGGTGCGCCCGAGAAATGCCAACTCGCCGCCGGATAGGCAGCACGCCAGGTCCCCGGTTTTATAGAGACGCGCGCCGGTGTCTGTGCTGAATGGATTGCGAATGAAGCGTTCTGATGTCAGGTCGGGGCGATTGATATAGCCACGGGCCACACCGCTCCCGCCGATGTATAGCTCGCCGCTGGCGCCCGTGGGCACCGGCTGAAGATTTTCGTCGAGAAGATAGACCTCGGTGTTCGCTATCGGACGGCCAATGGTTGGCAAGCCGTCGAACTGGTTCTTGGGGAGGACGCGTCCCGAAGTAGCAACTACGGTGCACTCGGTTGGTCCATAGTTGTTGACCAACTGAAATGGCAGGTTGGTGTTTGGATATTGATGCAGCGTGTCGGCGCCAGTCAGCAGGAAGCGTAGCGTCGATTCCTTCGGCCAATCCAGGGTCATCACTCCTTCCGCCAACGTCGTGGGCAGGAAGCTGATCGAGATTTCCTGCTGCACCAACCAGTCACGAAGCAAATCAAGAGAAACACGCGTGTCATCATCGGGCAAATGTAAGCTGGCTCCGGCACTGAGATACGGCCAGACTTCCCAGACGGCCGCATCAAATCCTACGCCCGCCAGATGGCTGGCCCGGTCCCGAGGCGTCACTTCGAACTCGCGCTGGTGCCAGAACACGAGATTCAAAAGGCTGTCGTGAGTGATCTCGACTCCCTTCGGTTGTCCGGTCGACCCCGACGTGTAAATCACATAGGCAAGTTGCTCTGCACACACATCGACGTCTGGGGATGTTATGGGTTGGCGATCGAATTGACTTTGATCGTCATCGATATTGACAACCTTCCAGGAGCCGGAAGCAAGCTCTTCTGCCATTTTCTGCCGGGTGATGAGCACCCGCGGCTGCGACTCGTTCAGCATGAACGCCAGCCGCTCAATCGGATAAGCGGGATCGAGCGGCAGGTAGGCGCCGCCCGCTTTTAGAATCGCCAAAGCGCAAATAATTGTTTGAGGCGAGCGGTCCATGCACAGACCGACAATAGTTTCCCGTTCGACACCGAGGGAGACTAAGTGATGGGCCAGTTGGTTCGATTGTTGGTCCAGTTCTCGATAAGTCAGGATCTCGCCACCGGCCGCGACAGCTTGAGCCTCCGGCGTCGCAGCCACCTGGGCGGCGATTAACTGCGGGACGCATCGATCGCGCGGGTAGGCTCGCTGAGTGGCACTTGCATGCAGTTCCAATGGTTGGCCTACATACGTTTCCGCCGAGCTCGAAGGGATAATAGAAGCAGACATGGCGATACAGTTGTTCCTCAGGCACCTTTCGGGCGAACTCTCCTCAACGAGTTAAATGTTTAATAGCAAGCTATTTCCGTCCTGCAAGGTAACTTCGTTTGGTCGCAAATGCCGCCACCTTTGCTGCCCGCCGCAAACGTTCACCCAAAAGAGTGAGAAAAGGCGCATAGACCGCCAACACTCGCGCCGGTGACTGAGAACTCGAACGGCCGCAGTTGTCGAGGATTTTCTGGCAAAAAGGCCGCTTTGCCATTTTCCTTAACTTGGAGTTTTTAGCTGGACAGGAGGCCACCGAGGTGCCCGCTGGAATTATTTTCTTCTCAATATTGATGTCGCTTGCAGGCCGCCTGGCCGACCTGAACGAACAGCTTACGCTGCTCGTCAACAGTGTCGCAGGGCGTTCCTGGCTGTTCGACAACGTGGTTGCCTTTTTCCAGGACAATGATCTGGCCAAGGCCGGAGTGATTGGTTGTTGCTTTCTGGCCGCCTGGTATGGCGGAAAATCCACCGACAGCACCAACGCGCGACGCAGGATTCTGATTACCACATTGATCGCGGCAGTCTGTGTCATCACCACGACCAAGGTCCTTTCGCACACGATCTTTTTGCCGCGCCCGGAGATCCAATCGCAAAAAATTTACCGGCTTGAGGGAGATCAACTCGTCGCGATGAAACGCATCCCGGTCCGGATTCCGCTGGACGAAACCAGCCAGAAGGACTATCGCGCGCTGCTAAGCGGCGATGTGGACAACAACGACCTTGGATCCTTCCCCAGCGATCACGCCGGATTTTTCATTGCTATTTCGCTCGGTATCTGGCTGGCATCCCGGCGTCTGGGCTGGCTCGCCCTCGCCTGGACGTTGCTCGTAATAATCCTGGCGGGAAAATTAATCGGCGCACACCATACGCCGCTGGACATTGTCGCCGGCGCCGCCATCGCCGTCAGCGAGCTAGCGGTCATTCAATACGTTGTCAGAAAAAGATTCAGTGGCTGGCTCGACAAACTTTCCGGATTGACTCTGCGTTACAGCGCGCTGTCGAGCGCCCTGGTGTTTCTGGTGGCCTTTGAGGTTTCCAGCACCATGATGCACGTCCGAGCCTTTCTCGGATTGCTCGCGGCGATGAAACGGCACGTGCTTCTGGGGATGGGCTGAGCCGGTATTGAGGGCGTCGTTAATCGGACGAATGAATTTTATGAAGCGACTAAGCATTGCACTTATGGTTTTTGGCCTCGTCTTTCTGACGTCATGCAAACTGCAGAAAGAAGGCCTGGTGATCATGACGGACAGCTCGTACAAGGCGAGCATGTTCGCCACGAACAAGGCCGGCATTGGATCTCCCGACGGTTTGGTTTGGCGCGGCAACACGCTCTATCTGGCGGATGAAGGCAGTGATGCGCTCGAGGTCTGGAGTCAGGCCGGCGGGCTGAAGCGCCTGGCCGATGCACGACTCGGCTGCTTGTCGCCGGAAGATCTCGTGATCGACAAAGACGGTAACATCTTTTTTACCGATGACGATGCGGGCGGTTTGTGGGAAGTCGATGCGCACGGCGCCCCACGCCAGGTGGCCGGAAAAGAGAAGGGACTTATCTCGACCGAAGGTCTGGCGCTGGCTCCGGATGGTTCGATCCTGGTCGGTGACGGAGAACAACACGAAGTTTTTCGCGTCACCCGGGACGGCAAGGTCTCCGAGTTTTTGGGAAAAGAGTATGGGATCACCAAGCCGGAGAGCATGGTCTTTGACGACAAGGGCAATCTTTACATCGCTGACAATGAAGACAACGTGCTCTATCTGCTGGATGGGAACCACACGCTGCACCGTTTGATCGAGCGCCGGGATTCGTTTTCGCCGGAAACGATCTTCTACTCGAAGGGTTCGCTTTACATAACCGACAGCAAGGACGGCAAGCTTTACGTCTACAACCCGAGCGAAGAGTTAAAGACGATCGCGGCCTTCGGCGGCCAACTCAAAAATGTGCAAGGCATAACCGTGGACGACGGGGGAAATATCTATCTCACTGTACAGACCGACCTGAAGCACAACGCCGGTAACATCATTGAAATCAGCAAAGAGAGTTCTGCAATAGCTCAAAGATAAACGTCGCCGTTTCAGGCGGCCAGACACATCAAAAAATGTCCCAAGCATTCGTCGAGAAACCAAATCTCGAATCCAAAGCCTTTGCTGAACTGCCAGATCGGGAGCGGTGGGCCCGGTTTCGCGGCGCCCAAATGAATCATTTCACTGAGCGGGCGCTGCCTCGTTTGTTTGAAGACCAGGTCGCGAAGTCGGCGGATAAAGTCGCGGTCATCTGTGAGCACGAGCGACTCACCTTTGGCGAGCTGAACGCCCGAGCCAATCAACTTGCGCGTCACCTGCGCGAGCTTGGCGTCGACCGTGAGTCACTGGTGGGAATTTGCGTCGATCGTTCCCTGGAGATGGCCGTCGGCATCCTTGGCATTCTCAAGTCCGGCGGCGCTTATCTGCCGCTGGATCCCGATTATCCGCGAGAGCGCTTGGCGTTCATGCTCAACGATGCTCGGCCCACGCTGGTGCTCGCGAAATCAAGACTCCTTACTCAACTTTCTCAGAGCGATTACCCCGTCCGGCTGCTCGATAGCGATTGGCCCGCGATTGCTGAAAACTCCGACGACAACCTGCCGGAAACTCCGCGCGCCAACGACCTCGCTTATGTGATTTATACCTCGGGTTCAACCGGCGCGCCGAAGGGCGTGATGATCGAGCACGGCAATCTGGCGAATTATCTGCGCGCGCTCAATCACGAACTACAGATCACCGGCGATGATTTGTACCTCCACACCGCTTCGATAGCCTTCTCGTCATCGCGCAGGCAATTGATGCTGCCGTTGTCGCAAGGCGCAACGGTCGTAATCACGACGTCTGAGCAGCGCAAGGATCCGCTGGCACTATTTGAAATGATCAAGAATCGCGGAGTGACGGTGATGGACGCGGTGCCGTCGTTCTGGCGCAGTTGCACAGCAATGCTGGAGGCGCTGGACGAGGAACAGCGAGAAAGCCTGCTGAATAACCATTTGCGCCTGATGCTTTCGGCCAGCGAGCCCCTGATGTCCGACATCCCACACACCTGGATGTCGCGGTTTGGCCACCCGGCGCGGCACGTTCATATGTTTGGCCAGACCGAAACGGCCGGCATCGTATCGCTCTATCACATTTCGCCCGACATCAGTGGCGAGCTGAAAGTCTTGCCGATTGGAAAGCCGATCGCCAACAGCGAAATTTACATTCTTGATAAAGACCAGCAGCCCTGCCCAATCGATGTCGCCGGCGAGCTCTACATCGGCGGCGCCGGCGTGGGTCGTGGTTACCTGAACCGCCCGGAGCTTAGCGCTGAGAAATTCATTCCGCATCCATTCGAGGGACACGATGGCGCGCGGCTTTATCGCACCGGCGACTGGGCAAAGTATCGGGCCGACGGTCAGATCGAGTTTGCCGGCCGCCGCGATCAGCAAGTGAAGTTACGCGGTTTTCGAATCGAGTTGGGCGAAGTTGAGACGGCTTTGGCGAGACATCCGTCAATCAGTGAAAGTGTGGTCATAACCCGAGCAAATGACCGTGCGGGCACGAGTTTGATTGCCTATTTTGTCTCGAGTGGGCCGGCTGATACCGTACCGAAGGCCGGGGAGTTGCGCAGCTTTCTCAGCGACCGTTTGCCCGACTATGCAATTCCATCAGTGTTCGTGCGGATGGCCGCGCTGCCTTTGTCGGCGAATGGAAAACTGAATCGTCTCGCGCTACCCGATCCCGAGAAAGTGCGACCGAACGTTTCGAATGATCATGTTGCGCCTCGGACACCGGTCGAAAAACGGCTAACCGCGATTTGGGGCGAGGTGTTGCGGGTGGAGAGCGTTGGCGTGAACGACAATTTCTTCGAGTTGGGCGGGCACTCTTTGCTGGCTGCCCAGATCGTCGCGCGTGTCCGCGCTGAGTTCAAAATCGAAATTGCGTTACGCGTGTTGTTCGAGTCACCGACCGTAGCGCAGATGGCCGGGCACTTTGAAGCCATGGTTTCGTCGCCCGACGATTTGCTATTCCGCACCATTGAGCCTTGTACGCGAAAGGGTAACGCGCCGCTTTCATTCACGCAGCAACAGTTTTGGTTGCTTGACCAGGTGGAACCGGGATCGAGTTACAACGTTTGCACGGCCGTCAGGATAACAGGGGGCCTTGAAGTCCAACGGTTGCAACACGCGCTGGCGACAATTGTTGAGCGTCATGAAATCCTGCGCACGAACGTATTGATGATTGACGGTGGTCCGGTTCAGGTCATCGCGGCGTCGATGCGCGTGCCGTTCGAAGTCTTAGATCTACAGCAGCTCTCGGTATCTGAGCGCGAAACGGAAATCCAGAATGCATTTGCCGCGGAGTCGGAAGCGCATTTCGATCTTAGCAGCGATCCGCTGTTGCGGATCAAATTGCTGAAGGTCGGAGTAAACGAGAACGTGTTGCTTTTGACGATGCATCACATCGTCTGCGATGGATGGTCGGTCGGCGTTCTGCTGCGGGAAGTGGCGACGCTTTACGGGGATTTGCTTGCCGGTCGGTCGGGGTCTTTGCCGCAATTGAGAATTCAATACGCGGACTTTGCCTCGTGGCAGCGCCGTCATCTTCAGGGCGCATGGCTCGATCGACAGTTGGAGTATTGGAAAATGCAGCTCGTGGGCGCGGCCCCCACGTTAGATCTTTCAACCGACTATCCACGGCCCGAACGCCAGCTTCTCAGGGCCGCCCAGGATTCGATCCTGCTGCCGGCAAAGGTGAGCGACGCGATCAGAAGGCTCGGCCGGCAGGAAGGCGCGACGTTGTTCATGACGCTGCTGGCCGCCTTTCAGACGCTGCTGTTTCGTTACAGTGGGCAGGAAGACATCGTCGTGGGATCACCGGTGGCCGGCCGTTCGATGCTGGAAACGGAAGATATGATCGGGGCGTTCGTAAATACTCTGGTCCTGCGCGCAGACTTCGCGGGGAACCCATCCTTCCGTGAATTTCTCGGCCGGGTTCGTGAGGCGACGCTGGGCGCCTTCTCGAACCAGGATCTACCTTTCGAAAAGTTGGTCGAAGAGCTGAACCCGGAACGCAAAACGAATCGCACTCCTTTGTTCCAGGTGATGTTTGCACTTCAGAACAGTCCCATTTCCGACGTTACGGTTGAAGGGCTGATGTTAACGCCTTTGAAACTGCCGGACGCGAAGGCTAAGTTCGAACTGACTTTGGAAGCCGAAGAAGAGCCGCAAGGAATCCGCCTTTGCTTTGAATACAACGCCGCCCTATTCGCGCCCGAGACGATTAGGCGCATGCTCGGCCATCTTCAGAATTTGCTGGATGCTATCGTCGCCGATCCCACTCGACGCGTAAGAGACCTGCCGCTGCTGACGGATTCAGAGCGCCATCAACTCGTGAACGACTGGAGCGGCGAGCGGATGGCGTTGCCTGAGCACAGTTGTATCCATACTCTGTTTGAAGCGCAGGTGGAGCGATCGCCGGACGCGATCGCCGCAGAGTTTCAGGGCGAGCAAGTCACCTATCGGGAACTCAACAACCGTGCCAATCAACTGGCTCACTTTCTCAGAGACCGCGGAGTTGGCCCGGATGTTTTGGTTGGAATTTGTGTCCATCGCTCACTCGAGATGTTGGTGGGCATGCTGGGAGTCCTGAAAGCCGGCGGCGCTTATGTCCCGCTTGATCCAGCGTATCCCGCCGAACGTCTGGCGTTCATGATTGAGGATGCAGGGTTGTCGCTCGTACTAACCCAGGCGCGTCTGGCAGGCGATATTCCGGTTGGCCGGGCCAGGCTCTTTTGCCTCGATAAAGACTGGCAAACTATTGCGCGACAAGACGAAACGAACCCAGCTCTTAACGTCGCGTCCACGAATCTTGCTTATGTGATTTACACTTCGGGCTCAACTGGAAACCCCAAAGGGGTGATGATCGAACACCGTTCGCTGGTGAACTTCACCTTCACCGCGGCGGAGGCTTACGAGATCACTCCGGCTGATCGGATTCTGCAGTTCGCCTCTCTCTCTTTCGACCTCAGCGTGGAAGAGATCTACCCAGCCCTTACGCGCGGCGCCACGGTTGTTCTGCGAACCGATGAAATGATCAGCTCGGCCCGCGACTTTCTGCATTACTGCGATCAGTGGCGCGTAACGATTCTGGATCTACCCACCGCCTACTGGCATGAACTGACAGACGCCTTGAGTGCGGGGAATCTGAAGCTGCCGGCTGCGGTGCGGTTGGTGATCATTGGCGGTGAAAAAGCAGCGTTTGATCGGGTAGTCGTATGGCACAAGTTCGCGGGCAAACGTGTGCGTCTGGTGAACACCTACGGCCCGACCGAAACGACGGTGGCGGTTACGATGTGTGACTTGCGGCCACAAGATAAAAGCACCTGCCTCAACGCAGTGCCTATCGGTAGACCGCTGGCGAATGCGACGGTTTACGTGCTGGATGAATCGCTTTGCCCGGTACCCATCGGGGCGCCCGGCGAGTTGCACATCGGCGGCCCCGGAGTGGCGCGCGGGTACGTAAATCGTCCCGACTTGACCACTGAAAAGTTTATTCAAGATCCGTTTGGCGGCGATAAGCACGCCAGGCTGTACAAGACCGGCGACCTGGTTCGCTATCGGTCGGATGGGAACATTGAGTTTCTCGGACGCATCGACAACCAGATCAAGATTCGCGGATTTCGTGTCGAGCTGGAAGAGATCGAACAGGCTTTGCGAAGTCTGACCGGGGTAACCGATTGCGTAGTCGTGTTACGCGAAGGCAGCGACGGCGACAAGCGTTTGATCGCTTATGTAGTCCTGGATTCCCACAACCAGCTAACGACCGCCGAGCTACGTAATCATCTGAAAACGAAGCTGCCGTCCTACATGATGCCCGCGTTATTCGAAATGATTGACGCGCTGCCGCTCTTGCCCAGTGGGAAGATCAACCGGCGAGCACTACCCGAGTCGCAGGCCACGCGCTTCGAGAAAAACGATAGTTTTGTGGCGCCCCGGACGCCGATCGAACAGCTTCTGGCCGTTGAGTGGTGCGACGTTTTGAAGCTCGAGCGGGTCGGTATACACGACAACTTCTTTGAATTGGGCGGACATTCTTTGCTGGCGGCAAAGGTGGTTTCGAAGGTGCGCAACAATCTGGAGATCGAGCTGGGCATGGTCGATTTGTTTCAAGCGCCGACGATCGCCAGCCTGGCGGCGCTGCTGTTTCCCCGCGGAGCGCACGGCGAGTCGGAGGACGACTTAGCTGCCATGTTGGGAGAATTGGCAAACCTAACTGACGAGGAAGCGCAGCTTCGCTTTGATAGTGAAATCCTGGGCAACGAAGTCGCTGTGGCCTAAGAATCGAAAGTTTGAGCATGGAAACCACAACGTCATACAGCGAGACAATCGCGCAGCAACTGGCCGGACTTTCGCCGGCAAAGCGAGCGCTGCTCGAATTGCGTTTGATAAAGAAGCGGCCTGCCGGAGCTGCCAGGCAGGTGATCCCAAGACACTCCACCCATGAACCGGCGCCGCTTTCATATAACCAGCAAGGCTTTTGGGTGCTGAACCAATTGATGCCGGAGACGTCGCTTTATCACACTCCGGTAGCGGTGCGGTTAACCGGTTGCCTCGATTTAACTGCGCTCAAGGTTGCGCTGAATCTCATTGTCGCGCGGCACGCCGCTCTGAGGACGACGTTCGCGACGGTAGAGGGCACGCCGTCTCAACTCGTGGCCGGTGAGGTGTTGCTCGACTTACCAGTAATCGATCTAAGTCGCGAACCCGACACAGAGCGGGGTGTCTCCGTGGCCCATATTCTGCAGGACGAAGTAAGCCGGCCGTTTGATCTTTCTTGCGGCCCCTTGATCAGATCTCTGCTGCTGCGGCTAGACGAGCAGGAACACATTCTCCTGGTCACGATGCATCACATCGTCACTGACGGCTGGTCTGTCGGAATTTTTCAGCGCGAGCTGTCCGAGCTGTACAAATCTTTTACGGCCGGAGAGCGTCCCGCGCTTCCTGAATTACCAATCCAATATCCGGACTACTCGTACTGGCAGCGGCAATGGTTCGCGGGCGAATTGTATGAATCGCAACTGTCTTACTGGAAGAGGGAATTCGAGACGCTGCCTTCAGCGCTCGAGTTGCCAACGGATCATCCGCGTCCGAACGTCCAGGCGTATCGAGCTTTCCGCGGGGCCCACCACAGTATTCGCTTATCCCCGCAGCTCACGGCCGATCTGAAAATGCTGTCCCAGAAGCAGGGCGTGACGCTCTTCATGACGCTTCTGGCCGCATACCAAATTCTTCTGCATCGCCACACCGGCGAAGATGACATCGCGGTCGGAACGCCGATAGCCGGCCGCCAAATGCCCGAGACCGAAAACCTGATTGGTTTGTTTATCAACACGCTGCCGATGCGGACAAACCTCGGCGGTGATCCGTCGTTCGGCGAAGTACTGACTAGAGTGAAAGCAACTGCGCTGGGGGCTTACGCTCACCAGGACCTCCCGTTTGAGCGTTTGGTAAGAGAGCTTCAGCCCGAAAGGACGCTGGCGCATAACCCTCTCTTCCAGGTCATGTTCGTACTGCAGAGCGAAGAGATCGAGCCGTTGCAACTACCGGGGTTGGTCACCGAACACTTTCGGGTTGGCCATATCATGGCGAATTTTGATCTCACTCTGGATGTCGTGGAAAAAGACGGACAACTAACGTGCCTGTTCGAATCGAACGCCGACCTTTTCGAATCGGCTACGGTCGAACGGTTCATGGGTCACTTCGAAACTTTGCTTGAAGGCATCATCGCGAATCCGGAGCAGAGAGTCTCTGATCTGCCGCTCTTGACTGACGCTGAGCGTGAACAGTTGCTGGTTGAATGGAATGACACGAAGACAAAGTATCCGACTCAAGCATGCATTCAGGAATTGTTCGAGGAGCAGGTAAGAAAGACGCCGGATGTCCCGGCGTTGCTCTGTGACGACCGTAATGTGACTTACCGGGAGCTCAATTGGCGAGCCAATCAACTTGGTCACTATCTAACCAAGCGCGGAGTCGGCCCAGATACTCGGGTGGGTGTCTGCTTGCACCGCTCGCCCGAAATGATCGTCGTACTGCTCGGCATTTTGAAAGCGGGCGGCGCCTATGTGCCGCTTGACCCGGAGTATCCCAACTCGCGCCTGCAGTTCATGCTCGAAGACGCTCAGGTGCCCGTGCTGATAACACAAAAGTCGCTGCGGGAAAAACTGCCACGCAATACCGCAGAGATAATTTGCCTCGATGAGTTGCCGGAGAACGTCGCTAACGAAAGTCAGAGCGATCCGGAGATTCCTACTACGCCCGACACCCTTGCTTATGTAATGTACACGTCGGGTTCGACCGGCAAACCGAAGGGCGTTGCAGTCACGCATCGCAACGTTGTGCGGCTGGTTCGGAATACAAACTACGCGTCATTCTCGCCCGATGAAATCTTTTTGCAATCAGCCACAATTTCATTCGACGCTTCCACTTTCGAGATTTGGGGCAGCTTGCTTAACGGCGCGCGGCTGGCGCTGATGCCTCCCGGCGCTTGTTCGTTGGGAGAGTTGGGCCAGGCCCTCAGACGATATCAAGTGACCACGCTCTGGCTGACGGCCGGGTTGTTTCATCTGATGGTTGACAATCATCTCGATGACTTGAGAGGCGTGCGCCAATTGCTCGCCGGCGGCGACGTTCTTTCGATGCCAGACGTGAAGAAAGTTCTGGCTGAGCTAAAGGACACTCGTCTGATCAATGGTTATGGTCCGACCGAGAGTACAACTTTCGCCTGCTGCTATCCGATTACTGATCTAACCAACGTCAATGGGTCAGTGCCCATCGGACGTCCCATATCAAACACTTCTGTTTACATTCTCGACCGCTGCCGGAATCCCGTGCCCATCGGCGTGCAGGGTGAACTCTACATCGGCGGTGACGGAGTTGCGCGTGGTTACCTTGACCGGCCTGAATTGAATGCCGAGCGTTTCGTGCGTGATCCTTTTTCACAAGTGCCTGGCGCCCGCCTTTATCGGACCGGCGATCTGGTTCGTTACCGGCCGAACGGCGAGATCGAGTTCATCGGACGCGTCGACAATCAGGTGAAGGTGCGCGGGTTTCGCATCGAGTTGGGCGAGATTGAATCAGCTTTAGCTGAGCACCCTTCGGTCCGCGAGGCAATCGTCGTCGCTCGCAAGGATAATGGCGACAAGCATCTGGACGCGTATCTCGTGTCACGGCCCGGCCTGACGCCGTCGATCGACGAAGTGCGCGAATTCTTAAAAGATAAGTTGCCCGATTACATGGTGCCTTCCATGTTTATGGTGCTCGACTCGTTGCCGCTATCGCCCGCCGGCAAGGTTGATCGCCGCGCTTTGCCACCAGCGAAAGGGTTGGATACGACCAAATCTTTTGCGCCGCCCACTGATGAGCTGGAACTGAAGCTGTCAAGAATTTGGGAGCGGGTCCTGGGTCTTAGCTCGATAGGAGTCAACGACAACTTTTTTGAGCTCGGCGGACATTCATTATTAGCCGTGCGACTATTCGCGCAGATTGAAAAATCGTTCGGCCGCAACCTTCCACTGGCCACATTGTTCCAGGCGCCGACCGTCAAGCAGCTTGCGCGGATGCTGCGTGAGGAAGGTTGGCCGGCTTCGTGGTCTTCGCTGGTCGTGATTCAGGGAGGCGGTAAGCGCACTCCGTTTTTCTGCATTCATGCGGCCGGTGGCAACGTGCTCGAGTATCACGATCTCGCGCGGCTGCTCGGCCCCGATCAGCCATTTTATGGATTGCAGGCGCAAGGGTTGAACGGAAAAGAAGAGCCGCACACCGGTATCAAAGAGATGGCCGCGCATTATCTGAAAGAGATACGCGACGTGCAGCCCGAAGGTCCTTATCAACTCGGCGGCCGCTCATCGGGGGGCACCATCGCGTTTGAAATGGCTTGCCAGCTCGCGGCCGAGGGACAGCAGGTCTCGTTGTTGGCGCTGCTTGATACTTATCCGGCCGGCTACTTCAAGCTGCTGCCGGATTCCCGATCTTTCCGCCAGCGCGCCGGCCGTTACGCGCGCAAGCTTCGATCGCATGCGGACAATCTGCGTCAGTTGAGCACAGCTAACAAATTGGTGTATGTGTTGGGCAAGCTCAAATACGCTCCCGAAAAAGCCAGGCACAAGATCTATCGGCGCGCTTACAAACTTTACCAGCAGATCGGCAGGCCTTTGCCACCAGCTTTGAAGAATATCGAGCAGATTAACTTTGCCGCGGTCAAAGACTATGTGCCGCAAACGTACGCCGGGAACGTGACGCTCTTTTTGGCCGCCGATCTGACAGCGGACTATGATCTGCACGACGGCTGGCGCGAACTCGTAGAGGGTCGCGTCGAGCTGCATGAAATTACCGGTAACCACATCAACATCATCAAGGACCCGCACGTTCGCTTGCTGGCAGAAAAATTGAGAAGCTGCCTGGAGAGGGCCGAGGAAGATCACTCAACGGCACGGCGGGCAGCTTAAGTCGGCACTCTTCGAGAAATCCCTCAACTGACGGAACTGGAACGTTCAGCCGTTTGGCCGTTTATCCTGTGTATAGCGGCCGACGTGTTCTTGAGCGTACTGGCAGTTACAGGTGTTTAGAGTACCGACTTTAGTCGGGTTCTTTCCCCGGCTTAAGACCCGACTGAAGTCGGTACTCGGTACGCCTGCTTCCCAGGTTAAGGCACTACCGCGTAGTGAGTTCTGGTCACATGCATCGAAATTGAAGAACACAATGAAACGATTCCTTTGGCTGTCATCCCTCTGCATCGTACTGCTGGTTTTCCTGCCCGGCCGCGCTCTTGCCCAGTGCAGCGGCGAACGCTGGCCGGTTAAGATCGGAACCGACCTGGACGCAGGTCTCGTAAACCTCAGCTCGACGACGGCGACCACGATCGCCGCGCTCGCAGCGATCGCCACCCCGAGCCCGCTTCCCGACAACGGGCGAGTCCAACCGACGGAAACCAGGGTCTGGGTTTTGAATGCCACGCTCGTGAAATACGCGCGTTCGTTTGATGCGGACTATCACATGGTGTTTAGTGATGGCGCCGGACACACAATGATTGCCGAAATCCCGTCTCCGAGCTGTGTCGGCCCCACCAGTCCTTTCGCGGCCGGCATCGCGCACGCCCGCGCGCAATTCGATGCGATGTTTACCGCGACCACGACTTTTCAAAACGCCAATGTGCCCGTGCAAATTACCGGGGTTGGCTTTTTTGATTATTTCGAAGGGCAGGAGGGCATCGCGCCCAACGGCATTGAACTGCACCCGGTCATAGACATTATTTTTGGCCCAAACTTTTCGCTTTCGTCGTCAGCATCATCATTGACGATTCCGCAGAGCGGCGCAGGATCGTCCATCATAACGTCGAGCCTTTCAGGCAACTTCAATTCTTCCATTTCGCTCTCCGTTTCAGGTCTGCCGGCAGGTGCTACGGCGAGCGTCAGCCCGACCGCAATCGCCGCACCCGGCTCAGGCTCATCAAGTTTGACGATCGCCGTCGGAGCGACAACTCCGGTTGGCACCTACAACCTTGTCGTCAATGGCTCAGGCGGGGGACAGACCCATTCCGTTACGATCAATTTGACGGTCAGCAGCGGCGGCGGCGCCACACAGCAGTTGTTAAGCAACCCAGGCTTTGAAAATGGATCGTCCAACCCTGCGCCTTGGAATGTCTCAGCAGGAGTAATTGACAACAGCAGTTTCGAGGCGCCGCATACGGGTTCATGGAAAGCCTGGCTTAACGGTTACGGCTCAGCTCATACCGACACCCTTTTACAGCCGGTCAGCATTCCGTCGACAGCTACCAGCGCCAGCCTCTCGTTCTGGCGGCATATCGACACGGTTGAAACTACAAGCACCAAAGCGAACGATACATTGAAGATCCAGGTGCGCAATTCAGCCGGCGCGGTATTGGCGACCTTAGCCACTTACTCGAATCTGAATGCCGCCGCTGGTTATACGCAAGTCTCGTTTGACCTGATCGCTTACAAGGGACAGACGATTCAAATCTATCTGGTGGGAACCGAGAACTCGAGTCTGAAAACTTCTTTCGTCGTTGATGACTTTGCCTTGAACGCCGCGACTTCCGGTGGCGCCACCGCCGATTTCGCCATTGCTTCCGCGCCGTCGAGCCTCGCGGTGACGGCCGACGGTGCAGGGGCGACAACGATCACCACGACGATATCAGGGAGTTTCAACTCGGCCGTGTCATTGTCCGCTTCGGGTTTGCCGGCAGGGGCGACGGCGAGCTTCAATCCCGTATCGATTGCCGCGCCGGGTTCGGGCTCTGCCAATTTGACGATCTCGGTGGGAGCGTCCAGTGCGGCGGGCACGTACAGTGTTGTCGTCAACGGCTCAGGCGGCGGCAAGACACATTCCGCGGCGATTACTCTGACCGTGAGCGCGGCCGGCGGTGGAACCACGCAGCAGTTGTTGGGTAACGCCGGCTTTGAAAATGGATCTTCCAATACAGCCCCCTGGACCGTCTCAGCCGGAGTGATTGATAACGGCAGTTTCCAGGCGCCGCACGGTGGATCATGGAAAGCCTGGCTCAACGGTTATGGCTCAGTTCATACCGACACTCTCTTACAACAGGTCACCATTCCGGCCACGGCCACCAGCGCCAACTTCTCGTTCTGGCGGCACATCGACACTGCTGAGACCACGACCACAACGGCGTATGACACCTTGAAAGTGCAGATTCGAAGCTCTTCGGGCACGGTCCTCGCGACCCTGGCCACATATTCGAACCTGAATGCCGGCGCCGGTTATACGCAGGTCTCGTTTGACCTATCGGCTTACAAAGGACAGACGATACAGATTTATTTAGTGGGCACGGAAGATTCGAGCCTGAAAACTTCGTTTGTCGTGGACGACTTTCTTCTGAACGTGACCACGCCCTAGTCGGGTGCTGAAAAAAGCAAAATCGCCACAGAGACACAGAGTCACAGAGAAGGGAAGGATTCAGAACCTATCAGAAATGCCAACAAATGCTTACCCTCTTTGTTCTCATCTTTCTCTGTGTCTCCGTGTCTCTGTGGCTATGCTTAGTTTTTCATCAGCCTGCTAGTTCCGAAACGGCCTGAAACGAACTGCTCGCGAAAGGGAACTATGAAACTCAAATTGATTCTAATAGTCATGGTGGCAGTTTCCGCTAGTGTAGAGGCGCAGGAAGCAAAACCTCGCGAGAGTTCCGACGAACAGACGCAGTCAGTTAGTAACGATGATCGAGGGCGGGCCTTCATTATCACCGGAGACGCGCAACCTCTATCGGCCCACTCGCCTCACGGCAGAATTGTTGTTGAGCCACAGCAGAACAGCATTTTTCTGGGACGGGGTTGGGAGGCATCATCGCAGCGCGCGCGAGAGCAGAAGCTGGCAAACCTTCTGGCCAACATAAATGATCAGGCCCAACTCAGCGCTCTGGACGAATTCGGGATGAAAAACTTTTTCGCCGCGACCTCGAGTCAGGAAAAGCTCGATGACTTTGCCGGCGACCGCAGCATCTCTGATTTAGAGATCCAAGGTGTGCTGGAGGGAATGCTGAAAGACGGCTCGCTCCAGCGGCCGAATCCCAGCACGATTTACGTTGTCTTTCTGGATCAGGGAATGCGCTCGACGCTGGGGACATCGATTGCGGGCAAACACTACCTCGCTTATTACAATTATTTTAATGCGTCGGGCGTGAAGATTCACTACGTCGTAGCGCCGTTTGAGGCGAATCAAAACACGGCTTACCAGATCGCCCTGCGCGCATTTTTGGCCGCCGCCCTGAATCCCAACGGCGCCGGTTCCTAGCAAGCCCTTCTCTCTGGGAAGTTGTGAAGCGATCGAATTCTTATGGTCTGCAAATGATTCTGCCGCTGGTTTTTCTGATCACTACCCTCGGCGGTTGCACCGCTGATTCCGACTGCAAGTTCGGCAGTACTCCGGCTCAGGCTTCCGCGATTCCACCAGGGCTCGGCGTCAACATCCATTTCACTGATCCGCGTCCAGGCGAAGTAAAGATGATCGCCGATGCGGGTTTTCGCTGGGTGAGAATGGATTTTAAGTGGGACATCACCGAGCGTGAGCGCGGCCGCTATGATTTTTCAGAATATGATCGCTTGATCAAGGCGCTCGATGAATACAAAGTCAAAGCCCTGTTCATCCTCGATTACGGGAACCCGCTCTACGACCACGACGCTCCCCCCCGGACGGCCGAGACGCGACAGGCGTTTGCGCGCTGGGCGGTGGCGGCTGCTAAACACTTTTCCAACCGCGGTGTGATTTGGGAAATTTATAATGAGCCGAACATCTCTATGTTCTGGCCCCCGCGCCCGAACGTCAGCGAGTACGTCGAATTGGCCCTGGCCGTGGGGCGGGCCTTCCGATCGGAAGTGCCGAACGAAAAACTAATTGGTCCGGCACTTTCAGAAATCGAATTTTCGTTTCTTGAGGACTGCTTCAAAGCAGGCTTGCTCGATTATTGGTCTGCCGTCTCCGTTCATCCTTACCGTCACGATGATCCGGAAACCGTGGCGCTTGACTATTGCCGTCTGCGAAAACTGATTCAACGTTACCGGAGTGGTACCGAGGGGCGGAGTTCGACAAACTCAATCTTGCCGGAAAGGCAGATTCCAATCATCTCGGGTGAATGGGGTTATTCATCCGCATTGCGCAACTTGACGGAAGAAAAACAAGGCGCCTTGTTTGCGCGCGAGATGCTCACGAACCTAGCCAATGAAATTCCCATTTCGATCTGGTACGACTGGCGCGACGATGGCAGCGATCCTAAAGATCCTGAACACCACTATGGGCTGGTTAGAAATGCTTATCAGTCAGGTCGCGATCAGGTTTACGAACCCAAGCCCGCTTATCGCGCAGCTCAGACATTCAGCGAATACTTCAACGGTTATGTTTTCGACCACCGCCTGCCGGTCGGTCGCGACGACGACTATGTTCTGGTCTTCGGCAAAGGAGTAGATCGCCGCTTGGCCGCCTGGACCACTTCGGCAACAGCACATCGCATCAACATTCCAATGAACCAGGGTGAATTCAAAGTCACTCGGCATACCGGCGAAAACGCCGGGTCGGTCGCGGCCGGCCAGACAGATATCTCGATCGAAGTATCGACCGCGCCTGTTTATATAGGGCGTTAATTGAGATCGTGGAGCGCGGACATCCTGTCCGCCTGAGCGCGCAGCGCGAACCCCCCCATTCATCTGACCAAAGGTTTGAGCGTGCTTCGCCCGCTGGCGAACAGGATGTCCGCGCTCCGGCCTTAGCCAAGTCGTTTGGTTTCAGTACTCAAGCTGCCTGACTCTGAAGCTCCGTCATACGGTTTTCTCTACCGAACCGGCCTGGCAATTTCAATTTGCTCTTCAACGACGCCAAGCTGAGCCGCTCATCACCTACTCGCTTGTTGGCACATTGGTTGCGGTATAGAATCACCAGTCCAAGCAGTCTTTTGAAGGAGGTAAGTAGTGAGCAAAAAAGTTTTGATAGGAATCATGATTGCCGCATTGGCGATTCTGGCAGCGGCGTGCAGCAATGCAACCGAGTCGAACGTGAACTCAGCCGCGAATACAAACTCGAACGCCGTCAACACCGCGACAGTAACGGCGCCGGACAATTCCGAGATAGCCACAACCACGGATAACAATGGCGTGAAGACTGAGACACGTACCTTTAAGAACAACCCACGCGTTTCGAAGGTCGTGGTGACGACGCGCAACGGCACGCGCACGGCGAAGGTTTATTCGGCGAGCGGCGAAGAGAAGGAGACGAGAGATCCTAACGTCCTCCAGGCCACCGGCGATGCCATTGCCGACTCTGCCGGGTGGGTTAAAGATAAATCGCTGACCGTCGCCGACAAGACCAAAGAAGGCGCAAAGACGGTGGCCGACAAAACAGTAGATGTCAGTAAGACAGTCGCCGACAAGACGGTCGATACTTCGAAGACGGTCTACAATAAATCGAAGCCCGTTGTTAAGAAGGTGGGCGACAAGTCAGTCGACATTGGTACGACCGTCGTCAACAAGACCAAAACAGGCGCCAAGAAAACCGGGAAAGCGATCAAGAAAGTGATCGTCCCCTAAGCCGAAGACCAGTTTCGCGGCGACGAGAGGGCGGCAGGTGGCCGCTCTCTTTTTTCTGACGCAAGCTGTGATTCGTCGGACTGGAAGATCATCCCGGTCGCAAGCGTCGCCAGCAGAGCTTGAATCTGACAGCCGAGGAATGTTATTCCACTCGCAGGAGAAAACTTGATGACCGAAGAACAATTAGCTTTCGCGGCCGAACGTCTGGCCAACGCTCAAGAAAAATTCGTCGAGAATGTTCACTTGGTTATCGACGCCCAAAAAGCCCTCATTCAACGCCTCAGGGTCTTCGAGGATTTTCTGAATATCTCGCAAGAGCTGAAGGACGCGCGTAACGACGAATCAAAGCAGATTCTTGATTCGTTTCAGGCCCTGATTAAGGTATTCGTCGAAAGCAATGTGACCATCAATGAAAATAGTGGACGCATGGACAAGCTACTCACCAAGATGGAAAGCTACTTTGGTGACGGCACGGGCCTGGAACATGAGAATTGACTTCAGGTTGTCACCGGTCTGAGTGAGCCCGCCCTGACGGTCGGGCTAAATACGTGACCCTACCGCTGGCTTCCCTCTGCCCCTCGCTGTTATCATTCACCTCCTAAAAGCAAAGCCGCACCGTCGCGGTCGGGATTTGAACTTATGAATGATTCAAGCCGTTTTACCATCATCTGTCCCTGCTGTGATGCCACTCTGAAAGTCGATGCCGAGACCGGCGCGCTGCTTTCTCACGAGGAGAAGCACAAGCCACTCGGTTCCTTTGAAGACATGGTTAAGGATTTAGACAAGCAGAAGCTGACCCGCGAACAGATATTTGCGCAGGAGATGAGTTCGCATAAGGACCGTGGGCGGCTGCTGGAAGAAAAGTTCCAGGAAGCCAGGAAGAAAGCCGAAAAAGATACCAAGATTTACCGGAATCCGCTGGATTTGGATTGAGTTTCAAGAGTGGCACGGGCATCCTGCCCGTGATCACGCGCAAGATGCGCGTGCCACAACCACCTTCATAGGAGCGAAGAGAGTATGCGAAGACGATTTATACTAACCCTAATTGGCTGCGCCTTGATCGCGGCCGGTGTGATTAGCGCCGGCGCCCAGACAAAATTGCCGCAGATGAAGTTTCGCGAGCGCACGCTGGCGAACGGCCTGCGCGTGCTGAGCGTCGTCGACAAGTCGAGTCCGACGGTGGCCATTAATGTCTGGTACCACGTCGGGTCGAAGGACGATCCCGATCAACGCAGCGGTTTTGCTCACCTGTTCGAGCACATCATGTTCAAGTCTACCAAGAACATGAAGGCTGAGATGATGGATCGCCTAACCGAGGACGTGGGCGGAAATAACAACGCCTACACGGCGGACGACGTTACGGTGTACTTCGAAATTGTGCCTTCAAACTATCTCGAGACGCTGCTGTGGGCAGAGGCTGAGCGTCTGTCAGGTTTGACCGTAGACGACGCAGACTTTCACTCCGAGCGCGCCGTCGTCGAGGAAGAATTCCGCCAGACCGTGCTGGCGCCGCCTTACGGCAAGTTCTCTTACGCTATGCAGCAGAAGTCTTACTCCGTGCATCCGTATAAGCGGCCGGGGATTGGCAGCATCGAAGATCTCGACGCCGCCACTTTGGAAAACGTCAAGAAGTTTCATGCCACGTATTACCGGCCGGACAATGCGACGCTGCTGGTCGTCGGCGATTTTGATCCGAAACAGTTCGATGCCTGGGTCGACAAGTATTTTGGTCCGGTGCAAAAGCCGAATCTCCCTTTGCCGCGCGTGGATGTGAAAGAGCCGGAACGTAATGGGGAGAAACGCTTCATAGACTACGGTCCGCGAAGTTTGTCGCTGCCCGGCGTCGGCATTACTTTCCTTATTCCTTCAGAGAAAAGCGACGATGCGCCGGCGTTGACGATGGCTGATATCATTTTGTCGCAGGGCCGCTCGTCGAGACTTTACCAGTCACTCATCTACCAACAGCAGGTCGCGCAGAACGCGAATGCGAACGCGAGTCTAAATGAAGACGCGGGCCTGTTCGAACTAACTGCCATTGTCGCCGCCGGCAAAAAAGTAGAGGACGCGGAAGCTGCGCTCAAGGCCGAGATCAAGAAGTTGCAGGATACGCCAGTCACGGCGGCTGAGCTTGAGAAGGCAAAGAACCAGATCATCACCAGCCAGTTGCGCCGACGCGAAACGAATAACGGAAAGGCCGGCGCGCTGGGCGAGGCAGGGGTACTGCTCGGCGATCCAAATCGGGTGAATACCGACTTGGAAAAACTTCAGGCCGTAACGGCTGCCGACGTACAACGCGTCGCCAATAAGTACTTCACCGAGAAGAACCGTTATGTGTTCATCTACTTGCCGGAATCACAGCGTCCGGCAACCGGAGCAAACCAGATGCCTCAGTCGATGGATGGAGCGAAAGGAGCGTACGCGAAATGAACGGCGCCATTACGATAAAACCAAGAACGCTTACGCTGTTGCCAATCGCAATTCTCTCGTTCGCGGTTTGCGTGTTCGCGCAGGCGCCGCAGGCCACTCCGCCGCCACCGCAGCCTCCCAGAACGGTTCAATTTCCAAAGCCGGTTGAGAAGACACTGCCGAACGGTTTACGGGTGGTTGTGATCCAAAGGTCGGAGATGCCGCTGGTTAGTTCTCAGCTTTTGATTAAGAGCGGCGGGGAAGTCGATCCTGCTGATCTGTCGGGCGCCGCGGACATGACTGCAGCGTTACTTACTCGCGGAACGACGACGCGCAGCGCCACACAAATAGCTGAAGCGATCGAAGCTTTGGGTGGTTCCATGAATTCGGGTGCGCGCTGGGATTCGTCAACAATCAGTGTCGATGTCATGTCTTCGCGGATCGGACCGGCGCTGGAAATATTCGCCGATGTGGTCCGCAATCCCGCATACAAGGACGAGGAGATCGACCGGCTGAGACGCCAGTATCTCAACAACCTGAGAGTGTCGTTGGGTCAGCCGGGGGCCGTTGCCCGTTTTGCGGCCGCGCGCGTGGTCTATCGCGATGCGCCCTATGGTCATCCACTTTCAGGAACACCCGAGTCCCTGCCGCGCATCAAGCGCGATGACATAACCAGACTGCACGAAATGTTTTATCGGCCGGACAATGCCATCCTCGTGATTGGTGGGGACATCACTCCGGAAAACGGATTCGCTATTGCCCAGAAATATTTTGGTGATTGGCAAAAACCGGCGACCGATCTGCCCAAGATGGCGATGACAACTCCCGCGAGCGAACCCGGAAACCGCCGCATTTTGGTTATAGACATGCCGGACGCGGGACAAGCGGCAGTGCTCGCAGCTCGCAGCGGAATCAATCGCAGCAACCCTGATTATTTTCGCGGCATAGTGTCCAACTCGATTCTGAACGGTTACTCAGGGCGGCTGAATTGGGAGATTCGCGTCAAGCGCGGCTTGAGTTACGGCGCTGGCAGTTCCCTCGACACTCGCCGTTGGGCCGGATCGTTTAGCGCGACTGCCCAGACAAAGAATGAGTCAGGAGCGGAAGTGGCGGCGCTGACGCTCGCGGAGATTTCCAAACTTGCGACGGGCGATCTGCTGGACAGTGAACTGACCACGCGCAAGGCAAGCTTGAACGGAGGCTTTGCCCGGGGCTTGGACACAACCGGCGGCCTGGTCGGTCAGGTAAGTTCGCTGGCAATCTATGGCGTGAACTTCGATCAGATCAATCAATTCGTCGGCAACGTGCAGGCCGTTAAAGCCGAAGACGTTAAGAGCTTTGCCGCTGCGCACCTCAACATCGACAGCACCAGCGTGATCGTTGTGGGCGACGCCAGCAAGTTTCTGCCGGCGCTGCAAAAGCAGTTTCCGCAGGTTGAAGTGATTAAGGTGACTGATCTTGATCTGAATAGCGCCACCCTGAGACGTCCTAAGACCTAGAACTAGTATTTCTCTGTGCACCCTCCGTGTTCTCTGTGTCTCTGTGGTGGAATCTTTCCTGGGTTTATTAACCACAGAGACACAGAGGAGCACAGAGGAGGCACAGAGAGCATATTTTAGATGCACTCCAATCTTCGTTCCTTTCTCGACCTCCTGCGCCGCGAAAAAGATCTCGTTAGTATCGACACTGAAGTCGACCCCTATCTTGAACTCGCCGAAGTTCATCGCCGGGTGATCGAACGCGGCGGGCCCGCTCTGCTTTTCAAAAGAGTGAAGGAAAGTCGTTACCCCGTCGTCACCAATCTGTTCGGCACGGCGAAACGCATCGAGCTCGCCTTTGGACCAAAGCCTGAACACTTCGTTAAAGAGTTAGTCGGCGTCGCCGAAGCGCTGCTGCCTCCGCAACGTTCCGAGCTTTGGAAACATCGATCGCTGGTGCGTGACTTTCTTAAGCTCGGCACAAAAACCGTTTCGCGTGGGCCCGTCATGGAGGTCATCGATCGTCCCGGGCGATTGACTGAATTACCGGTCGTTACAACGTGGCAGGAAGACGGTGGCCCGTTCATAACGCTGCCGTTGGTCTACACCGAAAACCCACTCACGAAAAAACACAACCTCGGTATCTATCGCATGCAGGTTTATGACGCGCAGCACGCCGGACTGCATTGGCAGATTCAAAAAGGCGGCGGCTTTCATTATCGCGCGGCGGAAGAGTTGAACCAGCCGTTGCCGGTGACGGTGTTTCTGGGAGGACCGCCCGCGCTGATGATGTCCGCGATCGCGCCACTGCCCGAGGACGTGCCTGAGTTGGTGCTGGCGTCACTGCTCGAAGGACAGAAGCTGAGAATGGCGAAGAACCCGTCGGGTGGGCACCGCTTGGTTGCGGAAGCCGAATTCGCACTGGTCGGCCACGCGCAACCGCATGAACGCAGGCCGGAAGGACCGTTTGGTGATCATTATGGCTATTACTCCCTGCGACATGACTATCCGGTCTTTCACTGCGACGCGATCGCGCATCGTCGCGACGCGATCTATCCGGCGACGGTAGTAGGCAAACCGAGACAGGAAGATTTTTTCATCGGCGATTATCTCCAGACGCTTTTGTCACCGCTGTTTCCACTGGTGATGCCCAGCGTGCGTGATTTGTGGAGTTATGGCGAGACCGGTTTCCATTCGTTGGCCGCGGCCGTCGTGCGCGAGCGTTACACGCGCGAGGCGCTGGTCGCAGGTTTCCGTATTCTGGGTGAAGGCCAACTGGCGCTGACGAAGTTCTTGATACTCACCGACACGCCGATTGACCTGCACGATTTTCCGCGCGTGCTGGAACATGTGCTCGCCCGTGTGCGTTGGGAGCGAGACTTCTTCATCTTCTCGAATACGTCGATGGATACTTTGGACTACACAAGTGGGAAAGTGAACGAAGGCAGCAAGGCGATCCTGATGGGCTTGGGCGAGCCGATACGTGATCTGCCAGGTGAAGTTAGCGGCGAGCTGCCAAATGGAGTTACGCGCGCGGAAGTTTTCTGTGGCGGCTGTCTCGTTGTCCAGGGCGCGCCTTATTTAGACGAGCCGGATCAGGCTGCCCGTCTGGCCAGTGAAGGGGCATTTACTGAATGGCCTCTGGTGATCTTGCATGACGATGCCGGCGTCGCGCGTTCGACGACGGACTTCCTATGGTCAACCTGGACACGCTTTGAACCGGCAGGCGATATCTACGCCAGAGAGACCAACGTCGTTCGGCATCATCTGGCTTATCGCGGCCCGATCGTAATCGACGCCCGCAAGAAACCGAGCCTGCCGGATGAGTTGATCGTGCGCGATGACATAGCTGCCTCGGTAGATCGACGTTGGCGTGAATACTTTCCCAACGGACTGTTATCGTTCGGAGTCCCGCCTTCAGGCGGCCTCGTTATTGCGGGAAGTAAAGACCGCCTGAAGGCGGGACTCCAAACCAGGACTCCACCGTCAAAGAGTTCCTAACGGAACTCTTTGTGTCTTGAAAGCGTTCCCACTTCGGCCGGGGCGAGTGTTTCAAATTTCAGATGAGCATTCCATTTCTAATAGCCGTTGCGGTCTTCCTGGGTTTGCTCCTTTTTTTGTTTCACGAGGTGCGCAGGTCGCCCGGAGAACGTGCCTGGGGCCAGACCCCGCGCTGGAAGAAACGCCTGCGGGTCGCCGCGGCCATCATCCCTTTGCTCCTTTTCAGCGTGGCTTTCTGGGCATTCCTCATCGAGCCCAACCGCCTGATCGTCCATCCGGAGACGATCCAGATCGACAATTGGCCGAAGGAACTGAGCGGGTTGCGCATCGCGGTTATCTCAGACATTCACACCGGCGGCCCGTTCATCGACGATCGCAAGCTGCAACAGATTGTGGCCAAAACCAACGCGCTCAATCCTGATCTGATCGTCCTGCTGGGCGACTACATGTCACCCAACAGTTGGCATAGCCATCGGGTCGAGCCCGAAGTGACGGCGGCGGCTTTGAAGAGTCTGAAAGCGCCGCTGGGTGTTTACTCGGTCCTGGGCAATCACGATTGGTGGTACAGCGGCGAGAAGGTGCGGAGCGCTTTTGAACAGAACGGCATTCATATCCTGGAAGACGAGGTGGCAGAGGTTAGGTGGCGCGATCGATCGTTCTGGCTGGTTGGTCTCGCTGATCTCTGGACTCGGCCCCAACACATCAGCCAGACGATCGCGCAAGTTCCGCCGGGCTCAACCATTATGGCTTTGACGCACAATCCAAACATCTTTCCCAGCATTCCCCAACGCGTACAGCTATTAATTGCCGGTCACACTCACGGTGGCCAGGTCGACCTTCCTTTGATCGGGCGACCTGTCGCCATGTCGGAGCCTTCGGAAAAGTATTTTGCCGGTCATTTCTTCGAGAACGGGCATCACCTCTTCGTAACTACCGGAATTGGCACCAGCCTTTTCCCGGTTCGCTTTCGCGTGACGCCTGAGATTGTGATTCTGACGATCACCTCTAAGTAGGATTGGTTTTCTCTACCAGGGCAGACTCTGAAGCTCGATACTTCCTGCCGGCCAGGTCATCTTGCCAAACGGAAGCACCATCACGTGCAAAGGTGAAGCGATCTTTCCGCTCGGCTGCTCGATGATCACCTGAGACTCTACCAGCTGCCACCCGAGTGCTTCGTAGTACGTCACCATTGGCGGCCGACAGAAAAGCAGGCCGGCATCTACCTCCCACTCACTCTCCGCGAATCTCATTGCGTGCTGCACCAGTTGGCGAGCAAGTCCTTTCCTCTGGGCCTCAGGGACGGTCACGACTCCGCCCAGCCCCGCGACTGAAACGGGTTCACCATTAACGTTGATGGAATGCTTCAGGATGCCGGCGTGACTGACCGGTGCTCCGTTCTCATAAAGGACGAAGCGCACGTCTTTGTGTCGCCAGTGAAGAATCAATGGCTGAACACCGAAAATGTCTTCTCCCCAGCCAAAGAGCTTTTGCTGTTCAGCGTCGCTGAGAGACTCAGCTTGCTTGATTTCCGTAAGCATGGGTTTCCACGAAACGCTAAAGTCCCCGTTTCACATCTGACTCAACGCGTCAATGACGTGCGGAACATCGCTGCTCTCGCGCACGCGTATGACATGCAGGCCGAGACTGATGAGCCACTCTTTCGGACTACCAATTAAAGAGCCGAGCATGGCGACGCCGTCATCAAGGATGCTGAGTTTGCGTGGCAGTTGGTCGATGGGAGTTGAGTTCACGATATTCGCCACGAGCCAGGCGCTGGCGCGTGATTTGTCGAGGCTGAAATTAATAAACCTGTCCTCCACCGCCGGAGCCACGTGATCGAGCAGGTTGATCCAGGGCGAGACTCCTTCAATATCGGTCCGAACCTTTGCAATCATTCCACCCAGAACGTTGTTGATCTGATTGAAATCATTTTTGAGCAAAGCCAACTCTGACCCGGGCGCGACCGATTGCGCGGCGATGCCCAGATCAAAATTGATGTGCGCGTTCATTCCGGTCAGCAGATGCTGCAGGATAATCGGCGGCCAGTTCGCGGCGATGCGAAAAGAGGCGAGCCAGCACTTGCTCAACGGATCGCCGCGGCGAAAACTCTCAAAGGCGGTGAGGTAACGGCTCGCAAATGTGACATCGAGCTTTTCCATGCGCGGGCCGTCTTCGAACAGACCGGCGGCGATGCCTTCCTTAACTTTGATCGTGACGTTGCGATAAAGCGTGGCGAAATAGCCGAGACGATCGCGCTCGTTGCGGGCGTGGAGAATAATCTTATCAAGCTCCAGCAGAACTTCATCGATCGTTTGTAGGATCATAATTGATGACCTAAGGCCCGAAGGGCCGTGATGCAATAGCTACGACCGTGAGGTCGTGGATCGAGAGCCGATCAGGATTGGTTGAGCGCCGAAGGCGCGGCACGACAAACTCTACAACGATTGGATGTAACGGCCCTTCGGGCCTCCGAGACTTTGGGCAACTGGCCGACCACGCCCTTACCGACGTGGCTATTTCATGCCGACCCTTCGGGCCTCCGGTAACAAAATCTGCACACAAGAAAATCCGCTCCGGCTACTGCCCGGTGGTAAGGACCACTCGAAACCGAGCCTTGCCACTCATCATGCGCTCGTAGGCTTCCGTGACCCGCTCCAGCGGGAAGACTTCAATCATAGATCGGACGCCGGTCAGCACACTGAACGCGAGCGTGTCCTGCGAATCGATCGACGTGCCAGAGTACCAGCCCGATACCGAACGGCGTCCCGTGATGAGCAGAAGCGCCGGCACCGCCAGCGGCTCATCAGCAGCGCCGAGGATCAGCAACTTTCCGTTCGCGCCCAATCCGGGCAGGACCGCACTCATCGCTTTGCCGTTGGTCACGGTTGCGAGAATGACCGCGGCGCCGCCCAATTTGAGCAGTTCCGCGCCGGCATCCTGCGCCTGACTATCGATGTAATGCTGTGCGCCAAGTTTCCTGGCCAACGGCTCCTTGTCCGCACCGCGGGCGATGGCGACAGTCTCAAAACCCATCTTTGCGGCAAACTGAACGGCCAGATGGCCAAGCCCGCCTACTCCCAGGATGGCGACGAGATCGCCGGCCTGCGCGCCACTGTTCCGAAGAGAGTTGAAAGTAGTAATGCCGGCGCACATCAACGGGCCTGCCTCAACGGCTGAAAGCTCTGCGGGAATCAGCGCCAGGGCTTCGACGCGAGCGATCATGTAATCGGCGTAGCCGCCATCGTAGTGCACACCGGCTACCTGGGCAGCGATTTGGCAGGCAAAGAAGTCACCGCGACGGCAATCATCGCAGTGCCCGCAGTGTCCGCCGTGCCAGCCGACCCCGACCCGCTGTCCCTTGGTCCAGACGACGACGCCTGCACCGACTGAATCAATTATGCCGGCGACCTCATGTCCCGGTACGCGCGGGTATTCGATCCCCGGCCAGGTTCCTTCTTTGGTAAACGAGTCGCTATGACAGATGCCACAGGCTTCGACCTTGATTCGGACTTCGCCCGCGCCCGGCTCCGGGATGTCGCGTTCAACCAGTTCAAAGGGTCCATTCGGCCGAGGGACCTGCACCAGACGCATTTTCGTCATAGTTTCTCCAGTCGTTTAGTTGATCAAAACGTGGCCCGCTGGCTGAGCCGCTTAGTCCAGCAGCAGGGACACGGTCCAGCGTCCGCTACTATTGCATGGCGTGTTCCAGAGTTTGAACATGAGTTCCGCTGCATGCGATTATTAGACGCCTCTCTTGCGATTCATTGCCTTCTCATACTCTTCATTCTCGTTGTGGGCAATGATAGCCATCACCTTGGCCCCAGCTTCGCCGGCCAGGATGTAGCTCGTATCGCAATTATATAGAGGTTCATTCGCAGCATTAAAGAACCGCCATTCGATCTCAACCAGGTGAATCCCGGAGCCAATAGCTCGGACGTCCCTGATTATATAGTTCCAATCTACTGCCCCGATTTCTTCATAACGACGCATCAATGCATCCAGGTTGGCTGAGAGACTCTCTTCATCATTAAACGCAATCGGGCCGTTCTTCGTCAGAAAGGTCAAAGGCGAGCAGAACCTAGCCAATAATCTGTCTCTCGATTTTGATCGAAAAGCCTCCGCATATTCTTGAAAGAATTTCTCAACCCAGTCGGTCATCATTTAATTTCAGTCGTGGCTTTTCTAACTAAGCTTCTCGCTAGATCGTGATGTTCAGACCACGCGCTCCAGACGTCCCGGGCCCACTCTCGAACACGCTGAGTGTGTTCGTCCGCGTCTGCGGCACTGTGGATATAAGTAATGGCTAAGTTCCCGCGCTTATCTGGCAGGCGAGCAGGCTTGTCGATCTTTGGGTTCGTACTAAGCCATTTCTGCACCGCTCGATTAAGAGCTGGAGTGTCTTCATATTCAAGCGCGGCGCACATCCCCGTCAGATGTGCGGCAAAAGATTTTCCCGAACGCATATATCTTTCGGGATGCTGCAGGGAATACGCATCTACCGTCAGGCGGTGGATTTTGCCATAGCGGTAGTCACTAAATTCTCTGGCAAGAATCTCTTCAAAAATCTGCAGACATCCAACTTTGCCTTGCGCCACTTCCGCTCCACAGTCTGCGCAAATATTGTCTGACGCGTGCTGGCTTCCAGAGGTGTTCATTACTGCCTTTAGTTCAACGAGGTGTTGGGCGGTGGCGGCGGATAGATCAGTTAACATCATTTCGGTTGGATAGCGTCATCATCGCGCGGTACGGCTTTATTTTGATAGGAGAACGTTGACCTGAACACGTCATCGACGTTGACCAACTCCCCGATAGTAGCACCGGCCTTGATCTTCTCTTGCAGAACGTGCTCGGTCTGCAGCAGGCGTTGCGCTGCCTCCAGAATCGTAGCCGATTCAGCTTTAGGCACGACAACGACCCCATTTCCATCCGCAGCAACTATGTCCCCGGGCGATACGACAACCCCGGCGCATTGAATGGAAACGTTAACGTCTCCGTACCCTGAGACGGAACCTACGTTCGGAACCACGCCTTTGCAGATGACTGGGAATTTCAGCTTCCTAAGTTCCTCAACGTCTCGACAAGCGCCATCGATCACGGCACCGACCAGTGTCCACAGCGTTGTTGTAGACAATTAGTCGGCCGAGTACGTAGAACTCGGCGAAGATCGCCCGCGGCAGCGCAAACAGATAAGAGAATCCCACAACTGTCGCTGCTTTGCGTTGTGATTCGTCGATGGTGACGATTGTCATTCCGCTTCCCCACCGTCTCGGTGCCGCCTTGAGTTGACCGGCCCGGCGATTACATTCGACCTTCGAATCCGACAATCAAGTTAAAGAACATGCTCCCCGCGCTCCGGTCGAACGATTTATTAGGCCGCTGCTACCGCCCATCATAAGCTGCCTCTGTTTCTTACCTACCGAGCCAGCCTCGTTTCTTACCTACTGAGCCTGCCTCTGGTTATATGTGTGAGGGGTTCGTTCACGTCGAATCTCTTAGCCCGAACCTCTTTAATTCCTGCGGCCTTCATTCGCTCGATTTTCCCTTCCAGGTATGCATCGAGTGAAGCCTCATCCTCGAACAAATAAACCCCGCCCGCTTCTCCTGTCTCACGATTTTCCGTCCACACCTTGCAAATGAGGCCGGAGACATTTGCTATCCTGTGCGCGAGATCAGAATATTCTGTCGCCATCTCTTCGCCCCATGGGCCGGTAAAGAGATAGTCCATTTGTAGAAGTTTTAGGACCATGAAGATCGTTCTCCTCTCAGGATGATAGGGGTCGCCTACCTGCGGCATAACGTCTGAGTTCAAGTGGCGCGGGCGGTGGCATGCAAGCCACGCCGGACAAAGTTAGTTGAGAAAGGTGCTATCCCGCGCTCACCTGCAATGAATTGTTGGGCGCGGCGTTCATTTCAATTCAGTTTTAATTGTTCTCGCACATACGCGCGGCACTTCGGCCCCCATTCCTGCCTCAAATCCATATCCAAATTTTCAGCTAAGCAGTCAACAATATCGAACATTTCCAAATGAATATTGCCCTCTGCGTCAGAGGATACAAATGAATCCAATTTTTCGATTTTCTTTTTCCCGAACCATTCCTTTGACCATTTCTCCTTTGCCAAGTTCCCATATACAGCACATAAGACCAGCAGGTAATCCTTGAAGGTTACTGATGGATTATCCCGAGCGTCAATTTTGTACCACGCCTGAAAATCTTGCATCCAAAAGCCGATTGGTCCTTTAAATTCAACTTGATTGGGTCCATGTGGTATCCAAGGCATTTCATTCTCCTTTCAGATTTAATCCTTCTACACGTTTGTAATCGCGGATCTGCTGCTGAGTTCTTTATCCTTTCTTAAACTTATACCCGCTGTAACCAACGAGTGGGATAACCAGACAGAGTAGAGAAATCAGAAAAGCTTTGTCGGGACAGTGAGAAACAAAACAGCATACACAATCAACCAACCTACTATTGGCAATACAATTTTTAGGGTAGCAGTATTGTTAACAGCGTCCAACTTTTCGTTTGCAAACACTCCGTGCTTAGCAAACTCCAGCCGGGATTTCCTCACGGTTTTTTTGGTCTCGATACCGGCGCGTATGAGTTTGCCGGTCTTGGCGAGTAAATTTAGCGCACCGATAATAATTGCGCCAATGATTGCTACAACGATCCATCCACCCAACCTTGAGATTAACCAATCAATCATTCCACCTCACCAAATTTACGACGTCAAGCTGAATCGAAGCTACGAATGACAAGCCTTTGGAGAAAAGGCAAGCGCCGAACAAGTATTCATCCGCAGAAGAACGGTATAAACCCGGATTGAGGTGTAAAATACCGCACCTGTCCAAACTCCTCGATCCGATAACGCTAATCATCCGTCAAATTCAGTTTATGATACCGCATTCTCGGTTTTATTGAGTCGCGTTAATCGCGTCACTGCGGCAGCCGGATCCGTCCGCTGGGGTCTTGATGATCGCCGCTATTCTCCCTGGAAACAATCGAAATATAGTATCCAAACACTCTTAGATTATAGTTTTTCATTTCAGTCACATAGGCAGCATGGGCGCACCATGCCCCGATCAAATACAGCACGCTCACGACCAAAACAAGCCTAAGCTTTGCGCGCCCTTCAGACGTTAGCCACCATCTTAAGACCCTAAACCCGATCCTTTTTCTGAACAGTTCCATTTGTTGGGCATTGAATCGTATTTCTCGAGGCATATAGATCAAAATGGCGAGTATCAGATAAAGACTTGCAATCAACGCACACGTGAGAGTCAGTGACCGTGCAAAGTCACTGCGGTATTGAAGTTCTTGAAGTTCGTCAAAATAACTGCGCTCCAGGTAAACGCGTGTTTTTGCGGCATAGTACATCCCATTAATGTCGTCCTCCAGAGCATTGGCATCCGAATCGTTTAGACTTGTTTCACCAGGCTTGTCACGAGCTAGCCAGCCAAGTGTGCACTGGACTTTATTCCTATAGAATTCAAAAAGCGGATTCTTCTGTTGGACTTCCATTAAATCAAAGTAGATAGGTTGTGGTTTGAGAGTCATCTTCTTTCCCGGATCAGAAACCTCAAACAAGGCGTCCAGACGTAATCGTTTTTCAACTTGTATTGCATAGCTAACCGGGTCTGTAAGTACCCCTAAAAACAGGACCATTGAAAAGTAGAGGTTTCCGGGTAGGATAGCCAACCCAGGAGGCCAGGACGAAGCGGAGCAAATTCAGTGAGAACCAGATCATCGCGATCTTGAAAGCAGT
>Ga0193732_1000035_pt1 | contig 39848 bp, 43 predicted proteins | sample U1s1metaG_FD_145077 | JGI IMG/M metagenome (GOLD analysis project Ga0193732, IMG submission 145077) | Soil microbial communities from a riparian zone of the East river system, Colorado, United States - U1s1 | ecosystem: Environmental > Terrestrial > Soil > Riparian zone | place: USA: East River...
AGGTAGCCGCCGAGGCCGATGTGTATTTCCACACGGATGCGGTACAGGCGGCGGGCAAGGTGGCGATTGACGTCAGGCGCATTGGCTGTGATTTGCTCTCCATCTCCGGCCATAAGATGCACGCTCCGCAAGGTGTCGGAGCGCTGTACGTAAAGAAGGGAACTGCTCTGCGTCCGATGCTCTATGGCGGTAGCCACGAGCGTTCGCGACGGGCGGGCACCGAGAACGTTCCCGCTATCGCTGCCTTGGGCAAGGCGGCGGATCTTGCCCGGGAGGCATTTGCCCAGGGCCACCTCGCTCGCCTGTCCGCCCTACGTGATCGGCTAGAGCAAGCAATCCTTGGCGAGGTGGAAGGCACTGCCGTAAATAGCCAAGGCGCGCCGCGCGTGCCAAACACGTCTAGCATTTATTTTGACGGTATCCAGGGCGAAGCGCTGGTGATTGCCCTGGATCTGAAGGGATTGGCGGTTTCCACCGGAGCAGCATGCTCCTCGGGATCGAACCGTCGCACGTGCTGACTGCGATGGGCCTGCGCCCGGAGCAGGCGCGGGGTAGCCTCCGCTTTAGCCTGGGCAAGCAGAACACGCCAGAAGACATCAAATTCGCGCTGGATCTGGTTCCGCAGACTGTAGCCAGGCTGCGAGGTCTATCGCCGGTTTACAATAAAGCAGCGCTTCGTTTTTAGCCGCTAGCTCCGGGTTCAAAGCGAAAGGCTAAGAGCCGAAAGCGGATCCGCGAACGCGAGAAATCCCCAATGACCGGTCAAAAGACCATCGCCGTCGCCATGTCGGGTGGAGTTGACTCCTCCACCGTCGCGGCCATGCTGCGCGCCGAAGGGCACGAAGTCGTCGGCTTGACCATGCAGCTTTGGAACCAGCGGCGTTTGGCGGGCCACGAAGGCATGCCCGAGTCGGTGCAGGGGCGCTGTTGTTCCTTGGACGATGTCTACGACGCGCGCCGCGTCGCCGAGACCATCGGCATCCCGTACTATGTGGTCAATCACGAGGAACGGTTTGAGCGCGACGTGGTGCGTCCTTTCGTTGAGCAATATCTTTCCGGACGTACGCCCATTCCCTGCAGTCTTTGCAATAATCATCTGAAGTTTGATCAACTATTAATGGTGGCCCAGCAGATTGGCGCCGATGCTCTGGCTACCGGTCACTACGCTCGCGTGGAGTTTGATCCAATGCTCGGCCGCTGGCTGCTCAAGCGCCCGGCGGACCGATCCAAGGATCAAACTTATTTCCTGTTTGGTTTGACCCAGGACCAACTCGGCCGCACGCTGTTTCCCCTGGGCGCGATGATGAAGCCCGAGGTTCGCGTGCTGGCCCGTCAGCACGGATTGGCGCTTGCCGAGAAGCCCGACTCTCAGGAAATATGCTTTGTTCCGGGAGGCGACTACAAGAAGTTCCTCGACGCCTATCTTGCGGAGCAGGGCGAGCCGCTTCCCGATACCGCCGGAGAACTGGTCACGACCGGCGGGGCAGCAATCGGTGAGCATGGCGGAATTCACAACTTTACCGTGGGCCAGCGCAAGGGGCTCGGGTTAGCGACAGGCTCGCCCCTCTATGTGATTCAGATCAAGGGAGACGCACGCCAGGTAGTGGTTGGCCCGCAAGAGGAGCTCTACCACCGGACTCTGCGTACGCGTCGGATCAATCTCATCGCAGTGGAGGATCTGTTGCAGCCGACGCGGGCGACGGTAAAAATCCGCCATCGCCACGAGGGGGCCGCCGCTCTGATTGAAAGGACGGGTGACGATGAAATTCTGGTCACCTTCGATGAGCCGCAGCGAGCCATCACACCAGGGCAGGCGGCGGTGTTCTATGATGATGATGTGGTAGTTGGCGGGGGTTGGATCGTTTGACCTCAAACGCTGCTTGCGAAAACCCGGTGAACCCACGCCTGGCGAACGTCAGCTAGATGAACATCTCGTCCTGGGGCACGGTGACGTCCCGGCGCGAGGCGCGCCTCCCGCCAAACAGAAATTCCAAACCTGCAGTCAATCCCTGGATCAACCCGGACAGCTGGCGCACCGGCGAAACAACCGTTCGATGAACCACGTCGGTAGTTTCTTCAATCCGGTCCATGGTGCGATTGAGCAATTCGTCGGCGCGAATGACTTGTAGGCGCGCCCGATCCACAACGTCGCTCACCGTAGAGTCGATTCGCTCAAGCTGGCCGCGTACCACCGTTGTAGTCTCGCTGACGTTGGTTGCGATGGTGTCAATTTTCGGGCGCAAATCCAGCATGATGGACTGCGCAGTATCTGCCGTTGGCAGAACCTTGGTCTTCACTTCCGTGGCCAAAGCTTCCAGGCGCGAGGTGCTCTTGCGGACCGCCACATAGAGGGCCACCAGGATGCACGCCTGGAGTACGACCGCCGCTGCGGTGACACCGACAAATATCGGTAAATAGTCCATAAGGGTAACTCCGCGCTACTGCGCCACAGTTCCGACGCTACGGACGGAGAGACGAAGCCTACAGGTTCTTCGATGTGCCGCTGTCCGCTGCGGTCGCTTCGTGATAGGCCTGACGCCCGGCTTCATAGGCCGACTTGAACTGTTCCTTTTGCTGCTTCGCGACTTCACGGCCACGGTCCACCAGATCGGAAGCCTGCTCCCGGGCTTTGCGAGCACGATCCTTCACGAACTCCCGGCCATCATCCGCCTTGGAGCGGAGCGTTTCCCGTATTTCGCTGCCCGAGCTCGGCGCGTACAGAACTCCCACCAGAGCACCGACACCCAGCCCGGCGAGAAACCAGAGAAAACTACTGTTATCTTTGTTTGACATCCTGAACCCTCCGAGCAACGAGTTACAACTCCTCGGATGGTAGCACCCGGTGTTCGGAAATACAATTATGGTCACTTGTCGGCGGCCCGTCGAAGCGAGACAATATCGACGCGCCCAGAGGAGGCAACCTTGTCAGACCGGAAGTACCGGCAGCGCGGCTACCAGGACAACGGCCAGCAAAGGGAAAAGCGAGAGGCGGGCGAGGGGCTAGGCAAGCCAGTCAAGAAAGATACCTTCGGCCCGCGGGCAATCCAGATGCCGGGCACGCGTACTGTGTCCCGTTGTTCCCAATGCGGAACGCTCTTGCAATCGCTTAGTGAACCGGTTGGCCAGTGCCCTAAGTGTGCCTTTGAACTCCATTCCTGCAAGCAGTGCACTTACTTCGACACCTCGAGCCGCTTTGAATGTACGCAGCCCATTCCCGAGCGGGTCCTGCGCAAAGACGAGCGCAATGAGTGCAGCTTCTACTCCATCCGCGTGATGGTCGAGAAAGAGACTACGACGCCAAAGGCGTCGCGGCCGAATGACGCCAGGCAAGCCTTCGAGAATCTATTCAAGAAATGAACATGGCTAGGGCTTTAAGGTCGGTCGCAGTAGCACTTCACTGACGAACGATTGGGGTTCCTGGGTTACCAGCATCACTACGACGTGAGCTACGTCTTCCGGTCGCAGCATTTTTTTTGGATCTTTGCCTTGGTGCGGACTTAACTCGGTGTGAACTGATCCCGGACAAATGACCGAAACGCGGATGTTGTATCCGCGTAATTCTTCCGCCACGGAGTAGCTCAACCCGTTCAGTCCCCATTTGGAAGACGCATAGGCGGCGCCGTTGGGCAGGGCATTTTTCCCGGCCAGGGAAGAGATATTGACGATGTGTCCGCTGCGCGCGCCAATCATCATCGGAACAAAGCTGCGAATACAGTAGTAAACGCCCCGCAGATTCGTATTGAGAACGTGCTCCCAGGAATCCGGTGACATCTGGTGTAGCGGGGCTTGGAAGCTGCCGACTCCGGCGTTATTTACCAGAATGTCGGCGCGTCCGAAGTCGCGCTGTACCAGTGCCGCAACCGACTCAACCGAGCGCAAGTCCGTCACATCGCATTCCACCGCCCGAGCTTTTCCGCCTGATTTAGCGATCGCTGCCGCCGTGGTTTTGAGGGGCGCACTGGTCCGTCCGCACAGCACGGTGAGAGCACCCAGGCCGGCTAATTCGGCGGCGATGGCGGCTCCGATTCCTCTTCCCGCGCCGGTGATGACTGCTACCTGTCCCCGGAGAGGACTTTTGGTTGCTTTGGCCATAAAGATTATTGCCTCGGTAAGCGTGCTCCAGCCCTGTTTCGGACTATCCGGACCGCTCTTTTTACGCATCTTACAGGATGAGGTGATTCCGGTTTTTAAAAGCAAACTTGCCTTAGACGAGGCACATACTTATAATCCGCCTCACCGGAAAACGTACTCTGGCGGTTCTGACGGGTTCAGAATCGGCCAGGTGTTCCGAACCCCGTCGCGTGGGCGGGAATGCTGCCGATGTTCTAGAAAAACCCGGGTGGGCTGGCTTGGGTGGAACCGGGGATGTAATGTCGTCGCTGTTTTTCCCGAAAATTTAAGGAGCGATTCGAAATGAAGACGAGTCTAGTGGCGATTTTGCTCGCGTTGTCTGCGGTGGCATCGAGGCAAGACGCCGTAATGGCGCAAACGGCGCCCCAACCGCAATCAGCGCAGACGTCCCCCTCACAGTCCCAGCCACAGAAGAAGGAAATCAAGGATCCGGCCGAATACAACGCCTATGTCGGCGCCGTGCAGCAGACCGACCCTGCGGCCAAGATCAGTGGACTGGAAGCGTTTCTGACCCAATACCCTAACAGCGTGATGAAAGAGGATGGGTTGGAACTGCTGATGGGTACCTACCAGCAGGCTGGCAATCAGGCCAAGGTCATCGACACTGCCAACCGTCTCCTGGCCGCCAATCCAGACAATACCCGCGGCCTGGTGCTGCTGGCGTACAACGAGCGGGCCGCCCAAAAATGGGCCGACGCCAAGCAACACGCCGAGCGGGGGCTGCAGGCTCTGACCAAGATGCCCAAGGCGGACGGTGTGTCTGACGCGGATTTCACCAAGCAAAAAGCCCAGCTGGCCGGGCTGCTGAACAGCGTGGCGGGATTTTCGGCATTGCAGTTGAAAGACTACGCCTCGGCGCAGAAATATTTACGGCCGGCGGTGGAAGCTGACCCCAACAACGTCGAAAACGTCTACCCATTGGCTCTCGCCTACCTGACGGCGACGCCCTCCGACGATGTGAACGGACTGTTTTTCATCGCGCGGGCCGCGAATTTGGTTAGCGATCCGAAAGGGAAGGATTCGATCGTCAAGTTTGGCCACAACCGCTACGCGAAATATCACGGCTCGGAGCAAGGTTGGGACGATTTGTTGGCGCAGACCAAGACCACACCCCTGCCGCCGGCGGGGTTCACCATCGCCCAATACGTTCCTCCGACTCCCGCGCAGCAAGCGGCTGAATTGGTGAAAACCAAGAAACCTGAGGAAATGAGTTTCGCGGAGTGGGAACTGGTCCTGTCCGAAGCCTCGCCCGAAGATCAGGAGAAAGTCTGGAGCGTCCTCAAAGGCAAGAACCTGCAGATGGCGGAAGTGCAGGTCATCACCGTTACTCCAACCAAGCTGGAATTGGCGGCCAGCGTGGATGACATTGACCAGAAGCGTGCCGACATCGAGCTGTCGTTCCCCGCGGCCATTCCGACTAGGATGGTTCCGAAGGTGGGCGACAAGATCAACTTCGAAGGCACACCCGTGTCCTACACTCCCAAGCCTTTTGTCATGGTGATGGAAAAAGGTGCGCTGCTGACCAAGGGCGGCCCCGCTGCCCCGGTAAGAAAGCCGCCGGTGCGCAAGAAGCCCCAGTAGGCGGCACACAGACGGCAACCCCAGGGCAGCCCCTCAAAGGGCTGCCCTAATTTTTGCAGGAATATCTCCGACGCAGCGATCCGTCGTCAGCTCCCCAAGGCTAGTTCTTGAAAACGGTAAAGAGCTGATCGCTTCAGTTTTGGCGCGCCGCCTTCTTTTCGTAGGACACGGGGCGGGCGCTGCGGGGCGGGCGCTTGACCCCATCCCGCAGCTGGCGGACGTCGATCTTGAGTTCTGAGATGGTGCGGCTCAGAGTGTTGCGGTGCATGCCAAGTTCGCGCGCGGCGCGGCATTGGTTGCCCTTATTCTCCTGCAACACGGTCAGAATGAATTTCTTTTTGAATTCACGCACCGCTTCGGAATAGAGAATGTTGCTCCGGTACATCTGTAGGATAAGGGCTTCGAGCTGATCTCTCACGGCGTCTCTCTTTCTTTGTCTTTCTGCGTTTTATCTTCCCGCGCGACGAGTCGCTTGCGAAAAGCTGCGTCTATCCCAACAAAGTTTTGCCGACGGTTTATTTTCCGGAAGCCTGTTTTGCCGACCCGGCTGGTGCCGGCTGTGGCGGATGCCGAAGCAGATCCAGCCCCTGGTAAAAACGCGCCCGCAATTCCGCAGGCGCTACCCAGATGGCAGCCCGCCCCACCGCCTGGAAATACGGAGCCAGTTCCGACCCCTCCAGCCACTTGGCTGAAGGCGTAAACGAAGTCATGCCCACCAACACAAACGCAACGATCAAAGCACCGCGCAATGCCCCTAGCGCGCCACCCAGGAATCGGTCGATCAGACTGAGCCCCGACGCTTTCATCACCCATCGAGCCGTTCGGCCAGCCAGACCAAAGGCCACGGCGACGGCAAAGAAAATAATCAGGAAGCCGGCACTATCTGCGATCCACGGCGACTTCAAGTACCTGCCCAAAAATATGCCCAGGCGCTGATACTGCCATGCCGCCAGCAGGTACCCGACAATCAGTCCCCCGATATGAAACGCCTCCTGAAAAAATCCCATGGCCGCCGCATGCATGGCGGACGCCACAATCACCACGATAATGACCCAATCCGCTAAATTCACTCGGCACCACTTTTCCCGGCGATGCCGTCACACATCCAGGTCGCGCCCCGTCAGCAGGTGGTATGCCTCGACATACTTTGCGCTGGTCCGGCTGGCCACTTCAGCGGGAAGCGCAGGAGCAGGAGGCTTTTTGTCCCAGCGAATCTCCTCCAGATAGTCCCGAACATATTGCTTGTCGAACGAGTCTTGCGCCCGGCCGGGCTTATACTTGTCGGCCGGCCAAAAGCGGGAAGAATCTGGGGTTAGCACTTCGTCTGCTAGGGTTATGCCTTGGGCGGTGCGTCCGAATTCGAACTTGGTGTCCGCAATGATAATGCCTTTCTGCCGGGCGTACTCGGACGCCTTGCTGTAGACGGCCAAACTGATGTCGCGCAGCTCGCGGCTCAGATCTGAGCCCACCAGACGAGCCATCTCGGCAAAGGGAATGTTCTCGTCGTGACCGGTCGTAGCCTTGGTGGAGGGGGTAAAAATTGGCTCCGGCAGGCGATCCGACTCTTGTAGGTTTCTCGGCAGCTCGATTCCGCAAACCCGGCCCGTCGCCTTGTACTCTTTCCAGGCCGAACCGGAGAGGTAACCGCGCACCACGCATTCGATCGGAAACATATCCGCCCGGGTCACAATCATCGAACGACCCTGTATCTGCCCAGCATACTTTTGCAGCGCAGCCGGATACTGGTGGACGTCGGCGACAATAAGATGATTGGGTACTAGGTCGCGAAGAAAATCAAACCAGAAAAGTGAGATCTGAGTCAGTACACAGCCCTTGTGAGGAATGCCAGTCGCCAGCACGTAATCAAAGGCGGAGATGCGATCGGTGGCCACAAACAGCAATCGCTCCTGGTCGAGCAGATAGACGTCGCGCACCTTGCCGCTGGCGTGCAACTTCAGTTCCGGGAAGTCGGTTTGCAGGAGAACGGAGTCGAGGAGTTGAGAGTCCATGACGGAAATTCTACAGGCACAAATCGTCGCGTATTCTAGTCCTAAAGAAATTTTTGTCAACGGCCCGTCCGGCAATTCTGCTCCGGCGCCTGCTACCAACGGATGCAAATTGATTGACATGGTCGGAAAACGTTGAACTGCCTTCTGGACAAGCCTTTCGGAGGAGCCCGGTTGTGGAAAAACTGAGGGGCGCCTGTGCAAAGATGGCCCGGTGATATTTGCTCACGAGCCGCGCCGCGCGCTACCAGCGAGCCCCCGGTCTATATCCTACCTAGTGTGGGTTTCCCCGTTTCTGCCTGACTCTCGAGTCACCGGCCGGGAGCACGAGCGGGACGCTCGCGCCCACATGGCGCTATACTTGAGTGGAGATGCTGGACCCTCAAAAAACCTTTTATCTGGAAATCTTTGGCTGCCAGATGAATGTGCACGATTCGGAGAAGGTCATCGGCACACTTCTGGCTCAGGGATACCGCCGGGTATCTACGGTCGAAGAAGCTGGGCTGGTTCTCTACAACACCTGTTCCATTCGCGACAAAGCCGAGCAGAAAGTGTTCCACCGCCTGGCTGACTACAAGAAACTCCATGCCCAGGGAAAACGCTTCGGCGTGCTGGGCTGCGTGGCGCAACAAGAAGGCGAGAAGATTTTCGAGCGCGCCCCCCATGTCTCCCTGGTATGCGGCTCGGCTTCGTACCGCAACCTGCCGCAGATGCTGGTGCAACTCGAGGCAGGGAACCAGCGAGTCACGGGCTTAGACGACCGCGAAACCGACGAGTGCTTCGAGACTGAATTCACCGCCCGGACCAACCCGCACCGGGGCTATATCACCATTATTGAGGGTTGCGACAAGTTCTGCGCCTACTGCGTCGTGCCCTTCACCCGCGGCAAGGAACGCAGTCGCACCTCTGACTCCGTTCTGCTCGAAGCCAGGCAGATGGCCGATCTTGGCTATTCCGAAATTCAGCTTCTGGGCCAGATCGTAAATTCCTATAAAGATCCGTCGGGAAAAATGACCTTCGCCGAACTTCTGGCGGCGGTTGGCGCGGTTTCCGGAATCAGGCGAGTACGGTTCACGACTTCGCATCCCCGGCATTTTGGTTCCGACATCGTCGCCGCCATCGAATCGGCTCCCACCCTGTGCGACCACGTTCACCTGCCGATACAGAGCGGATCGACCCGGGTCCTGGCTGCCATGCAGCGGCTTTACAGCCGGGACGAATATCTGGAACGCGTTGCCTGGATCAGGGCGGCCAGGCGGGAGATCAGCATCACTACGGATATCATTGTCGGGTTCCCTGGCGAAACCGAAGCCGAGTTCGAACAGACCTTAAGCCTGCTGGAGGAAGTCGAATTTGATGCCGTTTTTGGCTTCAAGTACTCGCCGCGGCCCAATACGCCTTCTCTGCACCTTCCGGATCTGGTTCCCGACGAAGAAAAAGCCCGCCGGTTGGCAGTTTTACTGGAACAGCAGCGTGGGATCCAAAAACGATGCTATCAGAGGCATGTCGGCCAGGTTATTGAAGTAATGGTTGAAGGGCAGAATGTCGCCCGGGGACAGTGGACCGGTCGCACTTCTCAAAACAAGGTGCTGAATTTCACGGTCCCGAACGGTGTAATTCCAGTGGTGGGAAGTTTTATCCCGACGCTGACCACCGGAAGTTTTCCCAACAGCCTGTTGGGGGAAATGGTGGTATAAGGAGCAAAGAAGCGGCGATTGTGGATTTCACAAGGGCAGGCCGGTGAGATTCTCGTGATTGAGGGTTCGGTTTCGATCACCCGCCTGAAATCCTCAATTTGAAATTTTTCGATCCACGATCGCCCGGGGGCGCGATGGAAGTTGAGATGAAAATTCGAGGGCTCATGATGGACCCGGTTACCAATATGCCCATCGTGATCTTGAAGGACAACAGCGGCGATGCGGTGCTGCCCATTTGGGTGGGGATTTACGAAGCCAACGCCATCGCGCTCGAAATTGAAAAGGTCACCACGCCACGTCCCATGACCCACGATCTGATCAAAAATGTGTTGGTTGGGCTCGACACCCAGGTGCACAAGGTGGTGGTCACAGAACTGCGCGAAGACACGTTTTACGCCGTGATCTGGATTGAGCGGCAGGGAAGCGTCATTAGCATTGATTCCCGCCCCTCCGACGCTCTTGCCCTTGCACTGCGGGTGGATTGCCCTATCTTCGTCGAAGACGAGGTTCTGAAAAACTCGAAGCTGGCCACCAACGCTTCCGACCGGGTCACCAGCGAGGAACTGCGCAAGTGGCTGGAAGGCCTGAATGACGAAGACTTGGGAAGATACAAGATGTAAGGTAGCGCCACCTCTAGGGTCGCACAACCGACGAGATGCCCGTAAGCAGCTCTTAGCGGCTAGCCATGTCGGCGCTAGGTGGCTGACGGCTGAATGCCCTTCATGCCCGATCCTGCCGAACAGCTTCAGCGTATCTATCTTGCCGGGTTTGATCTCCAGACCTTTGACCGCTTTCCCAAATGTGTGGGCGTGGTGCGCGACGGCTGCGTAGCGCTGCTAGTGCCCTCGACCGATGGCCTGCAAATGCTGGGAACTCCGGGCTGGCGCATGGGGGAAGCTATCGGAGTGCTGGTAGAAGCGGGCGGCCGCCAGATTTTTCAGGCCAAACAGGAAACGTTGGAGGCGACGCCGGAAAGATTGGAAAATCTCAGCCGCTTCCGCGCCGATCTGCGCCGCTTGCTTTCTGCGGGCGGCGCTTGAGGACATGAGTGAACTATTTCGCGGCTGTAATCAGGGCGGGCAAGTGTTTGCGCAGTTCCTCGACGCGCGTCTTCTGGCTGTCGCTGGCGATAAGAAACTCTACGCCGTAGTGGTAGCCGATTCGGTTGCAGATGGTTGCGTCCACTCTAATGGGAAGCGCCGAATAGGCAGGGGTGAATTCCACGGCTACCTCGTCACCCGGGCTTAGTTCCGCGCCGGCAAACAACGCCATTCCTCCTTCGCTCAGAGAAATACCTCGCGCGTCAAAGATTTTGGTCTTTGCCAGGCTGGAAACAATGACCCGAATGGGGACGTCAACTTCATACCGCAGCCAGCGACGAGAAAAAGCGAAGCCCGGCGCGCTTCCAACGGTTGTGGCTCCCGACATGCGTGACCTCAATTGGGAAGATCGGCGGCGATGCCGGAAGACTTTAGCCACCCGGTCGTGCGCGGCGCCATTTGTGCTACGGTCGGACCGCATCCAAATCGACATGCAGCATCATATTGATTCTATGAGGATTGATTCTATGAGGAAGATCCTCATTTTAGGTCCAGTTTGATCCGGAATGTCCCTGTACCGCCATAGCCAAGCCGAGTCTCATGGACTTTACATAATATATATTATCGGACATTGATAACGTCCGGCCAACACCCACCCCTTCAACAAATCTTTACAAAGTTCCTGAAAACAGAACATCCGGCGACTTGTCAGTCCGGGATTCTGCAGCCGCATGAGATAACCCCACGCCTCCCCCTGCTGGACGAAAGTCTTCGCCCCATCCCAAAAGTCTCATTCTCGGACCGCATCTTGGCTCCGGCCAATGCTGCACGCGTAGAAGCGCAGCTACGGCGAGATCGCGCGAGAGTTGGGCATTTCGCTAGGGACCCCAAAGGGTTAACTGTGGATGTCATCCACACCCTTTTTGGGACAGTCTGCAGTTTAAGCTGCCGAGAAAGGTTTCAGTCACTTAGAGGATGCACTTTTTGCGTTGCAGCACACGCAAGATCAAGACCACGTTTTTACAGTAACCACCCGATAGGTGACCCTGGTTGTTCTAGACTTTAATCATGGGATGGCAGCCGCTTCGGTTGGCTCAAAACGGAAGGCAGCTCTCCCAATGGACCGCACCGCAGAATCTGCAGCCCTTTTCCCGCTCGATCGCCTAGTCGACCAGGTGTGCGAAGTAGTAAGCCGCCACGCTCAGGAAGAGGCCGAGTCCGACAAACACCGGATCACCAAGACCGTTACACAGAAAGTTTACAAATGCGAGCGGCCAAGCTGGGCTACGCGTGGGTGAAGCGAATGAAGGGCAAGCCTCGCATTTGCCCAAAGTGCAAATCAGCACGATGGGATGTGAAGCAGTGAAAGCCTTTTCGAGCAGCAAGGTTTGACTGAATGCAATTCGCCACGACAGTCACGGCGCTTTCAGACCCAGCCATTTGGAGCGTCCCCTCCATGGCCCGAAAACGGTACAAATTCTTCCAGGAGCCTCACTATTATCGGACATTGAATCGGTGCGCCTGCAGGCGCTCAGCGGCGGTTCCCATTCTTCATCTGGACCGGCGACGCGAGAGCCAGCACGACCTTCGGGTGGAACAGCGTACCCGCGACACGCGTGGCGATTGCGATCAGTTCCCTTTGCCCGGCGAAAACCTTCACCTGCTTCGCCCCGGAAAGCTCGGGCAAGTTCACCGCGCGGCCACTGCGTATTTGCGCCGCGACTTCGTCGTTCGCCGTGACGCATGGAAGCTGCGGCAAGATCCGCCGCGGGTGGATCAACATGGCGAGTAGGTCCTCGGGGTTGCCGGTCAGGGCCGCCGCGGCTAGCTCTTCCAGGGTGTGGGCATCGCTCAGACTGAACTCACCCAGCGCCGTGCGCCGCAGCGCTGCCAGATGGGCGCCACAGCCGATTTTCTGGCCCATCTCGTGGGCCACCGAGCGCAGGTAGGTCCCGGAGGCAACCCGGGCGCGAAAATTGGCCCGGTCGCGCTCGACTCCCAGGATCTCGAATTCCTTGATTTCTACTGGCACCGCTTTTAGCGGCACATCTTGGTGCTTGCGCGCCAGCTTGTACGCCGGCACTCCCTTGATCTTCTTGGCGGAAAACGGGGGCGGCATTTGGTCAATCCTGCCTACAAATCTTGTCGCGAGTTCGATTATTTGTTCAAGTACTACATTAACTATTTGCGTTGGGCCGATCAATTCACCGTCGGAATCATAGGTGTCGGTAGCAAAGCCAAAGCGGATTACCCCTTCATAAGTCTTCTCGGACGAAGTATAGAACTGGGCCAGCCGGGTGAGGTTGCCGGTCAGCAGCGGCAACAACCCAGTGGCCAGCGGGTCGAGCGTCCCGAGGTGGCCCACCGAAGTCTGCTGCAGAATGCGGCGCACCCGGTTGACCACATCGTGGGAAGTTAGGCCGGACGGCTTGTCGACAACGAGTACGCCGTTCATGAGGATGGAGTAATTTGGTAGTTTAGTAGCCGGGTAACTGAAAACCTGAGGCTTATCGTTGGCCAGTCTTCATTTTCCCGATTTACCAAATTACCAGATTGCTTAGTCCTCCATGATTCCCCTGCGCGACGATCAACCCCGCTTTAGCACGCCCTACGTGACCTACTTCCTGATCGGGCTGAATTTGGTCATCTTTCTCTTTGAATCGGCTCTCACTCCCGAAAGCTTGAAGACCTTGCTCTACGAGTTGGGCATGGTTCCCGCTAACATCACGGCCTACCTGTCGGGATATGGCAGGTTGGGACTGGTGGCGGTTTTGCTCCCCGGGCTGACCTCCATGTTCCTGCATGGTTCGTGGATGCATGTGATCGGCAACATGTGGTTTTTGTGGATCTTCGGCGACAACATTGAAGACCATCTGGGCCACTTCCTTTATCTGCTCTTTTACCTGGCCAGCGGATTGGGGGCCGCGTTCGCGCAGGTAATTCTCACCCCGCACTCAATTGTGCCAACCGTGGGCGCAAGCGGTGCCATCGCCGGAGTTCTCGGAGCTTACTTCGTGCTCTATCCGCGCGCCCGAGTGCTGATCTGGTTCCCGATCCTTTTTCTCTTCTATTTGCCGGCCTGGGTCACTCTGGGGTACTGGTTCGCGATGCAGTTTCTCAGCGGCGCGGCGACTGCGATTGCAGCCTACAGCGATACCAGGGGAGGCGTAGCTTTTTGGGCACACGTCGGGGGATTTGTCGCGGGCATCGTGCTCATCAAGTTGTTGCCCGAGCGGCCCCGGCGATATCGGTACGGGGCCTGGTGACTAGGTGGCTAAAGAGAGTAGCGGCGCACCGCGAGAGCGATGGGCAACCCGACGCAAAACATGTGAGTAAGCAGGCTGATCACCAGCGCAGTGAATGAAAACGGAGTTTTGTTTTTGGGAAAGGCTGACAGCGGCACTACGATCCAGCTCATGAACATGTACACCGCAATGCCGTAGAGAAAGCCCCAAACGACGGCCCGCCGCGTCAGGAAAGCCAGCAGGCGGCTGGCCCCGTAGTAGACGGCGGCGGCCGAGAACGCGATCAAAAAATGCAGCGCCGTACCGAGAGCGGCCGCTCCCCACCCGCCCTGAAAAGCTTGCGGTCCAAGCAGTCCGCTGGCAATGCCTTGGGTGATCCTGAGCGGATGGCCCCAGCGCACGAACGCAGCCGTCAGGTCCAGAACTCCCGCCCCCAAGCCGCCCCAGACGATGGCCGGAATTGCCTTCGCGGGTGTTGCAGCCGACGCAATAGGGGCCGCAGTCATGGCTAGATCCCGTTGGCCCGGTTACGAATGAGGGACAGAAATTCCGTGCGCGTTTCCTGCTCCTGCCGGAAGCAGCCGAGCATCGACGAAGTCACCGCGGCCGAGTGCTGCTTTTCGACTCCACGCATCATCATGCAGAGATGGCGCGCCTCGATCACCACGCCGACGCCCTGCGGCTCGATCGCCTTCTGAATGGTTTCCGCGATTTGCGTGGTCAGGCGTTCCTGAATCTGCAGCCGCCGGGAAAAGATTTCGATCAGGCGGGGTATTTTGCTCAGTCCAATCACCTTGCCGTTGGGAATGTAGGCCACATGCACCTTGCCGAAGAACGGCAGCATGTGATGCTCGCACAGGCTGAACATCTCGATATCTTTGACGATCACCATCTCATCGTAGGTGACGGTGAACAGCGCTTTTTGCAGCATCGCGTCCGGGTCTTCCTTGTAGCCCCGGGAGAGAAATTCCCAGGACCGGCGCACCCGATCTGGAGTGCGTACCAGACCTTCACGTTCGGGGTCTTCGCCAATGCGGACAATCATTTCCCGGACCAGCGCTTCGAAGCTGGCGCTCGTCAGAGCGGCTGGTTCAACCGATGGTGTCATAACTCGCTGTTCCCTTCCCGATCCACCGCGGTTGGCTCGGGCTCGGACCGGAAAGCACCGGCTGTCCCACGTATTGCTGGCGAGGGCTGGATCTCCGCCGCCCCCGCGTACTCGAAGGAATTCATCATGGTCTCTTCGATGCGTACTTTTTCCAGATGAGCAGGGGTGAAGCCGCGCTGCAAAATATCGTAGATCGCGGTGCAAAGATTTTCCGTGGTCGGCACGGCTTGGCTGAATTCGAGGCGCGTGTTCAGATTCTCCAGGTCGTACCGATCCAGAATCTCCCGCTGCACGAAGCGGTCGAGATCGACCAGATTGCACACCATACCGGTGGCTTCATCGACCGCTCCGCTGACAGTGACTTCGAGACTGTAATTGTGCCCATGCCCGAACGGGTTATTACATTTGCCGTAGGTAAGGGCATTCTCCGCATCCGACATGGCCTCGCTGTGCAGCCGATGCGAAGCTGAAAACATGTAGCGTCGGGTCAAGTGCGCCTTCATGCTTCACCGTAGAAATCAACAAAAAGGTCCGGGGTTTCATACACCCGCACCCGGTGCAGTTGCGCGGATTTCAGCTTGCTTGCTAGGCGCTGCCAGATGGCAATGGCCAAGTTTTCTGTGGTCGGAATTTTGGCCGAGAATTCGGGCACTTCTTTGTTCAGAAAGCGGTGGTCCATGGCGTCCAAAACTTCCCGAGTAAGAATTTCCTTCAACTGCTTGAGATCCACGACAAAACCGGATCGCGGGTCCACTTCACCCTTGACTGTGACTTCAAGCGTGTAGTTGTGGCCGTGACCGTTTGGGTTGTTGCATTTGCCGAAAATGCGGCGATTCTCTTCCGGCGTCAAGTCCGGGTTATGGTAGTAGTGCGAAGCGGCGAATTCGGCTTTGCGAGTCAGATAGACCATTGGCTCCGCTTTCTATTTTCTATGCCGAGCTACGTTCAACTGGGCGGACATGGGCGTCCGCCACTACCCGGTTGGCGATGCCGCCGTACGTTCTTCCCTTCCAACTCACGCTTCCCTTCCTATGTGCGAGCTGGGAGCGGAACAAAAGATACGAGAACAGCGGAAGGCCCAGCAGCGACAGAACATTGGCTCCCCAGGGAAAATGTGCCCGGCGGATTCGACGCAGAAAGAGACCGTAAACCGACAGGGCCAGCAGCGCCGCCGCCCCCCCAGGTTGGATGTGACCGCGCAGGCTGAGTGCAATGGCAGTGCCGAGCCCGCTCACGATCAGGATAAACTCCGTCAGGCGAAGCACGGCCAGCCGGGCCGCTGTCGGAAATAGCAGCGTCAGGTTTTTCGTCCAGCCCTCGCGGAGCTGGGCGAAGCTGCGATACATCCGGGTGCGAACCGCGTCTGCGCCATAGCGGAAGAAAATCTTGCGGCCTGCAGCCTTCACAGCGCGGGCCAGTCCAACGTCTTCCAGCAGGTTGTTGCTCACCGCCGCGTGGCCACCAACCAGGTCGTAGGCTGCACGCGAAATCAGAATGTATTGACCATTCGCGGCGGCAGCGGACGAAGCTGTATTGCTCACCTGCGCGGGCTGATAAGTGGCCGCCAGTTCGGCAAAGATGACCGGCATTACCGCTTTCTCCCAAAATCCGTGAACTTCCTGCTCGGGCGAGTAAGAAAGCAGCGCGGCGCCGCGCTGCCCGGCTTCGGCCACCGCGCGAGCCACAGAACCCGGCTTGTGTACCGTATCGGCGTCGGTAAACAGCAACCACTCGCCGCGAGCAATTTTCGCCCCCGCCGCCATGGCATTGGTTTTGCCGGTCCACCCGGAGGGTGGCAGGCCGGCATCCACCACGCGCACGGACGAAAACGACTGCGCAATCACCCGCGTGCGGTCCGTGGAAGCATCGTCTGCCACAATGATTTCGAAAACCCCGCCGGTCTGCCCCGCCAGCGATTCCAGGCAGGCGCCCAGACACGACTCCTCATTGCGCGCCGGGACGATCACCGTCACGGTTGGCCTGCTCGATACTGACTCGGGTGCTGCCATAGGCCGAATCAGCTATTATAACTTTGTGCGACGCGCTTCGGTGTTGCCCGGTATCGTAACTCTCTGCCTTACGTTGGCGGGCTGTTATAGCGGCACCCGCCCTCCTCACATCGGCACGTCGGCTCCCGATTTCACGGTTCAGGACAGCGAGCGCAAGGTTAGCCTGCAGGAATTCCGCGGCAAAATCGTTGTGCTGAATTTCTGGGCGACCTGGTGTCCGCCTTGCGTGGATGAGATGCCGTCGCTGGTCCAGATGCAGCAGAAAATGAAGGGGAGCGGCGTGGAAGTGCTGGCCATCAGTGTTGACGCCGACCCGAGCGCATACCACAATTTTCTGAAGTCCTACAAGGTGGACTTGCTCACCGTCCGCGATCCCGACCAGAGAAGCAACGGTCTCTACGGCACGTCCAAGTTTCCCGAGACCTACATCATCGACCGCCAGGGAATCTTGCGCCGCAAATTCATTGGTCCGATTGACTGGGGCCAGCCGGAAGTCTTGGATTACCTAGCCAAGCTGTAGCCGCGGAATGCCGAACGCGGTGGACGTCTCGAAGATGATGCAACCTTGCACGCTTCGGCTGCTGCCCGGACAAACTCTTGCCTGTTTTACAATCGACCGGTGAGGACCTGGGATGTCATCGTCGTCGGCGGTGGGATCATCGGGCTCTCACTCTCAATCGCGCTGCGCAAGCGTGGCGCTACCGTTCTGGTGGTGGAGCGCGGAGAACCTGGACAGGAAGCATCGCGTGCTGCCGCAGGCATGCTGGTCGACTTTCCGCTGGAAACTCCGGCCGTACTTCAGCCTCTGGCCACGGCCAGCGCTCGCATGTATCCCGAGTTCGTTCACGAGCTGCAGGATGAATCCGGCATGGAGGTCGATCTCCGCGACCAGGGCGCCATTTTTTTCCCTTCCCCCGAACATGTCCACGAACTTCCCACCCTGCTGACCGACTATCCGCTTCCGGCGCCGCTGGCGGAACTCGAGCCCGCGCTGGCCAGTTCGCTGGCCAAGTCAACGACGCCGGCCGTCTATCTGAAGGAACGCAGCGTCGATCCCCGCGCCCTTACCGCAGCTGCTCTCCGCGCCGCCAAACATCGTGGAGTAGACATTTCTTCCGGAAGTGAGGTCGCGGCAGTGCTTCTGGCCAATGGGCGGGTAGCAGGCGTCAGCACCCGAAAGACTAGTTACCAAGCCCCGGCCGTGGTGAATTGCGCCGGTGCCTGGGCGGGACAATTGCCGCCGCACCCGTTCCCCACTCGCCCGGTCAAGGGGCAGATGCTGTCGGTCGCCAGCGCGTGTCGCGACCTAATGCGTCACGTAGTGCGTGCCCCCGAAGTCTACCTGGTCCCACGCAGCGACGGTCGCATTCTGGTGGGAGCTACTGTCGAGGAGGCGGGATACGACAAGCGCACCGATGCGGACACCATCCAGCGCATGCACAAGGCGGCGATCCGTCTGGTTCCGGCTCTGAGCCAGGCCCGCATTCTGGAAGCGTGGGCGGGTTTGCGGCCAGGTTCGCCCGACAATCTGCCCATCCTCGGCGCTACTTTAACTCCCGGTTATTTTGTCGCGACCGGTCACTTTCGGGATGGAATCCTGCTGACGCCTATCACTGCGCAGGTGATGGCGCGAGTGGTGACCGAAGCCAATCCAGAATATGATCTTTCGCCGTTTTCCCCGGAACGCTTCAATATTCATTCACGGCTAAGTCAATAACTGCGACTTCGATTGCTGATGGCCATCGCCCTCATAACCCCCGCTCAAATCAGAGAGCACTACGATTCGCTCGCCTTCATCTATCGGACTTTCTGGGGCGACCACATTCATCACGGACTGTTTCTCGAAGGCAATGAATCGGCCGAGGACGCGCAAGTCCAGATGCTCGACTACTGCGTTCGTCTTCTTGACCTTCGGTCCTCCATGCGCGTGCTGGACATCGGGTGCGGGCATGGCGGCACTCTGCTCTACCTGGCCCGCCTGCTTTGCTGCCACGGGATGGGACTCACCATCAGCCCCAAGCAGGCAAGATTAGCGCGAGAGCACACGGCCCAGGCCGGTGTCGAACGCCTGCTGAGCTTTGCAGTCGAGGATGCTGACTCCTTCCAGTTCCCGGCCGTCGCGTTCGACCTGGTGTGGACCATGGAGTCGTCCGAACACTTCGCTGACAAATCGCGCTGCTTAGTGAACGTTGCAAAAACCCTGCGGCCAGGCGGCAAGCTGCTGCTTGCCGCCTGGACAGGTTCGATGGATTGCCCCCGCGTGCGCGAGGTTGCCCGAGCCTTCCTGTGCCCCGAATTGTGGACCGCTAGGCAGTACCAGTCCGCCAGCGAGTCCGCTGGAATGAGAATCATACGGTGCGAAGATGTCAGCGCAAAGGTTGTGCGCACCTGGGAGATCTGCCAGCAAAGTGCCCGCTCCGCGGCTCCCGTAGTCAACTTGCTGTCGCACGCCGCGCGGGAATTTATCCGGGGCGTGGACATCATCCTGGATGCCTACCGGTCGGGTGATTTGACCTACACGCTGCTGGTCTCTGAGAAGTAAGCGAAATCGCAGGAGCCATGGCGCATCGCCGCGAAGCAGTGCAAGAATGCAGTCCCAGCACAAGCCCCGCGGTTTAGGTTGTCAACTATCTCCCCCGGCAGTAAGAGCGGATATGACCCAGCCTTACAACAGCGAAAGATAAAGTCAAGACATGGCCATGCCCTTCCCGTGCGCGGCCGGGTGGTCAGTTATACTTGGAACGTTTTGCCGATCCTCTGAATGCGCGCTCGCGCCAGAAAGGTCACAGCGTATGGCCTCCCCCGCAGTTGACTATGCCCGTGGCAATCAGCAGCGTTTCCTAAACGAATTGAAGGATCTGCTTCGCATCCCGAGCATTAGTACCCTGCCAGAGCACAAATCCGACGTACGGAAAGCGGCCGACTTTGTGGCCAACGAACTCAGGCGCATCGGCCTGGAGCACGTTGAAACCATTGGCACCCAGGGTCATCCGCTGGTTTACGCCGACTGGCTCCACGCCCCCGGCCGGCCAACCGTGCTGTGCTACGCGCATTACGATGTGCAGCCGCCAGATCCTCTCAACGAATGGGTTTCTCCTCCCTTTGAGCCCACCGAGCGCAACAACAACATCTATGCCCGCGGCGCAGTCGACGACAAAGGCCAGCTCTGGATGCAGATCAAGGCCATCGAGTCCCTGATGAAGGGTCACAACGGCGCGCTGCCGCTGAATGTGAAGTTGATTGTCGAAGGCGAAGAAGAAGTTGGCGGCGAGTCGATCGCCGCCTACGTACGCAAGGAAAAAGCCAGACTGAAGGCTGATTTCGCGCTGGTCTGCGACACCGAACTGTTTGCCCCCGATCTTCCAACTCTGTGCGTAGGACTACGCGGCCTGGTGTACACCGAAATCGAAGCGGTCGGCGCAAAGACTGACTTGCACTCTGGCATGTACGGGGGGGCGGCGCCCAATCCTTTCTTCGGCCTGATCGAAATCATCAGCAAGCTGAAGCACGCCAAAGGCAAAGTTCTGATTCCCGGCTTCTACAAGAAAGTAAAGGCGCCCAGCAAGGATGAGCTGAAGGCATGGAAGAGGCTGCCGTTCAACCCGGAACACTATCGCAAAACGGAAGTAGGTTCTACCGTGCTCACTGGCGAGGCTGGCTATTCGGTGCTGTATCGCACCTGGGCGCGCCCCACGCTGGAAGTCCACGGCATGCCCGGAGGATTCGTCGCCCCCGGCGCAAAGACCGTGATTCCCGCCAAAGCTGCGGCCAAAGTTTCCATGCGACTGGTCCCCAACCAGGATCCCGACGACATTCTCAAGCGATACAAGGATTACGTAAAAAAGGTCACACCCAAAGGCATTCAGACCAACATTAAGCTCTGGAGCAAGGGGCCGGCTTGCGTGGTAGGCACCGACAACCGTTACATCAGAGCCGCCACGGAAGCCATGCATGACGTCTTCACGAAACCGACCGTCTTTATCCGCTCAGGTGGCTCGATTCCCATCGTGACCGATTTCCAGGACGTGCTGAAGATTCCAAGCGTGATGATGGGCTTCGGCCTGCCTGACGACAACCTGCATGCCCCAAACGAGAAGTTCCACATTCCCAATTTCCATCGCGGGATTGAATCAATCTGTTTATTTTTCGAGAGGTTGGGAGAATAGTTCGTTCTGTCGTAGGCCACTTGCAGGGCACGCCCGAGGTGAGAGGATGGGGCTCACGCGTAGCATCCGTAAAGCCGGGCTGGCCCTGGTGTTCTTCTCCCTTCTTGTTCTGGCGAAGAATGCGGACCCTGCCTTCGCCGGATGGCATCGTCTTTCGATCGAACCGATCGTTTCACCGCGTGGGTCTGGATGGGAGTCGGCTGGAACATTCAATCCTGCAGTTGTCTTCCACCGGGGCAAGTTCGTGATGCTCTACCGGGCGCAGGATCATGCCGGCACTTCGCGCCTCGGTTACGCGGAAAGCAGCGACGGCATTCACTTCGTCCGCCGTCCCGAGCCCGTGGTCTGGCCCGAAACTGAATACGAAAAGGACGGCGGCGTTGAAGATCCCCGGCTGGTCAAGATTGGCAGCACGTACTACCTCACCTATACCGGATACAACAAGAAAGACGCCCAGCTTTGCCTGGCCACCTCGAAAGACCTAATCCACTGGAAGCGCAAAGGCGTGATCCTGCCTGCCTACCAGGGCAACTGGAATGTGGGCTGGACTAAGTCAGGGGCGATCATCCCGGAGAAGATCAACGGCAAATATTGGATGTATTGGCTGGGTACGAGCGCCGACAAAACCGATCAAATGGGCCTGGCGTTTTCCTCCGATCTGCTGCACTGGACCGAAGCTAGCGATAGGCCCGTACTCCCGCGCCGGCCAGGGATGTTCGATTCCCGCGTGGTCGAGCCAGGCCCGCCGCCGATGGTTACGCCTCGCGATATTGTGGTCATCTACAACGGCGCCGACGACCAACTGGTTTACCGCACCGGGATCGCGGTATTTGACCGCCATGACCCCCGCAAATTGATCTCACGCACCGACCAGCCGGTATTCGCGCCAGAAAAGGAATGGGAGATCACGGGCCAGGTCCCCAACGTGGTGTTCGTCGAAGGCGCGGTGGTTCAGCGCGGCCGTTATTTCTTCTATTACGGAGCCGGCGACAAGCACGTCGGAGTTGTGGAAGCTGCCATTGTGCGCTGATGAGAATCAGCAAGAGGTGTGTCGGGACGGGCAAAGCCTGGCAGAGATCGAGGAAGCCCCGAGCCCTTTGTTCGTCAAAGGATTGGTTGGGCCTATGGCAGCGATATTGTTTTCGCTCCTCCTTTGCGCTACTCTTAGCTTGCTCTCGCGATTCTCCTCTCCTCCCTGTGTTTCCCCCACCCTATTTTTGATCCTTTGTTGCATTATGTGTTCAATCTGACGGGGTCGGTGGAAGGGCTATACCAGATATAGTGTTTTCGTACTTGACCCCGGGCTGATTTCGCCGTTACAGTAACTCTAATTTGTGCCTCACCCCTATCCAGCCTGGGACGGCATTTTGCCGAGCGACTAGCGGAGGAATCCACTTAATTAACCCCTGTGCCGATTGACCGGGCTGACCCGTGCCAGTACCCTCGCCGCAGGTGGAGGTTCTGGCACCATCGACAGCAACGACAGTTAGCACGAGGTGGGCGCGGCGTATAAACCGGCGTCTACAAGGAGTAGAAGTTGCTCAAACTTAAAAGGCTCCAGATTCTAGGATTCAAGTCGTTTTGCGACCGTACCGAACTGAAGTTTCATGGGGACGGCATCGCCGCCATCATCGGGCCGAACGGTTGCGGCAAATCGAACATCGCCGACGCCATCTCCTGGGTACTGGGCGAGCAGTCGGCCAAGACGCTACGCGGTTCCCGCATGGAGGATGTCATCTTCGCCGGCACCCGCGACCGTAAGCCCACAGGCATGGCTGAAGTTTCGCTCACGCTGATCGATCCCGAAGTCTATAACGGCGCCGACGCGCACGAGCCCACCGAAGTGGAAATCAAGGATGAAATGCCTTCGGCCACGGATTGGGACGAAGCCGAGGTTCGCGCCGAAGCCGCGGAAGAGACCGAACGGCTGACGGAACAGGCGCGGCCGGGGAAAGAGGAAGAAATCGAAGCTGGGCAGATTCCATCGTCCACTTCTCCTGCCCCCGAGACCGGCTCGGACCCAACGCCGGCCGTCGCCGCTGGAACCCATGGCGGCCCTCAGGTCGTATTAAAAATTCGCCGCCGACAGTTCAAGCAACAGTTCAAGGCTGGCGAGATCGTGGTGAACCGGCGCCTGTTCCGCACCGGGGAGAGCGAATACCTGCTCAACGGCAAACTTTGCCGTCTGCGTGATATTCAGGAACTATTCATGGGCACGGGCTTGGGCCCGGAATCGTATGCCTTGATCGAGCAGGGGCGCATTGGACAGATCCTGAGCAGCCGTCCCACTGATCGGCGAGCCATCATCGAAGAAGCGGCCGGCATCACCAAGTTCAAGACCAAGAAGCGGCTGGCCGAAGCGCGCCTTGAAGAAGCCAAGCAAAACCTGTCGCGTGTGAATGACATCTTTGAGGAAGTTACGCGCCAGATGAATTCGCTGAAGCGGCAAGCTTCGAAGGCCGAGCGTTACGCCAAGCTGCGCGAGGAAATGCGGGCCAAGTTGCGCCTGGTCTTGGCCAGCAAGTTCGCCCAGCTGGATGAGGAAAGCGCCTCGCTTGATGCCCAGATCAATACCATCTCGCAGCAGATGCGCCATCAGGCTGAGAACGTCCAGCAGCTCGAATCCGAGCACGGCGAGCGCACCCAGCGCGGCTACACCATTGAGACCGAAGTTCGTGAGAATCGCGAGCGGCTGAGCCAGCTCAAGATCGAATCTGACCGGGCTCACGCCCAGCGCCGTCACAATGAAGAGCGTTGCGCCGAGCTCGTGCTGCGAGTTGCCTCGTCCGAGGCAGATCTGGCGCAGGCCCAGCAACGGTGGGCGGCCCTCGAGGCCGAACGCGATGCCAACCAGCAGATTCTGGCTTCTTCGGCTGACGATCTAGCCGCAGCGCAAAATGAGTTGGCGCTCAGTCAGCAGGCCGCCGCAGCCGCGGCCGCCGCCCTGACCGAATTGGAACATCAGCAGGAGCAATCGCGGGCCACGATTCTAGGGGCGGTGGCGGCGGCCTCTGACCTGCGCAACCAGATCACGCAAGTCGAAGAACGCCTGGCCGGCGTTGATCGTGAAGCCCAGCGTCTGCATGCCGAAATGGCTGTGGCCAATTCCCAGGTGGACGCTTTCGGAGGGCAGCGCGGACAGTTGGCCCTGGAATTTGAGAGCGTATCGCAACGGGTAGCTGCCCTGACCGAGGAACTAATGCAGGCGCGCCATTCGCTCGATCGCAAGCGTTCCGAAGAGACCGAGGCTAAGAACCATCTGGACGGACTTCGCGCCGAGTATGCGACCGCCATCGGCAAGAAGGGGTCACTCGAAGCCGTGATTGCTGAACATGGATATTCGACCGAATCCGTGCGCCGGCTATTTCAATCGGGAGTGATGCAAGGCGGTCTGGCTCCGGCCGGCGTATTGGCCGACTTCCTCGAAGTGGAGACCCGCTATGAGGGCGTGGTCGAAGACTTCCTGCGGGACGAACTAAACTACATTGTGGTGAAGTCCTGGGATGCGGCGGATGAAGGCCTGCGGCTTCTGCGCACGGACGTGGACGGCCGGGCGACATTCCTGGTCCATCCCGAAGACTCACAGGCAAAATTCTCCTTCGCGGTAGATGAAAAGGCCCACCAAGTGCAACCCGAACGTCCGATCATCCCGCTGAAAAATGCGATTCGGGTCCTTAATGGGTTTGGCAGATCGCTGGAAGTCATCCTGCCCAAGCTGCGCGATGGCTATATCGTTCCCGACCCTAACTTTGCGCGTGAGTTGGCGCTAGAAAACCCGGAGTCTTTCTTCCTATCGCAATCCGGCGAATGCTTCCACAACGTGACCGTAACCGGTGGTAAACAGCGCGCCGAAGGCCCGCTTTCCATGAAACGCGAACTGCGCGATGTGCTGCGAGCCTTGACGGATCTGGAACTAGCACTGCGCCACGAAGAAACGCGTATCCTGACGCTGGCCCGCGAAATTAAAGACCTCACTTCCCTACTTGATCGCCTGGAGGGAGAAAAGCGCGAAGCCGAAAAACAAGCCATGACTTCCGGCCATCTGTTGCAACAACTTGAGTCAGAGTTCTCTAAGGTCAGCGAGCGTCTGCATACCTCTCGGCAGGAACTGCATCGTCTAGACACCGAGCGCGGTGAGAAGGGATCGCTGCTCGACCAGTTGAAAACCCAAATTGCCCAGGCAGAACAAGAGCGTGCCGAACTTGAACGGGCCGCTGCCCTGGGTCATGAACAACTGGCCGGCTTGCGCGACCACCGCAATCTGGCGGCCGAAATCGCTTCCCAGCATCTGGCCAAGGTTGCAACTCTCGAAGAACGCCATCGTTCGGCTTCCGCTGGACTCGAGCGACTGAAGTCTCTTGTGCTTGAGATGATGCAACGGGTCGAATCGCTGCGGACGCAGATTGCATCTGCGGTCGCTGAGACGCTGCAGCGCGGGACTCAGAACCAGGAACTTGCGATCAGGCTGGTGGATTTCGATGCGGAACGCAATGCCTGCGAGACTCGCGATGGCTTGCTGCAATTTGAATCGGAACAGGTGCGCGCCCGCCTGACGGAGGTCGACGCGGCGCTGCACAGTGCCCGCCAGGTGCTTGACCAGTCCCGTGACCGCCGCGCCGAGCTTTCGGCGACGGCGGCAAAGCTGCAGTCCGATGCCCAGTACATGGCCGAAAGCTGTCTGAACGAACTCGGGGTTCAGCGCCATGAATTGATGGCGGACACGACCCTACCGATCGCCAAGGGCGAACAGCTGAGCCTGGAAGATCAGCTCTATCGCGAGATGCGCGCCCGACTTGACGCCATGGGGCCGGTCAACATGATGGCGCTCGAGGAATACAAGGAAACCGCTGAGCGTCACAGGTTTCTTGAGACGCAGAGAAGGGATCTTTACGATTCCATTGAGAATACCCAGGCCACGATCAAAGAGATTGACACGTTTTCACGCCAGAAGTTTGAAGAGGCCTTTCACAAGATCAACGAAAATTTTCAGGCCACGTTCTTCAAATTGTTTGGCGGCGGGCACGCCTACATGCGCCTCACTGACGCGGAAAACAGCGCCGAGAGCGGCATTGACGTCGTGGCATCGCCCCCCGGCAAGAAGCTGCAGAATGTGTTGCTGCTCTCGGGCGGCGAGAAGGCGATGACCGCCCTGGCGCTGCTGGTCGGCATCTTCCAGTATCAACCCAGCCCGTTCTGCATCCTCGACGAAGTGGACGCGCCCCTGGATGAGGCCAATATCGGCCGCTTCACCGACCTGGTGAAAGAGATGGCGGTGCAGACGCAATTCGTGCTCATCACACACAGTAAAAAAACGATGAGCATCGCTCCGGTGCTCTACGGCGTGACCATGCAGGAGCCGGGAGTTTCTAAGTTGGTGTCAGTCCGGTTCGGCGCGATCGCGTAAATGCAGGGCCGCCCGAAGTCAAGATGCTCCCAGGACAAGCGGGCAAGACGCCGGCGCTACGAGGCCCCTCCCGCCTCGCGCGTGTCCACGGTCTCTCCCTTTTCGACGAAGGCCTGCATCCAGCCGAGGACGCGTGTCCATCCTTGGGCGTGACTGCGTGCCGCCTCCGCAGCGTGGGCAAATCCCTCCTGACGAATTCGCACCACCGTGCCCGTCCCCACCTTCTGAGGTCCGCCATGCTGCAGGCCATGAACATTACGGGGCTCTAGCTCCCAGCGGACGACGGTCTTCAACGGGCCGCTCCAACTCGCAACCCAGGTATGGACCAGCAAGCGGGGCGGATCGACCTCCAGATATTCACCGTCCACACGAAACGATGATCCGTCGGCCCCGGCGCCCATGCTCGACCATTTGCCGCCCGGGCGCAGATCGGCCTTCCACTCCGTGATGCGGTACAGGCCTTGCTGCCCCCACCACTGCGGCATCTGTTTGGGATCGGTGATCGCCTGGAAGACGCGCTCTGGCGGCGCGGCAATGAAGATCTCTCCCAGCACTACGTCTTGTTCGGGATTGATGGTGACGGTTGCCATGCAAGGTTCTCCTGTCCATTTCTCGACAAAATTCTTGAGGTACTCGACTACACCCGGCCTTGCGACCAGGCTGCTCATGCCAATTCGCAATCCAGGTGTAGACCAGCAAGTGCGGCGATCGAATTCGACGACCTCGCCGCTTGCCTTGAAGTCAGAAATGCCGTTGACCACGATTTTCCCGGTCGGGTCGGCGACTTCCTAGGCAGCGCGGCCCTATTTCTCGCGCCGGAGATCGAAGACTTCCTTCATCGCTTTGCCGTGGTCGATGAAGTTCCACTCCTCGGTGTGATGCTTCGCATCCAGCATGGAGATCACGACGCGGTTCATATGACCGGCCCCGGAGCTGGCGAGATTGGTCGCATCCAGAAAATCAAACGTAATGGTTTTGCCGTCGGGTGAAGTGGTGGCCAGCATGCGAGGCTGATTGCCGGCGCCGCAATAGTGGGTCATGAGCAATCGTTCGCCGTCGAGGTTGAACATGGTGATCATGTCATCTTCGCCTTTGATTTCGCTCATCAGCGCCGATCCCATGGAAGTGACGCGAAAGGCCACGTGCACCGGCTTGCCGCTCGAGGCCTTTCCTTCCCACGAACCGGACAAGGACTTGAGTTGATCGAAAGACTTCTGCGCGTCGGATACGGCGAAGGTCAGGGGTACGGTCAGAACGAGCATGACTGCAACCGCAATGCGTCGTGTTTTCATTTTTTTGTGCCTCCGGAAACCATTTGTGCTTTCGTCGGGGACTGGGCGCTTTCCTTGGCATATTCGGTTTCCACGAATGTTTTTAGGCTGGCAAGGTTGGCCTGCCAGAAGACCCGGTATTGCTGCAACCATGAATCCACGGCTTTCAATGGTTCGGGGTCCAGTTGGTAGAGCCGATGCCGTCCTTGGCGCCGCTCCTGCACCAGATGCGCGCGCCGAAGCAACCGCAAATGCTTGGAGATGGCCGGCCGCGACACGGGGAAAGCCTGCGCGATCTGCCCCGCGGGCTGACTACCCAGTCGCAGCAGATCCAGCACGGCCCGTCGCGTGGGATCGGCCAGGGCGTGAAAGGCGGCTTCAGTCGAATGTGTAACCGATCGGTTCCGCATGATGCGTAACCATATCGTTACATAAATATCCTGTCAAGATCTTTTTTAGGTTTTTGGGGAGTTTTTTCTGCGAACTTTCGGCAGTTGAAGGTCAGGGCCTAGCCCGGATACCAGACCCTTCGCGGATCGTCAGCGCGTCGCCGGTAATTCCATGATTCATCGATCAAGCGCCTCAAGTCGAACCCAGGTCTCCAGCCCAACAGGAACTTTGCCTTGGTGTTGGCCAGCCAGGTCGACCAGAATGGGGTAGAGATTGGAACCGAAGGAAGATTTCGCGTTTGGCGCAGATAGTTTGCCACGTGCTGGTAGTCGACCGGCTCGTCCATGCAAATGTTGAAGGTCTGCTGGCGGGCTTTGGGATGGTCGAGGGCCAGCACGATGGCATCGACCAAGTCGCTCACGTGCACGAAATTTCGTTTCACTGCCTTGCCATTGGGATCGAGCATGCAAGGGACGGCCCCGGACTCGATGTACTCAGCGGCGCACTCCGCTCCAACCAGGTCACGCCACCGTGGTCCGCCGAATACGTCCTCCCCAAAGGATAGCGAGTATTTGAAATCGTCCTTTTCCATGATCCAGGGGGCGCGCAGGCAACATCCGTTCAGGTCGTGCTGAATGAAGTACTGCTCGAGCATGACCTCTTCGAGAACTTTCGAGAGCGCATAGCAACCGGGATAAGCGCTGTGCTTCTGTTGCTCCGTGACTGGAAGCGGATGGGGATAGAAAAAGTGTCCCAGGGCTGCATCCCCGCCGATCAGGAGGATCTGCTGGAATGACGAGTTGCCCCGGCACTCTTCGAGCAGCCAGAACAAGCCTTTCACCGTTACGTCAATGACATCATCTTGGGTTTCCTTGCAGGTCGCGAAGTGGAGCACGTGGGTCACCGCGTCCATGGCTTTGCCCACGACGGCGCGATCAGTAATGCTGCCCTGCGCAATTTCCAGCCGGGGGCCCGGCTCCAAGAGTCGGTTGTGACACAAAGCGCGGATGAGTACGTTGCGATGGTCGTCCGACCGAAGAATCCGATCGATGAAATGGCTCCCCACTTTCCCGGTGGCGCCAGTGACCAGGATGCGTTTGGGTACATCGAAGCTTGATTGCCCCATGGCGTGGCAATCTACATCACGCAACGGGGTAGATCAAGATTCTCGGCCGGCGGCAGGGGATTAGTTTCGAATTCTGCACCCTCTTTCGCCGGCAGTGATAACCAGGCGCGCCGCATCCTTCGAAACCAAAGTTACAGGACGAGACGGCGACGCTATCTGCCCTTCCCATTACAGACCATGTCGAGGAAGGCTCGATGTATCCTTGTATCTTCGGAAAGTTCAGGGTGGAAAGTCGCCGCCATGACCTTTCCCTGCCGGACGGCCACGGGATCGCCGCTCTCGGTTGCCATTACCTCGACCCCGGGCCCCACGCGCTCGATTTTGGGTGCACGGATGAAGACCATCTCGATTAGCGCCTGCCCTAGTTTGCCTTGGCGGATGGAGCTGTCCACCTGGCGCCCGTAAGCATTGCGGCGGATGCCGATGTCGAGCGCGCCAAGTCCGACCTGCCGGGGATTCTCCACTTCTTTTGCCAGCAGGATGGCGCCGGCACAGGTTCCGAAAGTAGGCTTTGTAGAAACGAACTGCTTCAGCTTCTCGAACCCGGCTTCGCCCAGCAGCTTGAGAAATGTCCCAGACTCGCCGCCCGGGATGACTAGACCGTCGATATCGGCTAGCTGTTCCGGCTTTTTGACCAGCACGACCTCGGCGGCCAGCTCTTCCAGCCTCTTTCTGTGCGCGTCAAAGTCGCCTTGTAGTGCGAGTACCCCAATTTTCAAGGAGCCATCCGTCGGCGGGAGAATCTGCGTTCATCATTCAGCCAGCCACGAGCATCACGCGGGAATGTCGGTGGCTTGGTGCTAAGTTACCAGCCGCGTGTTTGCAACAGGTGCGCCTCATCCAGCGCGGCCACAGCCAAACCCTTCATCGCGCCCGTCAGCTCTTCGCTAACTTCAAGTAATACTTTAGGATCATTGAAGTGCGTGGCAGCGAGCACAATTGCTTTAGCCCGCTTCGCCGCCTCTTCAGGATCGGCGAAATTGGTCGAATCCTTCATGAAAATGCCGGAACCGACAAATACCGATTCTGCGCCTAACTGCATTGATGCTCCTTAGCCTTGGCGTAGAGTTCTTCTTCGCCCAGTACCGTCAGGATCTTCATCTCCTGCACAATCTGCCGCATGTGCTTCACGGCATGGACGATGTCTCCTGTCCCGGCTTCGCCCTTGGTGCGGATCATGGCCGCGCCCTCGGCGATCCTGCGCAGGGCCTCGCCCAGGTTGCGGGCCCCGCACACGAACGGAACTTTGAAAGTATGCTTGTCGACGTGATGCGCTTCGTCGGCCGGAGTCAGCACTTCGGACTCGTCAATATAGTCGACGCCTAGCTCTTGCAGAATCTGGGCTTCGGCGAAGTGCCCGATGCGGCACTTGGCCATCACGGGAATGGAAACGGCGGCCATAATCTCGCGAATCTTCTTGGGCGAGGCCATGCGCGCCACGCCCCCCTCGGCACGAATCTGTGCCGGAACCCGCTCCAGGGCCATCACCGACACTGCACCCGCCTTCTCGGCTATCACCGCCTGCTCGGCGTTAGTGACGTCCATGATGACGCCGCCCTTGAGCATTTCCGCCAGCCCAGTCTTCAGGCGCAGGCTGGTCGAATTTCCATTGTTCTGCGACATGAGTTTCTCTCCTGTTTCCTCTTAGCCACGGCCCCGAACGATGGTGCTGGATTGGGCGTGTGCCACACGGTCCCTATGCCCTATTCTACGCGCACCGCCATCCTACATGCTCAGGTTGGCTACGTCGCGTGCCTCCGAGCCCCAAAAACAGACCGGTGGCGGCGGCCCGGCACGGCCGTGCCGGCAGGCCGCGCTCACCCTATCTCACAAATTTGGCGAACATGCGGACGCGGTCAATGGCGATAAACAGCGCCCGTCCACGGGCCAACACTTCGCCTTTTTGGTCCAAAATCTCGCCCGTATTCATGTGCTTTCGTCCGCGCACGCTCAACTCACGTGACTCCACTCGCAGTGGTTTGTTTAGGGGCACGGGACGCAGGTAATCCACCGTCATCTGCGAAGTCAGAGCGATTACCTGCCGCAGCTGGTTCACCTTGCCCATGGCTTCATCGAGAATGGCGGCGATGACGCCGCCGTGGCAGTGCCCGGGAGGCCCAGTATAGCGCTCGTCCAGCCGGAAGCGACAGACGAAGCGCTTGCGTTTCTTATCGTAAGTAAACCGCAAATGCATGCCGGCAGCATTGTCCGGCCCGCAGGCGAAGCACTGATTTTTTGGCAACCGCAAGTTCCGAACGCGGTGACCCTCGTCAACAGGTTGCTGGCGCATAAAAGAATTTATGAGATCTTATACTGGCCGGCCGATTCACGCTTTCTATCTGCGCCAACCACTGGCTGGCCAAGCGAGGAAGCAGGCCTCACCTCGGGGCGTAGATGTCTTGGTTGTGCTCTCGTTGGTTATTTTGTTTTCATGCGAGGGCTTGCACCCATCACGTAGAGCTGTGATAGACTTCCGGGCGATCCGCAGATTTGCTTTTCATTCCCATTTGCAGATATGGGAATCCACGGCCTTCGGGAGGTCTGGTAGATGGGGCTTGCTCTTCTCGCGATTATCTGGCTGATCACCTTCTTCAGCACTTACTTCTTCGTAGCGAAAACCTGGTGGCTGCCTCACGGCGCCTCCACGGCCGCGCTGTTTATCGACAACCAGTTCGCACTCACCTATTTGCTGATGGGGATTATCTTTGTGGCAGCGCAGGGCGCGTTGGGGCTCTTCGTGTGGCAGTACCGCGACCGCGCCGGGGCGCCCAAGGTGGAGTATTCTCACGGTAACACTAAGCTGGAAGTTTTGTGGACCGTGCTCACTGCCGTGCTCTTTGTCGGCCTCAACCTCATGGGAAGTAACGTCTGGGCTCGTGAGCGCTTCGCCCCGGCAAATCCGGGATCGGTTCCGGTGGAAGTTACCGGCATGCAGTTCGCTTGGTATTTCCGCTATCCCGGACCCGATGGGAAGTTCGGCGCCACCAGCCCTAAGCTGATGGACCCTTCCGCGGGTAGCGAAGCTGCGGTTGGACTTGACACCTCGGATCCGGCGGCCAAGGACGATGTGGTCACAGGTACGATGTATTTGCCGGTCAACCGCGAGGTGGATTTAAGACTACGTGCAGTGGATGTGATTCACAGTTTCTTTGTACCAAACATGCGCTTCAAGCAGGATGCGGTTCCCGGTCTTGAAATCCACATGCACTTCACACCCACTGAGGTTGGCGACTACGAAATCGCCTGCGCCGAACTTTGTGGACTCGGCCACTACAAAATGCACGGCACGCTGAAAGTGGTCAGCGCGGAAGATTTCGACAAGTGGCTGGTGGCACGGGAAGCGGAGAAACAATAAAAATGGTAGCCCAGGATGCTCACGACCCTCACGGAAACAACGTACACGTTCACGCCGCCCCAACCGGCTTCATTCGCAAATACATCTTCAGCCTGGACCACAAGGTCATCGGGCTGCAGTATTACTTTCTGGCTCTGAGCGCAGTGTTCGTGGGCATGTTCCTCTCGCTGCTGATGCGCATCCACATGATCTGGCCCACCGCGGTTCTGCCCCTGGTCGGGGAAATCAAGCCGGAGACTTATCTCAGCCTGCTCACCATGCACGGCACCATCATGGTGTTCTTCGTGCTGACCACGGCGCCACAGGGAGGATTCGGTAACTACTTTCTGCCCATCCAGATCGGCGCCCCCGATATGGCGTTCCCGGTCCTGAACATGCTTTCGTTCTGGACCACTTTCATTGCGTTTATGGTCATCCTCGCCGCCTTCTTCGTAACCGGAGGCGCTCCGCTGCACGGCTGGACAGGCTATGCCCCGCTCAGCGCACTGCCGAGCGCTGGGCCAGGCGAACAACTGGGCGCGGATCTGTGGATTGCCAGCATTGCCATCTTCTGTGTGGCATCCCTGATGGGCGCTCTGAACTTCATCACTACAGTATTGGATTTACGGGCCAAAGGCATGACCATGATGCGCATGCCGCTGACCGTTTGGTCTTGGTTCGTTACGGCCATCCTCGGACTGCTGGCATTCGGGGTTCTGCTTTCGGCCGGCATCCTATTGCTGCTAGATCGCAATCTCGGCACCAGCTTCTATGTCCCACTGGTGGTGGTGAATGGCCAGATCATGGGCCACAAGGGCGGTTCCCCGCTGCTGTGGCAGCACTTGTTCTGGTTCTTCGGACACCCCGAGGTATACATCGCCATTTTGCCCGGTATGGGTGTGGCGTCGCAGCTGCTTTCGACCTTCTCCCGCAAGCCGATCTTCGGCTATAAGGCGATGGTGTATGCCATCATGGGCATTGGTTTCCTCGGTTTCATGGTTTGGGGTCACCACATGTTTATGAGCGGCATGAGCCCCTATTCCGCATTCGCCTTTTCCATCATGACGATGGCCATTGGTGTACCGTCCGCGATCAAGACGTTCAACTGGTTGGGGACGATCCGTGGTGGGCGGGTACGCTTCCAGACTCCGATGCTGTACGCCGTCGGATTCGTTTCGTTGTTTGTCTCGGGCGGCCTCAGCGGACCGTTCCTGGCCCAGCCGGTGCTCGATATTCCTCTGCATGACACCGCGTTCGTGGTCGGACACTTCCATCTGATCATGGGTGTAGCCGCCATCTTCGGCATGTTCGGTGGAACCTATTACTGGTTTCCCAAGATGTTCGGGCGCATGATGAACGAGCGGTGGGGCCGGATCCACTTCTTCCTTACGCTGGCTGGAACTTACGCCATCTTTATGCCGATGCACTATCTCGGCATGGCAGCCCAGCCTCGGCGTTATTCACAGTTCACCGAACTCGCTTACCTGCAACCTTTGATTCCGCTGAACCGATTTATGACCTATGCGGCGTTCGTGACCATTGGGGCCCAGTTCATCTTTGTGATCAATCTTTTCTGGAGCATGTTCAAGGGGCCGAAGGCGAACGACAATCCGTGGCAGGCGACAACCCTGGAATGGACCACGGCTACGCCGCCTCCCCACGACAACTTTGGCGGACGGACCCCTGTGGTTAATCACGGACCGTACGAGTACAGCGTTCCCGGAGCGCCCAAAGACTACGTAATGCAGACGGACCCGGCGACGGTAACAGCGCATTAACAGCAGACCAGGGCGGAGACGCCCGCGGCACACGGTTCGGATATGGCAACTCTGAGTTCTACCGTCACAGTTAACGATCCCGCGGCCAAGGGGCCCAAAACCGGAGACGGACCCGGTGGTACGCAGCCGCCCGTGCTGGGCGGCGGTGGCGGCGATCGTGGGGGCAATGGTTTTCCCGACTACGGCCAGCGCCTGCGTCGCACCCGCTTAGGACTGCTGGTGGGCCTGATCGCCAGCACCATGGTGTTCGTTTCCTTCACCAGCGTTTACGTCATGCGGCGGGGCCTGCCCACGCTCGACGACCGCACTGGCGGCTACGTTCACGACTGGCTGCAAGTAAGCTTGCCCACGGGCCTGCTGCTGGTAAACACCCTACTGCTCGTTCTCAGCAGCATCACCGTGGAACTGGCGAGGCGGCAGATTACACGTCAGGCGGCTTTGGCTCCGCTGCAGTCCATTCCTGGCGTCTCTATCGGAAGAGAGCGAAATTACCCCTGGCTCGGTGCCACCCTGGTGCTGGGACTGGGTTTCTTGACCGGACAATGGATGGCCTGGCGCGAGCTTGCTGGGCGCGGATTCTACCTGGCCACTAGCCCGAGCAGTTCTATGGTCTATTTGCTTACCGCGACCCACGCGATTCACTTGGCCGGGGGATTGCTGGTCCTGCTGTACGCGGGGGCCACTGGGCTATTGCACCGGGCAGTGGAAGGACGCCGCATTGTGGTGGACGTTACCGCCTGGTACTGGCATTTCATGGCTTTTGTTTGGATTTACGTTTTTGCTCTTTTGGAGTTCGTGCGCTAGCTGCTTGATTCCAGTAACAGCAGGAGACCAACCCATGTCGGATGTTGCGGTGCAGCAGGCGGGCGTCTACGAGCCGTCCTTGTTTGGCACCTATTCCAAGAAGATCGGGATGTGGCTGTTTCTGCTCTCCGACTCTCTTACCTTCGGAGCCCTGTTGTATGCCTACACCTACGGCCGCGTGTCTGCGCCGAACTGGCCCACTCCGTTCCATTCTGAAAGCATTAGAAACGCCACCCTGATGACTGCGTTTCTGCTCACCAGTTCGCTGACCATGGTTTTTGCGGTGCGGGCCGCCGCCCTGGGAAACGCCAAAGCCCAGCGTCTCTGGCTGCTTGCCACCATGGCCTGTGGCGTTGGGTTCGTTATTCTTCACGGCCGCGAGTGGAGCAACCTCATCGCTGAAGGTTTGACCTTGCCCGTGTTCCCAGTCCCTCCCGGGCATGCCGGCAGTGCTGAGTTTGTCGACGTGGTCAAGACCGCGCCGCAGTTTGCCGCGACCTTCTTTGGCCTGACCGGAATGCACATGTTGCACGTCACCCTGGGCGTTGCCTATCTGGGCGTGATTGCCCTGCGAAAATGGTTCATCCCGATCCTACTGGGCTTGTGGCTGGTGGCGTGGCTGGGAACGCCGGACTATAGTCCGTTCCACTATGGAGCGCATGTACTGCTGGTGACGGCAATTGTCGTCTCTATCATTCTCTGGTTGAAACCCAAGGTTTATGACGCCTCCGATGTCGAAGTGGCCGGCCTCTACTGGCACTTCGTAGATCTGGTCTGGATGTTCATTTTTCCGTTGGTTTACCTGATGTCCACCCGGATTGTTTAGACGAAATGCGGTGAAAGAAACTGTCGAGGAGCGCGACTGCCCATGATGGATGCAACTCAGTTAGCGATTGAACACCGCGTGGCCGAAGAGCAACGGCATCACTCCAAAGGCCAGTTCTTGTGGGTGTGGGCCGCTTTGCTGATCATGACCGGCATCGAAGTTTATCTGGCCTACCAGAACATGGAACTGATTCGGATGCTGTCCATTCTGATGGGTCTCTCGCTCATCAAAGCCGCGCTCATCATCGCCTACTTCATGCACATGAAATTTGAGGTTTCCCCCATGAAGTGGGTTACCATGAGTTCGCTGGTATTTTGCTTGGCCATGATGCTAGTCTTTTTGCCCGACGCGTTTCGAATTCTGCACTTGGGCTTGAAATGACGCTGCGCCTGCCCACTCTCGTGGCTCTTCTGATGCTCTGGGCAGCGCCCGCCTTCAGCCAGGGTTGCGCCATGTGCTACTCCTCCGCCAAGAGCACAACCAAAGAAGGCCAGAACGCCATCAGTCGCGGCGTGCTGGTATTGCTGCTTCCCCCGGTCGCTTTCATGACCCTGGGAGCGGGCATGGCAGTGCGCTACAGCAAGAAGCGCGATGAAGAACAATCCCGGGACCGGTAGAGAACCGTGATTCGCCAGGAACTATGATCCGCTAGCGCTAGGAAGAGACCCCCCAGCTGTCCGGCGCACATCTCGGCAGTTTCGCCCCCGCACCAACCTCTCCCCTTGCCTTATAATAGAAAGATTCGCTAGCCACTCCTGAAGCCGTCTGAGCGCCCTCCCGCGGGAGGTGGCGAGGGAGAGAGGCTGCGACGGTTCCTCTTTTACTGATGTCCACGGAAACGATTGTTGTTCGCGGTGCCCGGGTTCACAACCTCAAGAATGTGGACTTTGAAATTCCGCATAATTCATTGACCGTAGTCACCGGCGTTTCCGGCTCCGGCAAATCGTCGCTTGCCTTCGACACCATCTACGCCGAGGGCCAGCGACGCTACGTCGAGTCCCTCTCGGCCTATGCCCGCCAGTTCTTAGAGCGCATTGAAAAGCCAGACGCCGACGTAATCGATGGCATCGCTCCGGCCGTTGCCATCCGCCAGAAAAACACCACCCGCAATCCTCGATCCACCGTGGCTACGGCCACGGAAATCTACGACTATCTAAGGTTGCTATTCGCTCGCGTCGGACGAACTTTCTGCCTGCAATGCGGCCAGGAAGTAAAGAAAGACACGGTAGACGAGGTAACCGAGGCCGTGCTGGCGCTGGGCGATGGCACCCGCCTGAATGTGTTGTTCCCCCTGGTCGCAGGCATTCCAACCAGCGGCGCCAAGCAACCGACCCGCGCGAAAAAGAGGACTACCGACCGCAACCCCAACCTCCCGCCGGCGGTCCCGAGAGCATCTCGCCCTGGCCGCAGTCTTGACGGCTTCGTTTCCGATCAACTGAAGGCGCGTCTGTCCGGGCTGCGCCAGCGGGGTTTCAATCGCCTCTATCAGAAAGGCCAAATCTTTGAATTCTCTACGCCAGAATCCCTGCTCGACGTCGATTTCAGCCGGCCGGTCTTTCTGCTCGTCGACCGGCTGGTCGTCTCTCACGACGCCCGCGCCCGCATCGTAGACGCCATCGAGATCAGCTATCGCGAATCCGGGGAGATCGTCTTTGAGACTGCCGGGCGGGACGATCCGGGGTTGCAGCAGCTGCGTTTTTCGCAACGTTTCGAATGCAAGCGCTGCAACCTCCGCTATGAAGCGCCCGAGCCACGCCTGTTTTCTTTCAATAACCCATACGGCGCCTGCCCCCGCTGCCAGGGCTTCGGCAACACCATCGACTTCGATCTTGATCTGGTGATACCAGACAAATCAAAGACTCTGAACCAGGGTGCCATCGAGCCCTGGACCAAGCCCAAATACCGCCCGCTGTTCACCGAACTGAAGCGCTTTGCCAAGCAGGCGAATGTTCCGCTCGATGTTGCCTGGGCTGAACTCGGTGCCGAGCAACGCCGGATGGTCGTCGAAGGCGAGGGCAAGTTCTTGGGCGTGCGCGGCTTTTTCAATCATCTCGAACGCAAGAAATACAAGCTCCACGTGCGCGTGTTTCTCAGCCGCTATCGTGGATACTCGACGTGCTCGGAATGTGGTGGTGCTCGGCTTCGCATCGAGGCGCAGCAGGTCAAGATCGCGGGCAAGAACATCTGCCAGATCACCAGCATGACCGTCGAGGAAGTCTCGAAGTTTTTTGCCGAGCTCAAGTTGACTCAACAGGAATCTGCGATCGCCGACAGGCTGCTACAGGAAATCCAGGAGCGGCTTCAATTCCTGATTGACGTAGGGCTGGAATACCTGACGCTGGACCGGCTGGCTTCCACTCTTTCTGGCGGCGAGGCGCAACGTATCCAGCTAGCGACTTCGTTGGGCTCGCGTCTAGTCGGAACCTTGTATGTGCTGGATGAGCCGTCCATCGGCCTGCACAGCCGCGACACCCACCGTCTGATCAAGATCTTGCACAATCTGCGCGACCTGGGAAACACCATCCTGGTGGTCGAGCATGATCCCGAAGTGATGCGCGCTTCTGACCGCATTCTCGATCTTGGACCGGGTGCAGGAGAAAGCGGCGGCCAGGTAATCGCGACTGGAAGCTATGCCGAAATCCTGAAGGCGCCCAATTCGCTTACCGGACGCTATCTTTCCGGGGAACTCCGCATTCAGCTGCCATCGGCGCGACGCAAGCCCGGCTCTCGGCAGATCAAGATTCTTGGCGCGCGGGCGCACAATCTCAAGAACATTGACTTGTCCGTCCCCCTTGGGATGCTGGTGGCCATCACCGGAGTGTCCGGGTCGGGCAAATCCACCCTGTTGCATGATGTGCTCTTTCAAGCATTGTCGGCGGCCAAGAAGCAGACCAACGGTGCGCCCCTTCCGTCGGATGATTGGAGGGAACTTGAAGGCGACGATCTCATCGACGACGTGATTCTCGTGGATCAATCCCCCATCGGGCGAACTCCGCGTTCCAACCCGGTCACCTACATTAAGGCCTTCGATGGAATTCGCGATCTGTTTGCTTCCCTGCCGGAGTCGAAGAAGCGAGGCTTCTCTGCCGGCCACTTCTCCTTCAACATCCCGGGAGGGCGCTGTGAAACCTGTCAGGGCGACGGTACGGTTACGGTGGAGATGCAATTCCTCGCTGACGTCGAACTGGTCTGCGAAGAGTGCAAGGGCGCACGCTACAAGCCGCAAGTGCTTGAGGTGCGTTATCGAGGCAAAAACATTCACGAGGTCCTAAACTTAACGGTGAAGGAAGCCTTGCACTTTTTCTCAGGGGTGCCCAAGGTAGTGGACAAATTGCGGGTGCTCGAAGAAGTGGGACTGGGTTATCTCCGCCTGGGCCAGTCCGCCACCACGCTTTCTGGCGGCGAAGCGCAGCGGATGAAACTAGCCGCGCATCTGCAGCCAGCTTCGCGCGACATCGGCCGCCCACCAGGTGCTTCGGGCCAGGCCCGCCGCCGCAATCGCATGCTGTATATCTTCGACGAGCCCACCACCGGACTTCATTTCGACGATGTCAGCAAGCTACTCTCTGCTTTCCGACGTCTAATCGAAGCAGGGGGATCGATCCTGGTGATCGAGCACAATCTGGAAGTGATCAAGACGGCGGACTGGGTGATTGATCTTGGTCCGGAAGGCGGCGATCGTGGCGGTTATGTGGTCGGAGCGGGTCCGCCGGAGTTCATCGCGAAGCTGCCCAATTCATACACGGGAAAATTCCTGGCGCAGGTCCTGAATGGAAACAAATTGCCGGCAAACGGCCACAAATAGCAATACCCACATAGGGACGGGTGCCCCTTTCCGGCTGGTCGAGCGCAACCCGGGGGCTCTGACGGGTTTCGCCCGTCTGTCCGGACCAGGGCGTCCGGGCCTAGGCGTGGCTTGGCTTGCTACCGCG
>Ga0193732_1000036_pt1 | contig 38532 bp, 26 predicted proteins | sample U1s1metaG_FD_145077 | JGI IMG/M metagenome (GOLD analysis project Ga0193732, IMG submission 145077) | Soil microbial communities from a riparian zone of the East river system, Colorado, United States - U1s1 | ecosystem: Environmental > Terrestrial > Soil > Riparian zone | place: USA: East River...
CCCTCGAGATTGTAACCATAGGTCAACCCGAAGGAGCCCACAGGCAACGTGCGCGTCTCCGAAGTAAGCTGAGACAATTGATTGTAGCCATAACTGACCGAGCCAAGCCCGTCAGTCATCAAGGTTCTGTTCCCCACTGCGTCGTAGCCAAACGAGACATTGGGAGTTGGCGCGACGCCGTAGGGCGCGTTGTAATTTATGCCGGTGACTAAATGCCGGTTATTGTAATTTAGAGTTGAACTGGCTCCGCGCGCATCAGTAACTGAATAAGTCGTATCGTCGGCGTTGTAAGCATAAGTCGTCGTGCCCTGTTCAGGCGTAGTGCGCGTCTGCAAGCGGCCATGCCCGTCGTAAGCAAAGCTTCTAACCTGTCCTTCGTGATTGATGCTGGTCAGATGATCGAGAGCGTCATAGGCATAGTTTGCTGTTGAATAGACAGTGCTATCCCAATTCAATTCTTCTACCTTCGCGAGTCTGCCCAACACGTCATTTGTAGTTCGATGCTGTCGCCCCGCTTCATCCATGACAGTAACTGCTTCGCTCCCGGCACAACCACACGCCGAGTAAGTCGCGCTCTTCTGCATGCCATCCGTGTTGGTAGTGGTACGAGGTCTCCCTTTCCAATCATAGGTTTGCTGGGTGAACAGCCAACCCGGATCGTCGCCCGTCGGAGCCCAGGAACTAGTGATCTCGGTCGGATTTGATTGCTTCATCACGCGGCCCATCGCGTCGTAGTAAGTTATTTGCGCTTTATACGATCCGGTGCTGCCTGGATGCAGGCCCTGCGTGGCAAATACGCGTCCCGCGCCATCAAAGACCTGAATCGCGTACGAATCAGATGCGTAGGGATTCTCGCTCACAGTGTTAACGCTCGAATAGCTCTGCGTATAGTTCGGACCATATTCGTAGTGTGTGTATGCTCCCGTGTTGGCAACTGTCGTCCGTTTGACTCGCCGAGCGTCGTCATAAGTGAACGTCTGGACAATGCCGTTCGGTTGATTGTTGGGCGGAGGACCTTCTACGCGTGTCTGTGCGCCAAAGTCATAGTTGAACTGCGTGAACGACTGATAACCGTCAGCGTCAGTCAACGTGGTGGGAAAAGCAAAAGTGTTACGCGAGTTGTTGCCGTCTGAGAACGAATCGCCGTAACTGATATGTACTCGATGGCCGCCGCCATCCTGGTTCCAAACTAACGACCCAGCCATGTCGTAGCCGTTTATTTGCACCCACAAGGCCTGATTATCGTCATAGGCAGTGCTGCCGTTCTCGCAATTGTAACGGCGCACGGCTACCAGATCCCCGCGCCCAACTACGAACCACGAAGGATAGTTGGCAGAGTCATAGTTGGAGGCAGGCGTCTGAGCCGAAAGGTAGTCACCGCCCCAGTCGTAGTAGAAAACATTCCGTGACATCAGTGCGCCAGTCGGTCCGTCGTAGACTATACGCTCATAAGGAAGTCCAATGATTCGCCGATCGATATAGGCAGAGTCCGTCTTGTACGAGGTGGTCGTCAAGCGGAGCAGCGTCTGACCATCAGCACCACCATACTCGCGGACATGCGTCGGCAGCCCATAACCCTGATTGTATTCAAGCGTGTTGCGCCGACGATTGCCCGCTGAGTCGTAAACGTTAGCCTCGGTTACGCGGGGATTCGTTTGATAGTTGACCCCGGTGTTGTCCTGTACGTAGCTGGTTGTAGTCCATTTTTGTAACACTCCGCCCGACCGGACTTCGCTCTGCGTCGGCAGTCCCTTCTGCCAGCCGGCGCCATAGAACTCTTTGTAGATCGTCCCATCCGGAGCGGTCATCTGGTGCGAACCATCGCCAGGCTCGCTGAAGTACGTCACCACCTCATTGGGCACATCATTGATGCCGTTCCAATTCTCAGCCCAGACGCGCGCGTCCGTGATGCGCGGGCAATCATCGCTTCCGGTGTAGTCATACGCCATGTAAGACCGCTGCACGGTGTCGGACGAAGTGTAGCGGCGGACAACGTTGACCTGGCCCGCGCCGGTGTATTCAAAGTTGTATCGTGAGCCGTCATCCAGTCCCACCTGTGTGAGCACTGGAATACTTTCGCCGCTGTGTGTGCCTACGACTTCAACTCCGAAGCTCGGCTGCATCGCCAAAGTGTTCCAGCCAAAGCTGGCCCAGGTGTGCGAGGGTTGTCCACTCCAAGCTTGACTGATCGTGCTCAGATTGGAATTGGAATCGTAATTAAGATTGATTACCCGGCCCAACGTATCAGTGATCGTGGTGATGTCACCCTGTCCGTCATAATTGACGTTGATCAGGTTGCCGTTGCGATCCTCAATCTGGGTGCAGTGCCATTCATTGTTGGCCTCGCCGAAAATCATTTGCGTGCCGTCAGTGGTGCGCAGAGAGAGGTTGCCGCCCGCAGTCAGTTGCAAGTAGGAAGAGTCAGCGGCCTCATAGACGGTTGACGTGCCTACCTGTCGTAACTCAACTCGATGGCCTGAGGAAGTAATCAACATGTAAACGTTCCGGCCCACCTGCGCGTCGAAGTGCGGGCCCTGAATAGTGGCAAAGCCAAACCTAAACCCCGGACTCGGTGAACCACGGTCTTCGTCAAAATAGACATACGGCCCCGAGCGCGTCCATACCAGCGACGAGTAAGAAAGACCGAGACCCAGATCCAAACCCGCCCGACCCGGCAGAGACAAAAGCATCAAGCCCCATTCACAATCGCGCGCCTGAAGTTGATTGCCGGTTTGATTGAATGGATCGACTCGCGCCGTCGCGAGCGACGACACCGCGCTGGAAGGCGCGCCGCTGGCCGTCAACGTGGAAACGATGCCGGAACACTCTATGCATCCATCAAAAGCATAGCGCACATTCTCACGGCCCATATGCAACGGGGAAGCCTGTTCGGTCCAGAAGGTCCAGCCATCTTCTTCGGGCTCGCGCATTAGAAACGTCCTGTATAAATCGTAGACATATTCGTGATCAGAGCGATTACGCGCCGCATATTCGGTAGATTCAAAAATAGTCATGCCCAGTTCGCGGATGGCGAACCGCATTGAGCCCTGTCCTTGTGCGTAAGCCGAGCGCATGATGTCAGTCCAATAAGAAGATTCATCGCCGGTCGGTGGGCGCGCGAGTCCACGTTGGAGGAAGTTCTGCACAAACTGATCACTTGAGGATGACGAGATGCTAACCGTCGTCGTCGCGCTTCCCTGCGCTCCCAGGTTGTCAGTTACCGTCAACGTTACGTTGTAAGTTCCAGCAGCGCTATAAGGATGAATCGGCGAGACACCTGAGCCCGTGCCGCCATCGCCAAAGCTCCATGAATAACTGGTAATACTTCCATCGGAATCAAATGAGCCCGCGCCGCTAAATACGACATTCTGTGCGATGACGCCCCTGTAAGATCCGCCCGCATTGGCTACAGGAGATTGATTTCCACTGGCTGAAGTCGAACTAGAGCTGTAGTCGCCATTGCTGCTGCTCGACAGATTCGTTTGGTTGCTACCGTCTTGATTCATCGTCCAAACCTGCGCAGTGGGATCACAGCAATCACGTTCGCGGTCGCTGCGAAAGACGATCTTAGTTCCGTCGCCTGACCACGAAGGCGAGTCGTCGTTCGCCAGCGTGTTTGTCAACCTCACCAGATTACTTCCGTTGGCATTCATTACATAGACTTCTTTGTTGACGCGTAGTTTTGACTTGGTAATCACATTCCCGTCGTCATCCGTCTCTTGCCAAGTTTCAACTGTGCTGTCACGCGTACTGACGAACGCAAGCTTTGCTCCATTAGGAGACCAGGCCGGTTGTTCGTCTCGCGTGCCATAGTCAAAAGTCAGCCTCGTTTGGTTAAGGCCACTGACGTTCATGACGTAGACAGAAGGTGTGCCGGGATCATCGCGGTCGCTGGTAAAAGCGATCTTCGTGCCGTCAGGACACCAGGCTGGCTGTCCGTTGCTGCCCATATTGTTATTGCCTGTATCGTCGGTAGTGTTCCCGGTGATCTCCATTTGGCCGCTGCCGTCTGCATTCATGACGTAAATTTGATAATTGACGCTATTGCGGGCGCTCTGGAATGCAATCTTGCTGCCGTCAGGCGACCATACCGCAGCGCTGTCATCGTTCGGGTCGGTTGTCAGACGCGTCTGTCCGCTGCCATCCGCGTTCATTACATAGATATCGAAGAATCCAGTGTCTGGGTTGTCGCGGTCACTTTGAAAAACAATCTTCGATCCGCTGGGCGACCAGCGAGGGTAGTCATCATTGGCGCCCGAATAGGTCAGCCGCGTTTGACCACTGCCGTCAGCATTCATCACATAAATCTGCATCGAGCCGTCGCGGTTGCTGGCAAAGACAATCTTCGAACTGCCTGACTGCGGCATTAACGGAAGAAACAAATCAAAGTTTTCGGTGTTAACGTCGTCCGCCAATACGGACGCTGCGTCTTCACTGCGCGTGACCGTGCGATGTAAATCTGAGATAGAACTTGCGCGAGTATCGAAGTGAACAATTGGATAGTGAAGAAAATCAAACGCGGAATGGTTTGATAGACCTCGCCTGGGTTCGATCAGTCTTAGAAGTGTTGTGGGAGATGCACTGCTGTAAATCCCCGCCGGTAGCGAGCGAGTTGTGCGCGCTTGATGTGAAGGCGCGATCCCCACACTACCGCGCCTATCAGCGCTGGCGACATTTACTCGCTCGCTACCGTCCCCGAACTCGTTCGTGCTCACTCTCTTCTTTGGCGGAAGGGGATCACCGACTTTCCTACCGTGTCGTGACTCAGGCGGCTTTCGGCGCGAACGTATCGCCGATTCGATCTGTGGAGGCGCTCGCGGTGCTTGATGTCGACGCCGACGTACGTCGTCGACGTTTGCAAGTCTCGCTGCCGGTGGCCCTGCTTGTGGCGGCACAGGTTGCACTCGCTTCCCCTTGGCCCTGCCGTTGCCGGACTGTCTGTTCCCATGTTGCTGGAATTCCTGACTAGGGCCCGATCCTTTGCCGTTAGATGATTGTGTGATCAAGGTCAGGCTTCCGAAGACCAGGGCAAAGCAAACACATAGACTCGTCCAGCGAATCAATCTCGCGGGAAGACGGTGAGTACGTCTCATTTAGGGACTCCCTTAGGTTAAGCAATGACAGGCGTTACGCCGCTTATGCTGAGCCAATGACTACAGCACCAACAAAGCAATCGTCTTCTCTTAGACATCACCCAAATCACGCTTGTTCAATTTTCGGGATGCGCGACCCAGTAACACTATTGAGTGACATGCCGACCATGAGGGTCGCCCGTTATTTCTTCTTCTCATCTAAACAGAGCGCGTCATGTCAACCTTTGCTGCAATGTCAGCCTTTCGCGACTCTGAGCAACCGTGAAATCGTTGCTGGCAGCTCATTAATCTGTTCCGGCTTTTTCAGAAAAGCATTGACACCGGCGCGCCACGCTTCAGTCTCGCAATCGCTTCCTGAAAGCATGACAATCGGCGTGCGCCGACGGTGCGTGATCGTGCGCGCGCGCTGTATCAACTCCAAACCGTTCAGTGCAGGAATGTCGCTATCAATCAGAAGCAGATCGTAGTGATCGTTGCCCGTAAGTTTGTCGAGCGCGTTATAGCCATCGGCGCAAAGCTCCACTCGCCATTCATCAGAGGCGAGCATGTCGTTGACTAGTTTCGCTATTTGCTCATTGTCTTCCACGTGCAAAATGGAAATTTGAGACGTGGCCCGCTCTGGACTTGTCTTTGTGACTTTCCTTTTGCTCTTTCTGGGATTGCGGTGATTGATCAGGTGGTGTTTGCGTGTGCGGACAGCGGATCTCATCTTTAATAGATCCCTGTGGCGAGTGTTTATTATCGTAACGAGGCTTTGGTGATGTCTGAAGCCGAGTAACCGCGCCGCGCGCGTGACCGAACCACCCGACTTTTTCAGCGCCAGCGTGATCAGATGCTTTTCGTACCGCTTTACTGCGTCCCAAAAAACGAAATTGGTCCAATCAGGCGGCGCGGGAATAGCCTGAATTAGAAAAAGCCCCTGAAAAGCGGCTTTAGTCAGGCGTCTAAGCGTGCTGATGTCCTGGGTCTTTTCTAATAACGTCCCGGCGTGATCAATTACCTCGCACAATTCTTTGGCGGATAGATGCCTACCAAGTTCCTCAATAATAGTTATCGCCGCTAGACCAGCTTTTTCAAGATCACCAGCCTGCTCAGCTACCTTGACCGCGCGTTCCAGGGATGTCCGAGCTTCAGGGGCACGACCAAGTTTGGCCAGCGTGATTCCATGTGTTGTCAGAACTTCGACCAGCAATGAAAGCTCGTCGCCCTTTTCGAGCACGCGCACCGCAGATCGAGCGGTCCTCTCCGCCTCTAAGGTTCGCCCTTCGGCCAGCAAGACCCGCGCGCGTGTTTCGTCAAATTGAGCTACATGCACATTATCTTTTAGCTGCGTCATCAGCACTTGGGCACGATCCAGATGCTCGTGAGCATCATCGAACTTGCGTAGAGTGCCAAACAAGAATCCCAGATTTGCTTCTACACATGCCTGATAGCGCGTATGCCCAGCTTGTTCAAAATGGAAGCTCGCGGCTGAATACTCGATGAGAGCCAAGTCCACGTAGTCCTTGCGATGCTCCGCTGAACTAAGCTGATTCAACACGTTCGCGAGGCCAACATGAAAAGTTGCCGCGAGATAGTGATCATTCACTTCGTCAAATAGAGGTGCAGCTTCGTTGTAAATACGCAGAGCTTCATTGAATCTGGTTGACGATCTTTCGACTACTGCTCTTCGGAGCAACGCTATCGCTCTTTGTTCGACATCGCTTTCGTTGAATTCTCTTAACGCCTCTTGTAGGGTGACGCGGGCTTCATCGTATGCACCCGCGCGCCAGTAGCAGAGCGCGAGATCGCTACGCGCTTCACCGACCTTGTTTCTCTTGCCCAACTGCTCAAACATTCTCAGGCTCTCACTGATCAAATCCTTTGCCATTTCCTGAGAGCCTTCGATTTGTCCGGCGCTACCAATCCATCCTGTGAGCGCGCCGACACGCAAAAGGACTTGAGCCCTCGTCTCGTCGTCCAGTCCCTCAACCATCGGGCGCGCTCCTATGCCTTGCCATAGGTCCGCCATAGCTTCGCGCGCAGCGTCGTAATCGCCCGCTTGCTCCTGTTGTCTGGCAAGCTCACAGCGCAGGAGTGCGCGTTCGCTCGGGGAAAGGCTAGGGTTATCTAGTTCCTGGAGGATCGCCCTCGCTAAATGCATGTGAGAGTTTCCTTTCGATACGACTGTAATGATCTTTGCGTTTAGAGTGCTAACATGCCGCCCGCCCTTTTCAGGGCGAATACCAAAAGCCTTATCAGGAGAAAAACCATGAGAAAACTTCGACAGCTCAGCATCGCGGTACTGTTGGCGCTTATGCTCTGTGTCCCCGTTTTTGCGGGTATCGTTGACTGTCCCCCAGAGCCAACGCCGCCGCCTCCGGCATCAGCGATGGCAACGGGAATTGTTGACACGCCGCCAAGCGATGCACGGCCGGTAACTCCGGCAACCGATCCGCTCGTTGATGTCGCGCTGAGTCTGCTACAAGGCGCGCTGTCGCTGTTCTAACAGTCCGGTTAGTTCAATTCGTTTAGCTGTCCAAAGCCTGGGTCTTTGGCGGCCAGGTCGTGGTGTGCCTCGCGAGAACCGAGCGACTCCGACCGAGCGAGTTAGCAACAACCGATGCGCCGTGAGATTAAACCCCATACTCTCTCGATAGCAAGGGTTTTTTCGGTACTCGCTGATCGGATATAAAAGCTTTATGTGGCGTAGCAATGTTGATTGCCTCAGTCCTTAAGGCTGCTCGACGCCAACTTTGTACAGCCACGGGTCATAATGGCTATTCACACACCACCTCGTACTGACCCCAAAAGACCAGAAAACTGGGAGTGCTCAGTGCAGCAGCAATCAACGCTAACTGCCGAATCTCCCTATTGCAAGATCGGGGTTAGGCACATCTGGCGCACAATAGCCTCATAAGGACTCAGCTTCCATTCAATTTCATTCCATTCCAGAACTTTCCGTTTTATTCCAAGTGCTCCACGTCACTACGCCCCGCTTCGGGTGTGCGGCCAAGCACCGTCTCCATGTTGCGCGGCTAGACTCCGTTACATGACAAATCCACATGGGGTTAATTTACTTGTGGCAGGATTGTGGCAGGAATAAATAGAAAGCACCTGTAGGTGAATGTAACTGAATGTCAAAGGATGGGAAAAGGTTTGATTTTGCTCGTGGCTGCATCTCGATGCAAAATCATTAGTTACGTTTATGTGTCCCGCGTGATTGGGGTCGTTGCAGGCACTCGCCGACTTCCCCGCTTCTAACATCATGTACGCTTCAACTCGGCAAGTCGGATGCAGAAGAGTAGTTAAGTACAACCGACTGGTGGGTCAGGAAAATCGTCAACGTTTTTATGATCAAGGTTGGCAACTAACCTCAACGCAGGCTGTTCTTCAGCGCGACAGAGTATGCGCAGGCCACCATCAGGAGGTCTCCAGGCAAGCCCGTTCTGCTTTAACTCACCCAAGAGTATGTTCGAGTTGGATTCATCATCAATCCACAGGATACTGCTTTCCGGAGGATCGGATAATCCGAGTTGCCCCGACAGATTCCGCGCCAGGGCCATATTGTGTTGATGTCTTCGCAAGAGCCGGCTTCTATCCAATCGTCTTTCTCTCAACCAGCTAACAACGGTTTTGACTTCATAAGGGTCAATCCATCTGGCTAACAAATGAGTTCCCTCTTGTGGGGTTGCAAGATAGTATGGTCGAAAAATCTGAGTTGCTTTTTCCCAGAGCGATCGATCACGAAACCAAAGGAATGCAAGGTTACGTTGCCATTCAGAAGGGGTAATCCATTTACAGATATCACCGCAAATAATGTCAGCTTCGATTTCATTCATTGAGGGAAAGCCGACCGCGCCGGCGTGAGCACAATCAGCAATAAGGAGAGGAGAATTCTTACCGAGAGCGCCGCGGATCTGACGAAACACCCGATTGAGCGGCAACGGTTTTCCCCGCCACGTTACTAAGCTGATTACTGCCGCGTCAGGCGAAAAAGTGTCTTTCGTCTTGAAGGACTTACTAAGTAATTTCATATCAGGGGCAATGCTGCTCTGGCTCAAGAGCGTTAGAATCGGCGATGTGATTTCTATGAACGAGTCAACAGTTGGCCAAGTAATGGGTGTGACCATGCGTTACTTAATTGTTGAGGATCGCAATGACATCGAGTACTTGATTCCTTATTCCCAATTGTCAAGCGCCACGATTGAGAATTGGAGCAAGGGCAAAAAACAGGTCAGATTGAAATTAAATTTGTCAGTCGCTTACGGAACGCCCATAGAGAAGGTGAAAGATATAGTGACCTCGGTCTGTTTTGAAGTGCCTAGAGTTTTGAATTCTCCGCTTCCGGTGTTGCTGGTGATAGACATGGGAGAGTCGGCGATTCAGTTTCAATTAAGATTTAGAATTGCGGATCCCGAAAATGGCATCAGCAACGTGAAGAGCGAGCTCTACGAGCGGCTGTTGAAACGCTTCGAAGATGCTCAGATTGAAATCCCTTATCCGCAACGTGGAGTCCGCATTCGCACAGCACCCGGCGAGAAAGCTCCCCCGGCGTTGTAGCATGAATGTGTCGGCTTGCAACTCTCCAGGCAGGCTTTCGTCCGTAGGCATTCACTTCGCGATTGGTGTGTTCTTGGCACTTGGCCTTGTCGTCTCGCCGTGGGTCATTGGCCACCGGGAACGAATGCAGGCGATGGCCATAATCTCTGCGGTCTTGTTACCTGTGGCGCTGTTAATGTTTTCCACGGCGTTCGCCCTGCACCGAAAAAAGCCTCTGGGCAGAAAATTAGCGTTGTGGTCCGTTTCGGTGCTGTTCATGGTGTTCTGGCCGGCCGCAATTTATAGTTGGTGGTTCTTGCATAGTCAGGGCGCCAAGCAGATGTATGGCGTCAAGGACGAAGAGGTATGACAGCGGGTCATGAAGTGGCACCGTCGGGCAAAGTAACCGAACCAACATCCTCCAGCATTTTTTCCTTCAAAGGATGCGCTGTTCCACGAGTCGTTGATCTCTCAGCGACCCTCCTTATCCGGTACTTGCCAGGGGCCAATATTCATTTTTGACCGGCGTGTAGACACCTGTAAACAGAACCGCGCAAGAAACGCAAGAAGATGCGAAAGACCGCGCGACAGCGGGGTCTTTCGCCAATGGCGTTGGTGCCGAAGGGGGGACTCGCACAACCTTGTGTTCTACAGCGTTTTTAGGCTAGTTTTTGAATTTCCTCAGTAATCTGACATTTTCTGTCATCGCGCCATTTACACTTCTTACACTATCTGCTTTATTTTGTGACTCCGATGTGACTCCTGCTTTTTCCGCTAAAATCACACGAAGCGTCACCAGCGGTAAACAATTGGTAGGCGCGCGGGAACTTGAACCCCAGACCCCTACCGTGTCAAGCGCCACATCCTCTCTTTCAAAACTTGAGCCTGAAAGAGGATGAAGAAACTGTTAGTTATCTCAAAACGATCTTTGATGCAATGGACTGGCTACAACCCGGCATACTTAACCCAATCGACAACTCAAGAATCCATCCAACGCCGCCACACGGAGAACAGTGGAGCGGTTATTTTGTGAATCTAATAGTCCCGAAGGACAGCAGCTCGCCCTCGCTGTCAGTCCATTTTCTCCAACGACACCAATCCACCCTGCCCGCATTGAAGGTCGAAATGATCGTGTCAATGATCCGCGAGATGCTCCACTTCGCGACGGACCCAAGCGCGAAAGCAAACTCCAATTAACCGCGCTTCTTCTAAGTAATCACTTAAAACTTAAAATACATGCCTGGTTCAAAATTGATTTCCGAATCCCAAACGATGACGTCGCCGGCAAACCAGAAATCTTTTGAATCGCAGGATCCCGCGAGCATCGTATTTGCGGTTGACCATTGACACCTCCACGCCAATCATTTCGATGATCTCAAAGCTTCCACAGCTCTTCGTTGAATCCGCGAAATCGCCTCTTGAGAAGAAACCGCTATCCCACCCTCCAAGCAAAAAGGAAGATCAAGTAAAGGCAGGCCAAAGAAACGAAACACTCGCTGTCGCACCCAGTCCTCACTAACGGTAAAGGCTATCACCGGACAAAGATCCTCCTTCCCGAAAACACAGAAATCAACAAGCCCCCTTTGACGGCAGTCTCTGTCTGAATATTCTGCCATCCTTACCTCGCTTGTGAAGATGCTCTGAAGAGCTACGTTAGGGAGAACCACATACTCGTCAGGTGAAAACACTCTATTCAATAACTCGAAATATTCCTTTACGTTGTCCGCACATATAACTTTTCGACCTCTGGTATCTATTAGTAATTCCGCAACTCCTTGTGGCCCGCCGCTCAATCGCTCAATCTCTTCTTCCAAGTTTAGCCACTTAGAAGTGTCCGACTGGTCTCTATAAACCCTTAACCTCACCAACGGTATTCCCGCCCTGTTAAATAACAATGTCTTCAATTCATCCTTTTTTCTTCGCCCGATACTAGAATGAGATCCTCCGTCTATCTCAAACGCTACCTGGGCCAAGTAATCGCTTTTACGAATCACACATAAATCCACGGACGAATTCTGAAAGAAGTTCCACGGCGACCATTGTATATCCCAAGCCTCGATCCATTCCGTTCCTTCATAAAGCTCTTCTTTGACCGCGGGGTACTCTGAGTCAATGATGACTTGTAAGGCAACATTGGGGTAAACGATGTATTCGGACTCAGGGAAATCGGCTCTTAACCACGAATAATGAATTCGCTCATTACCCGCCCCTTCATCATCTTTGAAAAGAGATGTCAGCATGTCAGCCTGCCCATAAGTAACGCTTTCGTTGTTGACATTAAGTCAACATCGACCGCCCTCCGTACCGCCCAATTCTTCGATCAATTCTCCCTTCCATAAGTCTTCTGAAACCAATAACGGCAGAAATAAAGCTCGCGCGTCTCGAGATAAGCGATCGTCCACAGCACGCGCGGGTTAGGAGAAGGTGTGAGCTTCCGGTGGCTGCCGAAAAAACAAATCGCTCTGTTCTCTACTCGTCCCATTTAGTAAGATCCTCAAGTTCCTGCCGAGTCATTGAACCAGGCTCGCTAACAAGTAATGACAGGTCAGCAGCACCGACCATCTCTAAAGCGGTCTCTCGACTAGCTTCGTTCGCCCTCAAGGATCAAGGCCATGCGCCACGCCGGGTGACTCCAAATATCTACCTTGATTACGTGTTGTCGATCTTGTGTGCTCATGTCGCGCAACCTCTTCAGCTCGTTCATCAATCTCATACTCGCGCAGTTTTCGATACAACGTACGTGCCGAAATACCAAGGACCCGGGCTGCTCGTTCTCGGTTCCCACCGTGCTCTTCCAATATCGACAAGAGATGCGCCCGTTCCAAGTCCGCTAACCTCATCTTTGTTCCTACCAACGACAACCGAGGAACGTGCTGCACCTCTTCGACCGGCGGCCGCGCAACCACATGCAAACTCCCGCTGTCCCCAAGCCCAAGACGTTCTTCCTCAATAACATCTTCAGTTGACAGTGCGCAGGCTCTTTCCAAACAGTTTCGCAGCTCTCGCACGTTTCCCGGCCAGTTATGTTCCTGAACCCGGCGACCGGCCTCACGGGATAGCTTCAACGCCGGCCGGCGAAACCTGGATCGGAAGATCGTCATAAAGCCTTCAATTAACTCAGGCAGTTCCTCACGACGTTCCCGCAAAGGCGGCACTAAAAACGAAATCACATTTAATCGATAGTAAAGATCCGCTCGGAAGATCCCTTCACGGACTGCCATTTCGAGATCTTTGTTAGTCGCCGCAATCACTCGGACATTAACAATGCGATCGTGCGTAGACCCAACCCGGCGAAAACTACCTTCCTCAAGAAACCGTAAGAGCTTTACTTGCATCAGCGGCGCTATGTCCGCTACCTCGTCAAGAAACAAGGTTGACTCGTCAGCGGCCTCTAACAGACCCTGGCGCGCTGCATTGGCGCCAGTGAATGCACCTTTTTCGTAACCGAAGAATTCTGCTTCGAAGAGGGTTTCAGTAAATGCTCCGCAGTTAACCGTGATCATTTTCTTGGCGGCCCGATCGCTGCGGAAGTGAATGTAACGCGCGATCACATCCTTGCCGACTCCGGATTCGCCCGTTACCAAGACAGTGCAGTCAGTCTTTGCAACTGCGTCAGCCTGGCTAACCAACAAAGTCATAGCGGGGCTTTGGCTGACAATAGACGGACAAACAGATCCCTGCTCGGTGCCAGCCTCACCAAAACGCGCACAAGTGACCTTGCCCGTCAACAAACGGTCCTCATCACTTCTGCCTATCTCTGAAGATTCTCTATGCACTAGGCGGCTACCGGAAGGGTGCGGCTCCGGCTGACAAATCGGCCGGCATCGAAGCAGACGTATCGGCTACAGCCCTCATAGCCACAGGCACAATCCTCAGCAATGACCCGAACGCTGCTTAACTCTCCAACAACATCAACACGAGCTGCGACAATAGCCGACAACGTTACCATCCGGCCGAGACTTTCATCGAGATAGCGGACCAACACCGAATCACCGAGACCCAAACGTCGGGCGTCAAATAAAAAAGACAATTCGCCAGTGCGCCGACAAATGTTTGCGCTGACCAACGCGGCCCAGGTGTGACTCATCCGGGCGCACGGGTCGATCGAGATAACGACCCATATAACGTCATCCTCTGTTGTTGGGAGCGGCGCGACCACACCATCTGCAATCAAGCTGAACATAAGCCCAACGGCCTCCGACACTCGCCTATGCACTGACCGTGCCAGCCCGCTTACTCGTTTAATTCCCAAAGATCAACGAGTGGGAAACGTGACTTTTGGTCAACGCGTCCCATTAAGATCAGCTCATCGTCCCGTTGTTTCCATCAACCACAAAGGAAATTAGCGGTAAACAGCGATTGCTCTGCTCATGCTGCTACTAGAAGGGGGGGGTCGTCGCATGGTTAGTTCTTGTCGGCAGGAAGACTCAATTAGAATCGTCTGTGTATCTCTGTTCCGATCCTCTTCAACGCTTAAGAAAGGCGAACGACCCACGCAAGTGCCTCACTCACCTACGTGGGTCTTGCTGAATTCTCGCGCGCGCCTGGCGGCGCGATCAGCAAGAATCAGTGTTCGCATCTCGGCCTTACGGCCGAGTCCGAGCCCTCCACGATATGTTCGCATCCTGAGTGCCTGAACGAGCAATACGGGAGGTGATTGTATCACTTTGATAAATTCTAGGGCTCACGCTAGCCACGGTAAAATAAGCGAGAATCAGAACAGCAACTACCCAAAGAACAAACGAGAGTTGTTATCTATCCAATCGTACTCCGATTAGCCTTGGTCGTTTTTCTTTTGCTAATCAAAACACTTCTTTTGCCCAGAACTGGGGCCGCCGCGCCTACCCAACCTAGTCAGGGCCCTCTGGCACTGGTCACTCCCGATCGCGCCGGGCGGGAGGCCGTGCCTAATTAAATTAAACATAAGAGTGCTCGCATTCACACGAATAACGATCAGCACCATATATCTGACTAACGTCAACGCGACCAACTCGGACAGTAATCGCCAAACTTATTGTTCGAAAGGTTCACTTGATTACTGCCATCGACGTTCATCACCCACACCTGTTCAGAAGGATCACAGCAGTTTCTATCCCGATCGCTACGAAATGCGATTTTCGTCCCATCGGGCGACCACACAGGAGAATCGTCATTCCCCATAATATTCGTCAGTCGCACTTGAGAACTTCCATCGGCATTCATCACATAGACTTCTTTGTTGATAAGCAGCTTCGGTTGTCGCAGCGTATCCAATTGCCATTCCACAACGGCACTATCACGCGTTGTAGTAAACGCCAGCTTCATCCCATCGGGCGACCAAGCGGGCTGCTCATCTAGAAATCCACTGCCGCTAGAGGTCAATCGTGTCTGATTGCTGCCATCAGCATTCATGGCATAGATACTTGAGAACCCCGCCTGATCACGATCGCTAACGAAAGCTATCTTAGTGCCGTCGGGTGACCACGAAGGCTCAATGTCGTTGGCTGTGCTGTTGCTGACGTTCACCTGACCACTGCCATCCGCGTTCATTACATAAATCTGAGAATTGACACCATTGCGGAAGCTTTGAAAAGCGATCTTATTTCCATCAGGTGACCACACCGGTGCGCCGTCGTCATACGCTGCATAGGTAAGACGAGTCGGCGCGCTGCCATCCCAGTTCATCACGTAGATGTCCATTCCGTAGATCGGATTGTCAGTATTACTTTCAAAGTCGCGATCGCTCTGAAAGACGATATGTGAGTTGTCCGGCGACCACTTGGGAGATTCGTCGTTGGAAGCGCCGTTGCTCAAGCAAGTCTGACCTGTGCCGTCTGTGTTCATTAGATAGATCTGCGCGCAGCCATCGCGGTTGCTGGCAAAGGCGATCTTCCCAATGGCGACACTGTTCGGAGTGACAGTGATAGTGACGCTATTCGAGGTCATCGAAGCGCCAATGTTGTCCGTGGCCTTCGCTGTCAAAGTGTAGGTTCCAGCCGGCACGTAGCTCCAGTTAAAACTGTATGGACTAGCAGTCACACTACTGATCAATGTCGAGCCCTGATAGAACTCGACTTTGCTGATGGACCCATCGCTATCAGAAGCTGTCGCGTTAATGCTGACGAGACCGGGAGCAATAAACAATGCGCCGTTCCCCGGACTTGTGAGACTCACGTTGGGTTTAGCATTTACTGAGATGCCGACCACGTTAGAGGTTGTAACTCCTCCAAGATTGTCGGTCGCTTTAGCGGTAATCGAATAATTACCCGCCGCGACATTACTCCAGGTGTAGCTGTAAGGACTCGTCAAATCTGTAGCAAGCAAGGTAGCGCCCTGGTAGAAATCGACCTTGCTAATCGTTCCGTCAGCGTCGATGGCGTCGGCGTTGATCGAGATCTGAGCTGGTGCAGTAGGTATATCCTGCGGGCTTGAAGCCGTGATGTTTATGTTAGGAGGATTATTGACGGTAATGCTGATAGGAGTTGAAACCGTACTATTACCCGAATTGTCACTTGCCACAGCGGTGAGAGAATAGCTACCACCGGCTACGTTGTTCCAGATCAAATCAAAAGGAGCCGATAAAACTTGACCAAGCTTGACGGAGCCCTGGAAGAACTCGACCTTGCTCACACTTCCATCACTGTCCGCAGCGGAGGCGCTAATGCTTATCGATGTAGCGTGGAGAAGGGTGCCGTTTGTAGGACTTGTAATCCTCACCGTTGGCGGCGCGTTAATAATCAAAGTACCAGTAGCATCGTTAGCGCTGTAGTTGTCGTTTGTCAGCGAAGCAACCACCGAGTAGCTTCCGGCGTTCGATGGCACTGTGGAAGAACCATTGTACTTAATCGAGATTCCGCTTAGTCCGCTCGGATTGGTTGTAGCAGTCACCGTCTTCGGTGTGCCGTCGTAGTTTTGATTTAGGTTCGTGAGCGTGATTGTGGCTGATGCTTTTGCAACAGTGAACGACTGATCGACATTAGTTGCAGCGTTGTAGTTTTCGTTTCCACTTTGAGACGCGCGCACCGTAACCGTACCTGCGCCGTTTAGGGCGACGGTACTGCCAGCAATCGTTGCCGGACCTGAAACGATTGAAAAACTTACCGGCAAACCTGATGAACACGAAGCAGTGACAGCGAATGAAGGGTCACCGTATGTCTTGTTTGCCAGCGGATTGAAAGTGATGGTCTCCGAAGCTTTGCCGATCGTGAGTGTGCCCGTCGCATCGGCGGCTGTGTAGTTGCCATTAGCGAGTGAAGCGACAATCGAATAGCTTCCGGCATTTGTAGGCACAGTCGCCGAGCCATTGTAGTTAATCGAAAGTCCGCTAAGTCCGACAGGATTCGTCGTAGCGGTAACTGGCTTCGCCGTACCATCGTAGGTTTGACTCAAATTGCTAAGCGTGATCGTCGCTGAAGCCTTAGCGACGTTTAATGAGAGATCGACGTCGGGGGCCGCGTTGTTGTATGCATCGCCTGCTTGAGATGCGCGTATAGTCACGCTGCCAACTCCGGTAATTGTCACCGTGCTTCCTGAGATAGTCGCTGGCCCAGAAACGATTGAAAGAGTAACCGGCAGACCAGATGAAGCCGTGGCGCTAACCGTAAACGGCGCATCCCCGTAGCTCTTGTCTGGAATCGGATCGAATGTGATGGTTTGACTTGAGACTCCAACAGTTATGCTCACCGGAATCGATGTGGTTGTCGCACCGGCACTGTCTGTTACTGTCGCCGTCAAACTGTAGGTTCCTAACGGCGCATTGTTCCAAGAGAACACGTACGGTGGATCGGTAACTTCACCAACCTTGCTGCCGTTCGCAAAGAACTCCACCTTCGCAATCGTGCCATTCCCGTCGACATCGAAAGCGTTCCCGGTGATGGCAAAGTTGTGATCAACTACATCGCCGTTTGCGGGAGAGGCAATGTTAATCATCGGCGGTGTGTTACCTGGATCGGCGTCTGGGTAAACACATTGAGCACACGCAGCGTTCGAATAAGCAGAGTCACCGAACGAATTATAGGCTCGCACGATATAGAAATTATTTGCTGGCGGATGACAACCTATCTTGAACGAATTAACGTTAGCGCCAACCGTCGCAAGTTGGTTCCAAACACCAGTCGCAGAATCCATACTCACGATCTTAAACCCGGTTTCGGTCCAGGCGTTGTCTCTCCACTCAAGATAACAGCCGCTGACTCTCAGAAAGCTTGGCGGTGCTGGAACAAGTCCGCTGTTTGGATAGACGTATGCGACGATCCCATCTAACGACATACCGGCGGGAGCAGTTGGAGTGATGCTGTAGTAAAAAGTCTCGCTTCCGTGAAATTCATACAACGGCACGGTTCCCGGAGTTGAACCATCTGCATATACATAAAAAGCCACTCCATCGCGAGTCCAGCCAGCTTGTTCTGCACAATCCCGACAAGTTGAGTAATAGAATTTTCCCTTGAAGTCGTGGAAACGATAAAAAGGTACTGTCGCAGCTGCCTGGTTGGGATGCGCATAAAAAGCAATTCCTTCGGCGGGATAATTCGGCACACCTCGTGTATTCATGTCGTAGGCATAAAGGGTTTTGTTCCTTAGACTATAAACGGCTGCGGTTGCCGCCAATGGCAAGAATACGTTATTCGAGTGGTCTGCCTTTCCAGAGCGATCCCAAGTCACCGTGGGTTCCTTTCCATAGATACTAAAAGCCATACCCGTTACCGACTTACCTTCCAGGCCAACGTAGCTCGCGGGCACTTCCAAGCGGCACCAACCCGGATGATCTGGTATGCCACAATCTCCGGATTGAGCGTTTGGCACTCCACCCATGTAGCGCTGACTTTCCGTGCCTTGCACTCCACCAATAAGGTGATTTATGAAGTTCTCACCCCAGAACGCTCGGTGTTCCCAACTGCTACCGTCATACCATTGCAGCATGATTTGATCCGCCTTGGCTGACGGATCAATAAGAACGTACGTGAAGAGCACGTCGCTTGGGTTTATTTGCATTGGCGTTTGCGCGACCTTAAAAGCATGGGATCGGTAGGTAAGTGTATTGTGGTCTGCGGTCACTTGGGACTGGTGCGCCCGCTGACCTGAGAAACGCGGATTCGCGACCCAGGTCCACTGGTCGTTCACGGTATCTGACGTATCGATAACCCCAGCCGGAAAGTCATCTTCAATCCAGACAGAATCACCCGGCGGTGTAGTTGGCAGAGGTGTTGCATTCGCGCTCGCTTTTCCAGAGAGGTCCCACGTTGCGCGACCTGCGTCCAGCGTGAAGGCCATCCCGTCCAGCGTGGTCCCTTCAAGTCCAACCGCGCTTGCTGGTACTTCGAGTCTTACCCAGCTTCCGCCCCTTGGCAATGGTCCCATGTATCGACGGCTGTTGGTTCCATCCGAGCCGGAATTGATCCTATTGGCTCCCCAGTAGGCGCGATGCTCCCAACTGTTGGTATCTTTCCATTCCAACATGATCTCACGCGGCATGTTGTTAATGTCGAGAAAGACGTATGTGAAAAGTTTGTCTCCGCTACCGATCGGCAGCGTCATTGTCGCACCGTCAAAATAGTGTCGATGGAGACTGTCGAAGGGCAGGTCGAGCTGCGCAAAGTTACGCGATTGATGTGCCCTCGTTCCTGAGAATGACCCCGGATTCGCGTCTACCCAATACCACCCCTCGTCATCCGTATGGGTGACTGCGCCAGCCGGCAGAGCATCATCAAACCAGATGAACTCCCCTGCGCGCGGACTCGCTTTGTTGACGCCAATAGTGACGGGTAACGAGGTGCTCTTTAGTCCGAGGTCGTCGGTAGCCACAGCGGTTAAGGTATAAAAACCGTCCGCTAGATGCCGCCACGTCGCAATAAAATCGTCAAAACCGCTAATTGACGTAGCAACTAAAACGCCATTTGCGTAGAAATCAACTCTCGCGACCGAGGCCGTAGTGCTGTGCGCAGTCGCGCTAAGGCTGATATTGGTATCGCTGGGAAATATCGTGCCGTTGACCGGGGCAGTGATGTTCACGGTCGGGGGCGTATCAACTGTTATCTTAGTTGGGTTCGATCTCGTCCTAATGCCCAGACCGTCAGTAATAACGGCGACAATAGAGTAAGCTCCAGCATCTGTCTGGTTCCAGGTGAAACTATATTGACCGGAACCATTGGGCACACCGGTCCCGACGAGTTGTTCATCTACCAGGAACTCGACGTTATTTATCACGCTGGACGGATGAGTAACATTGGCAACTATAGATATATTCGAACCGGGATTCACGAGAGCGTTGTCGACCGGGTTCGTTATGTTGACGGTTGCCAGTCCATTTACGATCACGGTGACTGGAGCGGAAGCGTTCCGCCGGCCGTTATTATCTGTGGCAACAGCAAGAAACGTGTGTACGCCGCATGGGTTTTCGCGATCACTTGTCTGTGGACCCGTTTGCTGAGTTGTATCGCATGGAGAGAGGGATCTCGTAATTGTGTAGTTGTTTCCACCCGCGGCGATGCCATCACCTATTAGGTCGTCGTTGTCAAAGAAAGAGACGTTGCTGATCGAGCCATCGCTATCAGTCGCGACTGCGCTTATCGAAGTATTCACCTGTCCGGCATATACGGTCCCTGTAGTTGGACCGGTGATACTAACGATCGGTGGTTTGTTAGGACTCGGCAGGACGTTCGTCTGTTCGAGAACTTCATCATTGCTTGCATCACTGTCTTGTTCTAGAGATCTAACGACCGCGGAATTGACAATGGTTTTACCTTCGGGCGGAAAGCTGCCAGTGCCTTCGGTAGGCTGCACGACCACCGCAACTGTGGCCGCCGCGCCGGACACAATGGAGCCCAGAGCGCAGTACGGTGCTCCTTGCCGTTCTTTACAACTTCCCTGGCTGGGAGTGGCCGAGACAAAACGGACGTCGGGGGAGAGTATGTCCTTGAATGCGACTTCCGTTGCTGTTTCCGGTCCATCGTTGTGGATAGTCACTGTGTAAGTCAGATTGCTTCCGGACGTGATAGGGTCCGCAGAGTCAGTTGAAGTCAGCCTCAAATTAGCAAAGCCTCTCGGAGGCACAATCTGGACGAATTTGCCAATAACAAAAACCCCGAGGTCCTCGACCTTTGCACTCAGCGTTTTGGTCGAGAAATCTGCTGCCGGTGAGTCGGGCGCCAGGATGGTCGCATCTACCCAAATTGCCTTGTCCGGATCGAATGGATCGACTTCCGCATGGAAGATACGTAGATTATTGAAGTCAGACTGATTGGACACAGAGGGGACGCTAAAAGTGACCACATTTGGCCCTGATACGATTGCTGTGGTCTTGACCAGGTAGGCGGCATTGTTGAGTGCTGCGTAACCCGGCGGGGCAGGTGGCAATGTGTTCAAGTTGTACGAGTCGAAAGTTGTGTCACCTGATTGGTAAACTGAGCCGAAGGTAACTGAGGTAGGACCATCTTGGCCGGGTGGGGGCGTGCCTGAGGGGTTTGCCGCCGATCCCAACGCAACCGTCTTGTTGGCATCAACCGTGTACTTGGTGAACCACGCCGTATGCTGAAAGAAAGTGTCCGAGTTTGTGAAGCCAGTTGGTGAATACCACAAAACGACATCGAAAGGTCGGTTGTTCACCCAGGGATCTCTTAGCGGAAGACCCACTACTACAGGGTCTTTAGCGTAATCCTGCGGATCAATTTTGGTGGCAGAAGCCGGACCAACCTGGATATCCACGGTCTGGTCGCTGAATACGATCGGGCGACCCCCGTTGAAACCGGGCCCTGGAGTAAGGTTACTCCATCGCCAATGGAAGTGTACGCACTCGGGGCACCCGAATGGTATCGGAATAGGGATCGGGGAACCGATACGCGGAAGAACTACCGCGTCTTTTTTGTTGGTTTGGTGGAAGTTGTCAAAGCTAATGGCGTCCTTGGTAGCGTTCACCTGCTGAGGTACCACCACTTGCCCCCACCATCCTTTTTTAAGCGGGTTCTCTAGCTTCGTAAAGCCCGGAGTGCCTCCCAGCGTTCCCGCCAACTCGCTGAGCGAATTAGCATCCCGGGCGAGTGCAACAGTATTCCCCTGGGCGGTAGTATTTTGAAAGTGGAGCCGTATCGGTATGTTGATCGACTCCAATGATTCCCCATCGAGGTTCGTAATGCTGTAGTCAATCATGGGGCGAAATTTGCTGCATGGCTGTACCAGCCCGCTAGGTTCACAGGGACTGGTAGGTAGGTCAGTGGGACCGGTGAATTTGCCGTTATCATAGAACTCAAACCTCTCAGTAATAGTAAGGCACGCTTTTGGCATTCCCGGAATGTGATCGATTGCATACTGGACATTGAAGGCTGCTTTGTTAGTTTCTCCAGTATAAGGAGGCTGTGCGGAAATCAGATGGCTTCTCATGGTAGTGCCGGTGGCCTGAGGAGTGAGTTGTCCCCGAGTCCGCGCATGACCCCTCGGAGTCAGCGAAAAGTATGGAACGCTCATTCGATTAGCCATTAGTTTGCCGTTCAGGGCAACATTTGAGAGCACCAGCCCATCATCAGGCGACGTCTCAAAATGCATGGACCATCCGAACCTGCTGAAATCTCCGCTTATTAGGCTGCCCACTTGCTTTGAGCATGCATTCGCTAACGGTCTTTCTTTTACAACGTTTGATCGCCGACCCTGGCCCGCAAGATTAATCGGGGTAATGAAGTATGAATAGTCGCGTTCAAAGCTCAACCCGGCGCCGGAATCGGTGTCCTCATATTTACAAAGCGGCGCGGTGTTACAAAAGAAGGTGGAATTAATAGGCGCGAAGGTCACACCCTCGGGTGACGCGGCACTGCCTGAAGCCGGCTGGCCAATTGACCCTGTCGCCGGTTCATCAAAACGCTCGATCATGTACCAGCCTGCTCCCGCTGAAGGGGTCCACAACAAATCAATTTCGTTCTCCTCCGGCTTAGATTTCAGATCAGTAATGTCAGGCGGTGGAGTTGGTGTTGGCGACGCGGCCGGCGTTGGCGTGGGACTGGGGGATGGATTCGGCACCGTAAACCTGAAGTTGTCGAATGCTAGTCCCAGCGGATCATTTACTCTGACAATAATCCTGGTTATGTCCTGGAAACTCAGAGTGTAATTGAGATTGAACGACCTGCCGGGACTGAATAGCGGAACGTTTTGAGTCCATCGCCCATGCTGATAGATCTCGACCGTGGCGATCACTCCACTGTTATCAATGGCTAAGATGGTAAAGCTGAGGTCATTAGCCTTGTTGGGAAAGTCTACAATCAGAGGAGCGAAATGATCTGCCGCGCCATGAAACGCGCGTGTAATGCCCGGTTGAGGGTTGCCATAGTTACGACCGTAGGTAACCACATAGTATCCAGGGTCCGAGGAGAAAACAGCGTCTTGATATTGCGTGGCAGGTAACGGCCAAAGAGGAACGTTCTCGAAAATGGAACTTGTGGGAGTCGCAAACGGTAGGCCGTCAAAGCCAATGAATACCTGTCTGCCTTGAACTGAAGTCGAGGCTTGAGCTGAAGTCGAGGCTTGAGAATTCAGTTCTGTCGGCGGCATATCCGCTGGAGGAAGAATGGCTGACGGCGCATGAGGTGTCGTCACAAGCGTCGGCCCCTGTGCTTCAACCGAGCGATCCCAGTCGAATGCGCCTTTCCGAACCAGCGCTGCCGAAAGCGTCATAGCCACCAAAATCAAAGCTGCAAATAACCTGACAAGACGAAGCTGGATAGCATGAGTTCGTAACCAGTTTCGCATTACTTTGATCGCAAGCATGTCTCTCCTCCGTTTTTTGCCGGGATTCTGCTGAAACGAATACGCCATCGGCGCGCTAAGACTCCGGGTCGGCTTAGTTATGTTCGTGACGGTATGACTCCGGCTTGAGTCACTGCTGCGGCATGCGGTAGGATGAGTTTACTAGGACGCATCTCTACGCACCGCGTCAGAGCTGTTGTTTCTATTGGCCTCGTCTTTACCTGACCGTAAGGACGAGGCCGCTGTTCAATCTACTGAGTTCGAATTAGACGTTCACGTTAACGTCGCTTGTTTCTTGTCCTTCCTTAGTTTTTCCTCTGCGAACCGACCAGGATTATCTTTACCGGAGCGGATTCTCCAGTTACGCCCATTGGATTCGTGGCAACTGCTGTCAAGACATAGAGTCCCGCCTGGGGAGATCGCCAGGTAAAGCGAAAGACATCCAGTTCGTCGTTCGTCATGTGTCCGATGAACTTGCCATTCGCATAAAGGTCTACTTTCTTGACCTCATCTCCCTGATCTGCCTTGGCAATAATGCTTAGATTCGTCGATGCTGGAAAACGAGCAGCTTCTGCGGGTCTGACTAAAGAAACTTTAGGTATCGTACTTACCTTAATCATAATTGGCGCAGAAGTGGTGGACACCTCGGACCCGTCGGTAGCAACAGCGACGAATGAGTAGCTCCCCCTTTCCAGCTTCGGCCAGCGAAGGCTGTATTGAGTAGGCTGGACCTGGGCGCCTTCGCCCAGCGAGATGTCGTTCGCGAAAAACTCGACTTTCTTCAAAATTCCAGACTCTGGGCGGGCGCTTGCCGTAAGAGTTAGATTTGTCCCCGGCGAAATAACAGAGCCGCTCAACGGGCTCACGATCTCCACCCTGGCAGAGCCGTTCACAATGATAGATACAGCCCCTGCTATATTCTGTCGGCCTTTATTATCGGTCGCAACGGCCCCAAAAACGTGTCTCCCAAATTGGAGTTCGCGAACCGAAATCGTGAAGTGATTCGCAGTTGAGCGCGAGCCGGCGCCTATCAGCTTGCCGTTATCGAAGAACTCGACTGTATCCACGGTACCATCCGGATCGGACGCCTTCGCATCAATCGTTAGAGCTGTCGGTCGTACTAAATAAGCTCCCGATTTCGGACTTTCAATCTCAACCTGGGGCGGAAGATTAGGGTCCGGTAACATTAGAGTCATTTCCGTGACCGAGTTGTTCGCGGCATTGTTGTCGACCTCCCTCGACCCGACGTCGGCGCCGGTCGCCGTCATCTTTCCCTCGCGCGGAAAGCCTCCAATGCCCTCATATGGCTTGATCACCATCACCACAGTCGCTGACGCTCCAACTGCCAGTGTTCCAAGCTTGCAATAAAGGCTTCCGCCTCTGAACTTGCACGAACCCTGACTTGCGTTTGATGAAACCAGTGTGCCATCTGGGGTAGGGGAGCCTATTACGCCTGTCTCGGTGGCCGCCTGCGGGCCGTTGTTAGTAACCCGGCATGTGTAGGTTACGTTGTTGGGCGCCGTCACGCGGTTGGCGCTACTGGTACAGGCAACCGCGAGGTCGGCCACGCTGGGACTTGGAGGAGCTTTGAGAATCAGTTTTCCAATGACGAAGACCCCGAGATCATCGCTTACGGAATTGATGCTCTTGGTTGAAAAGTCGGGCGCGCGCGCGTCCGGCGAAAGTACCGTTACGTCAACCCACTTGGAAGCGTCTGGATCGAACGTATCTCGTTCCGTATGGAAAATTCGCAAATTTTCGAACACTTCTCTGTCAGTGATTGATGACGTTTTGAAATGGACTACTTGCGGCGGACCTACAACGGATGTCGTCGTTATCAGGTAGGCCTTATCGGCGAGTGCTGAATACCCCGCCGGTAACCCGGGAAGGTTAGTAAGATCGTAGGGCTCAATCTTGATGGAACCTGTTTTATAGACGCTTCCGTATGTTACAGAAACAGGCCCGTCTTGAGCCTTTGATAGGCATGAAAGAGCGGAGATTGAAACGAGAGCAAGGACCGCCCTAAGCATTGCTCTGGCCAGCCAAATTGGGATTCCCTTACTCTGTGTAACTCTTCTCATCTATCCCGTTTACGAATTGTCATTGCCACGCGACAGGCCTTCAGGAGTTAGGAAATTTTCATTCTAGAACTTTCTCTGAATTCGTTGACGTGAGGCTTTGGAGACGTGAGTCGCACGTCGAAAACAAATTTGAGTTCCCGCGAGACTAAGCCTCGCCTTGCAAGGTGTCAAGCTAAATCTCATGCGTTAAAAATTGCGGTCGCATCTAACATTCGAGTACTGAACAGGAAGAATGAATAAAAAAATATTTGAGCATTTACGTTCGCTCAGGTGGGCCAAAGGCGTCATTGCGTTGCGTCGCATTTCTTTGAAGCCACCTCGCCCTCTTCTTGTTTCCAGCGCATCTCTTGCCAAACTGAGAAAGTGTCGATGGTCCAGGACCGCCTTACGATAGCGAGCGGGTTTGCGCATGATCTCGGCGCACGGCCATCCCATTGACCAAGTGCATCAGCGCTACGATCTTGACCCGCTCGCTACCTCCCGAGAGTCGATTTTGAACCTTCATCCTTTGCTCAGGTCGACCCGAAGGGTTCATAGCGTTACATCGCATTCCTTTGAAACCGCCTTACCAACTTTTGTTTCCGGCGCAACTCCTGAGACTAAAAGTAAATCGTTAGTCGGAAGAGCGCCTGCGGTAGCGAGCGGGATTGCGCGCATAAGATGACGCATAGTCCCCACCGACCGTGCGCATCAGCGCCAGCAATATTTACCCGCTCGCTACCACCCCCGAAACCATATGTACCCAACCTCTGCCACGGCACGTTATTTCTTCTTCTCTTCCAAAACAGAACGCCCAATTGCGATCACGGCGTTAGCACGCGGAGCTTCATGCTCGAAACCACGCGCTAGTCCCAACGCTCTTTCGTAGTCTTCTGTCGCCAACGCTGCGAAGATACCCGCCACATCAAAGTCGGCTACCGGGTTTTGCGAGACGGCATTCATTCCCTTGGTAAGCATGCGGAGAACCAGGTGGCCGTCATCACCGCTAAACTTCTCCGCTGAATTCGACGCTTTGACAGCGTCACTCATTGCATCCCAAGCGGCAACTCGATTCAACGTCAGCAGCGCGTTAGCCACTCCGAAGAACGCACGTGGAGAATCGGGATCGGAGACTTCAATCCGTCGCGCCTCAGACGCAGCGTCGTCGATCAAACCTAAAGCCCTATCACGATCAGTTTTGCTAAGCAGCTTCGCAGTTTGCGCCAGCAACCAACTCTTCTGGAGATGTGTTAGCTCTCCCGTTCGAGCAAGCTCAAGAGCGCGATCAGTATCCTTCTTATTGACCGCCTGACCCGCCATCGAGCCATCGACGAACGCGCGGGCGCTGTTACGCATCTCCGTATCGTCAATCTTGTTGACATAATCGCGCACTCGTACTTCGCCCTTGCCAGCCAAAAATAGGGCGAGCTGCAGGTTGAGTTGGTCACGTTCAGTGGAAGTCTTCGCGCGATCTATCCGATCCAGGAGCAATTGTTCGCGATCCGAGGCAGGCTTTTCAGGGCCGAGTCCTCTATTCACTGACTCGTCATCGCGTTGCCGTGCATTATTACTCGCGACCGATCCCAAGGCCTCCAGTTGAGCATGCAATGCTGTAGTTGTTTCCGGCGGCGCGTATTTTTCAAACAAAGGCATCAGGCGCTTAGTCACCAGGTATTGACCATCGGCACCCGCTGTTGTCTGGTCCTGTCCCGGTGCGGCCCACGGGCGCAAGAGAATACTTGCAGCCGTGCGAAAGAACGAATCACGCAATCCCGCCGGGACCTCGACAGGAACAGTCCGCGACATTTGCGCACTTGAAACTCCCGCTCCCTGAAAAGCAACGTACATATGCGGAGTAAAAATATAAGACGAGAGCAGTGACACGGTGTTAGCGTCTGACTGTGGATTGGCGGGTGCGTTTGCCAGCATCTCCGCGTAACGCTGGTCAGCAGCCGCTGAATCCTTCTCTCTAAGGGTTGAGAGAAAGTCGACGGACTGCATGTTAATCCCGCCTAACACCGGATCCGCAAACTGCATAGCCCGTTCAATGTCACCGGCATCAAGTAACTGGCCCGCCAGCAGCAGCCTTTGACTCACCCTCTCATCAACGTCAAGAGCATTGCGCGAAGACTTCTTCACATCTTCAGTTTCCCGTTCTTTTTGTTCTTTGAACTTGCCCAAGAACTCTTCACCCAAGGCACGATCGCGTTGCGCGGCGAACCGGATCACTTCTCGACGGATGTTGGGAGGCGACGCCACGGCGTAGCCGCCACTACCTGTCTTGCTCTGTTGCTGACGAATGTCTTCCTGCTGGCGCTCCCGCCCTTCTTTATCCGCGATCTCGGCGGCATCCCAGGCCGCGCGAAACATTGTCCGCGCTCGTTCCTGATCAGCTTCCCAAAGAATGTCCGCAATACGTGCGTATGTGCGGGCTCGCAACGTCTGGTCGCTGAAGTTACGCGCGTCGGCAGCCAAACTGATCATGAGTGATTGGGCGTTAGCGCGGCGCTCTTTCAGGTTTCGTTCGGCTTCGGGATCTTTGGCGGGTTTGTTATTGCTGGCTGTGCTTTTCACCACAGCCTTATTCGCATCGTTTTGTTGAGCGACGATGGGTGCAGCGAGGATTAGTAGGCAACTAAGGATTAGTAAGAAACGACAGCTCATTGCAACCTCAGTCTTTCTTGAGTTCGACTTCACCAAGCAGTCTGGTTATCGTCGAAGCAACTTGGTCAACGGATTCTGGCTTGCGCAAGAAATCGTTAACGCCCGCGCGCCAAGCTTCCTTCTCGCAATCGTCTCCTGAGAGCATAATGATTGGCGTGTTGCGGCGGTGAGCCATGCTTCGCACACGGAGGACTAATTCCAGGCCGCTGAGTCCAGGTAGATCATTGTCAATAATTATTGCTTCGTAGGGAGCATCGCTTTTTAATATTTCCAGCGCCGTCGCGCCGCTGATGCAAGAATCCACATACATTCCTTCAGCACCCAAGGTGTCTTGGATTAACCGCGCGACAACCTTATTGTCTTCAACATGCAGAATTGAGATTTCTGACGCAGCTGGCCTTACCCTAACCTTTACCACCTTCTCCTTCGTTTTCTTAGGCGAGGAGAAAATATGGCGTCTTCGTTTGCGAACTTTGGATCGTGTCTTGAGCAGTTCCTTATGCCGGCTGTTGATTAAATGGATCAGGCTCTGATGATGGTTGAAGCCAAGCAATCGAGCGGCTCTAGTCACCGACCCTCCGGCGTCTCTCAGTGCGCGTTCGATCACCGCCCTCTCGCTGTCGCGGACATGCTGTTTGAACGAGAAGCCTTCCCATGTGCGATCCTCGGATTGCTGATCTTCATTCTCGAATCGTCCGACCGTATCCAGCAGCTTGTCCGCACAAGTAATCAGGCGTTTACCAGTTGATGGATCTTGCGAACTCTTCAACAGTTCGATTGCCGAACGGTAGATCACGACCAGTTCTTTGGCGGGGAGCTTCTCACCAAGCTCCTCGATGATGCTCAACTTCGCGCGGCCAGCCCCTTCCAGATCGCCGGTTGTTTCGGCGACTTCGACCGCCCGTTCCAAGAGCGCCTCTGCCCGCTTTTGATTGCCTAAGCGCGCCAGTGCAACACCCTGGGTGGTGAGCACTTCTGCTAAGTATGCTTGGTGATCGCCTCTCTCCAGCACTTTGACCGCTGATCGCGCCAGACGCTCAGCCTCAACAACGTGACCTTCTGCGAGCAACGTTCGAGCGCGAGTATCGTCGACCTGAGCGGCGGTTCCTACATCCTTCAGATCCAAAAAGAGGTAACGAGCCCGATCAAGATGCTGGTGTGCTTCCGTGTATCGTCGGATCGTAAAAAACAGATAACCGAGATTGGTCTCTACACGAGCGAGAGCGCGTGCGTTCCCTGCTTGCTCATAATGGAAACTTGACGCAGCGTATTCGATCAGGGCGCGGTCGATATAGTCTTCTCGATTTTCAGGGGCAGCCAACCACCCAAGGACATGCCCGTACTCGAAGTGAAAGCTTCCCTTGAGGGCGTGATCCTCGCTGCGCTCTACCAGCGGGGCGGCCTCGTTATAGTAGCGCAATGCGTCTTCTAGCCGGCGTGTTCGCTCTTCAATAATGCCTGCACGAATTAGTAGAATCGCTCTCTGCTCTGAGTCGTCGTTGCCTAAACGACTTAATGCACTTGCCAAATGGATTCTGGCTTCATCAAATGCGCCTTCCCTCCAATAACAAAGCGCAAGGTCGCCACGCGCTTCGGCCGCTCTTGCGGATCGCCCAAGACTCTCGAAAATTTCAATACTTTTCGTTATCAGGTCTTTGGCAGACTCTTGGCTCCCATGGGTCTGATCCGTACCGCCCTGCCATCCAGCCAAAGCGCCAACCCGCAGCAACACCTCAGCCTGCTCTGGTTCATCACGGCCCTCCACCTTTGGAGGCTTGTCTAGCTCCGGCCAGAATTCAAGTAGCGCCTCGCATGCTGCTTCGTATTCGCCGGTCTTTTCAAGTTGCTTGGCCAGGCGGCAGGAAAGCTCAGCCCGCTGCGCAAGCGGGAGGTCGCGACTCTGGGTTCTTAGTGCTATTAACTGCGACTTGAAGTTCATGTGAGGGCTGCCTTTCTCTATGAGTGATAAAATCCTTGCGCCACGAAGCTCGGGCCGAATATTGACGACATGAAAGCCAATAAACGGCTTCTGAGATTATGCTTCGTTTTGTCAGCTTAGAAAACTCGCAACACCGATTCACTAACCTAAGGAGAACAACATGAAGAACCTAAGAAGACTAGGTCTCTCTCTGACCTTGATCTCTGTCATCGCAGTGACCGCTCTAGCGGGCACGGTAAACTCTCCGCCGTGCGCGCCACCGGATCCCGGCACGGTAAATTCGCCCCCGTGTGCCGTCGCTCAGATGACACCGGATGACTCTGTAGCCCCGGGGGAAACAAGCGCTCCTCCGGCTTCAAATGCGGGAGACGCTTCCTCGATTACCGAGGTTGCGTTAGATCTCCTGCAAAGCGCGCTGTTGCTCTTCTAGCAGCCGCTTGATTCTCACCCAGGCTTCTTGGTTGCCATTGACATCTCTCACTGGCGACACGTTATTAGTGTGCTTGTTGTGAGGGACTCCCGGATTGGCGTAAGCCGCACAATGATCACCCTCTCTGAGTCACGCAGAATAAACCCCACCTCATTTATTACGCAACTCCATCGATTTTCGTTTTGGTCAAGCAACTGACTTCCATTAGTTTAGCGCAGTCAGCAACGCCCTGCGCAAGGGGAATTTGCGGCAATCAACGTTAGTCGGAACTGCTTAAAGGTAATGTTCGAATGAACCCGCACTCTGGTATCCTATGCCCGCTCTGGACTTTGATAATCTAGCAACGGCCAAATGCGTAGCTCACCATCCCGTGTTTTCGAGTGATGAGCATCGCCGTTGAGCATGGAAGGTTCCTACTCACGGCGAATCAAAAGCTCAAGATCAATCTGGATACAATCGTATCTAGCACTGACACAGGTGTCAAAGCAAAAGTTGAGTATTCAGCGGGAGGTGTCTCCCGGTGAAGAAGGTCTCCCCGACAAAATCTGGCCGTCTGGCAAGGAAGCTCAGGACGATTCGGTTAGGGCTGGGATTGTCTCAGAGTCAAATACTTCAGCGTCTAGGCTTCAGCAGCCATCTGTTTCGGAGCAACATTTCTCAATATGAACGTGGGGATCGTGTTCCATCTCCTCCGGTGCTCTTGGAATATTCGCGTTTGGCAAATGTCGACCTCGCAGTTCTGATCGATGACGATCTCGACCTACCGAAGGAGATTCCAAGTCAAAGGAAGAGTGAAGCAATCCGGCGTTCGTCTCATAAGCGCAAGAAGCGCTAAATCTCCAGGATCCCGCGTTCAGCAATTTCATTGCGCGCGAATTGCGTTCTCAGTTGATCGCAGCCAAGAACCGCCTTCAGAATTGACCTGTAAGAGATTTTTCGGAATGAGGCAAACCACTGACATGGACTTCTTAGTGTACGCGCGATCACCACTAGAGAGGCTGGGAGAGTAATTCCCAAATTCGCCTCAACACACCTTAAAGATACTAGTCATCAGTCCAACAGTCGCAGTGCGACAGATTGAAGATCTTTTTCGAGTCAGTCAAGCCAACGGGACGAACTCTAATCTCCTAGAGAACGCGTAGTAGTCTCACCTGCATGGCGGATGACATTTCCACGAATTCATCTAAGAAGATCGTCAGAAAACACGCAACCTCGATTATTTGTCCGTTCTCAACCGCTTAAAGCTGATCCATATTTTCTGATCCTAGATCCTTTGGAGACGTACCTATACAAATATAAGGGACTCTGAAAAAATTGATCGCGCAGCCTTAATGATTTGGCATCAAAGTTCGCTCAGTTCCCTGGCGAGAAAAAGATGCCCTATCAAGCGCAAGCTACATGGCTATCAAGTTTCAGATCACAAGGCACACGTCTATCTTTCCTACACGCCGGCGCAACCGCAGGTGGAATTCTCGAAATCGGTAATCTTACTGACGCCTTGTGGTCGAGCGCGAGTTTACAGACTCGCGCGAGGCCGTGCTGGAGGGCATCGTAGCGAATGGGTCGGGAGTTTGAGCTGGATCGGATTCCATGCTGGGCAACGATGTTGGCAACGCAGAGTCCAGTCTTCACCTTGGTAAAAAGAACTTGCCCAAGGGTCAATGGAACGGGCGCGTCGGTTTGCGCCCAGCGCCGGTAGGCGCTTTCGGGTTGATGAAAGCGCTGTGATAGAGCGCGCGCAAAGCCTGCGTTCCAGTAGCCCGCATCATTGCAGCAATGCGCGATAATGCGGTTCCCTGGGGCGACCGGATTGGTGGCGTCGCCGACAACGTAGTTAATTTGGGTTGGAGGTAGCATCGGGGCTTTGCGATCGCGCAAAAACCTATAGCGCTAGATTGAATTCATGAAGCGAGTAACCCGTAAAGGGAGATAATACCGTCGAACCTATGCCTCAACGGAGAAAAAAAGTCGCCGGCCCCGGTGATTCTTAGCCATGTGTTGATTCGAATGAGGCGTAACTTTTTGAAGTGGGAGTGTTCTTTTGTCAGTTACGTGCGGCGCTCGGCCGGAGAGCTGTTGCTTTCTTCTGCCTTTTCGTGGAGGCCGGTTTAGGGTTGTATCCGTCCTTTTCGGCGGATAGGTGCTCTTCGGATTACGCGTCCGAAATTTGGCACTGTGTACGAGGCCTGAAACCTCGGTTGGAAGACGTGCCGCGTTGCCATTAAGGCCTCTGGCGCTTCAGCTCTTTCCTGGATCGTTCCGATTGGAAGGGTTCCTTGAATTCTTGCCTTGGTATGGTCGGCGTCACCGTGCGCGGCTCTGGCGGTAAAGGACAGAATTGAAGTGATGAAAAGGGCGACGAGGACTAACAACGCGATTCTAGAAATGGAATTCTTTGTCATTGGTTTCCTTTCGGTTTGGATCTCGGGTGGAAAAACTCAGAGAATTGCTGCGAGTGACGGGTTGAAGGCGTTCAGCTGTTTTTGGTAGCGGAGCAGTAGCCTTCGCCCTGACGCCACGTCTCGGGGAGATAGAAATGACTTTGAAGCGAGAGTGTGGCCGAAGTCTGCGTCAAACTTACTGAAGCCGATGCCGTCGCGATCGCGCGCTCCATCGCAATTGCTTGCCAGGTATCTCAAGCCGGTGCTCACAGCTTCTCTTAATGCCGGCGTGTAGATGTTTTCGAGACGCGCGACGGCTTCAGACAGGACGAGTGGGTTTGGCTCGCCGACTTTGGCGGTCGATCGAGCTATTTTGTCTGCGGCTTCCTGTTCATGGTTCCCGTTGTGGCCGCGTATCCATTGGTAGCTGACTTGGTGTAACGCGGCGGCTTTGTCGAGACGGTCCCAGAGCTCGAGATTAGATTTTCGTTTGAAGGTGCCGTTCATTGTCTCAACGACGTATTGTGAGTCCGTTCGGAGGATGACCTGGCACGGTTCCTTCAATGACTCGAGCGCGAAAGCGGCGGCGATCATTTCGGCGCGTTGGTTAGTTGAAGTTCCGATGAAGCAAGCTACGGCTCGGCGGTGTCCGCTGTATTCGAGAATTGCGGCTGCAGCTGCACGAGTGTTTTCACGTCCGTTGCCGAGACAGGCGCCATCGGCGGTGATGATGACGAGTTTTCCTGGACTGGAGTTGCTCATAATTTTAAGCCGCACAAAAAAAAAGGCTCGCGCGCCGAGCGATCTGAAGACCGCTGGCGCGCGGCTGGAGCCTTTCGATTTTAGGTTGATGGCGAGCTAAAACGGTATGTCGTCATCGCTTAGGTCATTCGGCTCAGGGGCCGTCTCGCCTTGTGCCGTGGCCGCGCCCGCGCTGGCGCCCGCCGCCGCTGCTCGCGTAGCCGGAGCCCTGTCTTCTGCGTTCCCGCCATTGCCGCCAATGAACTGCATGTCAGTGCCATTGACTTCGAGTGAGTGACGAGGCTTTCCGTCGCGATCGGTGTACTCTTCGACGCGCAGGCGGCCTTCGATGTAGACAGGCTTGCCGCGGGTTAAGTACTGAGCAGCAACTTCCGCCTGTCGGCCCCACAACGTGACGCGAAACCACGTGGTGATGTCGTTGTTTTCGCCCGTAGCGCGATCTTTCCTGCGCTCGTTCGTAGCCAGATTGAAGCTGGAGACGGGCGTGCCCTGCGGCGTGTAGCGCAATTCCGGATCGGCGCCGAGGTTACCGACGAGGGTGATTTTGTTGAAACTCATAGAATCAGTTCTCCTTTGTTTTAAGTGAAATGAGCGATCTGCGATTGATTCGAGACGCTCGGGTTTTGGTCTGTCCACCGACGCGGCGAACTGACTCGTTGCTTGTCATGGTTCCAGCTCACTTTTCTTTCTTAGTCGGTGAGTGGGCTCAGGCATGAGACGAAACTTAGTGAGAGCAAATGATTGCAGTCTGGTCTTAAACCTGGTTTTGGTTTAAGGAGCGGGATTATGAAAGGCTGGTGGTCGTAAGAACACTGAGTACGTCCTTTATTCCGATCATGAGAGGTTCTTTGCCTTCAAGCTTGAGGCGCTTGCCGTTAGCCTGGATCTGGATGACTTTTCTTGTCGTGGTGTAGCTGTAGGTGCCGTTCTTTACCCGGCATCTTATGAGGCTTCCTACTTTGGGTTGGACTGAAGTTTTTGCCGGCATGATGAACTCCTGGAGTGAGTGGGCGTCAGCACCGTACTTCCCGCGTGATGCGGTTTGGCTTCGTGAGACCCGTCGCTAATAGTCCGATTCTGGTGCTGCAGGTGTTTTCGGATCCGAACATGAGCGCTCTTTAAGCGTTCTGAAGCTCGGGAAGTCCGGATCTCTTTTTGAGCAGTTCCCAGACTTCGGCTCTGTCGTCCTTTGTCAGTAGGTGGATCATGTTGTGAGGCTCATTCGGAGCTCCCGTCGTGCGGTCCTCGAAAAATGCGAACCGGAGATACATGAGTTTTCCCGGCGAGGCAGATTTGACGATTCCGGCCAGGCCATCTTTGATCTTTTCGTACAAGCTGTGCCGGACTTCGCGGAAGCTGTTACGGACACGCTCTCTTTCTTGCATCGGGAGAGTGTGCATTCGGATTGCGAGCTTGCGCAGGTGTTGCTCCGGGATCGCGCTCGCTTCATTTAGCAGGCAGGTACTGACGTTAAATAAGCGATCGTCTTGCGATTCTCTGGAGAACGGCCGGCTTTCGAGTAAGGCCGTTTTGGTTTCGTAGAGAGTTTTGAGTCCATCGAACATTTTCGTGCTCAGTTTTCCTGCCAATTGGGCTGCGCGCGCAGTTTGAATTTTGTTCGCGAGGAGCTGGATGTCTGAGGTGGTTACCAATCGCCGTACAGCAGCTTGAAAAGCTGGAGACGCCTCTGGGAACATCTTGGCCGTGTTTCTCGCCATGTGTTGCATGATCAGATCCACGGTGTCCTGCGCGCACTGTCGTTCCTCGAAACTGGTTCTGCAGAGTGGAATGCTCTCAAGCTCAGCGCGTTTCGCGCCGTAGATCGTGCTCAGCGCTGTGAACAGTTTGACGGAGAGCTTCCCGTCTTTACGAGCCTTAAAGGCGCCCTGGACGCAAGCGATCAAGGCTCGAGTGTCGGTGGCGTCTTTAATCGCGTGGAAAAATCTGCGGAAGCGTGGAGACCGGTGCAGGCTGTTCAATACAAAGTCGCGCGCCATGTTTTGGATAATCTGATTGAGAACCTCCTCGGCATAACGACGCTCTTCAGCGTTGGAATACACGGAAGTGATTTCGTGGAATTCGTAGAGTCCGGTATGGTCAACGGACAGTGTTCCTTTGACGATCGCAGGTAACATCCGGAACACGGTGTTTCGGAAGTGGGCAATTTGTGCGAGCGCTCTTTGGTCGTTCAGATCGCTATTTGAATAAATCGTCTGAACTTCCTCGTTCGTGAATTTTCGTACGGCATTCATGAGCTGTACGTGCCGTCTGGTCAGATCTTGCTCCGTTTTCAAAGCTTCGGCAGTTGTGAGAGCAACCTGGGCGATCGCTGGAATTAAAGAATGGAGCTCGGAGGGCAGGTATGCGACGGTTCTCGTTGTGCGAACACTACGAGCTTCGCGATCGGCTCTGCTGCCATAGATTAAATCGAGCTGGTGTTCGATGAACGTGCTGATTGTGTATTCGTCCTCGTTCTCGGAAGAAACGTTCGTGCCGTTCGTGAAAAGCTCGTAAAGTTCTGGAACGAGCTCCCTGACTTGAAACGGCAGGTAATCCTGGTCGATGTCTTCTTCGAGCGTCCCATCGACAATGAAACGTTCGCCGTCGCTCATGTGAAGCGAGGTGGCGCCGTCTTCGGTATACTGCTCCGTTATTCGCTCGAAGTCTTCCACGAGAGTTTCCAGGTCGTCTTCTCTGACGCCTTCATCACGTAAGTGACATTCGAAAACTTCTGCTTCGGATCTGCGGGTGGAGCTTGCGTGGCTGCGTGAGATTTTCTTGACTATTGATCGCAGCTCGGCGGTAAACGGATTCGTAGTATCTTGTCTGTCGAGCAATTCTCGGCAGCGGAGATCAAAGAGGTTTTGCCGCTCACGTTCGTCATCGCCATCCGTGTAGCAATGTTCCCGGCCGAAGAATTCATAGACTTCAGGTTCGGCAAGGAGTTGCTCTTCGTTGGTGGCGGTAACCGCTGTCAGTTCCATGGCCATGCGGCCAAGCTTGGTAAGAACCTCCGTTACAACTTGCGCTTTATGCTCGGCGGGCGAGATCCCGGACTCTGCTGAATAGCTATCCAATCCGGTCTTGATCTCGTCATAAGCCCAGGAGGCCCAGATTTGGAGCGATCGCGAATCCGTGTCGCCGGCGCATTCTTTGATGACGCGCACGAACTCTACGGCATTTGGATTCGAGTCGAGGCTCTTCTCGGCATAGGGGATGGTGAGGATACGATGTTGGAGCTCGCTTTCGTCGGCGGGGCCAAGGTCATGCTCGATGTGACCGATCACACGTCCGCCGATCAATTGGGTTTCTTCAATATCCGTTCGGTGGGTTTTGAAGCGGCTGATATGCTCGCTCATATCATGGCCAGGGCTGCCGGTGTCGATTGGACGGTAGAGCAGGGCCAGGGAATTAGGAGCATATTTCTGAAGTAAGTGTGTCTGTAACATGCGTGTTCTCCGTTCGGTCTCAAGGTAAACGTGATAGCGTCCAAGGTTCTTATGGAATCAGGTTTGGACCCTGCCGGATTCAAGCTCAGGTCGGGTTTATCGCGATTAGTGATCTGCTCACTGCTTAAGCGCTCGGATAGCCATGGACCAGCTCCGCGTTACCACGTGGATTCAGGTAGTCACTTTTGTGCGATCGCTCTAAAACCCAGCTTTAGTTTTGTCTTTGGTGGTTGTCTGGAACAGACAACGCTGGAAGCCGCGAAACGGCGTAGCCGGGCGGTCAATGCTGAGGCAGATGGAAGCGGGAGTTTGAGTTTTTTTCCGTGGGGAGTCTGTCTTTTGTGACAGGTCCGGGCTACGCGGCCTGAGTTCTTGAGAGGAATTCGATGGCTTTCTTAACCACCTCGCCGTGACATGCCTCCGGTGCGCACCAGCAGGCCAGGTTAAGTGGTCTTGTTTCGGCGATTCTCTTAAGTCTGAGTAATTCCTTGAATACCTTGCCATCCCTGTTTTGCATTTCTCGCCAGAGCCATCGTCCGTATATCACAAATACAGATTCGTTCCGTTCATAGGGTCCGTGCGGTTTTACTTTGAAAGGATTTCCCAGGAACTTTTCGGAACATGAACCCTGTGTAGTACGAGGAGCCATGCTGAGAACCTTACACTCCGAGCTCTCGAACCGCCAGATTGACCCTCCCCCATTTTCGATACCCAGTCTTTTCGATACCAGTCTAAAGTAGTGACCCTCTCCCATTTTCAGTGCCAGGCTAAAGTAGAAAAATTCGGGTCAGTAGAACATTCCGAGTCATGGCTATCCCCATCTAAGGGGTTGAGAAAAAAGCAGACAAGAATTGAACCAAATCTTTCGACGAGCGTTGCAAGCAGCGCCGGGGATGAGCTCTGCGGTTTGTACTTTCTTCGTCGGAGCGTGTCATGTGAAAGACCTGAAATGAAACGGATTCCGAGTTCATACATCTTCGGATGGCGCAAAAGCAGATGGGGTCTACTGGCAGGGGAGAGATGATGTGCATAAGAGATGCAAGACCGAAAAGACCCTTTCCTAATGCAGTTGTCTTGACACACACAACTTCCCTGATAGACTCAAATTCAACTTTCACTCAATCTAGAACGTTAGGGGCCCAAACTATGCGAATCTCAATATTATTAACTGTGAAGAGGCTTTCGTTGGTTCTGTTCATCGCCCTCAGCTCAGCCGCATATTCACAAAACTCAGTCGTCCTGGCACAGTCCAACGCCAACGGAGATTGGGCGGGCACACTAACATTCCCTGGAGGCAGTCTTCCACTAGTGCTGCATATCAACCTCAGCGGGGCTTCTACGATGGACAGCCCTAGTCAGAATGCGAATGGGATGCCAACGAACGTAACGATGAACGGGAGCAACATTCAATTCACTGTGCCCTCGGTGGGAGCGAGTTTCAAGGGCACGCTTCAGGGTGCAGAGATCAAGGGCACGTTTTCACAGAACGGTGGGAACCTGCCACTCACTTTGACTAAGCAGAGTGGAGG
>Ga0193732_1000037_pt1 | contig 38468 bp, 40 predicted proteins | sample U1s1metaG_FD_145077 | JGI IMG/M metagenome (GOLD analysis project Ga0193732, IMG submission 145077) | Soil microbial communities from a riparian zone of the East river system, Colorado, United States - U1s1 | ecosystem: Environmental > Terrestrial > Soil > Riparian zone | place: USA: East River...
CGCGACGTGGCGGCCTATGTGCAGATCCGGTGCAACGACGATCCGGCGATTCTGCTGAGCTCGGGTTTTGAGATGCAGAGCACGAACCGCGCTCAGACTGAATTGGCCAAGCCGACGGGCCTCTCGCTCAAGAACGGCTCGAGCGGCCAACTCATCGGACGAGTCAATCCGGTCAAGACGGCCAACATGTACGAAGGCCGGATTAAACTGACAGATGGTGATTGGCTGCCGAGCGTCTTCACGGGCGACTCACAGCACATCCTCTTTGGTGGGCTGACGCGCGGCAAGGACTACACCGCGGAAGTGCGCGCGCTGGGCGGCTCAACCGGCCACTCCGATTGGAGCGATCCCAGCACGCACATGGCGATGTAGTGGTGCATCCGTCAGGGAGGGCTTAGGACTCAATGCCCTCCGCGGCTATGCCGCAGCACACTGCGGAAAGGCTCTGCCTTTCCGGAGCTGCTGTGCTTTGTTCATGCTGCTGGAGGCTCAGCCTCCAGCAGGTGTCTCAAGTTGTCGGCGTTTGCCGATAGTGTTATTTGTTCAAAGCCACCAACAGAAAGGAAGCAGAATGAGAAGGAAAATGAAAATTGCAGGCGTGGTACTGACCGTTGTGTCTCTGATCTTCGCTTTCCTCGCTTACAAACTCAATCGGCCTCCGCAATCGGTGCTCGTACGGACTAGCGAGTTGGAACAAAACGTGAAGGAGCTATCTAGCAGTCTTGAGAATGCAAAAGCGGAGGAAAAGAATGGCGACCAACAGCTCCAGGACGCGATTGATAAGGAGGTGAGTCGAACGGTCGTTGATCCGCGCTCAGCGGAGAAACTCAAATCGACTCTCAAGACGCGTGCATCCGAAACATCCACCATGCCGGCGTTGGAGGATGCTGCCAATAAATCAAAGAGTATTGAAACGAGCGTAGAAGACTTGAAGAATAAGACCCCAAGTCCCACGCGGGGAACTTCTTGGATAGACTATAACCCCAAGCTGCTGTTTTCATTGATTCTGTTAGGAGCATCGCTTTGGGTAATTCTCAGCGGCAAGTATTCAGAACCAACGGAGAAGTGGGCCTTTGCAATGATCAGCTTGATTGCCGGCGTCTGGATCGGTACCGCGACAAGCTAGCGGTTCAATCCGCGGCCTTCGCCAACTCCGCTGGCGCAAACAAACTAAGCCGGACGCCAGGCTCTTTTCTCATACGGAGTGCGCGTGCCGGGCTCACCAAGCCTGCGGCGCAACTAGGTCAGTACCAGGAGCGGTAGCGACCGGGTCAACATTCACTGCCTAATCGAGCTTGGCCCGGTCGCTACCGACCCTGTGAAAACTCAGATGCTCTTAAGCGCCAAAGGCGTGTAATGTTAGCTAAACCGATCGGGGTCAGGCTACCGATTTGCGATTCTCTGTCACTCGCCACCGTTCTATTGTTGACTGATCTCGGGGCTGGCGCTCTAGAATCGCAAATCGCAAACCTGACCCCGTTTACCGGTTTTAGTTCACAGCGCCAAGGGTGACTATTCGCTATCTCCTAAATCGCCGCGGGGGCGACACCTTGAGGCTCTGCCCTAAAAGTCAGTTCCACTGAGTCCGCCTCCAGCGGACGATTGAAAATAGCCCAGCACTTCATCGCTGGGGATCGAACGTGAACCGGGACTGAGTCCGTGAAACGGACGGCTGAAAAGATTAGAGGATTGGCGGTTATCATTCAGCCGTCCGCTTCGCGGACTGGAAACTCTCTCGCTTCTTTCCAGCAGTAAACTGCTGGGCTATTATCATTCGTCCGCTTTGCGGACTGATAAATCCACTTTTGGGCCAAGGCAACGCCGTGATGAAGAACGAAAACATTGTATCCATCCTGGAGCGGCTCGTGACTGAGGCCAACGCGCTCTCAGAGGGCAAATCCAGCGTTGAGATCGAAGAGGACCCGCGTATCTGCGGGCTCATGCTGCAGGCTGAGCCGCTAATCGAGGAGCTGGACCAAATCGTCGACACTGCTTTCCCGAACCATCCGGAGAAAGTAGCCATCTGGAAGAAGGCTATGGGCATTGATGTTGATGATGATACCTAGTAACGGTAAAAACAAAAGAATGGGGTCAGGCCTGCGTTCGCTCCGTAGGAGCGAAATGTCTATAGCTCACAGGTCACCCTTCGCCAGTTGTAGAGCTAAATCGTGCCGTGGCCATTGCAATGCGCGATGGTCCAGGAGGCCGGTCTGACGCTTATCGACGCGGTGTTGGAACATGGCGAATTGGCAAATTGCTATTTGGCGCATTCAGCCCGTGCGGATATGTACCGCAGGCTCGGCAGGACGGCTGAGGCTCGGTCCTCTTATGAGAAAGCTCTGGCGCTGACCCAACAGGAACCGGAGCGGCAATTCCTGCAAGAGCGGATTCGGCAGTTGAAATAATAGTGGAAGTTACGCCGGGCAAAGACCGGCGGGCAAAACAAGTGCGCCTCTCGCCGCAAGGCTGGAGCCTCGTGCGGCACAACCGTAGTACGCGAAAGCGGATACATCGCCGACTGGTACGCGACGTTGGGGAAGACAAGTACGAACAAGTTAACTAGCATCATTTCAAGAGATGTATTGAATTGATGGAATGGTCTTCCAGGTGTAAGCAAATCATTTAGCGGCACTTCACGATCTTTGCAAACAATTGACTGAGACGTGCTATAAGTCTAAGTTCGCGAGTTAAGCGCCCGAAAAGCTCGCCTGAGCAAAAGATACTAACCCTGCTCCGATGAAGAAAGCTGGCTCACTCATCGCCGCGGAAGGTGTGCAAAAAATGTTCTCCCGGACAAGAGTCGCATAGCTCACTATCGCGCACGAGGAAGTAGGGGATGGGCAGGGAGTTGCTGCGGCTTGCGTATTCGTTGTAATAAGGAGATTCCGTCGAATGCGCTCTCGCACAATCATTTCCCTGGCGCTCTTCGCTCTAGTCGCCCTTGCGCTGCCATTAATCATTAGTCGGCACGGCTCTCAGGCAAACAGCCCACCCACCAAAGTTCCAAAGCTGACCAAACGCCTGGCCTCGGATAATTCAGTCAAAGCCTCACAGGCGCAATCCACCCAACCGCTGCCCAGCCTGCAAGGCAAGCAAGCCAGTGATTATCTGAAAGAGCACGGCCTTTATGTTCGACTGGAGAATTTGATCGAGGCGGCACAGTACCAGATCGACCAGCAGCCGCAAGCCCAAAAGTCGAGTGCGTTGCGATCAGGACTACGAAAGAACAATGCGGCGGAGATCTACGAAGCAACAAATCCAGCCCAGAAGGTGAGGGCCCGTTTCAATGGACGCGACGTAGTCTTGCAGCCACTCACCAATAAGCGCACGACGACGTTACAGGCGCGGTTAAGGCTGCGGAGTTACGGTTATGGTCGCCGAATGTTGACTGCCGGAGCGGGAACGATGCGCGTCGATGGCAATCGCATCGAGATTGACCGACGACTCGCCACGCAATCCAACCCCACAAACACTGACCAAGGCAGTTCGGATGAGATCGTCGAGTGGTATCAAAACCGTAAAGAGGGCCTCGAGCAGGGCTTTACCCTGACAGCGCCGCCCGGGAAAAGGCACGAGGGAACGCCACTGCGAGTGCGCCTGACGGTTACGGGTGAAGTCAGACCGGCGCTGGTGGATTCGGGAAAGGCGTTAGAACTGATCGGCGGCAATGGCAAGCATTGGCTGCGCTATGATCATCTGATGGCTACCGATGCTTCAGGCCGACAATTACAAAGCCGCTTCCAGGCTGACGGAAAACAGATTTCGCTCTTGATAGATGACACGGACGCAGTTTACCCGCTACGGATTGATCCACTTTTCACTCAGACGAAGAAATTAACAGCTAGCGATGCGGCGGCAAATGACCGATTCGGTTACTCGGTAGCGACCAACGGCAACACAGTAGTGGTCGGAGCTTACGGCAAGAACTCCAACACTGGCGCGGCCTATATCTTCGAGCGCAATCAGGGTGGAGCTGAGAACTGGGGACAGGTGCAGAAACTCACCGCCAGTGATGCGGCAGTGAATGACCAATTCGGTCGGTCGGTAGCGATCGATGTCGACACAGTCGTAGTCGGAGCTTGGCTCAAGAACTCCAACACTGGCGCGGGCTATATCTTCGAGCGCAATCAGGGTGGAGCTGAGAACTGGGGACAAGTGCAGAAACTGACTGCCAGTGATGCGGCGGGAGGGGACGATTTCGGTTCGTCGGTATCGATCAACGCCGATACAGTGGTGGTCGGAGCTTGGGTTAAAAACTCCAACACTGGCGCGGCCTATATCTTCGAGCGCAATCAGGGTGGAGCTGAGCACTGGGCACAGGTGCAGAAACTGACTGCAAGTGATGCCGTGGTGCGCTATTTCGGTTATTCGGTATCGATCAACGGCGACACAGTGGTGGTCGGAGCTTACGACACTGGCGCAGCCTACATCTTCGAGCGCAATCAGGGTGGAGCTGAGCACTGGGGACAGGTGCAAAAACTAACCTCGAGTGATGGGATAGGAGGCGACCAATTCGGTGTTTCGGTAGCAATCAATATCGACACGGTGGCGGTCGGAGCTATTCATGGGAATCGCGGCACTAGTGGTGCGGTCTATATCTTCGAGCGCAATCAGAATGGACTTGAAAGCTGGGGACAGGTGAAGGAACTAACCGCGGATGATGCGGCGTTACTTGACGAATTCGGTATTTCGGTAGCGATCGATGGCGACACATTGGTGGTCGGAGCTTGGGCCATCAATCTCGCCACTGGTGGCGCGGCCTACATCTTCGAGCGCAATCAGAATGGCGTTGAAGGCTGGGGAGAGGTGCAGAAACTCACCGCGAGTGATGTGGCGGCGCATGATCAATTGGGTTCGTCGGTAGGAATCGATGGCGACACGGTAGTGGTCGGTGCTGTGGGCAAGGACTCCAACACTGGCGCGGCCTATGCATTCGATTTGACGTCACCGACACCGACTCCTACACCGACAGCCAACGCCAGTTGCGGTTTTACAGCGAATCTCGGCAGCCCGCCGGCGCCCGCCACCACCGGTACGATGACGACACGATTGAACCGAGGTGACGTGCAGGGTACCTGCAGCACCAATTCCTTCCCCGGGAATACTGGTTCCGGCTCCTTTCCATTCGACGCTTATACTCTAACGAACTCGTCGCCCTCGCCCATCTGTGTATCGGCGGCTTTGACTGTTAATTCCAAGTCCAACGCGAACTATCAAATCGCGGCTTTCCTGGCACCGTTTGTCGCGACTGACATCACCAATGCGTCCCGTTACCTCGGTGATCCCGGTCTTAGCAGTGGCACCCCTTCACCGCTCATTCAGTCGTTCCAGTTCACGGTTCCGGGCAACACCAGCTTTGCGATTGTCGTCTTCTCCGTCGACGGCACGGCGGAACTGGGCGGGAGTTACACGTTCCAGGTGATGTCGCCAAGCAGCTTCTGCCCGGGGCCAACTCCCACGGCAACTCCCCCGCCGACTAAGGGAACCGCAGTGGCCTATCAAATCGACGCCACCCATAGTGGGGCGCAGTTCGACACGGTTACTCCACCTTTAGCGCGGCGGTGGTCCCGAGATCTGGGCGGTCAGATCTCCTATCCGCTCATCGCCAACGGCAGGATCTTCGTCACGGTCGCGACAAAACTATATGCCCTCGACGAGGTAAATGGCGCCACGTTGTGGGGGCCAGTCGATCTCGGAGGAACGTATGGCTGGTCCAACGCCGCCTACGACGCTGGACGCGTCTTCGCTGTGAACTACAACGGCGTGCTTAGCGCTTTCGACGCGGCGTCAGGTGCGCTGCTATGGTCGAAGCAGCTTCCAGGGCAATCCTCGTTCGATTCACCGCCGACCGCATCAGGTGGCGTGGTGTACGTGGTCGGGGCCGGCACGGGCGTAACATTATACGCGGTTGACGAGCAGGCTGGCGCTGTGAATTGGTCCGCATTGATGTTTAGTGGCAGCGACAGCTCTCCAGCCGTAACCTCAACAGGAGTATTCGTCTCATTTGCTTGCAACGCGGTCTACGATTTTTCGCCTCAGGACGGATCTCTGATCTGGCAACATTCCGAGGGGTGCACGGGCGGAGGAGGAAGTACACCAGTCCTCTTCGGCGGGCGTTTGTATGAGGGCGATTCTTTGACAGACAAGCGGATGTTCCACGCCCCCACTGGTGCGGTGCTAGGGACTTTCCCGGCAGGTCCACCTCCGGCATTCAGCGGCTCCACAGGTTTCTTCCTCACCGGATCCATTCTAAAAGCGCGCGATGCCTACTCTGGGGCAGTCCGGTGGTCCTTCACGGGCGATGGCACCCTCATTTCCACGCCAATCGTAGATAACGGCTACGTATACATTGGTTCTCGCAGCGGAAAGGTCTACGCTCTTGACGCGAGTACGGGTGCGAACGTCTGGACCGGGAACATCGGCGCCGCCGTTCAGTTCACCGAGTCGCCCGTCAGCCGGCCGCACACCGGAATCGGTGCCGGTGACGGGCTGGTGGTCGTACCGGCTTCTACTCTGCTGGTAGCTTATCAATCATCAACACAACCAACTCCAACACCGACACCCACGCCCACACCAACTCCGACACCGACACCGACGCCAGGACCGCTTCAACTACTCTTGGATGAGTCCGGCCCGGCGTTAAACCAAGTCACAGCATTAGACTCAGGACTCTTTACGCGTGATCCCTTTCCGATCGTAAACGGGGCGGACTTATTCAATCTCGGAGTTGATCGCAACACCCGAGTAATAGTCTTCGCAATCAATCTTCAGTTGTTGCAAGGAGAGACTTCTTCTGCCGTTACGGTGAGTCTAGTTGATGGTAACAACCAGCCCTACGATATCGCGGCTGAGGATGTGCGTCCCGTGCCGAATTTTCCGTTTACCCAAGTAGTTTTCAGGCTCCCTGATAACACCTCCATTGGCACATGCATCATCACACTCAAAGCGCACGGACAGACCAGTAATTCGGGCAGCATCAGAATTCGAACTTAAGAAGTCGCGTTGCTTCAGCTCAGGCCAGCCTACTGATCCGAAGAAAATCGCGTCATGCCGGCCGATCTGATCTTTCCAGTCCTCCGGCATCATAGTTTCGTGCTTCGGGTAGTAATCGCAGTTCCAATCGAAGTGGTCCCACTGCAATGGAATATCACATTTGGGCGGCGGCATCGAGTGCTCGAAGGCCCTCCGGTACTCCTCTTTGCCAATACCGTCAACTGGGATTACAGCAATCCTGTGCTTCGTCATTTGTTCAATAGGTTTATCGGAGCGGGCCAGCTCAACTGCCGGCAGGTCGTTGCGCTTTACGACCGCTTGCTACGAATTCAGCCTTCGCCGGTTGTACAGCTAAATCGTGCCGTGGCAATTGCAATGTGCGAAGGTCCAGAGGCCGGTCTGGCGCATATCGACGCGGTGTTGGAACATGGCGAATTGGCAAATTATTACCTGGCGCATTCAGCCCGCGCAGATATGTACCGCCGGCTCGGCAGGACCGCTGAGGCTCGGTCCTCTTATGAAAAAGCTCTGGCGCTGACCCAACAGGAACCAGAGCGGCAATTCCTGCAGGAGCGGATTCGGCAGTTGAAATAAAGAATGTTTGCCCGCGTGCATGCCATCAAGTCTCTGCCGGAAGGCCACCTAGCTGCCACGTTAATACCCCAGCGAATAGATAAAGCACGCCGACCGAGAATCCAGCCGCGACAAAGAGGTCCCAATATGTCCGGCTAAAACCCTGCACGTCAAAGTGAATTGACCGCATTGAGCCAAGAAGCGTATCAACTCCCCATGTCTCAAGCATAGAGACGACGTAGTAATGGGGCGCTGGCGGATGTCAAACGTCGGTGCCGAGTTCCGATAGAGTGGGCCGCAACAATCGCCGTTTGAGTAAATTCGGAAAACTGCTGCTACTGCTCTTGAGCTTCACGCGCCCTGCGAGATTGTCTTTGCGGACCGGCTAAGCCAGTCTTCGAAGCGCGTATCGCCAAGTTGCGCGTCATCGCCCGGTACAAGTGAGCGCTCGCTCAGCTCAGTGCCGAAGTAGCGCGCATGCGGGTCAGCGATAACCTCGCGCGGATCGTTGCGGGCACTGAGGCCCTGTCGGATTAGTTCATCGAAACGGAACTCTTCAGGCCCCGCTATCTCGATCATTCCATTCAACGGCGATCCCATGGCCACTGTGGCCACCGCACTGGCAACATCGTCGGCCGCCATGGGCTGGAAACGCACAGGAGGGACACGAACCTTACTGCCTTCAGTAAATGAGTCGGCGATGCGCGCAACGAACTCGAAGAACTGCGTCGCACGCACGATCGAGTAAGGGATCGAAGATTCCTTGATCAGCTTCTCTTGAGCAACCTTCGCGCGCATGTAGCCGCTGTCGGGCAGAAGGTCACTGCCAACGATGGACAACGCCACGTGATGTCTAACGCCGGCAGCGGCTTCATAGGTGAGCAGGTTGCCAGTCGACGTCTTGAAGAACTCCATCACGGCAGCGTCCTCAAACGACGGCGAGTTCGACACGTCGACCACCACCGACGCGCCAACAAGAACTTCGGCCAGCCCCTCGCCGGTTAGCGTGTTGACGCCCGAATTGGGTGACGCTGCGACAGGATCATGCCCCTGCTCCCTGAGGATAGTTACGACCTTTGATCCGATGAGCCCGCTTCCACCAATGACTACGATTTTCATTTTGATAACCTCCACTCTCGCTTTTGGGGCCGCCACTCCTGTACGCAAGACCGACCATACCGGTATTGCCCTAATTTGGGTAATAATATAGATGACAACTCCACTAGAATCCGAGCGGCGTGACAGGCCGAATGTAGTGACCGGAAAAGTAGAAACAAAACGAACGTTGGCCCGAAATAGATTTAAGCTTCGGAATCTGGGACTATAAATTTGTATCCGAATAAGGCGAAAGGATAACGAACATGAAGAAAAGCCCGAACACGGCGCAGAAAGCAGAACCACCACAAATCGTCTGGCACAAATTGAAGTCGTCCAGTGCGGGAGGCGAATGGTGGAAATTGGGAGATGTCTATCGAACGAAAGTTCCTGGGGGCTGGCTTGTCTTGATAACCAACAACGCCAGAGGCCTGATTTTTTACCCGGACCCTGAGCACAATTGGGATGGGGGGAGTCTGACCGCCTAACCATGCGAATCGTTGGACGGCGAGCGGCGGGAGCACGGTCAGTGAAGTATATTATTACCCAAATTAGGACACTACCGACCATACCTTAATCATTGCGCTTTCAACCGAATCCTTGTTTCTGGAAAGATTCGAATTCGATTACGGTTCGATACCAGGTAAGTCTGCGGCCAATCTGAGATCGGCAAATTTGCTAGCGAACTCCGCAGTCGCATTGTCCACCGTCAAAAAATCGAGACCCGGAATTCGCTGCTTCGTCATCACCTCACACCGCTACAAATCGTACGCCGGGCGTGAGCGATTTCCAAACGAGCGCTGTGGAATGAAGGGACGAGGTCGCTCAATCGTGCCGTGGCAATTGCCATGTGCGATGGTCCAGAGGCTGGTCTGGCGCATATCGACGCGGTGTTGGAACATGGCGAATTGGCAAATTATTACCTGGCGCATTCAGCCCGTGCGGATATGTACCGCAGGCTCGGCGGGACGGCTGAGGCTCGGTCCTCTTATGAGAAAGCTCTGGCGCTGACCCAACAGGAACCAGAGCGGCAATTCCTGCAGGAGCGGATTCGGCAGTTGAAATAGAATTTGGGATAGCTGTCGATTTTCCGTCTCCCAACGACTATAGGACAAAAGAACGATGAGCTACGGTTCCTGAGTGAACAGAAACGACAGCAGGACCACGTCCAACGGCGCCCCAACAACGTGAAGCCACGCCACCGCCACCTCCTGAGGCGGCGCAACCACCTGTTGAAGGGCGAAAACAAATTGCGAAGACGCCAAAATAGTGTGCGACGCCTCCAGGACAACGCGCAGTGATGCCAAAACGGGACGCAGAAATACGAAAACATTGAGGAAAACCGCAACCCCAGGTTGGGCTGCTCTATTCTCATACAGCGCCATCTCCAAATCATCTCGCCGGCATGCAAAAAAGCTTACTAACTCTTGCGCATTGCTGATAAAATGCCCGGCCATCAAGCAGGGATCCGCTGGCCGCGCGTAGCAAGGGCACCGCGGCCTGTCGGGCACAAATCGTTTCCTTAGCCGGCGAACCCAGCATTACCCAAGCCGGTCAACTCGTAACGCGGAAACACCTCACGATCTTCCACGATCGCGAAGTGAAATACATCAACGCCAGCACAGCCATCAGGAGGATATTTCGATGAATGATACCGATGGTCTTACTCACCAGATGTTAGTTCGTTCGCGCGAAGCGTTTGCGCAATCCGTCAATGACTTTTCTGAAGGCGGCGCCGCCCGCCAGCTGTATGCTGAGTTGCAGGCCGTGATTCCTGAAGTCGAGCAGAAAGCCGCTGCGTTCGGCGCCGGCCGCAGCGATGCGAAACAAGGAACTCAGACAATCAACGAAGCGCGCGAGGCCTTACTCGCCGATCTCTTCTCGATGCGCGAAGCAGGTAAGGTGATGGGCGTCGAGGAGAAGTTCCCTTACCCGCCGCGAAACAATGATGAGCAGCTTTTACAGATGGCCGGCGTTTACGCGACCAATGCGCTGCCTTTGAAAGCACAACTAATCGCTCATGAACTGCCGCCGGATTTTCTGGAAGACCTGGCCGCCGACAAAGCAGCGTTCCAGAGCGCGAGCGCGGCACGGGGGAATGCAGTCGGCGATCACATCGCCGCGCGTCAGGAACTCGACGATGCGCTTGCGCGTGGAGTCGAACTCGTTCGCAAGTTGACCGGCTTGATGAAAGTGAAATATGCAAACAACGCCGGCAAGCTCGCCGAATGGACCGCCGCGACTCACATCGAACGTGCGCCCAGAAGAGCCAAACCAAAGCCGCCGGGTTCCGGGGGAAGTCCAGCCCCGCCGGCGCCTTCAAGTCCGTAGGCCGCGCGTGATGCTCGTCTAGTGTTGTGGCTTTCGCTCCGGCGGAGCGAAATGTCTATAGCACCGTGCATTAAAAGAAATAAGAAGAGGCCCGAAGGGCCGTAATGAAATAGCCACGACCGTAAGGTCGTGGTTGGCATAATTAAATTGATCGGGAGGTCCGACGGACCGGCATGAGTATGCCGGCCCGGGCCTCAATCGTCCTTTGCGACCGTGACCCCGACCTGACGGTCGGGGCTATTACATGCCGGCGCTTCGCGCCTGGAACCTTTCAGTTATAAACCGAGTGGGGTCCGGCTTGCGATTCTCTGTCACTCGCAACCGTTGTATTGTTGAATAATCTCGGAGCTAGCAGGCTGATGAAAAACCAAGCGTAGCCACAGAGACGCGGAGACACAGAGAAAGATGAGAACAAAGAGGGTAAGCATTTGTTGGCATTTCTGATGAGTTCTGAATCCTTCCAATCTCTGTGACTCTGTGTCTCTGTGGCGATTTTACTTTTTTCAGAAGCGGTTTTAGTTCACAGCGCCAAGGGTGACTATTCGCTATATCCGAAATTGCCGCGGGAGGCAACGCCGTGATGAAGAACGAAAACATTGTATCCATGCTGGAGCGGCTCGTGACTGAGGCGGACGCGCTCTCAGAGGGCAAAAGCAGCGTTGAGATCGACGAGGACCCACGTATCTGCGGGCTCATGCTGCAAGCTGAGCCGATAATCGAGGAGCTGGACCAAATCGTCAACACGGCCTTCCCGAACCATCCGGAGAAAGTAGCCATCTGGAAGAAAAAATATGGGCATTGATGATATGGATGATGAGAGCGAGTAACGGTATAGGCACCGCGAATCGCAAATCGCAGAATCGGTTACTGATTTGAGTCTTTCTCCCTTCTCCCACTGGGAGAAGGGTTGGGGTTGAGGGTTTACCGAAGCAACCCTTTTTTGATTTCTACGGTGCGCGAATGGCATTCAACGACAAAGGGAATCAAATGAATCAAACGTAGCGAATCGCAAACCTACCCCGTTTAAGTTCCGACCCTCGTGTCCAAGTTCGCGGGCCAATCGTTAACTAACATAGCTGACCTGGGCGCAAATGGTCCTTGCCAGATCAGAATAGAGACGAGTAGTCTCAAACAATTCCAGGGGTTTCAAAGTTGCTACCATCCGAAGGCAAATCTGAAATGCCGAAGGCGGGTCAGCCTATTAGTCCAGCGAAAGGAAAGGGATTTGCGACGACGTAAGATTGATGGCTGTCCGATAGCCGGCGCGCTGCAGTTGATCGGCGACAAGTGGACGATGCTGGTCGTGCGCGATCTGTTCGCCGGTCCCAAGCGCACCACGGAATTGCTCGAAGACCTGCATCCGATTAGCAGCCGCACCTTGATGGGCCGGCTGCGAGAGATGGAGCAGGACGAATTGATCTTGAGAAATAATTACGGTGGTCTGCCGCGACGGGTCGAATATGAACTGACCGAACGGGGCCGTTGTCTAATACCGTTGCTGGATGCTTTGATGAAAACGGGGCAGGCGCTGGAATGCAACGAGTGCGAGGATCGAAAGCAAAGTGCCGGTTATTACTGTGACTTCTGCCCATTGGCGCGTGATGAAACATCTTTCGTCGAACCGCCGCCGCCGATTCTGCAGCGCGAACCTCAGCCTGAGCCAATTCGCCGACCGAAAGACGATTCAATCGTGCTGTTGTGAGGAAGGTCGTGAGAAAATCTCTTAAGACCTGAACTTGAGTGACTCTTTGGATGCCGATCGCAACCCCTCAGGCCTGCGACTCTTGCGATTATCAATGCCGCGCCGCATCACGTGGGCCAGTCAAATCCTGGAATCGCAACAATCGCAGGAAAAGGTGCAGGCAGGGATGCCCTGCGTACCGCACGCAGGATGCGTGCGCTCCGATACTGAGAATGCAGTTTTAGGAAAACTGTTTTGATGCAAAAAGCGTTACTTGACGCGTCTGATAGTCTAGGCTCATGGAAGAGAAAACTAGAAGGCCATTCACTTGCTTGCCGAGCGCTCAAGAGATTCGGATTGAAAGTGGCATTAGAAAGCGGGTCGGTTTTTCAATTGACAGTGATGGCAGATCTAATAGAATGCTCGTTTCATAGCTATAACCGTCTAAACTAACTACCGTGACCTTACGCAAGATTGCTAGTACGCATCATAATCGGCTCCTGCTAGAGCGAACCAATCACAAACCCACACATGTTGCTCCTGTATCCCTCTTGCGACCTTTGGATGATGAACTAGAGAATCAAAGGTGCCAACGTCAGATCAGTTTAGAATCTACGTTAAAGAAAAGCCTTGGGGAGCCGTACTTTTCAGATAGCGGGTTTATCCTCTACAACGGAGATTCTCTTAAACTGTTGGAAGACTTGCTTGACAGTGGGCTTCAATGGGAGCTAACGATAACTTCACCGCCCTACAATATTGGTAAGGAATACGAGCAGCCTCTACCGCTCGAAGACTATATTCGTTGGTGTTCCAACTGGATGGGCCTAATCCACAAGATGACATTTCATCAGGGTTCCTTTTGGCTAAACGTCGGATATTTAGAAGTTCCCTCAAAAGGACTCAACGTTCCCATACCATACCTTCTTTGGGACAAGTCTCCGTTTTATCTCGTTCAGGAAGTAGTTTGGGCGTATGGTGCTGGCGTTTCGTCAAGGAGACGATTGAGCCCTCGCAACGAGAAATGGCTTTTCTATGCAAAAGATAGCGAAAATTACACCTTTAACCTGGACGATATTCGCGACCCAAATGTAAAGTATCCAAACCAAAAGAAGAATGGAAAATTTCGGTGTAATCCTCTTGGAAAGAATCCGTCGGATGTCTGGGAATTCCCAAAAGTCACAACTGGTAAGGATAGAAGTTCTAAAGAGAGAACGGGGCATCCTGCGCAGTTCCCGCTTGCAGTCGTCGAACGTATAGTTCGAGCGTCTTCGAACGCGGTTGACCTTATTTTTGACCCTTTTGCCGGTTCATGTTCTGCGGGTATAGCAGCATGCGGATTAGGCAGGCGATTTCTGGGATTCGAGGCTAGGGAGGATTATTGCCAATTGGCCGTTAAGAGATTCAAGGATTTCTTGAAGGAACGCAGTGCCGTCATTGAGCAGAGCCCGCTGTTCTGAATGATTTTTGCTTAATCACTTGGGTTCCACTGAGTAGATCTTGAGAAGTTTTTCGCTATCAGCTTCTTTCGTAAGCGATGCCTGTTGTCCAGTAACCGCCACTTGGCCCCGCCAATCGCTGGAGTCCAACCACCCAAAACGAATGAGCAATATGCGAGGTTTTTTGTTTGTTTTGGAGAATTTCTCGAAATTGACTGCTAGGTAATAACCAGACTTTGATTTCTTACTCTTAGTTGAGCCTTGAGCATAACTACGATTACCGAAGATATGCCGAGGATTCGATGAGGTTTTCACCTCAATTGAGTACCGATCTTCTGGAATGTACACGATGTCTTTATCTGAACCAACTTGCTCGCCTCGCCATACGTCCGGATACAGCGCTGTGAATTCTAGGGGAATCAACTCGTGCAAGAAAAACCCCATGATTTGCGGCTTGGGAAAGATATCCCTACCAATCTCAAATTTCGCGCCAATCTTGAACCCAAAGATTGACTCCCAAGCAGCTAGAACTACGTCTACTATCTCCGCGGTCTGCAATGGATGCGCACGAACCAATCTCCGTGTCACTCTTGCCCAGGCTGCAACCGCTTTACCTTCATAGGGTGAGGCCATTAGATGATATTCTCCAAAAGCGTCGCCGGTTTCACGCGAAGAGCTCGCGCAAACTCAACTATGTTAAGAAGACTGACATTGCGTTCGCCCCGCTCGACTCCACCGACGTAGGTGCGATGAAGTTCGCACGCAGCAGCAAGCTCCTCTTGGGACCATCCGACCTGAGTCCGAAGTTTGCGAAGAGTCTCTCCGAAAATCTGTCTAGGATCCTTGCTCATTGCAGCAGGGTGCGATAGTGATGACTAAAAGTCTACAGACTATAAGTAGCACCCAGCGGAGTGGTGCTGGTGATTGGGAGTAATCACGAATGCCGAAACAGAGTTACGCTAAGGAACCCAAGAATGCAGCAAAGAGTGGTAAGCGCGTAGCCGACTCCGGCGCGGCGCTCGACTACAGCGAAGGGTGGGCCTATGTAAACTTGAGAATCCCTTTAAGAATGCTCCAAGAAATTGATGAACACCTGCTTGTACGACGACCTAAGAGCCCTCGAATGTACTGGATCATTAGAGCCATCCTTGAGAAGATGGAACGAGAGAAACAGGAAACTCCATAGCTACAAAAAAGGCTACTCAACCAGGAATAGTTTTGTGTCGCTTAAAGAAGTCATCTGCGAGGCCATAGATAACAAGAACCTTCTGCGGTTTGAGTATCACAATTACGATCGCATTGTTGAGCCACACTTGTTAGGTAGAGACAAGTCGGACAACGATGTCCTCTCTGCGTATTTGATCGCTGGCTTCACGAAATCTTCGGATCCACGATATTGGCGACGCTATCTACTAAAAGACATAAGATCTCTAACGAAGCTGAATCGACGTTTTGAAAGATCTAGAAGGGGTTATAACCCAAACGACCCTACAATGGCAGAGATTCACTGTCGTCTTGATCGTAGCTAAGGAAATCGAAAATTGAGTAAAACAAGTGGGTCAGGGATAGAGTCGGGGATCAGGCCTGCGATCTTGCGATTCTCGATTAACGCCGTCCAAGTTGTCGCGCCAAGTTCGCAGGATCGCAGAATCGCAGGCCTAACGCCATCAGTTGCAGGCGCAAGGTTCCAGCGCGGCTCCCAACCAAATGGCTTTGCCACTCCGATGCGCGGCAAGTCTGTGACTTGCCGATTTGTCTTCTCAGTCTACCGGTCTATGACCGGGGTCGGAGACCCCGAATGAAGAAGAGCTGGTTCCGGCAAGTCAGAGACTTGCCGCGCATCGGAGTGGCAGAGCCATTGGGCTAGTCGCGCAATTCCAAATCGAGACTCATTGGTTGTCAGAATCCGGTCTAACTTTGTTTTAAATAAGCGGCTTTGAGGATTGAGAATCGCAGAATAGTAGGCCTGACCTCGATCGCTTACTTCCTAAGGACTCTAGCTGTTCAAATCCGCCGTATTGTCGTTTCTGAATCTACCAGCGTCAGTTCGAAGACATCCGGCGCTGTAAGGGTTTTCCACTGATCAAAACCGTACTTCGAATCAAAGTGTTTGAGAATTAGGGTCATCAATCGCCCATGCGTGACTACTACGGTAGGGTTCTCACTTGTAATCAAACATCGCGTATCGCAGCGATCCCGCGCTCCGAAGCGGCCCTACTCGACTCTCCACCTTCAAAAGCTAATTCGAAATCGCTGAACGTTGTGCGCAGACGATCAAGCCAATCCGGATAATTAATTGTGCTGAGGTTAGCTTCTATGAGTCGTTCATCTATCTTAATGCCGAGTCCCAGCCGTTTTGCCAGTGGCGGTTATAGACCGCTAAATGTAGAGAAAGCTTTGTCGGCATGTCAGAGACTTGCCGCGCATCAGAGTGGCAGAGCCTAAAGCCAGAAAATCGGCGGCCCTGGCCCATGTCGTCTTCATTCGGGAAGTCTCTAAATCAATTCACGAGTTCAGTTCAAGACGCTACCAATCCAATGGCTTTGCCACACCGATGCGCGGCAAGTCTTCGACTTGCCGGTATGGTCTCATCAAAAACTAAGCGGTCTATGACCGCCTCCAAACGATCTGATCAATATCAACTCTCAGGGGTTCATCTTCACGCGGGCACTTGTTCCAAAAACGAGCGCTGGACCAGCAATAATCCCCCGCTCGCTCCACCAACTCCGCTCGCACGGGGTTTTGATGAATGTAGTTGACCTTCTGCATGAAGATTGATTCGCTAACGGTTGAAAAGACATCTGAATCATGCTGCCACAACGAGTAGCGATGATTTCGCTTCCAGTCGTCGTGCTCCAGCTTTCTGAGCGACGCGTCATACTTCATCTCCTTCAAATAACCCAGCACCCGGCGACTGACAATGCCTTTTATGAATTGAAGCACGGCTGACGGCTTTCGCGGACGGTCAGTTAGGACATGGATATGGTCGGGCATTATGACGTAGGCGAACAAAAGAAAACCGCACGAGGTTCGAGCTTCGTCAATCGCTCCGCAGGTAATTGTCTTAATGGCGTCCGCCCGAAAAACCGGCAAGCGGTTGTTGGCTACTGCCGTTATGAACAGACACGGGTCGTCCTTTGAGATGGTAAGTCTCACGCTCACCATCATAACTGCCTCGACAAGTACAGATTATTGCTAAGGCGGGTCGCAGACCCTGAGAAGAAGGAGGGTGCGCTACCGGCAAGTCGAAGACTTGCCACGCATCGGAGTGGCAGAGCCATTAGCTAAATAACGCTCTGGCGCTAACTCAATCAACGCCTTTCAGTTTCCGCCAAGCGTTTCCGCGCCTCCACTTGCCCAACGCGATAGGCAGGGACCGTTTCATCGAGCATCAGGATCTGTTCCCACTCCGCGCGAGCTTCTTCGTAACTCCATTTCATAACGAACTCCGCTATCAACAAGTGTGCATCCGCAACGGTACAGAAGTGAGGCGGGTTGGGTTTGCCCTGCAACACCGCGACTGCCTCGCGGTATTGCCCGCGCTTAAGTAGATGCCTGCCAACTTCTACCTGCGCCCACGGAGATTGCGGCTTTAGTCGCAACACCTCGCGAAAGGACTTCAACGCTTCAGCCGTACGTCCCTGTCGCATCAAAGTCCGGCCAAGACTGCTGTGACCTTCGGGCCAACGCGGATCTTTCCGCACCAGTTCGCGAAATTCTTTGAGGGCCGCTTCACAGTCTACGGGGTTGGTGGACAAGTACACGGAACCAATTATCCAGTGCGGCCTGGCGTAGTTGGGATTAAGCTTTATCGCCAAACGGGCTTCCTTAATGGTCCGGCGACGATCACCTTTCCAAAAATAATCAAACGCCTTGTCCCAATGTTCGCGCGCGGTAAGTGTCTTCGGCATGATTAACCTCGATCGCTTAGTTCCTAAGGACTCTCGCTGTTCCAAATCCGCCGTATTGTCGTCTCTGAGTCTACCAGCGTCAGTTCGAAGGCATCCGGTGCTGTAAGGGTTTTCCACTCATCAAAACCGAACTTCGAATCACAGTATTTGAGAATTAGGGTCATCAATCGCCCATGCGTGACTACTACGGTAGGATTCTCACTGGTAATCAAAACATCGCGTATCGCAGCGATCCCGCGCTCCGAAGCGGTCCTACTCGACTCTCCACCCTCAAAAGCTAATTCGAAATCGCTGAACGTTGTTCGCAGACGATCAAGCCAATCCGGATAATTAATTGTGCTGAGGTTAGCTTCTATGAGTCGTTCATCTATCTTAATGCCCGGTCCCAACCGTTTTGCCAGTGGCTCAATGGACTGGACTGCCCTGGTAAATGGACAGTCAGGTCGTTCTCTCAGATTTTATCTCCACGGCATTTTGTAAGATCCGCCCAAACACCGCGGCGGCTGTGGCGATGATGGCAGAGACAAAAATAATGAAGGCACCCATCATGGCTCCACCGGCAATATCATCCTTGCCACGCATAAAGATGAATAAATAGGTTTCCGCCCCGAGAATAAAGATCGCCGTTGTTAACGCGCAGTACTTGATGATCCGCAAAGCTCGCACAGAACGCTGGAAAAATATTTCGTTTCGTCGCGCATACCCTAATATCTTGAATGCCCGGGTTAGACCGACAAAAAATGGGACGAAGGCCAGGTATATATACGCCAGGAATGGATCCTTGAAGTAGATCTCAAAAAGCGTGGCGTTCACGTTCCTGCCCTCGACCTGGGGTTCCCAAAGCAGCAAGGCCAGAACGCCTACGCCGAGCAGTGCAATTACTACCTGAAGGAAGATCGTCGAGCCTCGTTTCATAGTTGATCCTTAGGGCTCATTTACATTGCGACTCTATTTCGCGGGTTATCGTTCGCCAATAATGGATCGTTATTTCAGAAGAGTTCCTCGGCCAGCGCGACGATGATGCCCGCAGGGCCTCGCATGTAGCAGAGTCGGTACTTGTCCTCGTACTGGGCCACCTCGCCGACGAGTTCGGAGCCGTTGGCACGCAGGCGAGCGACAGTGTCGTCGACGCTTTCGACTGTAAACATGACGCTCCGGAGGCCCAGCGTGTTCGGCGGTGCGATCGCCGGTTCGATCTCGACCAGTTTTGGATTGCGAAACTTCGTCAGCTCAAGCCGCCCGTGCCCATCTGGGGTCCGCATCATAACGATGTCGACTTGGACGCTTTCGAGCCCGTTGACGCGGTCCACCCACGGGCCCTCGATCGGCGCCTCGCCTTCTTTCGTCATGCCGAGCGTGGTGAAAAAAGCGCTAGCGGCTGCAAGGTCGTCGACGACGACGCTGACGTGGTCCAATCTCTTGATCGTCATGTCCCTAGTATAGCTGAGGCCGTGCACCTTGGCTGCTTACGCAACGGTTTTGTTAGGCGTACTAAAGCGCGGAAGCAAAAATTTTCTTTGACGATTTGTCGAATTCCGGTCCGGCCGTTCGACTATATGGTTGAAGGCAGGGCAACTGGCCCGCCCAAAGACTAAAAAATAAAGACCGTTACAGGAGAAAAAAATCATGCCACAGTATCTGGTTGCTAACTACCTCCCCGACGACTTCGACCCGTCCGCCGTAACCGAAGCGATGATCGAGGAGATCCACGCGCTCAACCGCGAAATGATCGCTGCCGGCGCCAGGAAGTTCGCTTGCGGAATTTCCCCGGCCAGCAACGCAAAGACGGTGCGGAAGCAGCCTGATGGTACGGTGCTCGTCACCGATGGGCCATACATCGAGACCAAGGAGCATATGGGCGGTTTCTGGATACTGGAAGCTGCCGATATGGACGAGGCGCTGGCGTGGGCGCGCAAGGGTGCCATCTCATGCGATGCGCCGGGCGAGGTGCGCGAGCTTCTTTTCTACCCGGACCCGAAGGGAGCAACGGAATAGTCTGCCGCAGCGACTTCGGAACATGCACCGTCTTGACTATGGGATGAACGAGCCAGCGCGAAGTTACGCCGCTGGCTCCCACCCGGAAGGTGCAACAGAACATTGTTGCTCTTCGCCCCATTAGGGCGAGATGTTTATAGAAAGCGCGACCTCTAAGAAATTTTTCCTCGCTCCAGCGGAGCGGAACATGGGTTGGTTACCACATACCAATGAGGGAAACATTGCGCCCGCTGGAGCGCGAGTTATCGAGTTAGAAGCAGTGTCTATAAACATCTCGCTCCCCGGAGCGAAAACTAATTCCGTTGTTGCACTTGAAAGTTGAGTTCACCTTAAACAGAATCAAATAGGAGTCGAAGGAGCTTGATCATGAGAAAAATTATTGTACTTGAACATATCTTCCTTGATGGAGTCATACAAGCCCCGGGCGGGCCAGACGAAGATACGAGCGACGGCTTTGCATATGGCGGGTGGGCAGCGCCCTATCACGATCACGACGAGGCGATTGAAACGGCCCTGAATAAAATGTTGAATATGCCGCTCGACCTCTTGCTGGGGCGCAAAACTTTCGATATTTGGGCGGCGTTTTGGCCGCAACATGGCGATATATGGCCCGGCGCCAACACGGCTACCAAGTACGTCGCCTCGAATACCGTGACGTCGAGCGAATGGCAACCGTCGGTGTTTCTAAACGGAGATATTGCGGAAAAAGTCACCCAGATCAAAAAGCAGCCAGGGCCGGATCTAAACGTTTGGGGAAGTGGCAATCTCCTTCAGACGCTTATCAAGCATGATCTGGTCGATACGTTCTGGCTGATGATATATCCGATCACGTTGGGCAGTGGAAAGCGTCTGTTCGCGGATGGCACGATCCCGGCGGCCTTCAAGGTGACGGAAAGCATAGTCGGCTCGAATGGAGTCATCGTCGTGAATTACGAGCGTGCCGGCGCGATCACAACCGGAAGTCTATAGCAGAACGATGAGCTACGGCTCGACCGGCTGGCAGTAGCCCGACCGTCAGGGAGGGCGTGTCGCCGCGCACAGACGCCGTCCCTAATGGTCGGGCTACTGCCCCGCTCACTATGGAGACCCGATCTCTGAGTCATAGCAAACAAGGAGGAACCGATGAAATACATCTGCTTGGGATACATCGAGCCAGGAAAATTCGAAGGGATGACCGAGGACGAGCGACACGCAACGTTCGACGAATGCTTTGAGTACAACGACCATCTGCGCGCCAACGGACATCTTGTCGCCGAAGTACCTCTTCAGCCTCCGGAGACCGCGTTGACCCTGTACTGGAAAAACGGCAAAGTCGCGACGACTGACGGCCCCTATGCGGAAACCAAGGAACAGCTTGGCGGCATTCAAATCCTTGAGGCGCGAGACCTCAATCATGCCGTTCAGCTTGTCTCACAGCAACCAGGCTTTAAGCATGGACTTGGACCGATTGAAATACGGCCGGTTGTGGATTTGGGCGAAATCATAAAGTAGAGTGAGCAACGACGACGGCGAAAGGAGACCTCGCGATGAGGGCGGCCACGAGGGAAAGAAACCAAAACCGGGGTCAGGCTTGTGATTTTGCGATTCTCAATCAGTAGAACTGCACCTTTATTGTCATCTCGGATAGAACAAATTTTCAATTTGCATTTTTCAATTTACAATCCTCAATGCATGACCCCACCATTTTCCCTTTTGCTGACCCCGCCGCCCTTAACCGAATGACTACGCCGCCTCTCCCCGAACAGATCGAACTCCATCGCGACCGCATGTGGCGCCGCGACGAAGACCTCCGCGTTGAAAGCGCTGTTGACGCTGAACGTTTCATCGAGGACGTGGGCTTTGCAAATACGCTGACAGATGCCCGTCGCGCAGGTCCATCGTTGTACATCGCGGTGTGCGGTCGAAGGGATGTTAGTTTGCCCCGCAACGTCCAAAAGGACGAAGAGACGCGGCTCACCTGGCACCTCAAGGACGAAGTCATGCGCCGCGGTCGCGTCTACTACGCGAAACTCGCGGGCGGTCGCTCGATGTTTGTCGCGCCGCGCTTGATCAGTCATTTTGCCGCGGTGTGGATGCCACGCCGAAAAGACGAGCCGCTGGCTTTGTCCGTACCAGCGCAGCGCGTTCTCAAAGTGCTCTGGCGCGAACACGACCTGGCCACGGGCGACCTGCGCGCGGAAAGCGGCGTCACCGAACGTGCGGCATTCACACGCGCCCTCGATGAGTTACAACGCCAGATGAAGGTCATCCCTCAGGATGTCATTTATCAACCGTTTTCCTACATCTGGATCCCAGCCGAAGACCGCTTTCCGGAAGAGCTGAGAAAACGTGTGGCGCGCAAGACGGCATTGCGAGAGATCGCGCGAGCATATCTGGCGGGCGCCGGGATGTCGGTACTCGGCGAGACAGCGCGCGCTTCAGGTTTGAGCCGCGTTGAAGCGGGTTCCGGAAACCATCAACTGGTAGATGAAGGATATGCGATCCGCCTCAGGCAAGGGATCTACGCGCTGGCATCATCGAGGAGCGGCTAACGCTTTTCCCTCTCCCACTGGTAGAGGGTTAGGGTGAGGGCTTAGGCTGCGAACTCCAATTGATTCCTTTTGTCATTGAATGCCATTCCCGCATTGTAGAAATAAAAAAAGGATTGCTCAGTAAACCTCATCCCCAACCCTTCTCCCAGTGGGAGAAGGGAGAAAGACTTCTAGGTAGATTCTCGAAAAGAATTTTCAAGTTCTTTCGTTGCACTCTCGACAGTGCGCTTCGCGTCGTCCAACGTCTTAGTTGCTTTGGTTAATTCGACGGCGATGCCTTGCGCGCGCAGGGTTGCATCGGCGGATGCGGCGCTCGCTTTTTTGAAACGTTCGTCTGCCTCGCGCTTGTGCTTGGCGGCTTCCTTCGCTGTTGCTTCGGTCTTTTTTTGCGCGCCCTCCAAACTCGTGACCGCGGCACGAGCAGCAGTGAGCGATTTCCTGGCCTGCTGTAGTGAAGCTTTCGCGCCATTTATCCGAGCCTGCCGCTCTTTCTGCCGGCTCGCCTCGGCCGCGGCCTCTTGTGCCTTGCTCGACGCAGTGACTGCCTTCTTTGAAGGACTGACGTGCAGCGGTTGCGCGGCGCGCTTTGTTATGCCGGCGCTCGGCGCGAATGAACCTAATGAATCAAAGCCCGGAGGATCGATGTCTTCCGTTAGTCGCCCGAGAGTTGGGCGATCTGATGGTGAAGTGGCGGCAGACAACGCTTCGAGTGTAGTGGAAATGCGTCGCAGTGTATCCAGCGAAGGATTGTGACCCGCATCGCGCAGTACTTCGGTCGCCAAATCCGATAGGTGCGAGAGTGCTTCGCGGCGCGCGTCGAGAGCTTCCCGCATGTTCACCATCTTTCCGGTGACTTGCGCCTTGCGAAATCGCTGGCCCGTCGCAATCAGCTCATCGAATGCTTCACGATGCCGCCAATAGAGTTGATTCACCGTCCAGGCGGAGATTGATGGCTTGGCCAACGCCTTTACGCCTTCCGCCTCACTGACGAGCCCGTTCTGCTTCAGTCGAGCGGCTAGTGCCTTGCGGGCACCAACGAACTCTGTCAGCGGCAGCTTGAACAAGGCATCAATATCATCGTCGAGTTTGGGCATAGATCTCTTTGCTCACTCGCGTGTGGAAAACTTCCTGGGGCACGCGGATCGTGGCATCAAAAAAACAAGGAAGCAACGGACGGCTTGGAACGACCGGGGTCAGGATGCGATTTCGGGATTCTAGAGCGCTGGGTTCCGGATCGTTCAACCATACAACAGTGGCGCGTGACGGAGAATCGCAAATCGCAAGCCTGACCCGAGTCGAGCGCTTCAGCCAAAGTTGCCAGATGTCGCATGATTCTTCTGACTTGGTAGACAGTTTTGAGCCATTAATATGCGCGCTCCAAGCTCGGCCCGTTTTTTACGGAACCGCATGAATCGAGAGGCCGAGTCCGGCATTCGACAATCTGTTAATAACCAGAGACTTGACAGAACCTGGCGCACGGTTTTATACGGAAGAGAACTTAGTCGCCGGGTTTATACGGAACCAGAGATATATTGTTCGACATTCTCAATAATAGGAGGCAAGGAGTTGCGCGAATTTGTTCAGAAACAGGATCAAACTCAGAAGGATAACTCAATTGGCTCGGCAAGGTCTGAGAAGGTGACGCCCAAGCCAGACATGGATACAAACACAATCCTACAATTGCAACGTACCATTGGCAACCAGGCAGTTTTGAGAATGCTTCAGTCCGAGGAGCAGTATCCTGATCTTGAAGGAGATCTCGATGCTGACAAGGGTGAGGAATCCCTGCCACACCAGTGTGACGACGACGCCGCGCTCGATGCCGAGTATGACGAATGGATCCATTACGATCCTGATAAGGATGCTGAAGAGACGGCGCTGGTTAATCGAATCAACAAGGAAATCTTCGAGCCGATCAACCAGGAACGAAACAAAATAGCAGCTGATTCCTTCGAGAACACAGAGGCCAAAAAGAAGGCTTTTCCAACCGGTCGCCTCGAACCCGACGCGAGTCCAGAGCGGCAGAAGTTGTTCGACACGTTTAGCTACACTTGGCTGCACTCCGCCACCGCTGAAGAGAGAGACCGACAGCGGTCAATTGGCGTGACTCAGCCAGTGGGAGACCTCTCCGCCACTGGTAAGATAGTCGGTCACGCCTTCGGCACAACCAGCCCCGTTGGTACTATATGGGACTACCGCGGCGACGAGGCAAGGGCTGCTGGCAGCGAACTTGATACAACAATCGCCTCCTCTGGCATCGAGGGGAAGGACAACGTCTCTGGCTATGCCGAATTCAAGGATTTAAAGGGTCAGAGAGTCTTCGTGCCGCAACTCGGCTTCGGCCTAAAGCCCTCGGTCGATACGCGACAGGTCATGTGCCAAGCCGTTCCTGTAGTGAAATCAGGAAGGGCGAAGCGATTGGGCGGACCTACGGGACAGAACGTGACCGGTTCTAGCGTCGGCGACATATTGCATGGCGGAAAGCACTTTTTCGGCAAGGGCACTAGTCCCACCACCACCGGCAACGGTGAGGTGCTCGGGCAGCGCTCTGGTCCGGGCAAACCAGTGTACTGGTACTTCAACCAACTTCCGGACGATCCGGATAAGCGGGACGAGATCGACGAAGCTATGCGTAAGAAGGCCGATGCGATTATGGACGCCAAGCGCAAGAACTATGAGAAGCTCAAGCAGTTCTATCAGAAGCGTGCCGCCTTCATCGCAAAGTATCAGAGCGACTTAAAGTGAACCCCGGCCTTTCGCAGCGATGCCTAACAAGCGCATGCAGCGGAGGCCGCGGAACGAATTTCTCATCGTTCTACCAGTGCCGTTCGCGGCCCCGCTGATGCGAATTGTTAGGCCGACGGGAGAAATGTCATGAAACGCACCTGGACAATCATCGGCGTAAGCGATGTGCCGAGTAGCTTCAAATGGTACCAGTCGCTCTTCGGCCAGCCCGAGACACGACCCGCCCATGACTACTTTGGTCAAATCCTCGATTCGGATGGAACTGTCCTGCTCTGCCTCCACCAGTGGGGCGCGCACGAGCATCCGACGTTGACGAGCCCGGACAGCGCGACACCTGGCAACGGGCTCCTCTTGTTCTTCCGCGTCGACGATTTCGATATGGCACTGAAAAGGGCACGCGCGATCGTCGCCCGGCTCGAAGAGGAGCCGCACGCGAACCCGAATACTGGAACACAGGAGTTCGCGCTCCGGGATCCGGACGGATACTACGTCATGATTAGTGCGTTCTCTGCGCTCGAACTGACGGGCCACGAGGCGCCGGCCTAACAATCGCATGCAGCCTACCGCGACCCTGGCGGTTCTATGACGCCAGAACCCTCACCGCTCGCGGCGTGAATTCAGAGGGCTTCCTCAGCAATGGCGGAGCCTTTTTTCTGTCATGGAACCTCCTCACCATGCCGCACGTAAATCCAGCATGCGCGACTCATTAGATACATCTTTATTCCGAACCACGCGTGCGGGTGAGGCTTGAAGCTGAATCTTTTCTTGCGGCCTTTTGATCGCGTTACGGAAAATATCAAATGAAACACAGCGTTATGTTAACCATCGCGTCTCTGCTCTCGATCCTCTTCGGCACGTTTCACCTGGCGGACGACATCGCCCGCGGGATGTCACCGGGAGGGCTTCCAAACCTCTTCGCGGTGGTCATCTGCGTCGTCTGGCTGTACGGAACGCTGGTGCTCGCCGAACGGCGATCGGGGTATGTCATCATCCTCCTCGCGTCGCTCCTGTTGATGGGCGTTCCCGTCATCCACATGAGAGGGAGGGGAGTCGGCTTCGGGACCACCCGCAGCGGCGGTTTCTTCTTCGTCTGGACACTCCTCGCGATGGGCGTGACCGCGCTCTTCTCCGTCATCCTCTCGGTGCGCGGACTGTGGAGCCTGCGACGGGGCCAGCCCCAGTAGTCCAACAACCCGAACACAGAAAGGCCCGTCGCACGGCGTAGGTGATCCGGCGCGGATCGGGTTCTGCCGGCGACCGCAGCGCCCAGCTCTATTCAAGGCGAAGTGCGGGCTAACAACTCGATGGAGCCGACCCGGCCAGCCCGGTGTTTGGCCTTGGGCGCAACAGTGCATTGGCTGGCCGGCTCAGCTCGAGGCCGGCCGGTGGCTGGTTAGACGGCACCAGAAAAAGAGAGACTCCTCCGTTCGCGTCCGATGCCGTTGTATCAGGAAGGTTTCGGAACGCGGTAATGCAGTTGAACCGCACCATCCTCGAAGCGTTCGACGGAGTGCAAGTCCAAGCCAATCAACTTCCCTACCAGTGGTGCGGACAAATATTTTCACGCAGATAAAAAGAAGTTGGGACAGGAAATTTAATTATCCCCGCTCACGCGCCCGTTCAGCTTATTCAGATTGTTAGTCTGCGCTGAAGTGAAACTCGTTCTTGCGGATTAACTGCGAACGAGCCAAAATCGCGTCGCTCTAATTCTAACGGAGGAATAAAATAGCAATTATGCCGTCAAATACTGCACAAAATGATTTATATACCCGACGTATCAATACCGTTATGAGCCACGTTCGTCAAAACCTGGATGGTGATTTGTCGTTAGACACGCTCTCACGGGTGGGGTGCTTTTCGAAATTTCATTTTCACCGAGTTTTCAAATCGATTACGGAAGAAACTGTCAACGATATGGTGGTACGCATGCGGCTGCAGCGCGCGGCAAATTTACTTCGAACGGTTCCGAGACTTTCCATCACTGCCGCCGCCTTTGAAGTTGGGTTTAGTTCCGTCTCGGTTTTCTCGCGCGCGTTCAGAAAGCAGTTTGGTATAAGTGCTCGGCAGTGGGACAGAAAGAGCCCTTTGGAAAATAGCAAGAATGGTCAATTCAGAGATGAATTTCCTCGATATACTTTAGAAGATTTGGAGAGTTACGGGTTTAAGGTGAACCTTCGTTCACTGGCAGAACAACGATTGGCGTATATACGGGTATACGATTCATACAGTTCATTTAGTCGGATAAAGGATGCTTACTACCGCTTGATCGAATGGTATCGTCAGAAGGGTGGCAGTCTTGACAACATCTTGCTCTACGGCATGTCGCAGGACAACCCTGATGTCACTCCGCTCCAATTGTGTCGTTTCGATTGGTGCGTGACAGTGCCGACTGAATGGAAGGGTGATGGCGATGTCGGCGTTATGAACTTTCCGGCGTGCCGTGTAGCGGCGATCCGATGTGTTGGCGACATCAGTCATGAGAACAAGGTTATTCAGTATCTTTTTCGCTATTGGCTGCCGCGTAGTCGTTTTCAACCCGCAAATCTTCCGGGTATGGAAATATATCGGCGACAACCTGCCGAAATGGGGTGGGAAGAATATGACATAGACTGCGCGGTGCCAGTAGTACCTCTATAACAGAGATGCGGGCAGGCGAGGAAGCTGGATGGAGTTCAGGTGAAGACATTTCAAAGAAAATAAATAGGAGAAATCTATGCTACGAATCGTTTTGGGCGTTATTTCCGGATTTATTGCCTGGTTGATAGCGTGGGTCGGAAGCGAGAAGATTCTTTCGGCCATTTGGCCGGAGGGGTTCGGCGCTCATCAACGCGCGTTCGAAGAGGCCATTAAAAATGGCGGTCAGTTCACAGCGGACACGACCATGCTTCTCACGCATATTGTCCTCGGTTCAATAGTCTCGGTGATGTCCGGATCTGTGGCCGCGCTGATCGCTGGCGAAAACAAACAGGCGCCGCTAGTCCTCGGCTTTCTGCTGTTGGCCGTTGGTTTACTGAAGGCGGTTATGTCCTGGCCGTATGTTCCCATTTGGTATCACGTTATCTTTACGGCAATTCTACTTCCAATGGCGATTATGGGCGGTAAACTGATAACCACCACTTAGGAAAAAAGAAGTACAAACAACAGGAGGAAAGTGTATGGCTAAGGTAACAGGAATTGGCGGGATATTTTTTAAAGGTCGGAACAAGGGAGCCGAGCTGGCATCGTGGTATCAGAAGAATCTCGGCCTCGATCTTGAGAATTGGGGCGGTTCGATCTTGAGATGGCCTGACGATAAGGCCGAGGACGGCGGCCTCACGGTATGGAGCGCAGCGGACAATGATACGAAATGGTTCAGCCCGAGCGAGTCTTCCTTTATGATCAACTACCGAGTTGATAATTTGGACGAATTGCTCGATCAGCTAAAGCAGAACGGCGTCGAGATCGTATCGGGGCCTGAATCGCACGAAAACGGAAAGTTTGCACATATCATGGATCCGGACGGCAACAAGGTCGAGCTTTGGGAGCCGATGATCCCGGACGAGAAGAATAAGAAATAAATCATGCCCCGACTCATGTTCGAGGCACTCCTTGAATTAGAAAACTTAACGTAACCTGGCAGTCAAGCACGGAACCAAACCGGGGTCAGGCCTGATCTGGTTCTCTATTTGCCCCCGCGGGCCGTCGCCCTGGGCCACACGAACGTGCAAGACGCCGGCACCCCCAGCGCCGTCGTGATCTTCAGCGGCGTCAGATTGTTTTTCGTGAGCAGGCTGTTGAAGCCGACTACGTCCACGCCGAGCATCGTATTCCACGCGTTGACCGTCGCGGTGAACTCCTTGCAGCCGGATTCCCACGTGTCGACCTCCGCCCTGGTGGGCGGCATGTCGAGGCCGTCCTGCGCGAGCGGCGCGAGGACCGTATCAAAGAGCGCGTTGATCGCGGTGAAGGTGAGCACGCTGCCGGGAACCCTTGCTGGGCCCCCGAACCCGCCTCCACCGCCGCCGCCGCGTCCGGCCCCCCTGGCACCGCCGATCGTCGACAGCTTCGCATTGAGCGCGGTCGCGGCCGTCGCGACATCCGGCGGCAGCGAGCCGCGCGCGATCGCGGCCAGCTCTGCACGCACCGCAGCCACTTCCTCATTGGCGGCGTAGCTGTCCTTCATGCCCTGCCAGGCGGCCATCGCTAATTTGTTCTGGGCCCGCAGCCCAGACATCACCGTCGCGCCGTCGCCGACGCGCGGATCGTTGTGCACGACGAGGGTCTGAGTGTACACGGCGCCGCCCACCAGCAGCTTGACGGTGTACGTGCCCGGCAACGCGAGCGGCCCGTGCGGCGCCGGCGTGACCTGGCCGGGCGCGGAGTTCATCTGGTTATTGATGTCCGGATTGTAGCCCGGGGGATCGTCATAACGCAGATCCCAATTGATGCGATTGGTCCCGACGTTTGTCGAGAGCGCGCGTTCAGACGAGGGCATCAGCCAATAATCGGGATACGGCGGCCGCTCGTACATCGGCGGTGGCGTGCTCGTGATCGTCCGCACCAACTTGTTCGCAGCGTCGAAGATCTGCAGCTTGATCTCGCCGGCGGGCTTCTGGCTCAGGTGGTAATAGATGAGCGCTCCGAAAGGCGGGTTTGGCGCGTGCGGCATCTCGGGGTTCATCGGTTGATCCCAATTCGAATTCATCCGCGCGCGTATAGCGTCCCCCGGTTTGAACAAATATGCCGGCGCCGCCGCGATCTGCTGCGCCTTCGCCGCGATGTCGCGCAGTGGACTCATGTCGTCGAGCACCCAGAATCCGCGGCCGTACGTGCCGATCACCAAATCGTTCATGTGATCGTCGGTATGAAAAACCATGTCACGGATCGAGGTGCTCGGCAGATTGAGCCGCAGCGACTGCCAGTGATCGCCGTCGTCGAATGAAACGTAGACGGTCGTCTCCGTCCCCGCGAAGAGCAAGCCCTTCTGTTTAGGGTCTTCGCGAATGACGTGTACCTGACTGCCTGTGCGTTCATCGACGGGCAGGCCACTGATGATCCGAGTCCAGGTCTTGCCGCCGTCGTGCGTGCGATAGATATAGTGTTGTTCCGGGCCCGCGGGAGCACCACCACGGCCGAAGCCGGGGTTCGCGAGCACGTAGGCCGTGTTGACGTCGCTGTGTCCGGCTTCGACGGTGACGAAGTTGGCGTTCGGCGGCAGATCGGTGAAGTTCGTGAGGTTGTTCCAAGTCTTGCCACCGTCCATCGTGTTATAGATCTGTCCCGTGCTGCTGCCTGACCAGACGACCCCTTGCTTGAGGGTTGAGAGCGAGAAATCGGAGATCGATCCGGGCAGGTTAGGACGCCCGCCAGCCGGAGCCGCCGGAGTCGGCGTCGGAGCTGCCGGTCGCGGTGCCGCCGCGGGCGCGACGCCGCACGGCACCATCGGCTGACCTTTCGGCGTGGTGAGATCGGGACTGAACGTCTTCCACGTCTGTGCGCCGTCACGCGTTACCAGAATGCAGTTGTAGCCTACGTACAGCGCCTTCGGATCGAACGCGGTGTCAAACCGTTTCCAGAAATCGCGGCCTGCGGTATACAGGCCTGAGTCCGTCCCGAAATTTGGCGCGACGTTGCCCCACTGTCCCGTCGCGAGATCGATCTTGATCAGCCCGTTGCCTTGTCCGGCGCCATAGCCCACACCGTACACAGTCGTGGGCTTGAGCGGATCCGGTACGACGGTTCCGAACTCGGACGACTGCAGCGGATACCAATCGACCGTCGTGATCTGACCCAGGTCGCTGCGGCTGCGCGTCATGATCGCGCCCGTGTCCTGCTGCGACCCCATCACCCAATACGGGTACCGGGTATCGGTGGCGATGTGGTAGACCTGCGCGATTGGTATCTGGTAATAGCCGCTCCAGGTCTGCCCGCCGTCGAGCGTGACCGCCGGGCCCTGATCGAAGCCGAACAACATCCGCTCGCCGTTGGTCGGATCGATCCAGATCTCGTGCGGGTCCTCACCGCCGGGCGCGCCCTTGAACGCGCTGAACGTTTTGCCGCCGTCCGTCGATCGATACACGGTGGTGCTGATCGTGTAGAGAATGTCCGGATCCTGCGAGTCGACCCATACACCTGAGCTGAACGTGCCCTGCCCGTTGGCCACTCGCGTGTCGTTGCCGGCCATGTGCTGCCACGTCGCGCCTTGATCGTCAGACCGATACAAACCCGAGCCGCCCTGGAGCGGACCGCCAATGACGTAGACACGCTGACCCTTCGTGTGCATCGCGATCGCGACGCTGATGCGTCCCGTGTAGGGCGGCAACGTGTCGACCTTCTTCCACGTCTTGCCGGCATCGGTCGACTTGAAGAGCGCCGTGCCGTTCGGTCCTTGCGGTGTCGCGCCGCCTCCGCCAAATCCTCCGCCGAATCCACCACCGCTGCCCTGCGACGTCGCGAACATCACATGCGGCATGTCGAACGCGTACTCGAGGTCGCGCGTGCCGTTCGCGTTCTCCGGCTTAAAAACGTTCGTCCACGTCTTGCCGCCGTCGGTGCTGCGATAGATGCCTCGGCCGCTGTGCTGCGCGTCGCCCTGCGTCGACACGAGGACGAGATCCGGATCTTTCGGGTCGATCGCGATCCTGTTGATCTTGACCGTGTCCTCGAGGCCAATGTGCGTCCACGTCTTGCCGGCATCGATCGATTTGTACATGCCGTCGCCGAGCGAACCCTGCACCGAGTCGCCAGTGCCGGCGTACACGATGTTGGGATCTGACGGCGCTACCTGTATCGCGCCGACGCTGTCGACGTTCGTGAACTGATCGAAGATCGGGAACCACGTCACGCCGGCGCTCGTGGTTTTCCAAATGCCGCCCGCGGGCGCCCCGATGTAGAACACGCCCGGCTGACCGATCGCGCCAGTCACGGCCGCGATGCGCCCACCGTGAAACGGGCCGATATTGCGCCAGCGGAGACCGGCAAAGAGGTCGTCGCCCGGAGCCATATTGACCTGGACACGACCATGAGAGTTAACCGCTGCGGTGAACAGCACGATCCCGCACACAGCAACGATCAAAAAAACGCGGTAATTTGTTCTCATTTAGGAATTGACCTCGGTTGGAGACTCGCAGTCCGGTAAGATCGCCGGCGGTAATCGACAACAACGGCAACGCGATCAAGGGCCGGCTACGGTCCCTAATAAACTTTCAACGATCCATGTCCTCGGGTTACATGTTGCGAAGCGGCACACCAAATTAATCTCCTGGGGATTCCGGGGGTCATCCAGCATTTGCCGCTACCTTAAAATCAATCACCGCAACTTATCACAGGAGACGAGGAAAGGTAAAAAAAGCATTCGCCTCGTGCGAATGGAAGTTTTTCTTTATTTACCTACTCTTGTCGCCCCCTCTCACCTGGGAGAGGGTTGGGGTGAGGGCTTAAGCCTAGTCTCCCTAAATTCCTTTTGTCTTTGAATGCCACGCTCCGCCCAACGAAGCACAAGTTTAAGAAACGGCCTCCGCCACAAGCCTCATCCCCAATGCTTCTCCCAAACGGAGAAGGGCGAAGGACAACTTAGTGTGACCACCCGGCGCGGCAACAACTGAATCGCAAAAGTCGCAGGCCTGGCCCCGATCTGGTTTCAACCAATGGATTCCACTCTCACCGCAGCTGCGGTAACATCGGCGCGCGTCTGTGCCAATCCGTCGCCTGCTCAAAAGCGTGAGCAAACCGAAGCACTCTTCCCTCGCCAAAGCGTGGTCCGGCGATTTGCAAACCGATTGGCAGTCCGGTGCTGGTGAAACCTGTTGGAATAGAGATCGTGGGTAATCCGTAAGCATTGAAAGGCCGAGTATTGCGCAGCCATACCTCGCCTGCAGGGTTTGGCGACATATTCGAAGCTTCTTCGATCGTTATCGGGGGCACGGGAGTGGTCGGTGTTATCAACAAATCGACTTTAGCAAACACATCGTTGACTGTGCGTCGCACGCATTCAAGCGCGAAACGATCCTCAACATATGCACCGGTGTCTGCCGTCGCTGCCTGGGCCAGTCGCTCTCGCATCCATGGGCGATACAAGTCAGGGGAGTTGGCATAGAAGTTTTTGTGGACGGCGTAGACTTCGGGCGCCTGCACCGCGGTCGGCACAGAAGGAAGATCGACCTCTATGACTGCCAAAGACATTTTGCGGATGACTTCAATGGCTTCATTTATGGCCAGCTCAATGTCTCTGTCGAGGTCTTCAAAGAAAGGCTGACGCACCAGGCCAATGCGGAAGTCAGTCTTCCCGCTCAAAGCTTTCGCGTATTGTTCCGTGGGCCAATCGACGCAGGTAGCATCCAGGATGTCGTAGCCGCCAATCGCTTCCAGCATGAGGGCCGCGTCCCTGACGTTACGACAGATCGGTCCGACGTGATCCAGCGACCATGAAAGAGGAAACACGCCGCGCGTACTCACGCGCCCGTAGGTTGGCTTGAGGCCTACGATGCCGCAAAAAGCTGCCGGCTCGCGAATCGAGCCACCCGTGTCAGAGCCAATCGCCGCGAAGCACATACCTGCTGCCACCGCGGCTGCGGATCCACCCGAAGAACCTCCGGCGATATGTTTGGGGTTCCAGGGATTGTGCACCGCGCCGTAGTGGCTTGATGCCGAGGTCCCTCCGTAAGCAAACTCCTGCAGGTTCTGTTTACCAATCAGCACTGCGCCCGCGCGCCTCAAGCGTTGCACCACGTCCGCATCTTCAGTTGGAACCCGGTCCGCAAATAAAGCGCTGCCGCAAGTAGTGCGAACCCCGGCCGTATCGATCAGGTCCTTCAAACCAATCGGAATGCCGTGGAGTGGACCGCGCCAGTTGCCGCGCTGAATCTCGTCTTCGGCCACGTGTGCCTGGGCCATCGCACCCTCATGGGTGACGGTGATGAAAGCATTGAGCAAGGGATTAAGACGCTCGATGCGATCCAGACAGGCCGTGGCGAGATCCACCGGTGAGATCTCTTTTTGGCGCAGCAACTCAGCCGCTTCGCTAATACTTATGTCAATCATTCGGTCGTCTTAGACTACGGTCTGGACGTTTTGCAAGCCTACTCTGCGTCTCGCATTCAAGGATGCCAGAGATTGTAGCGATATCAAGCTGAAGGCGTGAAATGCCCAGGTCAGTTGTTGGTGCTCAGCTGTACTTGAGTGTTGCATCCACCCGCTGACGTGGGCTAGTGACCCGAAATCTTGCGGTCTAATTGCTTCAAGGGCTGAGGCAGTAAATCGGGGCAAAAATACATCAAAACATGTCAGCCAAAAAGGCTGCTTAGCTTCACCTCACGAGGTAACCGACAGAGGCTGAGCGGTGTCTGAATAAACAGGAGTCAAAACTAAACATGCATCAAAAGTTTCCCCAATCCTCAATAGTTCTGCGTGTGTCTGCGCTGATTTTAGCTTGCTTCTTTTCCGGCGGGGCGGCGATGGCTCAGGAAAAGGTCACGAATGTTGAGCCGTCCGTTCAGCCGCAAGCTGCTGGTACAGTTGGGACTCCGGAAGCCCTCAAATCGACGCCTCCTGCCGCTGATTCTCTGCCCCGGAAAACAACGGCGGAGCTACCGCCGGCAGCCTCGGCGCCAGTGACGAAATCGAACGATAGTAAGGCAACTGCCTCAACGCCGCCGACAAAATCGAATGATGGCGCCGCGCCAAGCGCTACCCCCAGCGTCGCCCCAGGCACCGCCCCCACCGCCAACAACGCAGCGAACGATTACAAGAAGAGTCTCATCGACCTCCAGGGTCTTTACGAACGTGAAGTTCAAAAGCTGGAGCAACAGAATAATCAAATCAAAGGACTCTATCGGGACGGACTAATGGCTCGCGTAGACGCGGAAAAGAGTGATAAGGATTTGGCTGATGCGCGCGCTAAGGTTGAGGAAGCGCGGAACCAGATTGCCGAGGCGAACAAGCCGGCGCCCATCGTGCCGGCCGCAACGGGAAACCCTGTGCTTTCGAATACGGCCTGGAGCACGGGTAATAATAAAGTCGACACGCTGGTCCGCTTTTATGGGAACAAGTACGGTGTGGATCCTTACTTAATCTTCTGCCTGATGCACCAGGAATCCCGCTTCACCAGCATCGTCACCAGCCCGAAAGGCGCGCAGGGGTTAATGCAGCTTATGCCGGGGACGGCCGCGCGGTACGGAGTTACGAATCCATACGACGTTGGCCAAAGCATCATGGGCGGCACGCGCTATCTGAAGGATCTTCTGCAGATGTTCAATGGACGAATCGATCTGGCGCTGGCCGGCTACAACGCGGGAGAGAATGCCGTCATCAAGCACGGTTACGCTGTGCCCCCTTATGCAGAAACACGCAATTACGTCCGGCTGATTACCGCTCGGTATGCGATGAAGCCGGCTTCTTAGATGACCGCACCGGCTCTGAATGAATAACGCGCAACGATGTTCCCTCTCACGGACGCCACGCCGCGTTCGAGTTGAGCGGCGCGGCGATTACATTCAACCTTCGATTCAATAACGATTTGTTCGGTGTCGCTGACCATAAACCGCATCGAGTAAATACAGGTATGGAGTCCTTTGCGCTTCATGAAACGTCTTGGGTTAGTTCTTTTTCACCTTGAAGTCATAGTCTTTTCTGATTTTGTCTAAACACGAAGAATTAGGCGCGGATTTCGGATTATCAAAAAAGTTCGCGATCATTTCGCGCGCGCACGGAGTTGAGAATGCTGGACCGTGTCCAGCCCAGGGGACTTCAAAAAGAAAACTATTCTTCAGGTTCCTGGCTATCAATTGTCCCCAGGCGGACGGCGTATAGGCGTCGTATTCAGCGGTTAAAATCATTGTGGGAACGTCGCTCCGGATAGGTTTGTTTTCAATTTGCTTTGCCGCCGGAACTTTCCAGACGCGGCAAATGTCCGGCAGTGTCATCACTTCATAACCGTTAAGGCGCGAATAGCGAAAAGATTGCGCTTTGATTTTTTGCATATTTTCAAATGGAACTTCCTCGCTGCACCAGACCGAGTATCGCATCCCAAGTCCGCCGCGTGGGCCAAGTTTTGCTTTCGCGTAACGCTTGAATACTTCGTAATTGCCTTGAAAGGCTTGATTAACGACCAAAGGAACATCCGCGATCGCAGAAGCATCTACAGAAAGCAGGTAATCAACTATCCAGGTCACGAAGTCGTTCCCGTCAAGCTTTAGCTCGTTCGTTTTACCCGTTGTCTCATCTTTTACACTTGCCGAGATAGGCTTCTTATTCAGCTTGCCGACTACTTCGTAAAACTCACTTTCCAGATTCGGATACGCCTTTGCGCACTCGCCATCTACGGCACAATTCTTAAAGACTTGATTCAAAGCGTTGACGATGGCGTCAACACCGACTTCATCGTAATTAACTTCCGGTGGGAGAGGTGACTCCAAAACGACGGCGCGAATGCCATTCGGGTAATCGCGCATGACGTTAAGGATCAAACGTGAACTGTAAGAAACGCCCCATAGACTAATTTTATCCAGCTTCAAAACGCGTCGTAAATCTTCAATATCCGCGGCGCTCTCCGCGCTGTTGTAAGCTGCGAGATTATTGCCTTGCTTTAGCAATCGCTGATAACAAATCTTGGCCGCCTCGATTTCGTTTCCCCGCGCGGCTGCGACATCAAGTTCTGTTGTCACGCTGTTGAGATTTGCCTCATTAACTTCTGGACATTCGAGCGCCGGTTGGGCGTATTTCGTGCCGCGCTGTTCGAAGATAATCAAATCACGGTCTCTCAACCAGGGTGAAGATGGACGGCTCCTGACCAAATTCATGGATGACGAGCCGGGACCACCAAAAGTCCGCAAAATCGGATCAGGCTGGGGACTTGGATTTTTGCTCTTGAGAATGACTATAGGCAAACGGATCGTTTTGTCATTCTTTATTTTCCTGCTTTCAGGAACAATTAGATAACCGCACTTTACGGTTTCACCATTCGGAATCGGAACGGCGCAATCAGAGGCTTCAAATCGCGGAACGGAATTTTGCCCGAGAACATTTAAGACGCAGAAGAAAGCAAATATGGAAAAACAGGTAGCCAATCGAACAACAACACGGTGGAAATTCATAACATTCCTGCGATGAAGATGCTCTCGACGCTTCATGAAGGGCCAGCTATCCATTCCGTCAAGCGTATTTACTCAATACCTAAAATAATCATGAGGTTGATTCACTAGCGAGACACCCGCGCGCTCACCTGCAACGACTTGTCAGATTTCTTCCTTTCGATTGTCGTAAGTCCAGCCAAGTTCCATATCTGGAAAATCATGCAGTAAAATGCCGGCGACATGTCTTCTCGAACTGCGAACGGAGCCGTCGGGTCGCGCAACACAAGCCGTCGAAAATGAGTATCGAGCCGATGAATTAGAATCTGAGATCCACATTTGATTGTCCGCCGCGCGCGTGCGAATTTGAGCTAAGGCCAGTCCCTGAAGAATCGGTTTAGGTTTTCTCGAAATATTATGGCAAGAGTGAAACAGCAATTGGACGCCTTTCTTTCGGTAGGCCTCAAACAGGGCAGGAAAGCAAGAGTCATAACAGATTAGAAATCCGCACTTCATGCCGTTGATAGTGATGACCAGAAAGCCATCTCCAGGTGTGTACCAAGCAGGTTCTTTTGGCGCTAGCTTCTGCTTGTCATACGTACCAACAATTCGCCCCCGCTTAGAAATAACGTGAATACAGTTCGCGGGTTTTTCTCTATCCACAACTCTCCGGCAGGATCCCAACACAACCCATAAGCCGAGCTTTCCAGCCAGATTGGCAATCTCTTTCGTGTGCTCTGCAAGGGATTGCCAATTATCGGCGCTTAAAGGTTTGAAATTCAAGCGCTCATAGCCTGGTAGAGCAGTTTCTGGAAAGTGTACTACGTGAGCTGTAGCATCGGCTGCTTCCTTCATGAACCGATGGATAAACTTCGCATTGCTTGCAACGTTACAAGAAACAGGAAATTGGCAGATCGCAATTCGAAGTTTCATTGATCTGAAATCTAACGTCTGAGTTGACGCGGCGGCGCGAACCAAAGCACCCTTCGCCGGACCAAGCTAGTTGCGAGAGGCGCTACCGCCGCTCGCGTCCAATGGTACGATGAAAGTCGGGCTCATAAATTAAGCTCAAGTAGCAGATGTCTCCGGCAGGATAATCATCCTGTTTTCCCAATACCTGATTATTTAGGGAG
>Ga0193732_1000039_pt1 | contig 35179 bp, 28 predicted proteins | sample U1s1metaG_FD_145077 | JGI IMG/M metagenome (GOLD analysis project Ga0193732, IMG submission 145077) | Soil microbial communities from a riparian zone of the East river system, Colorado, United States - U1s1 | ecosystem: Environmental > Terrestrial > Soil > Riparian zone | place: USA: East River...
AAGCTTTCCCAAGATTTTCAACCGATATTCTGCCGCGCGCCATCCGCTCTTTCTTTGAGAAGCCGAGAAATCGAATTCCCGTAGCGACTGAATAAATCGTCGCTCTCGATCTTTCGATGGCTTCCTTGACATCGCTGAATCCGAAATTCTGCATCTGTTTCTCCTTCGCCACCCATCTCAACACGGATTCTCTGGTGATGTCAGGGACTGGGTAAGGAGCATCCTTGTCCGCCTTAAGCCAAATTATTTCACTTCCGTCTCCCTGGAAAATAATAATCCGTTGCCGATCTTCCGCAGCGAACAATTCGTTTAAGACGGCGAGCAAAGCATTAAACTCCGCGCCGCCCCCAAATTTCAGATTTTTCCTTTCAAGCGAATCCAATGCTGTTTTTAGCAAGGTTTTGTCCTGCGTAAATTTCACGCGAAGTTTTACGTCAACGGTGACAATTGCCATTTTGTCTTGCGGACCTAGTTTATCAACCAGAACCCTTGCGGCTTGAATGCTGTTCTTCAGATAAGGGGCCTGGACTGTGCCACAATCAATTATTAAAACAATCGAGCGTGGAACAGTTGCGTTTTCCCCGGGAGAGAACACTTCAATTGTTTGCGGCACTCCGTTTTCTGCCACAACAAAATCATCCTTCTTAAGATCAGTAATCATCTTTCTATTCTGATCGGTCACCAGAACATCATTAACAACCAAATCTGTTTTTACTCGAATAATTTCGCCATCATCCGCTCCCTCGGTCTCTTGCTTACCTCGAGAATTCCGCCGCTGCGTATTTTCATATTTTTCGAGACTGGAGCCGAAGATTTTTGATTTTTCCGGTGAGGCGGACTGTACTGGCGTCGGTGAAGCCGATGGCGTTTGTCCAAAAGACAAGGAAGCGAAAGCAAGGAATAAAACAACTACTAAGCGATGTTTCAGAAATCTAAATTGCATTGCGAAAAAGAAAAAACAAATAACGCAGAACCCCTGCTGATTTCAAAAAACTGCGGTCGTTACGTCGGCCAGGAGGCGAGGTTACGCTCCGCCGTCCTTCCACCTACCGCGCGTACGAGATTCCGCATACGGCGGTTTACCAAGCCCCTTGGAGACGAAGCCGTCACTCATCTTAATTATCGGCAGGTTCTTTTAAGAAGCCGGATTGAGTTGAAGAGGGCGGCGGTCACTTTCGCTTGGCAACGGCTTTGTCAACGGTGTAGCTGTCGCGCGCGCGCACTACTAAATTGGGTAAACGCACTCTTACCTTAATCTCATGCCGCTGGCCCGTCTCTAACGGTTTCTTCGGGTAATAACCCAGGCTATATTGCCGGCGAAGTTCGTCGGCCACCGGCCTGAAAGTCGTTGCAAAGTTGGAGAGGTCCTCTACTCGGTAGTATCGTCCACCAGTCTTCCGCGTCAAATCCCTCACATAGCCATCTCTCTCTTCGATTCGCTCGAAGTAATAGTTTCTATTCACATTACGAGGCGGTTCGGCTGGGTGGAAAGTACCGAATTGCACAGCATAGATCAATGCGCCCTGCTCCTCGGCGTGATGCAGAGTGCCCTTCGCAGTAGCTGTGAACCCTGTACCCTCGCCATCGGAGAATAGAACTATTGCCTTACGACCGTTGACTTTCTTCATGCGTTTGAGGCCATTGTCGACCGCGTCGTAAAGATACGTTGGACAATCAGCTTCTTGCTTAATCTTGGGCTTGATGCCTGCACGCAACTCACTGACTCTGGTAGCTGGAATCATTACGTCAACCATTTGAAAAAAGGAAGTGGCGATCAGTTGGTCATCGGGGCGAAGCTGGCTGAGGAAGCCGTTGACGGCGCGCTCCAAATTCTCCTTGTGAGAACTCATCGAGCTGCTCACATCAATAAGGAAGAGAACCGTAAAGGGCTGCTCGGCAGGCTCGAATAACGCGATCTCCTGCTCGACCCCGTCTTCGGAGATTTGAAAATCCTCTTTCCGCAGATTGGTTATGTACCTCCCGTCCCTGTCCATGATGCTCGCGGGCACGGTGACCAGGTTTGCCTCCACCCGGATCGCGTCACCTTCACCCAGCTCTTGTTCGTTGATCGTAGTCGGCGGCGGGGACGGCCGTGAGTTCGGGGAGGATTTGCCTTCGCCTTTGAGTGCCGGCGGTTGCTTTCCCTGACCGCAAACCAGCGGCGGCGTACCGAGAATTGAAGCAAAGACTATGAGCGCTGGAATAAGTAAACGGATCATCACCAACCTCCTGAATCCCGCTCGTGCTTTCATGGTTCCCTCTTGGGTTGATGAAGGTTGCGGTCACCTTCCCTTGGCAATCTCCTTGCTAACGGTGTAGCTGTCGCGAGCTCGCACTACTAAATTCGGCTGGCGCACTCTTACTTTAATCTGTCGCTGCTGACCTGGCTCCAGCTTCGTTTTCGGATAATAGCCCAGACTGTAATGGCGGCGCAGTTCGTCCGCTACCAGGCCGAAGGTTTTCTCTAGGTCGGATATGTTCTCGATCTGATAATGTCGCCCGCCTGTCTTCTGCGCTAAATCCTTCATGTAGATGTTTGCTTTTTCTACGCGTTTTAAGTATTCCCTATCATCGCCGTAACGAGAGGGTCCGCGACGGTAAGTGTCAAACTGAACTGTGTATATCAGCGCCTCCTGCTCTTGAGCCGTGCGCAGAGTGCTCTTGGCAGTGCCAGAGGATCCAGTGTTTACGCCGTCAGAGAATACAACTATTGCCTTGCGGCCTCGAACTTTCCTCATGCGCTTAAGTCCGTGATCAACGGCATCGTAAAGCCACGTAAAATCGCCGGTGTGAGAGAGTTTAATGCCTTCTTTCAAATCGCTGACCATCGTCGGTTTGACCAGAACCTTTGACCACTCGTCAAATGAAACTATCATTAACTGGTCGTTCGGGCGCAATTGAATAACAAACGTGTTCGCCGCGCGAATTAAGTCATCTATGCGATACGACATTGACCCACTTGTATCCAGCAGGAAGAGAATCGTGAAGGGCTGCTCGACGGAAGCGAAGAACGCCACCTGTTGCTGAACTCCGTCTTCGAAGATCTCGAAATCCTCTTTTCTCAGATCGGTGATGTACCTGGCGTCACGATCCATGACAGTTGCGGGGATGGTGATAAGGTTCGTGTCGACGCGTATGACATCATCCTGATTCTGGCGCTGCCGTGCAGCAGTAGTTGCTAGGGGCGATGACTGTCGCGTGGTCGAGCCTTTGACCTCATCTCTTAGTGTCGGCGGTTCGCGCTGCTGAGCACGGACCGCTCCCCCGACGCCGGGAATAGAAGCGAGGAGCACAACGGCTACAATAAATGCGCGGACCACGATGAACCTCCCGAATTGCACGAACTCCGTCTTTCACTTTCCCTTTAAGTGATCTTTGTCAACGGTGTAGCTGTCGCGCGCTCGCACGACGAGATTGGGTAAGCGCACTTTTACTTTGATCTGTCGCTGCTGGCCTGCCTCTAACCGTTTCTTCGGGTAATAGCCTAAGCTGTATTGCCGGCGAAGTTCGTCCGCTACTAGGCCGAACGTTGTTTCCAAGTCAGATATCTGTTCTATTTTATAGTGTCGTCCGCCAGTCTTCTGCGCCAAATCTTTCATGTAGGCATTAATCTGTCCAATCCGCCCCACGTAATATTTTCTGTCGACGTGACGAGGAGGTTCGGTAGGCAGCGCGAACTGCACGGTATAGATCAAGGCATCCTGTTCCTCAGCCTTGTGCAAGTTACCCTTTGCACTAGCAAAGATTCCACCGCCGGCCCCGTCTGAGAATAGAACAATAGCCTTACGCCCCTTGATCTTCCTTGTACGATTGAGTGCATCATCAACCGCATCATATACCATTGTAGTAGTCTGATCTCTTCGCTGCTGAATCTTGATGCCTTTTCCCAAGTCGCTGATTCTCGTAGAATGAAACAAAACCCATGGAAAATCGGCGAATGAGATGGCAGTTAACCAGTCATCTGGACGAAGCTGACTAATGAAGGCGTTTGCAGCATGCGCCAGTTCGTCCATGCGATAACCCATCGAGCCACTGACATCCAGTAGAAACAGAATGGTGAACGGCTGCTCGACGGGTTCGAATAACACGACCTGTTGCTCGACTCCGTCCTCGAATATCTGGAAATCTTCTTTTCTGAGGTCAGTAATGTACCTGCCGTCACGATCCATGACAGTTGCGGGGATACTAATAAGGTTCGTGTCGACGCGTATTACATCATTCTCATCCCGACGTTGCTGGATAACAGGAGTTGGCGATGGCGACGACTGTGCTATGACTGGTCTTACTTCGTCTTTGAGCGTCGTTAATTCGAGTTGCTGTGTGCAGACAAGTACAGCTCCGGGAATAGAAGTGAGGAACGCGAAGGTTAAGATCGCCAAGCGCAATCCGATGAACCTCTCAGAGCTAATTGAGTCTTACGTCGCCACAATCTGACTTGATTAGGGCCATTCCGGATAACACGACGTCCAGTCGTTATCTGCCACACAATGATAGTTCGGATCGTCAGGACAGGCGACACAATGGCCTCCGCCCAGAGTCTGACAGACTAATGTGTAGGCATAATGGGCACCAGCCTCATCTCTACAATCCGGATGACCGTTGTTGTCTAGGGGGCAGTGTAGTCCCATAAACACTTCACAACGTGGCGAATATGATGGACTTTCTCCATACGTACAGTAGACCGCGTGCGCCATGCAACTGTTGAATGTGGAGGCGCAACTGCCAAGGCAAGCCTCACAGGTTGCATCCCCAAGGTCGCTACAATATGGCACGCACTCATCGTCACATTGATCCACCGCTGATTGACAGTCCTGAATACAGCCTGCCGCATAAACACTCCGGGTCTCGATCCCGAAACCGAAAACAGCCAGGCACCCGGAAAGCAAACCGAGCACCAATAGTCTTTTGTACAGCCTTTGCAGGTTTGGTGAGATCATGATTCTCCTCCTTCGTGAGAAAACTCCGAGATGGGAAAGCTCGTCCAACTAATTACCGGCGTGGGGCGCCAAAAAAGCGGCCCGATACCTCGGCCTCTTTTTCAGGGGACAACTTGCCGACCCACGACTCAAGCACCGAGCCTGCGCGGTCCAAAAGGATCAGCGTGGGAGTGGCCCGGGCAAAAACCGCCCCGGGCACAGATTGCGTGACTTCATCAACAGAGATAGCGTGGTCATTGAGATACTTTTGCGCTTCACCGGTGCTCTGTGGCAGGGCGGCCACCATTCTAACGTCTCCATGTCCGGCCTTCTGCTGTGCGAGACGCTGATAAAACGGCGCACTCTCAGTACAGAAATGGCAGTTCGTGGACAGGACCATCAGCAGGGTCTTGTCGCCTTTGCTCCAATCCACTCCTGGAAGCGACAGCTTTGTTCCGGGTGCGATTTGCGCTCGCTCTTCAACCGCAGGTTTTGAGGATTGAGGTAATATGAAACGTTTGACCAGGACAAAACCAAGTAAGATTGCAATGATTACAATAGCGATGTTGGCGACGAGCTCAACCTGCTTAGGGATACTGCTCGCGGGGCGGGAGACGTTGAGGAATGAAAACATGAGGACCCTCTTTCCTAGCGACGCGCGTTATCTCTTGCGCAAATAATGGGATGCTGGAACTAGGCACCGGTCTTGCTGGGAAGCGTTATACTCTCTCGTAAAGGCCACTGTCAACAGTTATCTCTTAGCCCGATTGGGAAAGATACGCGCACACACAAAACGCGTAGACGAAGCGCTGACGAGATGCTGCGGATGTCATGCAGGATGTCTACGCTGGTGAGGTTTTTGGCTAGGTTGAAATGGTATTTACCTTGTAGAATCAACCCTCCGAGTCATCTTTCGGAAATTCATCTTTGCAGTAGTCAGCTTTCAAAATCTGTATGGCTCAACTGAAAGTCACCGACGCCAGCGGACGCCAGGCGCAGCATCAACTAAGCTCGGGAACTTCCTGCATGATTGGGCGCGCGCCCGACAACACGATTGTGCTTGACGACCCGCGTGCGTCTCGGCATCACGCGCACGTCAGGTCTGTTGACGACGGTTCGTTCACGATTGTCGATGGTGTCGTCGTCAACGGTCAGGTCAAACGAAGCGCCAACAAAGTCTTCGTCAACGGCGAACAAAAGTTCGAACATCTGTTGAAGGATGGCGATCGCATTACGATCGGAGCCAGCACGCTGCGCTTTGAACAGCCGAAGGAAGAACGCACCGCCGATCTGAGCTACGACGATAAGCCTCTGGGCCATACGCAGCTTTTGATGTCGGCCAAAGACGTTTTGACGACCGTGCTGCGCCAGGGTGATTCCAGCACGGCCGCTGGCGCGCCGCGCGACAAAGTACTCGAATCGCTCCAACGCAAGGCCAACATCCTGAGCGAGCTTTACGAGATGAGTAAGGCGCTCGGCTCCGGGTTCGATCTCGATCGAATTTTCAAGATGGCCACCGACATAATCTTTCGTTCGACGCCGGCCGATCGCGTGATCGCTCTGCTGGCGGAGGGCATCGTCACCGAACAAAACGCCGACGAGGCGAAGTTGTTCCCGATTGCAACTCGCGCGCGCGATGAAAAGTTGGAAGCCCACGCCCGCAAGATGACGATCGGCCGCACCATCACCCGCAAAGTGATGAAGGAGCGTGTGGCACTGCTGTCACAGGATGCGGCCGCCGACGAGCAGTTCGCCGGAGTTGATTCGATCGTCTCGCAGGGAGTGCGTTCGACCATCTGCGCGCCGCTGTTTACTGAGGCGGGCGTGCACGGCGCGCTGTATGCCGATCGCCTGGACCCGTTTTCCGCCTTCAAACCTGACGATTTGGAATTGATCAGCGCCGTCGCAGCGCAGACGGCCATCGCGGTCGAAAACGTCCGTGCTCACGAACGTCTGGCGAAAGAAGAAGTCGCGCGCGCCAACTACAGCCGGTTCCTGCCGGAGTATGTCGTGAAGCAAATGCTAGAAAACCCCGAATCTTTCAAACTCGGCGGCGTGCTGCAGACTATCACCGTGCTCTTCGCCGACATCCGCGGCTTCACTCGGATCTCAGAACACGCGGCGCCGGAAAAAATCGTGCAGTTGCTCAATCGCTATTTCTCGGCAATGACCGACATCATCTTTGCGCACGGCGGAACCCTGGACAAATATCTCGGTGATGGATTGATGGCTTTGTTTGGCGCGCCCACCGCTACGCCCAAAGATGCGGCGAATGCCATCGCGGCGGCCGTGGCGATGCAGCGGCGCATGCTCAGCATCAACGATGAGTTGCGCGAAGAGGGCTTTCCCGAAATCGGTATCGGCATCGGCTTGCATACCGGCGAAGTCACGGTCGGGTACATTGGCTCTGAGCGGCGCTCGGAATACACGGCCATTGGCGACGCGGTCAATACAGCCTCGCGTTTGGAATCAAATGCGAAAGGCGGAGAGATTCTGGTTAGCGAGGTCACCGCCAAAGCCGCGCACTCCCGCTATCAACTGGCGCCACGCGAACCCATCAGCGTCAAGAATCGCGAACAGCCCGTGCCGCTGTTTGAAGTTGAATGGCAGCACTCTACCAGCATGGCGTGAGGGCAGTAGCCCGACCGTGAGGGAGGGCTTAACCGAACGGAACAATTCTCGCTTCGCGGTTTTCTAAGCAAACGGGAAGTCGTGTCCTATTGAGCGCTTCCCTCGTCGGGTAAGACGATCCACGAACATCCACGAAGAGGAAATTCTTGTTCGTGCCTTTTCGTGTGAGTTCGTGGATCGTTCTTGTCCGAGCAGAAAGAGAACACGAACGGAATCAGGAATAACCGGCGACCTGGTACCTTTTTCTCTTACCTTGTCTTAAATGGCCAACCTCAAAGGAATCTTCAAACGCCAAATCCTTATCGCGCGGGTTTACGGGATCCCCGTGCACATCGACTATCGCTGGTTCATCGTGTTTGCGTTGAGCGTGGCCCTGATTGCGTCGAACGTGCGCAAGCATCCCCTGCAGTTGTTTAGCTACAGCCTTCCGGCCACCGGTGAATTAACGGCCTGGGTCCTGGGAATAACTACCACGCTGGGGCTTTTCCTCTCGGTGTTTGGTCATGAACTCTCACACGCTTTGATGGGCCGCACCGAAGGGATTGAGATCGAAGAGATCGTTTTGCATCCCTTTGGCGGGCTGGCGCGACTGCGCACACAGCCCGAAAGCCCGGGGGCGGAGTTTCGGATCGCGGTTGCCGGACCGGCGGCGAGTTTTATCTTCGGGTTGATCGGGTTTGGCGGCATGATGCTGACCGCGCTGTTGAAATTCAACTTTGGGACCGCATTCTTCTTTTTCCTCGGCGCCGGTAATCTGCTGCTGGCCGTTTTCAATTTGTTTCCCGGGTACCCGCTGGATGGCGGCCGCGTGCTGCGCGCCATAATCTGGAAACGCAGCGGCAGCATCCGGGACGCAACCCGGATCGCCGGGTTCTGCGGCCAACTGATGTCGTTGGTCCTGATCGCGTTCGGACTCTACATGGCGCTGGCGCCAACGTTCCGCGCGTACTTCATGGGATTGTGGTCGGTGCTGGTTGGCGTGTTTCTTTTAGGAGCTGCCACCAGCGTGGTGCGCAGCGTCCGCGATCCAGTCACCGTCGGAGACGCAATGTCTCCTGCCGTGGTGATTGAGCCTGACTTATTAATCAGCCGCTTTGTGGATGAGATTCTGCCGCTGCATCGTTATTCGAGTTTTCCGGTGGCGCAGGGCAAGAGCCTCCTCGGGATTCTAACGCTGGAAGATCTAAAAAAACTCCCTCGCGAGCAATGGCGCAACCGCCGCGTGCGCGACGCAATGCGGCCCGTGAATTCATCGATGTTCGTTAAGACCTCAACCAATATGGATGCCGCGAATGAATTAATCCAGGGCAATGGGGTTGGAGCCTTGGCGGTGATCGAAGAGTCGGGCGAACTGGTTGGGTTTCTGCGACGCGGTCGAATCAAGCGAAAGAATTGAAGAAATTTTTGGAGTTCACTTGTCCTTCAGCTTAAGTTCGCGGCTATGCCGCCTGATGTGCGGAAAGGCTTTGCCTTTCCGGAGGCTGTTTTTATTGATTGGAGGCTATGCCTCCGATTCCGAGGCATAGCCTCGGAATAACTAAACCAGGATGAACCGGAAAGCCGGAGGCTTTCCGCACATCAGGCGGCAGAGCCGCGAACGCAATCAAGTTTCACACGGTCTCATAACTCACTAACAACCATTGCCTCCTGCCCGTTTTTCCGCGATAATCCCTGCGGAGCGTCCGTTACTGTCGGCCCGGGCGCGACTGTCTGCGCGGCCCCTTTTTCAGGCAACTAAATCTGTTTCGAAACTCGACTGATAGCGCGGCGCCTCGTCTCGGATTATCAGAAGGTAGTCGACTACTACAAAGCGCATGTTACTGCTGTTGCTGCCATTGAAGGAATACTTGATCAGATTGGCAGAGCTGCGTTCAATCGCGGACATCGCGTTGGTATTCCTCGTTGTGTATGGCGTGCTGAAACTTCTACGCGGCACGCGCGCCGCGCCGATGGCCGCCGCGATCGGCGCCTTTGCGCTGTTGTATGGGCTGGCAGTAAACCGTGGTCTGGTGACGCTTGAATTTGTTTTGCGCGGGGCTTTGCTTTACATCGGTGTCGCGATCATCGTTCTGTTTCAGGCAGAGATACGTCAGGCGTTAATCAGTTTCGGTAATCTCTTCCGCGTGCCTTTCACGCGCCGTCATCGTGGACAGTTCGGCGAAAGCATCTATGACGAAATTGTTCTGGCCGCAACCACTTTGGCGTCGACCAAGACGGGAGCGCTGATAGTCATCGAGCGTAATGTCGGGTTGAGCGGAATCGTGGAGGCTGGTGTCCGACTCGATGCCGAGCTCAGTTACGATCTCATCGTGGCCATTTTTAATCCGGCGGCGCCTTTGCATGATGGTGCGATTATCGTGCGGGGCGATCGGATCGCATCGGCGTCTTGTTTCCTGCCGCTCTCCTTGAATCCGATGTTGTCCAAGGATCTCGGCACGCGACACCGCGCGGCACTCGGCATCACCGAAGACTCAGACGCGGTGGCCATCGTGGTCTCAGAAGAAACAGGCTTGATATCGTTCGTGCGGGCCGGGCGGATCAAACCCGCCCTTGATGCCACGCGTCTGCGGGCCGCAATCTTCCAAACGATTGAAGGCCGCGATGCCGCGCCGGCCAAGGTTAACTCGTCGCGCACGGCCGAGTCAGACAGAGACAGAGAAGAAATTGCATCGGCCTGAAGTTGGCTCACTTATGCCTTTTCGTGAAAGCAAGATAACGACCCGCACGTCTGGCTCTGCCGAGCGATGGCTGCACCGCATCTTCATCGAAGACTGGGGTCTGAAATTGCTGGCCCTGGCAATCACGCTGGTGCTTTGGTTTGTAGTGTCAGGGCGCGACATTGTGCGCGAACTTGTTGTCGAACCGCGCCTTCAGGGAAAGCCTGCGCCGGCCTATGAAGTAAAAGAAATTCTGGTTACGCCCGCGAAAGTTCGGGTCACAGGGCCGGCAAGTCACGTCGACGCGCTTGAGAACGCGCGGACGGAAACGATAAACATCGAAGGAAGGCGCGAGAGCTTTGAGGTGCCGCATGCGGCCATCTATGTTTCCGATCCCAAGGTTGGAGTGCTCGACAGAGTCAACGTTCACGTGAGCATCGTCGCTATCGATAATTCGAAGCCGAAATCCCGAGACACAAATTGAAGCCGGAAAACATAAGTAGGCTTTTCGGCACTGATGGCATTCGCGGCGAGGCCGGAAAATTCCCTCTCGATTCGCAAACCGTGCGAACCATCGGCCGTTCGCTCGCGGTCCATCTCGCCGAAAGAACCGGGCGCGATCCGCGAATCGTCACCGGCCGCGACACACGTGAATCCGGTTCCTGGATCGAAAAGGCCTTAATCGCCGGAGCGCGAGCAGGAGGCGCTGAGGTTGAGTCAGCCGAAATCATCACTACGCCGGGCATCGCGTTTCTGGCGCGCAGTTTACCTGCGGACGCCGGAGTAGTTATCAGTGCCTCGCACAATCCCTACCAGGATAATGGCATCAAGGTCTTCGATCCGTCGGGGCGAAAGCTTGATGAAGCGACGGAGCGCAGAATCGAAAAAGATATTGCCGCGTCAGCGGACGGGAACGCGGACGAAGTGGTCAACGGTCACGCTGCGGAGCCGGCTTCGAATGAACCGCACGCCGCCGAGTTGCGGCGGCGTTATTTGAACTATCTCGAGCACGACGTTGCTCATGATCTTTCGCTGAGCGGGCTCACGATGGTGGTTGATTGTGCTAACGGCGCGGCATACGAGTTAGCCCCGGAGCTGTTCGGCCGGCTCGGGGCTCGCGTGATTGCCATTAACAACGAGCCTGACGGCCGCAACATCAATCGTGAATGTGGGTCGCTGCACATAGAAGGTTTGCAGCGCCGCGTGATCGAAGAGCAGGCGGACCTTGGGGTCGCGTTCGACGGTGACGCTGATCGCGCGCTATTTGTCGACGCGCGAGGCAACTTTGTTGACGGCGACGCGACTATGTGGGTAATGGCCGACGATCTGAAATCGAGGAACGAATTAACCGGGGATGCTGTGGTTGCTACCGTGATGAGCAACATCGGTTTAGAGATCGCCCTGCGTTCGCGTGGCATTGAACTCACGCGCGCGGATGTCGGCGATAAGTACGTGCTCGAGAAACTGATCAGCACTGGGGCAGTCATGGGCGGCGAACAATCGGGTCACATTATTTTTCCGCGTCTTAGTTTGGCCGGCGATGGCATGATCACCACGATAATTTTGCTGCGAGCCATGCGCCACCACAATAAGACTCTCGCGGAATTGGTTGGCGGCTTTCAACGTTATCCTCAAGTCCTGGTTAACGTCCGAGTCCACGAGAAGAGACCTTTCGAAGAACTTCCAGCCGTTCAGCGTTTGGCACATGAGATCGAGCAGCAGCTAGGTGACCGCGGGCGGTTGTTGCTACGCTACTCTGGTACTGAATCGTTAGCTCGCGTGATGATCGAAGGAGAGAGTGAAAGTGAGATCAAGTCACAGGCCAACGCTTTGGCCGAAGCGATCAGGGCCGAACTCGGAAGCGATCAGTCCTGACCATCGTCCGCTTTGAGGGCCGATGCTCGAACAACACAACACGCTGAGATCCGATCGAGAAATTCTTACCTTGCTGATAGTGAAAAACCTGCACTCTCGCCTTTGCAGATCGACTGAACCTCGAACAAAAATGCCACTTTTCCGCCGTTTCCCAATACCAGAAAATTATTATTGCGCGGCATAAGTGTTGCGAAGTATATTGTGGGGCAAGAGAGACGGTTGGTGGATCCTCCGTCTCAAGTGGTTGCTGGGGTGAGGACAGTAACCACGAAAATGAATGGGCGCTGCGACCCCCACGTTGCAGCGCCCATTCGCTTTTTTAAGACCCGTCATCTTCCAATTCATTCACTAAATCTTCGTTCGTAATTTGACTCAGGATTGCATTTCGGCTAGATACATGACTGCTTAAATGCGTACGCCGGCTGCAATCTTGTCCAGTGCTCGGAAACTATTTGTCGTTACTGCGGGAGTGTTCCTGCTGGTGGGAGTCTGCGCATGTCGCAGAGGAGCCATCAAGAACGCAAACGCAAACGGCGGCTCTTCGTCTGCTTATGGCACAGACCCCGAGATGGCAAGACGCGAGGCGCAGACGCTGGTCGATCAAGGCAAAGAGCTTTATAAGAACGATCAGGACGAGCAAGCAGCAACGGTTCTCAAGCAGGCGGTCGCTCAGGATCCAAACAACGCTGAGGGTCATCTCCGCCTAGGGATGGCTTATGCCGCGCTGGAACGGAAGCCAGAGGCTGACGAGTCATACAAGAAGGCCATCGAACTCTATAAGAAGAGAGTGCAGTCGGATCCAAAGGATGCCGACGCCTACTTTAATCTGGGCGAGGCGCATAGTTTTCTACATCAGAATGAAGAGGCCGCGCGCGACTATCGTCAGGCCACACGCCTTAAACCTGACGACGAAGAAGCTTTCTATCAACTGGGAATTTCCGAAACGCGGCTCGCCCATTACCCTGAAGCAATGACTGCTCTTAAGAAAGCGCTTGAACTCGATCCGGATGATTATCGGGCTACCGATGCAATCGAGAATGCCCAGGAAGGGGCGAATCGAATTAAGGAGGGGAAAAAGCACGCGGAAGAGATGCTCAAGAAGCAACAGGCGAATGAAAATGCGAACGGAAACACAAACGCGAATTCCAATTCTAATGCCCGGCCAGCGCCTAAGCACAGCCCGACCAAGAGTCCAGTGAAAATAAAACCCAATCCAGTTGGTTGACGCCTAGTTCGGAGAATACTAATGGCTACATCCACACCTCCGCCCTACTTCCCGCAAAGTTCATTGTCGCCGCCTGACGAGAAGCGTTATCGCAAATTCAAGTTGGCAGTATTCGGCGGGGTCGTTTTGTTGTTGCTTATCGTTGGCGGTGTGGTAGTCGGCGTAGTGTACCTGTTGAAATGGCTGTTTTGATTCGACGAGCGCCGGACCACACGTTCTTACCCCTGGCACCCGGAGTTTTGCGTTCAGAATTAAATCTTGAGGATGCTGATTGTAGGCACAAGCTAACGCTTGAACTCTCAACGAAACCCGACCTGCGCTTGACACAACTATCGCGTGCCCCGTATAGTTTCTCGTTTCGGACCCAGGTCTGAATTCCCCATGAGCAACGCTGCAACTGGTTCTGCGGTGCGGAGGCGTTGCCCGGCTGTCTGTTTTAAATCGTCAGCCGTTTGACATTATTGTGGCGTAAGAGCTCGCGTTGGCGGTTTGCAAGACCGTACCGGTGAGCGCGCATTAAGTGAAACCGCTCCTTCATGCGACGCTACAGAAAAGTTTCGGCTCCAGGGAAGCCACGATCCGCGCCCGCCCCAAAAGCGAAGTCAGAACGTCCCTAAACCAGAATTAGTAGCAGGGCAGTTGCCTGCGCTGACTGCCGGACTTGTTCCGGAAAGAGGCAGGCCCCGGCCCTTCTGCGCTTTATTCGAGGGAAATTAACAGTGCCGACGATCAATCAGCTAGTTCGCAAAGGCCGCCAGCGGGTCAAGTACAAGACGGCCAGTCCGGCCTTGCAAAGCTCGCCGCAGAAACGCGGAGTTTGCACTCGCGTGTACACGCAAACGCCGAAGAAACCGAATTCGGCACTGCGCAAGGTCGCGCGCGTTCGCTTAACCAACGGCATCGAGGTGACGACTTACATCCCAGGCGTCGGTCACAATTTGCAGGAACACTCGATTGTTCTGATTCGCGGTGGCCGCGTGAAAGATTTGCCGGGTGTTCGTTATCACGTAATTCGCGGCACGCTGGATTCAGTAGGAGTAAGCGATCGCAAACAGAGTCGATCGAAATACGGCGCTAAGCGTCCGAAGGGAGGCGCCAAGTAAGCAATGCCGAGAAGAAGAGTTGCAGAACGCCGCGCGGTGCTGCCTGACCCCGTTTACAACAGCGCCCTGGTGACCAAATTCATCAACGGCATCATGTGGGGCGGCAAGCGCTCAATAGCTGAGAGAACCTTTTACGATGCTTTGGCGCAGGTTGGCGAAAAGGCGGGAGATGAGCCGCTCAAAGTTTTCAAGCGCGCAATCGAAAACGTCCGACCCACAGTCGAAGTGAAATCAAGGCGTGTGGGCGGATCGACCTATCAGGTGCCGGTCGAAGTTCATCAGGAACGCCGCGGGGCTTTGGCCATTAGATGGATCGTCGCCTATGCGCGCGGCCGCGGGGAAAAAACAATGACCGATCGCCTGGCGGGAGAGCTGCTGGACGCGGCGAATAATCGCGGCAACGCGGTTAAGAAGAAGGAAGACACGCATCGCATGGCCGATGCCAACAAAGCGTTTGCGCATTATAAGTGGTAGGTATTTGCGCATTATTAGGTAATGGCTAAGTACGACCTCAGCAAATTTCGGAATATCGGCATCATGGCGCACATCGATGCCGGTAAGACCACCACGACCGAACGTGTCCTTTATTACACGGGCGTTTCGCACAAGATTGGCGAAGTGCACGAGGGCACGGCGACCATGGACTGGATGGAGCAGGAGCAGGAGCGCGGCATCACGATAACCAGCGCTGCCACCACTTGTTTCTGGGAGCGCAATGGGGTCGATCATCGCATCAATATTATCGATACGCCCGGTCACGTCGATTTCACTATGGAAGTTGAACGCAGCCTGCGCGTGCTCGACGGCGCCGTGGCGGTGTTCGATGGAGTCGCCGGAGTCGAGCCGCAGTCCGAAACCGTCTGGCGCCAGGCTGACAAGTACGGCGTCCCGCGCATTTGCTTTATTAACAAACTCGATCGCGCCGGCGCCTCTTTTCAGCGATCGTTCGATTCGATTGTTACTCGCCTTGGCGCGAACCCGGTCGCCATTCAAATTCCGATTGGTACCGAAGATCAGTTCAAAGGCGTCGTCGATCTCATCTCGATGAAGGGCCTGATCTGGAATGACGAGAGCAAGGGCTCAGAGTATGTGACCGGCGAGATTCCTGAAGAATTGAAAGAAGAAGCCGCCGCAGCCCGCGAGAAATTGATTGAAGCCGTAGCCACCGTCGACGATCACTTAATGCAGAAGTACGTCGAAGGTGAAAAAATCACGGAAGACGAGATTCGTGTAGCCCTTCGCAAGGGTACCCTCGCGCTCAGAATTGTGCCTGTTGTTACCGGTTCCGCTTTCAAGAATAAAGGTGTGCAAACACTGCTCGATGCGGTTGTCGACTACCTGCCTTCGCCGCTCGATGTTCCTCCGGTTGAAGGGACCAATCCCAAGACCGGACAGATAGAGACGCGCGCTGCGGATGCATCCGCCCCTTTCAGCGGGTTGGTATTTAAGATCATGGCCGACAAACATCTCGGCCAGCTTTCGTTCGTCCGCATCTACAGCGGGACCATCAAGTCAGGCTCTTACGCTTACAACACGGGCAAGGATACGCGCGAGCGCGTCGGGCGTTTGATGCGCATGCACGCGAACAAGCGCGAAGACACCGAAGAGGCGAGCGCCGGCGAAATCATCGCGATCGGCGGCATGAAGCAGGTAACCACCGGTGACACGATTTGCGACGATAATAAGCCGATCATCCTGGAAAAGATTGAGTTTCCCGCGCCCGTCATTCGGGTGGCAGTAGAGCCAAAGACGCGCGCGGATCAGGACAAGCTGGGTGTGGCGCTGGGACGTCTGGCGCAGGAAGATCCCTCTTTTAATGTTTCGACCGACCAGGAAACCGGCCAGACGATTATCGCCGGCATGGGCGAACTGCACCTCGAGATTATCGTCGATCGCATGAAGCGCGAGTTTGGGGTCGAGGCCAACGTCGGCAAGCCGCAGGTCGCTTACCGCGAGACGATTACACAGGCGGCGGCTGGTAAAGAGATTTTCAAGAAGCAAACCGGCGGTCGTGGGCAGTACGCGCATGTCGAATTGGAGATCGAGCCCGCGCCCGGCGAGGGTTTTGTTTTCGAGAACGAGATCAAGGGCGGCTCGATTCCCCGCGAGTTTTTCAAGCCGACTGAACAGGGTGTGCACGATGCGATGGAACGCGGCTATCTCGCGGGCTATGACATGGTCGACATAAGAGTGCGCCTGGTCGATGGAGGCTTTCACGAAGTTGACTCAGACGAACGCGCGTTCATTATCGCCGGCTCGCTCGCATTTCAAGATGCGGTGAAGAAGGCGAAGCCGGTTCTGCTCGAGCCTATTATGCGGGTTGAAGTAGTGACTCCAGAGGAGTACGTCGGCGCCGTCAACGGAGACCTGAGCAGGCGTCGCGGGCACTTTGAAAAGACTGAGCTGCGGCCGGGCGGCGTGCAGGTCATTACCGCGTTCGTGCCGTTGTCGGATATGTTTGGGTATACGACTGATTTGCGTTCAGCGACTCAGGGCCGCGCTACTTCGACGATGCATTTTGAGCGCTATGACCAGGCGCCCAAGCACGTTGCCGAAGAAGTGATTGCGAAAGTGCAGGGCGTAGCGAAATAGTTACAGAACCGCTCGCGATAGCGAGCGGGTAAAGGATGCGGGCAGGGATGCCCGCGAACCGCCGACAGGATGTCGGCGCTCCTATCGAGGAAGAGACGAAGATGAGCAAAGAGAAATTTGATCGCAGCAAGCCGCACGTGAACATCGGGACGATTGGGCACGTGGACCACGGGAAGACGACCTTGACGGCGGCGATAACGAAGGTTTTGGCGAAGGGTAATCCGAAAGTGCACTTCATCGCTTTCGATCAGATCGACAAGGCGCCGGAAGAGAAAGCCCGTGGGATCACGATCGCCACGGCGCACGTCGAGTACGAAACCAAGGCGCGACACTACGCGCACGTGGACTGTCCGGGCCACGCCGATTATGTGAAGAACATGATCACGGGCGCGGCGCAGATGGATGGGGCGATCCTGGTGGTGGCGGCGACCGACGGGCCGATGCCCCAGACCAGAGAGCACATTCTGCTGGCCAGACAGGTAGGCGTGCCGGCGATGGTGGTGGCGCTGAATAAGGTGGATGCGGTCGACGATCCGGAGTTACTGGAGTTGGTGGAGTTGGAAGTCAGAGAGCTTCTGAGCGCATATGAATTTCCCGGTGACGATATCCCGGTGATCAAGGTTTCGGCGCTGAAGGCTTTGGAAGGTGATGAAACCTGGGAGAAGAACATCCTGGAGTTGATGGATGCGGTGGACACTTACATTCCAACGCCGGCGCGTGACATCGAGAAGCCGTTTCTAATGCCGGTCGAGGACATTTTCACGATTCAGGGCCGCGGGACGGTGGCCACGGGCAGAGTCGAGCGCGGCAAGGTGAAAGTCAACGAGACGGTAGAAGTAGTGGGCATCCGGCCGACCATCAAGACGGTAGTAACGGGCGTGGAGATGTTCAAGAAGCTGCTGGATGAAGGAACGGCGGGCGACAACGTGGGCTTGCTGTTGCGCGGAGTGGAGCGGAAGGACATCGAGCGTGGGCAGGTAATCTCGAAGCCTGGTTCGATCACACCGCACACAAAGTTCAAGGCGGAAGCGTATGTGCTGACGAAGGAAGAGGGTGGCCGGCATACGCCGTTCTTTACCGGATATCGGCCGCAGTTTTATTTCCGGACAACGGACGTGACCGGCGTCGCGAATCTGCCGACGGGAGTCGAGATGGTGATGCCGGGCGACAATGTGGAGATGAACATCGAGCTGATCGCACCCATCGCGATGGAAAAAGGATTGCGGTTCGCGATTCGTGAAGGCGGCAGAACGGTGGGCGCGGGTACGGTATCGGAAGTTGTCGAATAGGACCGATACGTCCTATAGGGACCTTTGAGTCCTATATAAGATTTGGAGATTTGAATTTATGCCGCGTGACAATGTTGTATTGCAGTGCACAGAGTGCAAGAGTCGCAACTACGTGACTACCAAGAACAAGAAGACCACCACGGAACGTCTCGAGTTCAAGAAGTTCTGTCGTCGCTGCCGTAAGCACATCAATCATAAGGAAACCAAGTGATCACATTGTCGATTGCCAATTGGCAATTGCCAATTAAGACCCGGACGGAAATCTTTGTTCCAATTGGCAATCGGAAATCGGCAATGGTTCCTAGGGGTATAGTGTCAACGGTTAGCACGTCGGTCTCCAAAACCGAAAGTCCGGGTTCGAATCCTGGTACCCCTGCCAAGTTTATGTAGAAGAGTTCGCGGATCGAGAGAAGAAGTGTCGACGGAAGAAAACGAAGACGAAAACTTTGGCGCGATGGACGAGCCGGCACCGGCGCGCGACACTTCCGTGGTCAAGCCTATCGGATCTCCGTCCCCACGTGCAGCCAGATTTGGTGAGGGCGCTGAAGGCAGAGGGGCCCGGCGTGAACGCGGATTGGCCGGCCCGCGGACCGGATTTATCCAGCGCACGTCGCAGTTCATACGAGACACTCGCGCGGAAATGCGGCGCGTTTCGTGGCCGACAGCGAACGAGGTAAAGAACACCACGATTATTACTCTGATTGCGGTTGTCTTCTTTGCTATCTATTTGTTTGGGGTTGATCGAGTCTGGTCTTTTCTAATTGATCATTTGCGCACCTGGTTGGGTGGTTAACGCGGCGAAAGATTTTTCAATGAATCAGTGGTTCATACTTCATACGTACTCTGGTCACGAGAAGAAGGTTTGCGAAAGCCTTAAAGCTCGGGTGGCCGGCACAGATCTGGAAACCGCAATAACCGAAGTGCTGGTCCCGACCGAGACCGTGGTCGAGATGCGCGGCAATAAGCGCGTTGAATCCTCGCGCATGTTCTATCCCGGTTACGTGCTGGTGCAAATTGAATGCGACGAGCGCGGGCATATTCCCGATAACGTTTTTCACGCGATTCGCTCAACGCCCAAGGTGACCGGCTTTGTGGGCGGACAAAGTCCGACGCCGCTGACGCCCCAGGAAGTCGATCAAATCGTGCATCACGTGGCCGAGGCCGCAGAAAAACCCAAACCGAAGTTTTCGTATGCCGCCGGAGAGACGGTGCGCATCAAGTCGGGGCCGTTTCAGAGTTTCACCGGTAAGGTTGAAGAGGTTAATGAAGACAAGTCCACACTGAAGGTGACGGTGACGATCTTCGGACGTTCGACGCCGGTGGAATTGAATTTCCTCGATGTGGAAAAAGTCACCTTCACTGAGGAAGAATGACACCGAGGTTCTCTTATTCGGTTGGCGAAATGGTGCGCGTTAAGGTAGGTGCGTTCCAGGCGTTCACAGGCAGAATTGAAGAGGTCAACGAAGAGAAGGCAACCTTAAAGGTGAAGGTTTCGATTTTCGGCAGGCCTGAACCCATCGAACTAGGATTCCTCGATGTTGAGAAGTTAACGTTTACGGAAGAAGAATAATTTAGATCATGGCAAAGAAGATTACAGGTTTTATCAAGCTTCAGGTCCCGGCAGGCAAAGCTAACCCGGCGCCTCCGATTGGCCCGGCGCTCGGCCAACACGGCGTTAACATCATGGAATTCTGCAAGGCTTTTAACGCCAAAACCGCGCAGGCGGATCCGGACATGAAGATTCCGGTCGTGATCACGGTCTATGCGGATCGTTCGTTCACGTTTGAAACGAAGACGCCGCCGGCTGCTGATCTGTTGAAAAAGGCCGCCGGAGTCGAGAAGGGTTCAGGCAATCCCAAGAAAGAAAAGATTGGCAAGATCACTCGGGCGAAGATTGAAGAGGTCGCCAAAACCAAGATGCCTGATCTCAACACAACTAATTTGCAGAGTGCTATCCGCACGATCGAGGGTACTGCCAGACAGATGGGCCTGACGATTGAAGGGTAATTGAGGCCGGACGAAAGCCCGACATCTGGCGATCAAGGAATCAAAGAGGGAGAGCTGACCGCTCGTTGGAACCTCGGAGTCAATAAATGAAAAAGCACGGCAAGAAATATCGCGCTGCATTGGAGAAGATGGAACCCGCGCGCAAATACAGTCTCGATGAAGCAGTCAAGAAGCTGAAAGAGATTGCCTTCGCAAAGTTTGACGAGACGGTCGAGTTGACGGTGTGGCTGGGCGTGGATCCGCGCAAGGCTGATCAGCTTGTGCGCGGCACGATCGTTTTGCCGCACGGCCTCGGAAGATCAAAAACAGTTCTGGTCATCGCGCAAGGCGACAAGATTAAGGAAGCCGAAGAAGCGGGCGCCGATTTTGTCGGGGGCGAGGACATGGTCACCAAAATCAAGGGTGGCTGGCTGGATTTTGATGCAGTCATCGCGACGCCAGATATGATGCGGCTCGTCGGTGGACTCGGTAAGGTGCTGGGACCACGCGGGCTGATGCCCAATCCAAAAACCGGCACCGTGACCTTTGACGTGAAGACCGCCGTCAGAGAAACCAAGGCGGGCAAGGTCGAGTACCGAGTCGACAAGACCGGCGTGATTCACAGCGCCGTGGGCAAAGTTTCGTTTGAAGAAATCAAGATCGTGGAAAACACCCGCGCGCTGATAGACGCCGTAGCCAAGGCAAAACCGTCGACCGCGAAGGGCAAGTATATGAAGAAGGTCAATATTGCGGCGACGATGAGTCCGGGTTTGCTCCTGGACGAAACGGCATTTGCTAAATAAGTGAGGAGCCAGGGATGAAGAACAAAGCACAGAAACAGAAAGACCTCGACGCCCTCGCTGAGCAGTTCAAAAACGCAAATGCGGCAATGCTGGTGAGTTTCAAGAACATGACCGTAGCTAAAGACCAGGAACTGCGGCGACAGTTGCGCGAAGCGGGCGTCACCTACTCAGTCGTGAAAAACACGCTGGCGCGCAAGGCTTCGGCCGGCACTCCGCTGGAGCCAATGGCCGATCAGTTCAAAGGCGTAACCGCAGTCGCGCTGAGCGCGAACGATCCGGTGGGACTGTCAAAAGCGATCTCAAAATTCACCAAAGCCAACCCGGACATTTTCAGTTTCAAGGTTGGGCTGGTCGAAGGCAAGGTGGTCGAACTAAAAGAAGTCGAATCGATCGCCAGCCTGCCATCGCGGGAAGACTTGCTTTCGAAGGTTCTGTTCCTGATCAACGCACAGGCGCAGCGCCTGGTGACGGTGTTACAGGCCGTGCCGCGAAACCTCGCGGTCGTTACGGAACAAATACGCGCGCAAAAGGAAACGCAAGGCGCATAGAAGATTTCGAAATTCGAATTGCGGATTTCGAATTTCGTTATCGCGGTATCGAGGATTGTAAGAACCGGCATAATGCCAGCCGCAATTTCGCAATTCGCAATTCGAAATCCGCAATTCATTAGGGCCGTCATGCTCCTGTCAGTGGGGCGGCTATGGAAAACGGCAGGCGTGAAGCGGCGATGCAGCCACCAGCGCAGCCAATCAAAAAGCAATCCCGTTTCATCGGGCTTGCGAGAACTAATGCAGGAGAACGTGATTCATCATGTCGGATAAATTGCAAGGAATCGTCGATCAGATAAAAGAGCTCACGCTGCTTGAGGCGTCCCAGTTGGTAAAGCTCATGGAAGAGACTTTTGGAGTCTCCGCCGCTGCTGCCGCGGTGGCCGCGCCTGCCGCTGCTGCCGGTGGTGGAGAGGCAGCCGCGCCGGCTGAAGAACAGACTGAATTTGATGTCATCCTTCAGGCCGCGGGCGGTCAGAAGATCAATGTCATCAAGGTCGTCCGTGAAGTAACTTCGCTGGGGCTCAAAGAGGCGAAAGACCTCGTTGAGGCGGCGCCAAAAGCTGTCAAAGAGGGCGTTTCCAAGGAAGAAGCTGAGACGGTCAGACAGAAACTGGCGGACGCCGGAGCAACCGTCGAAGTCAAATAAGGTTTTCGGGCGCCGGCTGATTTATGCCGGCGCCCTACGCTCTGTATTCCAGACCCGGTTTTGGTCACTTGACCTTTTGTTCCTGAGTGGTTAACTTAGGGGAGTATTGAGGCGCTGGCGTTACTCCCGGAAAACTTGGAAGAGAAATGCAATCGCTTATCTGAAGCGGTCGGGGCAAGGTGCGCTCTGGCCGCGCATTCGTCTGTTTTGGCCCTCATTTGGGGCCGAATGCTGATCTCGCCGGCGAGTGTAATTTGAAAGAAGAATAGGAAACATTCATGTCTGCAAATCTACTTGACGCAGTAAATACCGGATTGGGGCGACGCACAAGTCAGGCGCCGCAGCGACACGACTTTTCAAAAATTAAGACGGCGGTGCCGATTCCGAATCTGATCGAGATTCAAAGGGAATCGTATAACCGTTTTCTGCAAATGGATCTGTTACCCGAAGAGCGCCAAAGCACCGGTCTTCAGTCGGTCTTTAGATCGGTGTTTCCGATCTCCGACTTTCGCGAAACCGCGACGCTCGACTTTGTCGAATATCAGATCGGCAATTGGCAGTGCAAGTGCGGCAATCTGGAAGGACTGAAATACCTGCGCGCGGCCTGTAAGAGTTGCAAGGCCAGCATCAAAGTCGATCCGCTGCGGCCAGGCCAAACACTCTGTCATGTGTGCGGCACCTTCAATAACGTCCGTCCGGAACTTTGCCCGAACTGCGGCGAGCCCGTCGGCCTCAAGCACAAACACGATCAGCAGGAATGCCAGGAGCGCGGCATGAGCTACAGCGTGCCTCTTAAGGTCAAAATCCGGCTGACTGTCTATGACAAAGATCCTGACACGAACGTAAAATCGATTCGCGACATCAAGGAAGAAGAAGTCTTCTTTGGTGAAATTCCGTTGATGACCGACAACGGCACTTTCATCATCAACGGAACTGAGCGCGTGATCGTTTCCCAGTTGCACCGCTCGCCCGGCGTCTTCTTCAAACGCGGTGCGGTTTATATCGCCAAGATCATTCCTTATCGCGGCTCCTGGGTCGAGTTTGAGTACGACCAGAAGAACCTGCTCTACGTGCGCGTCGGCAAACGAAAGTTTCTGGCGTCGATATTTCTGCGCGCGTTGGGCGTCTGGCTGCATTCGGACTTCAACAGCAAATCCTTCGGCAGCGATGGCCAGTTGGAAGAGGCCGTCAAAGGTGCTTCGTTTAGAGACGAAGATTTGCTGCGCGCGTTTTACACGGTCGATGAAGTGCGCGTCGAAGATGGGCGCTTGATGGTGCAGGTTCCCGAGTCGGGAACGACGAACCTGGTCGGCATGAAGGTCGATTTCGAGATCAAGGGCCGCGGTCCCGATCCGATCGTTCGCAAGGGCAAGGAAATCAGCCGCACGTCGCTGGAAGCCCTGCGCAAAGCGAATATCGGTGAAGTTGAGATCGATCTGGCGCAATTCGAAGGCGCCAACGCGGTGGCCGACATCGTGAACACCGAAACCGGTGAAGTGATTCTCGAAGCAAATAACGAAATCAACGCGGCCAAGCTCCAGGAGATTGCGGAAAGCGGAGTCAAGAGCTTCTCAGTTTTCTTCCCCGAGCGCGACGACGTGGGCGTGGTCGTATCCCAGACCTTGAAGAAGGACACGATCAGCAAGCCGGTCGATGCGCTGCTGGAGATTTACCGCAAGATGCGTCCCGGCGATCCGCCGACTGTGCAAACCGCCTATCGTCTGCTCGAAGGCATGTTTTTTGACCCGCGCAAGTTCGATTTTTCGCGTGTCGGCCGGTTGAAATTCAACATCAAGATGGGCAAGCCCGAGAGGCTGCGGATCGAGGATCCGCTGCTGGCGGCGAGCGATTTCTTCGAAGTTGTCTCTTACGTCTTGAAGATGCGCCGCAACCCGGTTGATGAGCAGAAGAAGCCGATCTATCAGGCTGACGACATCGATCATCTGGGCAATCGCCGTGTCCGGGCCGTCGGCGAACTGCTGGAAAATCAGTTTCGCATCGGCCTCGAGCGGATGGAACGCGCGATCAAAGAAAAGATGTCGATCCATCAGGAGATGCAGACGACGATGCCGCGCGATCTCATCAACGCCAAGCCGGTCACGGCCGCGGTGCGTGAGTTCTTTGGCTCGTCACAGTTGTCTCAGTTCATGGATCAGACCAATCCACTTTCTGAGATCACGCACAAACGCCGCCTGTCCGCCCTGGGACCAGGCGGTCTGAGCCGCGAACGCGCCGGGTTCGAGGTGCGCGACGTGCACCCGACTCACTACGGCCGCATTTGTCCGATTGAGACGCCTGAAGGTCCGAACATTGGTTTGATTTCGTCTCTGTCGTGTTATGCGCGCATCAATGAATTCGGTTTCATTGAGTCGCCCTATCGCAAGGTTGTCAACGGCGTCGTGACGGAGTTTGTGCGGGTCATCAACGGCGGTGACACGAAGTTCAAGCCCAACGATCACGTGCCCCAGGAGGATGTCGATAAAGCCAACAAGCGCGTTGGCTCCGGCGAAAAGGCGATCCACGAACCATTCCCGTTTTATTTGACCGCGTGGGAGGAAGACAAACACGTCGTTGGTCAGGCCAACATCCAATTGGACGAAAACAGTTATATCGTCAACGACCGTAACGCCGCCCGTAAAGCCGGCGAATTCATCCTGGCGCAACGTGACGAGATCGAATTCGTCGACGTCTCGCCGAAGCAACTGGTGTCGGTGGCCGCGTCTTTGATTCCGTTTCTCGAGAATGATGACGCTAATCGCGCGTTGATGGGTTCGAACATGCAGCGGCAGTCAGTGCCGTTGTTGCGCGCCGAAGCGCCTTACATCGGCACCGGCATGGAAGACGTGACGGCGCGCGACTCAGGCGCGGTGGTGATCGCCAAGCGCGATGGCGTGGTTGATTACACCGATTCTGAACGCATCATCGTCAAAGCGGATCATAACGTCGACGGCACCATCTCTCGCGAAGTGACCGCCGACATTTACACGCTGATTAAGTTCAAGCGTTCGAACCAGAACACTTGCATTAACCAGCGCCCGATCGTGCATGTGGGCGAACGAGTAACCAAGGGGCAGGTGATTGCCGACGGTCCCTGTACCGACAGGGGCGAGTTGGCGTTGGGCCGCAACGTTTTGGTGGCGTTCATGCCCTGGCGCGGTTACAACTTTGAAGACGCGATTCTGGTTTCCGAGCGGCTGGTGAAAGAGGACTACTACACCTCGATTCACATTGAGGAGCTCGAGATCGAAGCGCGTGATACAAAGCTCGGTCCCGAAGAGATCACCCGCGACATCCCGAACGTCGGCGAGAACATGCTGCGCGATCTGGATGAGAGCGGCATCATTCGCATCGGCGCCCAGGTCAAGCCCGGATCGATTCTGGTCGGCAAAGTCACGCCCAAGGGTGAGACGCAGTTGACTGCTGAAGAGAAGTTGCTGCGCGCAATCTTCGGCGAAAAGGCCGCTGACGTGAAAGATGCTTCGTTGGTTTCCCCTCCGGGAATCGACGGCACTGTGGTCGACGTGCAGGTGTTTACCCGCAAGGGTCAGGAGAAAGATCAGCGCTCGCTGTCGATCGAACAGGGAGAAGAAGAGCGTCTGCGACGCGACCTTGAAGATGAAATTCGCATCCTGCACGAGCAGCGTGACGAACGCATCTACGAACTGTTCGAAGGCCGCAAGCTCTCGCACGATCTCACGAGCAATCGGGAAGTCGTGATCGAGAAGGGCGTCGCCATCACGCGCGAAATGCTCAAGGCCGTCGAGCCCAAAGCTTTGCGTAAGGCCCAGGTTGCCTCTGCCAGAGTTGACGCGGCCAGCGAAGTAAAGGAATACGAAGATCGGACCGAGCGTCAGATCAAGATTCTTTCCGACATCTACGAAGAGAAGATCGCCAAGCTGCGCCAGGGTGACGAGCTTTCACCGGGTGTGATCAAGATGGTGAAGGTCTTTATCGCCATGAAGCGCAAACTTTCAGTCGGCGACAAGATGGCCGGGCGCCACGGTAACAAGGGCGTGATCGCGCGCATCCTGCCGGAAGAAGACATGCCTTATCTTCCGGATGGCACGCCGGTCGAGATCGTTCTGAACCCGCTGGGCGTGCCGTCCCGCATGAACGTCGGTCAGATTCTCGAGACGCACCTGGGTTGGGCGGCGCGCGTCCTGGGTCTCTACTTTGCGACGCCGGTTTTTGACGGCGCCACCGAAAAAGAGATCAAGCAGAAACTGGAAGAGTCCGGCGCACGCGCTCGCGAACTGGGACTTCCCGAGATCGTTAACGAGTCAGGCAAGGCCGTGCTGTATGACGGTCTTAGCGGCGACGCGTTCGAGCAGAAGGTGACTGTCGGTTACATCTATATGCTGAAGCTTTCGCATCTGGTCGACGACAAGATTCACGCGCGTTCGATTGGACCGTACTCGCTAATCACCCAGCAGCCGCTGGGGGGCAAGGCGCAGTTCGGCGGACAGCGTTTCGGCGAAATGGAAGTGTGGGCGCTGGAAGCTTATGGCGCGGCGCACATCCTGCAGGAGCTGCTGACCGCCAAGTCAGACGACGTGGCTGGACGATCCAAGATTTATGAGGCCATCGTCAAAGGGGAAGCTGATTTCGATCCGGGCTTGCCTGAGTCGTTCAACGTACTCGTGCGCGAATTGCAGTCGCTTTGCCTGGACGTCGAGCTGGTGCAGAAGAAAAGCGACGCCGACGAGCCAATCGCCGAACCACTGATCACCAGCGGAATTTAGTCATTGCCGATTGGCAATTGCCGATTGCCGATTTCAAGCGGGTGACGAACGTCGCTCTTGATTTCAGCAAATTGGAAATTGGAAATCGCAAATTGGAAATGGAGATAAGACGTGTTTCGATTCCATCAAGAGAAAACGCAACTGGCGCCCGACTTTGAGGCTATTCGCATCTCGCTCGCTTCGCCGGACAAGATCCGTCAATGGTCGCACGGCGAAGTTACCAAGCCAGAGACGATTAATTACCGGACGTTCAAGCCGGAGCGCGATGGTCTGTTCTGCGCCCGCATCTTTGGGCCAGTCGCTGATTGGGAATGCTTGTGCGGCAAGTACAAACGCATGAAGCACCGCGGCGTGATCTGCGACAAGTGCGGCGTCGAAGTCACGCAGGCAAAAGTGCGCCGCGAGCGGCTGGGTCATATTGATCTGGCCAGCCCATGCTCGCACGTCTGGTTTTTTAAAGGCTTGCCTTCACGCATCGGCCACCTGCTCGACATTCCGCTGCGCGAGCTGGAGAAGGTGCTTTACTTCGAGTCCTACATCGTCATCGATCCCGGCGAGATTACAGGTGACGACCAATTGAAAGAAAAGCAGCTGCTCAGTGACGAGCGCTATCGCGAGCTGGCGCGTGATTATCCGGCCCAGTTTGTCGCCAAGATGGGCGCCGAAGCGATCAAAGAACTGCTCACGATGGTCAACATCGAAGAGCTGGCGGTTGAGTTGCGCCGCAAGATGCGCGAAGAAACTTCGCAGCAGAAGAAGCTGAAGTATTCCAAACGACTGAAGGTCGCGACGTCATTTTTGAAGTCCGGCAATCACCCCGAATGGATGATCCTCGACGTGATTCCGGTGATTCCACCCGAGTTGCGCCCGTTGGTGCCGCTCGATGGCGGCCGCTTTGCCACCTCGGACTTAAACGATCTCTATCGCCGCGTCATCAATCGCAACAACCGTCTGAAGAAGTTGATGGAGTTGCGGGCGCCGGAAGTAATCGTGCGCAACGAAAAACGCATGCTCCAGGAAGCGGTCGATGCGCTGTTTGATAACGGCCGTCGCGGTCGCGTGTTGCGTGGTGTGAACAATCGTCCGCTGAAGTCGCTTTCCGGAACCTTGAAGGGTAAGCAGGGACGCTTTCGTCAGAACCTGCTCGGCAAGCGCGTGGATTACTCGGGCCGCTCGGTGATTGTTGTCGGTCCTGAGCTGAAGCTGCACCAGTGCGGTTTGCCAAAGAAGATGGCTCTCGAGCTGTTCAAGCCATTCATCTACAACCAGCTCGAAAAGCAGGGTCATGCAGCCACGATCAAACAAGCGCGTGAGATGGTCGAGCGGCAGGAGCCGGTCGTCTGGGACATCCTCGAAGAAGTCATTCGCGAGCATCCGGTGCTCTTGAATCGCGCCCCGACTCTCCACCGCCTCGGCATACAGGCTTTCGAACCAGTGCTGGTGGAAGGCAAAGCAATCAAGATTCACCCCTTGGTCTGCACGGCATTCAACGCCGACTTTGACGGCGATCAGATGGCCGTACACATCCCGCTTTCACCGGAAGCGCAGATCGAAGCGGCCGTGCTGATGCTTTCTTCGAACAACATTCTCAGCCCGGCCAGCGGGCAGCCGATCGCCGTGCCGTCGCAGGACATCGTGCTCGGCATTTACTACCTGACGCGCGATAAGGAAGGCGCGAAAGGTGAAGGTCGCGTGTTCGCTTCCGGCAATGAGGTGCTGCTGGCGCTCGACGCCAAGGAAGTAACCACCCAGACTCCGATCAAACTTCGCATCAGCGGCGACTTGATCGATCTGACGCAGGAGCATGACTCGCAGGACATTCTGCGCGCCACCGCGCAGGAAAACGTGAAGCGGGTCATCAACACTACCGTCGGCCGTGTCATATTCAACGACTCAATTCCGCCGGGTTTGCCTTACTTCAACGGCACCTTGCGCAAGAAGGGTCTGCAGTCGCTGGTCAACTATTCGCACATTCGTCTCGGCCACGAGATGACGGTGAAGATGCTTGACGATCTGAAGACGCTCGGGTTCCTGTATGCGACCAAGGCCGGCATCTCGATCGGCATCGACGATCTGGTGACGCCGCCTTCGAAGCCGGAGATCGTAGGCAAGGCCGAGAAGGACGTGATCACCGTCGAGCAGCAATATCGCGACGGCGTGATCACCAACGGCGAGCGCTATAACAAGGTCATCGCGATCTGGTCGGAAGCGACCGACAAAGTCGCCAAGGAAATGTTCAAGGCGATGGACGATCGCGAAAAGGCGACCAAAGAAATGAACCCGATCCTGATCATGTCGGATTCCGGAGCGCGCGGTTCGGCGCAGCAGATTCGCCAGTTGGCGGGCATGCGCGGATTGATGGCCCGGCCGTCGGGCGAAATTATCGAGACGCCGATCCAGTCAAACTTCCGCGAAGGCCTGAACGTTCTGCAGTACTTTATTTCAACCCACGGCGCGCGGAAAGGCCTGGCTGATACGGCGCTGAAGACGGCCGACTCGGGTTATCTAACTCGTCGTTTGGTTGACGTGGCGCAGGACGTAATCATCAGCGAACAGGACTGCGGTACGTTGAAGGGAATCTCTTCGGCGGCCATCGTCGAAGGCGGCGAGGAAATCGAGAGCCTGCGCGACCGCATCGTCGGCCGCACAGCACTCGAAGATGTCATCGACCCGGTCGAAGGCACGATCATCGTCGAATCCAATCAGGAGATCGACGAAGACCTGGCCTCGGAAATTCAACGTTCCGGCGTGCAGCGCGTTCGTATTCGTTCAGTCCTGACCTGCGAATCGCGACGCGGCTGCTGTATCAAGTGCTACGGACGCAACCTGGCCACGGGCCGTCCGGTGGATATCGGCGAGGCCGTAGGCGTAATTGCCGCCCAATCAATTGGAGAACCCGGTACCCAGCTCACCATGCGCACGTTCCACATCGGCGGCACGGCGCGCCTGGAAGAGTCTTCCAAACACGAAGCGCGCATCGAAGGCAAGATCAAGTACATCGATCTGCAAACCGTCAAGAGCCGCAAGGGCGAGCGCGTGGCCATGAATCGCAACGGCGCTTTGACGATCCTCGACGAACGCAACCGCGAAGTCGCGCGTTATCAGATTGTCTATGGCGCGCACATTCTGGTTGAAGACGGAGATACCGTGGCGCAGGATCAGTTGCTGGCAACCTGGGATCCGTTCACCTTTGCAATTCTTACCGAGGTTGGCGGCAAGGTGAAATTCCAGGACTTGAAAGAAGGCGTGACCTACGACGAAGAGACCGACCAGGTCACTGGTTTGTCGCACATGGTGGTCAAGGACTCGCCGGATGAAAAGAAACAGCCGCGTCTGGAAATTCGCAACGCCAGTAATAAGGTGTTGAAGACTTACCAGATGCCGGTGCGCGCGAACCTGATGGTGAACGACGTAGAAGAAGTCGAGCCCGGCGATGTTATTGCCAAGATTCCGCGTGAGACTACGAAGACCAAGGACATCACCGGTGGTCTGCCGCGCGTCGTCGAGTTGTTTGAAGCTCGCCGGCCCGGCGAAGCCGCGGTTATGTCTGAAATCGACGGGACCGTCAAACTCGGCCCCATCTCAAAGGGCAAACGCAAACTCATCATCGTCGGCGACGACGGGGAAGAGCGCGAGTACGACATCCCGCGTGGTACGCACATCAACGTGCAGGAAGGCGATCGCGTCCGCGCCGGTGAGGCGCTGCAGGACGGCCCGCTGAATCCGCACGACATTCTGCGCGTGCTGGGTATGAATCGCTTGCAGGAATACCTGACCAACGAAATTCAGGAGGTCTATCGCCTGCAGGGCGTGAACATCAACGATAAGCACATCGAAGTTATCGTGCGCCAGATGTTGCGCTGGGTGAAGATCAAGGAAGTCGGCGACACCGAGTTCCTTTTGGAAGAGCAGGTCGATCGCTTCCGCTTCCAGGACGAGAACGAACGGGTGCGCAGCGAGAAAGGTGAAGTCTCTTCGGCTGAGCCGTTGCTGCTGGGCATCACCAAGGCTTCGCTCTCGACCGACTCGTTCATCTCGGCGGCGTCTTTCCAGGAAACTACCCGCGTGCTGACCGAAGCCGCGATTTCGGGCCGCATCGATTACCTGCGCGGATTGAAAGAGAACGTGATCATGGGCCGGCTGATTCCCGCCGGTACCGGCATGGAGTATTACCGCAACGTCAATATCGAGCGCGACGAAACCATCGGCGAATCTCAGCGCGAAGAGATAGACGAGATGCCGGAAATTCTCGGGAGCGGATTGCCGATGCCGGAGCCGCATGTCGCAGTGCCGGCCACTGTCCTGGAATCCGAGGCTGAAGAGGAAGAAGAGGAACTCGAGGTGGCTGAGGTCGAGGACGAATAAACCTGGCCTTCAGTTTAACTAGTCCATTCGGAGAACGCCCGCAGCGATGCGGGCGTTTTTTTATGGAGCGCGGACGTCCTGTCCGCACAGCTAACGAAGTTCGCTCATCTTCTTTTGACCAAACCGCAGTAACCATAAGATTATTCGCGCTTCGCGCTCAATGCGGACAGGACGTTCGCGCTCCCAGCAAAACGCAGACTACCTTGGTGCCCTTAGATTCTCCTTCCCAACCGCCCTTCCTTAGGTTAATATGCCCGTCGAGGCCGTTGTCCCCAGTTGCCTCCGTTTTCCCGACCGTAACGCTGCGATTGCGAGCAGCGCTGAAACTTCGAAACAACCCCGGCAGGAGTACTGGTTAAGTAGTAGGTGGCACGGGCGTCCCGCCCGTGAATCACGCGCAGGATGCGCGTGCCACTGTTTGCTTCAGTCCTATTGCAGTTCGAAGCAGGGAGGTCCCCCTTGAAGAGAAGTATCCCCCGTCTCGCTGTCGTTACATCTCTATTTGTACTCGCCGCCGCGCAACTGGTTTGCGCGCAAGACTCGTCTTCTGATTCAGGGAAGGTCGACCAACTGAAGTTTGTCGGACAGACCGGACAAACTGCGGCCGGATCCTTCCAGGAGTCCCTGCCGAGTCTCGTTCGTAGGGTTAAGCCCTCGGTGGTTTCCGTGTTGACGTATGACGCGAAGGGAGAGCCGCTGATTAGCGGCAGCGGATTCTTTATCCGGCCCGGCGAAGTTGTCACCAACATGCACGTCATTCGCGGCGCGCATCGGGTTGAGATCCACACGCTCGAAGGCAAGGGCCGAACGTATCCGGTCGCCGGCGCGCTGGCCGTTGACGAAGAGGCCGACCTGGCGTTGCTGAGTGTCGATCTGCCGGCAGACCGTTCGCGGCCGCTCGTGTTCGCGAGCGCGCTGCCTGACGAAGGCGAGCAGGTTTTCGTGATCGGAAATCCCCTGCGTCTGGAAGGCTCGGTTAGTGACGGGATCGTCTCTGCCGTGCGCGAAGTGCCTGACCTCGGACGCATCATCCAAATCACCGCGCCCGTTTCGCATGGGAACAGCGGCAGTCCACTGCTCAACATGCGCGGCCAGGTCATTGGCATCGTCACAGTCAAAGTCACGAATGGCCAAAACATCAATCTCGCTCTCGGAGTCGCGCGCATCGCCGCGCTAACCAAAGGATCGCTAATCTCCTTCGATCAGATCGCGGCGAAGAACAAGTCAGTAACACAGCCCGAGTTGCTCGCCGAGTTGTGGTATCGCGGCGGAATCGATTCGTTGTGGCTGGGAAATTATGACAGCGCGCTCAACTATTTCGAAACCGCCGCCAATCGTAATCCTCGCCGGCCTGAAACGTGGATCCAGATTGGTTATTGCAAAGTGAAACAGGGCCGGAACGATGAAGCGATTCGCGCCTACAAGCGAGCGCTGCAACTGAAGCCTACGTCCGCCGACACCTACAACAAGATGGGCGATGCTTATTTTTTCGGGGCGCATTTTAGTGAAGCCATCGATGCTTACCGGCAAGCCGTCCGTTTGCGGCCGGACCAACCCGAAGCCTATTACAACCTCGGCCTCGCCTATCTTGAAATAGGCGATCGCGAGTCGGCGCTGGCGCAAAGCCGCCTGCTTGAGACGATTGATCCTGAACTGAATAAGAAGCTGCTGGCTGAGTTGCAGCGCTAGACCAGCGTGGCACAGACTTCATTCTGTGATTGAATCTTGGTCTCTGTTGAATCACAGACTGAAGTCCATGCCACCCATCTTCCCCGACGACCAGGGGCACGGCCCGACGGGAAAAGGCTTGAAGTTGGGGAAAAACCCCAGCAAAAACGCTTTTGACCATCGGGCCATTGCCTTAAAAACAAAACTGTAGCGCCTGTCGTCCTGATTTCGGTAGAATGGCTTTGGCGCGCAGGGTTTCGCCCTCCTCCTTCTCGCCACCTTCTTCGGAAGTAACCCACCTTCACGGACACCAAAAATGAGCTCAAGCGTTGGACTGGCAATTCAGTGTGTTGGCATCCTCCTCGTAGCACTGCTTTCGATGTCGATGCGTGGTTCGATCAAGAGTGCGTCTTTGAAATGTTGGACGCGCGCGTGGCTGAGTCTGTCTATAGCCCTCCTGAGTTTGTTCGCGGGCTTCCACATCGTGCCCGGCCACACGCTGTTTTACTCAGTCTACTTTTTTGGCGAGTACGCCTTTGGCTTGATGTTCATCGGTGGCTGTCGTTTTCTCGCCAGCGGCGCGAGCATGACTCATCGCTGCTATGCGATGTTGATTCCCGCGGCCCTGCTGGCCATTGTGCTGCCGTGGCTCTCCGCCGACTTCAATGATCTCTTCATGGTGCAGGCATCTGTCATGGCGGCACTCTTTGCGGTTTCCTTCATCGCTCTTTGGCCGGCGTTGCGACAAAGGGAAACGAGTCCGGGCCTGCGCATCATGTCCGCGGCTTTGATCTTGTTGACGATCGATTTCCTGCATTACCTGCCGGTCTTTGGAGCGCGCAAAGGGCTTTGGGGAATAACTATTCCGGGCGCGTATTTGCAGTACACGTCAATCTTCGACCTGATTCTCGAGATTCTGCTCGGCTTTGGGACGATTATGGTCTTACTGGAAGGGGTGCGGACTGAAGTTGAGGCCACCAATCGCGAGTTGACCAGCGCCCGCGACAAACTCGAACTGATGGCCCGCATGGATCCGCTGACTGAAGCGCTCAACCGGCACGCATTCCATTCCTTGTTGAGCCGCGACGCCGCCAGCCCAGGTTCCGAAGTCGACGGCTGCGTAGCGATCATCGACATTGATAACCTGAAACCGATCAACGACACATTGGGCCATAACGTAGGTGATAAGGCGATCCGCGCCGTTGCTCGCGCCGTTCGTTCGTTGATTCGGGCCGATGACATGCTGTTCAGGTGGGGCGGCGACGAGTTTCTGGTCCTGATGTTCAAGCTGCGCAAAGAGGAAGCCAGCCGTCGCATGCAATCGCTGAATGAGATTCTGGAAGAGAATGGTGAGCAATGGACTTCGGCGCCGGTAAAAATCACAGTCTCTTCCGGGGTTTGCGGGTTCGAGTCGTTGAAAGATCTCGGGCAGGCCATCGAAACAGCGGACCAGGCGATGTACGGCAGCCGGCATCAGACCCGCACTCTTGGCAAGCCCATGGGAACATTCACCGTGCCGGCCCCACTTCTTTCACAATAAGTTACATTACCCGCCGGATTCCGGCGTCAATCTGACCGGCTGTGTTCCCCGATCAGACGTACTCATCCTTCAGAGTGTAGTTCTCACATTGATTTTTGATTCGCTGGACTCATTCGGGTCACTTCAATTCACGTTGATGCGTTATCACGAAACGGTCACATTGGTTGTTGTTCGCACTGCTCTCGGAAGGTAGAATCGATTTGCTCCCGCCCTCACGCGTAGGATTTGAGCAAGAAGAAAAAAGCTGAATAGGAGATTAAGAAACCCCTTTGAATACTCGTATACTGTTCCCCCGCTTGCTCATCGTCTGCTTCGCTTTTTGTGTGACCGCGAGCGTAAGTGCCCAGAGTAGTGAAGCTGATTCAACTCAAACCCGCACCACCATGGATCGAAACGGCGCCTCGCGTCTCGAGACGGATATGTCAGTGCCGTCATTGGGCGAAGAGCGAAGGCCGAGGATAGTTGGTTCGCTCCCGAAGGTTCCGATGCCGCCCGCCTCGGTGCCCCTGGTGGTTGGTCGTTTTGATCGACTCTTGATGTCAGCCATCCAGTCTCATTTGGGATCGCCTTATCACTATGCCGGAACCGGT
>Ga0193732_1000041_pt1 | contig 32413 bp, 31 predicted proteins | sample U1s1metaG_FD_145077 | JGI IMG/M metagenome (GOLD analysis project Ga0193732, IMG submission 145077) | Soil microbial communities from a riparian zone of the East river system, Colorado, United States - U1s1 | ecosystem: Environmental > Terrestrial > Soil > Riparian zone | place: USA: East River...
AAACTATCCGCTTATTCACCATCGGACGGTGATAGGCGATGGTGACATCGGTGATCCCGATTCGTTGCGTCACGACCGCATGCGGGCTGGGTCGCGGCAGATTCAGAACCAGCGACTGGGCGGTGGCCGTTGACCCGCACAGCAGCAATCCTTCGACTACGAACACAACACACGCAAACAGGTTGAACACGTCGGAAGCCTCCCCGTCTAGAATTTCATTCTTGTGAAAACCATGGCGCCTGGACAAACGGAACGGTCGTTTAGACGCCACCGGTCTAAGCCGGTTAGCAAGGCCGGAATAGCGTCGCCGTCCGGGGGGCTGTTGCCGCCTGCGTCGCTCAGCCCCCACGGCTGAGGGCAAGGAGAGTTGTGAGACGCCGACAATACCAATAAGACGCTATCCCTTTGTCGCCAATTCGGTCTAACCGATAAGGTGCAAATTTGGGGGAACCTTCTCCCGTTCCGCAACGTAATAGATTCAAGAGAGGTTAGGGCGGGTTACTGGCGCCCTCGAAGCAACGAAACTCTTCATGAAGATGCTTTTGGAGATCGTTCGCCAGTCGCTGGCCACCCTCTGGGCGCACAAGCTGCGTTCGTTTCTGACAATGTTCGGCATTGCCTGGGGCGTCGGGTCGCTGCTCCTGCTGGTGGGTTTGGGAGAGGGTTTCCGCAGTGGTCAGGTCCGAAACCTGGCTACGCTCGGCCAGGACATCATGTTTGTCTTTCCTGGCAGGATTCCGGCCCTGGCTGGCAGTTTGCAATCCGGTCAGACTTATCGTTTTACCTACGAAGACTACACGGCGATCCGTAACGAAGCTCATACCTTGCGCGCCTTGTCGCCTGTGATCAACCGCGAGGACATCCGCGCGGTAAGTGAATACGGCTCCACCAACGGCCAAGTATTCGGAGTAGCGCCTGAATATAACCGGATCCGCACTGTGCCGGTCGGAACCGGCCGCTGGTTAAATGACGAGGACAACACCGAACACCGCCGGGTGGCGGTGGTGGGGTGGGAGCTGCTCAAAAATGTTTTTCCCGGCCGCCCCGCGGTGGGCGCAACCCTGCTTTTGAACGGCATCCGCTTTGATGTGATCGGCGTACTGGCCAAGGTGGGAAAGGATGGCAACAATGGGACCAACGCACGTATCTTCGTTCCGGTTGAGACGATGCGTAACCTGTTTCCGTTGAAAGAGCAGAACTCCGAGAGCGCGCTGTCTTTCATCAACTACCGTCCGCTCGACAAAGCTCAACACCTGCGCTCCAAGGAGGAAGTTCATCAGATCATTGCCCGCCGCCACGGATTCGATCCCCACCTGGAGGACACATTTGAGGATTGGGACACGATTGAAAACTCTCAGCGGGTGGACAAAATATTCGACGCCATGGACTATTTTCTTGGCGTAGTGGGATTCGTAACGCTGGCTCTGGGTGCGATTGGCATCGTCAATATCATGCTGGTGTCGGTGGCCGAGCGTACCCGCGAGATTGGTCTGCGCAAGGCCCTGGGGGCAACCTACCGTAACATCCTGACTCAGTTTTTCATCGAGGGTGCTTTTCTCACCATGTTTAGCGGTGGCATTGGGCTGCTGATCTCAGCCGCCTTTGTAACGGCTCTGGCCCAGTTGCCTGCTCCACAGGGATTTGACACACCGCGGATCGTGCCGACATCGGCGGTTGCGGCCATTTGTTCCCTGGCGATTGCCGGTATCGTGGCTGGTATTTATCCGGCTCGCAAAGCGGCGCTGCTGGCTCCGGTCGAAGCCATGAGGCAAGAATAAGCATGATTGGAGAACTTGGATCACAGGCCTACGGTGCGCTGCGCCACAACAAAAGGCGCAGCATCCTCACCATGCTGGGGATGGCGTGGGGCATCGCTACCGTGGTGCTGCTTCTGGCTTACGGCGCGGGCTTCGAGCGCGGATTGTGGACGGCGTTCCGTTCGTTTGGAACCAACCTTGTCTTCCTGTTTCCCGGCCGCACATCCCTGCAAGCAGGCGGCACCAAGGCGGGAAGCGAAGTCCGTTTAACAGTCAACGATCCGGATTACATCCGCGCCGAAGTGCCCCTGCTCAAGCGACTCTCTCCTGAAGTTTTCAAACAATGCACGGTAAGTTGGGGGACACGCAGCGCCAGCTACGGAGTAAGCGGAGTGTACGCTGTTTATCCGCGCATGCGGCGCATGGAGTTCGCCGAAGGATCACCTTTCGGCGAAGTGGAGGACTTCACCCACGCGCGAGTTGCTTTTATCGGCGCCGACGCCAAGAAGAAGCTGTTTTCGGGACAGAACGCCATTGGCGAGAGCATCCGGGTAGACGGTATCTCGTACCAGATCGTGGGCATCCTGAAACATGTCATCAACAACAGCGACGACAATCTCAATGAGCACATCTATGTGCCTTACAGCGCGATGAGCGATCTTAAAGACACGTTTTACCTGAACTCTATCGTCATGGAATACGAAGGGGATAACACCAAAGTAGTAAAGGCATTGCGAAGTTCGATGGCTTTCCATCATGGCTTCGATCCCAAGGACGAGCGAGCGGTTTTCGTGTTCGACGTGTTTTCCGATCTAATGGACCTGCGGGTCATCACCACCGGCATCAAGATTCTTCTGGGCTTTATCGGTCTGCTCACGCTGGGGATCGGCGGCGTAGGCCTGATGAACATCATGCTGGTTTCGGTGACGCAACGTACCCGCGAGATCGGCGTGGAAAAAGCCCTGGGCGCGCAACGCTGGCACATCCTGTTTCAGTTCCTGGCGGAAGCCATGGTGATTACAGCGCTGGGCGGGTTGCTGGGTGTGGCGTTCGCTTATCTCGTTTCCTGGTTGGTTCCATCGCTGACGCTTTGGAGCGCCTTTCAAGAGGGCGCTGACGAAGGCGACATTCACCTGACCATTGACGCGGTTACTCTCATCTGGTCTACGGGCATTCTTAGTTTCGTGGGAATCGTTAGTGGCATGTTGCCCGCCATCAAGGCGGCGAAGCTGGACCCGATTGACGCCTTGAGATACGAGTAACGTCCTGAGAGCGGGAACCGGATCCGGCAACTGGCTCTTGAAACGCTTTACCTATCCGCTTCACCCCTACGCAGAGTACTCCGGTTAAAATCATTGTGTGACCGCCGCCCCAAACGCGAGGCTCGAACGGGTTCTTGCACAACTGAAGCTCTACGAACATCCGCTACTGGATTTCTCCGCCCGCGCCAAAGGTGAGGCGGTGGAGATCCTGATAAATTTCAGGAATCCTCCTGTTCCCGTGCACACCTACAACTTCGAATTTCATCCGCGGGATCTTGATCATCCCCAGTTTGAGTGGGCATTTCAGCGACAGCTTTACGACTGCCTGCACGACTACATGGTTGAAATGTTTATCCGCACGCCGCAAGATCGGGCGGAGCGCCGCCGGAGAGACTTGTGAGACTGCGCCAAGTCATCGAGCAGGAGATCCGTGAACGGGGGCCGATTCCGTTTTCGCGCTATATGGAGTTATGCCTTTACCATCCCGAGCTGGGTTATTACTCGCGCAACGCGGAACAATTCGGTAAGGCCGGCGACTTTTACACCGCAAGCGATGTTCAGGCGGTTTTTGGACGCCTTTTGGCCCGTCAGTTCGAAGAAATCTGGCGTGTTCTCGGTGCGCCTGCGCAGATTGAAATTCTAGAACTCGGTCCCGGCCGAGGACTGTTTGCGCAGGATGTGCTCGATTGGGCAGAGAAGAAGTTTCCTCCATTCTTTGGGGCGCTGCACTATTCGCTATGCGAGCAGTCACCAGCATTGCGAGGGACGCTACGACAAACGCTGGCCAGGTTTCTTGAAAGCGGAAAGGTGGGCTTGGTGCCGGGCCAGGGCGGGACGGGCACAACTCCAGTTGTGACCGACGGCACAGTGAGCGAACGGGCTTTAGCCGCTCACGTTCCGATCATAGTCTTTGCCAACGAGTTCTTTGACGCTCTTCCCGTAGAGATCATCAGCCCACGAGGCACCATCCGCATCGCAGCCCAGGATAACCGCCTCATTGAGAGTTGTGTCCCGCCTTCAGCGGAGGAACTGAAGATCCTCGACTGCTACAGCGTCCGTCCTGGGCCGGGAGAGCGGATCGAAATCCCCCTATTGGCATGGCGCTACATGTCGCGCCTCGCCGCTTCTGTGCACAGAGGCTTCGTGATCGCGATTGACTATGGGTACACTCGCGGCGAGCAGTTTGCTGGGCGTCATCGCGGAACCCTGATGGCATACCGTCAACATTCTGCTTCAGCGAATCCCTACGAAGCCCCTGGCGAGCAGGACCTTACGGCGCACGTGAACTTCACGCTTTTGGCCGCGGCGGCAGAACAGAACAGCATGCGAACGCAGCCCCTGGTGACCCAATCGCAGTTCCTAATGGGAATCGGCGAGACCAATCAGTTTGCCGATGTGTTCGCAGACTGCCGCCTGCCGCAGGAGCGCGCCAAAGTCGCGTTGCAGCTGAAGCACCTGGTAACTCCAGCCGGAATGGGAGAAAGCTTCCACGTGCTGGTCGCGGCCAAAGCTGTCGAAGCGGAGCGAGTGTCTGGATTGAGCGGACTCTCGTTTGCCAGGAGCAGGCTGCGAGAGGCGCATGAGTAGAAGTCCTTCACGCCATAAGAATCTTTCATAGAATGAGTAGGTCCGGAACAGATGTCTCGCCATCTACTAAACAGGCGCGCAGAACGGTCGGCGACGATTTAGAGGAGATCCAGATGGAAACTGAAACCCGTCCAGCTTCCTGGAAAATCCTGCTCGCGTTTGCCGTGATTTACTTCGTCTGGGGATCGACGTTCCTAGCGATTCGTGTCGGGGTGCACGAAGTGCCTCCATTTCTGCTGGCGGCCTTCCGCTTTTTCACGGCCGGCATTGTGCTGTATGCATGGATGCGACTCAAGGGTACCCCCACTCCAACCCGGCGCGAGTGGGTCGCGGCTTCCGCCCTCGGCGCCCTGATTTTCGTAGTCGACTACGGCTGTCTGTTTTGGGCCGAGCAGCGCGTACCTTCCGGGATTGCGGCGGTGGTGTTGGCGACCATTCCTGTCTTCATTACGCTGATGGAAATTATTTTCCTGCGCAGCCAGCGATTGACCGTTCGGCTGGGTCTGGCGCTTATGGTGGGCTTGTGCGGCGTGGCTGTGCTGATGAATCATTCGTTTTCTTTGAGTGAGGTTCCCATCAATCGTGCTGGCGCGGTCGCGCTGCTGGTTGCTTCCGTGACCTGGTCGATCGCGACCATCTTCACTCGTCGGCTTCCGTTGCCAGCTTCGAAACCGATGAGCGCAGCGGCCCAGATGCTCACGGGAGGGGCTCAGCTGTTCGTGCTCGCGGGCCTAACCGGTGAGTTTGCGGAGTTTCGGGTGCAAGCGGTTTCGTGGAACGCATGGTTTGCGCTGGTTTATCTGATCATCGCGGGATCGATCGTGGGGTTTACTGCTTACGTATGGTTGCTGCACTATGAGTCGCCGACAAAGGTGGGGACGTACGCATACGTGAATCCGGTGGTAGCGGTTGGCTTGGGACATTTTATTGGCGGGGAAACGGTTGGTGCGCGCACGCTTTTGGGGACTTTGCTGGTTCTGGTGAGCGTCATTACGATCACGACGACGCCGAAGGCTGGGCCCGCCGCCCATGAGAAAGATGCGGACGCCGTCGCTGAATTGAGCCCTGCCGAAGCGGACTAGTTTCGAGCTCGTCAGGAACTGGTTGGTGCCGGATCTTCGACCCGGGCGGGCGAGCGAAGCTCGCCAGATCTGCCCAGGGCACGGCCGATGGCCTGCCACCAAAACAGTCGACCTTCGCCCGACCGGGGGTCGGTACGAGGCCCGCTCCATCACGGTCGCGTCATCTTGTCGGGGCGTATCAACTCATCAAACTCCTCGGCTGTGAGGTAGCCCAACTTCAGGGCCGCTTCAAGCAGTGTGGTGCGCTCGAGGTGGGCGGTGTGGGCAATCTTCGCTGCCTTGTCGTATCCAATCTTTGGCGCCAGCGCCGTCACCAGCATCAGAGAGCTATTTACATACGAGTTGACCTTGGCGCGATCGACCTCGATACCCTTGATCATGTACTCGACGTAGCCGTGGCAGGCGTCTCCAATCAAGGTGACTGAATGCAGAAAGTTATAGATGATCACCGGCTTGAAGACGTTGAGCTCGAAGTTGCCTTGCGACCCGGCGAACGCGACGGCAGCGGTGGCGCCGTGGACCTGCACGCACACCATGGTCATAGCCTCGCACTGCGTCGGGTTCACCTTGCCCGGCATGATTGACGAACCGGGTTCGTTTTCCGGGATGGACAATTCTCCCAGTCCGCAACGCGGACCCGAAGCTAGCCAGCGGATGTCGTTCGAAATCTTCATCAGAGAAGCGGCTAGGGTTTCCAACGCGCCTTGGGCAAAGACGATTTCGTCGTGCGCCGAAAGCGCGGCGAACTTGTTCGGATGTGAGCGGAAGGGAAGGCCCGAGAGTTCGGCGATTCTGTTCGCCGCGCGCTCCGCAAATTCGGGATGCGCGTTCAGTCCCGTGCCAACGGCGGTGCCGCCAATGGCGAGGTCGTAAAGGCCGTCGAGTGCCTGCTCCAGCCGTTTTATATCGCGCTGCAGCAGACTGGCCCATCCCCCAAACTCCTGGCCGAAGGTGAGGGGTACGGCATCCTGCAAATGGGTGCGGCCAATTTTTACTATGTCCTTGAATTCCTCCGCCTTGGCCGCGATCGCATCATGAACGTTGTGGATGGCAGGAATCAACGCAGTCTTCACCCGTTCCGCGGCCGCGATATGCATTGCCGCGGGAAACGTGTCGTTGGAAGACTGGGACAGGTTGACGTCATCGTTGGGATGAATTGGCTTCTTCGAACCCAACTGGCCGCCCGCGAGCTCGATGGCACGATTGGCAATCACTTCGTTGACATTCATGTTGGTCTGTGTGCCACTGCCGGTCTGCCAGATGCGCAGGGGAAACTGATCATTGAGCTTGCCCGCGATAACCTCGTCTGCGGCCTGGGCGATGAGCTTGGCTTTGTCGGCAGGAAGCTTGCCCAAATCCTGGTTCACCAGCGCGCACGCCTTCTTAAGGATGCCAAAGGCGCGAATCAGTTCGGGTGGCATGGTGTCGCGGCCAATGTTGAAATGGAGGAGCGAGCGCAGCGTCTGTGCGCCCCAGTAGACGTTCGACGGGACCTCGACTTGTCCCATGCTGTCGGATTCGATGCGAGTCTTCGGTTCCGCGGATGCGGCCATGTGGTCTTCCTGATGATTGGGTGGGGATCAAGGCAACCGGGCATTATAGCGCGGACGGCGGGCCTTGCCGCTATCAGGCCGGTCAACGAGGGTGATGGCTTGCGAGCCTCGCGTCGGCTTCGTGACCTCTGCGGTCAAGAGGTTTCGCCGCATCAAAGGGCGCAAGAGACTGCTCAAAGAGCACCAAACGACCTGATCGATCATTTCTTCCCAATCACCGCATAAAAAATGTCGGGGGCAAAGGATCTAGCTCAACCGAACTGTAGCCCGCCATGCGCAGCATGCTTTGAGGTTCAGCAAATGGCTAGGCATCTCCATCGGAATGCCGCCCAGCGCGGTCAGGTTGAAGCGCACCGGTATCGGAGGAGAAACGCGATCCTCGTTGGGAACAAATTCCAGCATCGCCGCAGCTCCGCCGGGCTTGAGCGCCGCATGCACTTTGCGAAGCAGTGTCTCGCAAGTTGGCAGGTCAAAATAATGCAGAAAGTTGGCAAGCAAGACCGGGTCAGACTCATTGCCGTATCGATATCGAAAGTTGGTGAGCGCTGGTCGACGGAGATGGCTGAATCCTGTGTGAGGCTGTACCTCAGACCGTCTTTGTTGAGAAACCTGATGACGACCAGCGTGTCGCACAGAATGCGCCTGACCCGTTCCGACGCCTGGCAGCGACGGCCGATCGCGTCTGCAGTCTGATTGCCTTAGCCGATTGCGATACACACTTTGAATTGGATGGCCGCTTTCAGGGCTTCGGTCCGTTGAAAGGCAGAAATGGTCTCAAAGAACAGTTGAGGAGAAGGTGGCCCGCCAACCTGGCCCGCCAACCTGGCTTCCAGACACGGCTTGACCTCCGGAAGGGTTATGAAGTTCTTCGATATTCTAGAGCGAGACAGTTTAGCCGGGGCTCCCCGCGCTGTCCGGGCCGCCCTCCGGCGCGCACATGCTAGAATCGTTAACTTCAAAAGGCCGGCCTCTTCGCTTGTGTCTGCCTGGGCACGTCGAAGTTTCCGGCCGCAGAGACAACTATTTGGTGACCCAACAGATTTCCGGTGCGCCCGAGCAGATTCCCGACACCCTACCTCGTCCACAGACCGAGGGTGAGCCAGACATGCGGGCGGATGTAATTGTGATCGGAGCTGGCCCCACCGGACTGGCCTGTGCCATCGAGGCCCAGCGTGCGGGTTTCAAGACGATGGCCATCGACAAGGGCTGCGTCGTAAATTCCATTTACCACTATCCCGCCAATATGTCGTTTTTCACCACGCCGGAGCTGTTGGAAATCGGTGACATTCCCTTCAGCACCGCCCGGCAGAAGCCCACCCGGGAAGAAGCGCTCGAATATTACCGAAAAGTCGCGGAGCACTATAGTCTCGATGTCCGGCAATATCAGTGGGTGAAGACCGTGACCGGACGGGACGGCGATTTTCAGGTCACTGCAACCGACAGCCTTGGGCGGATCTACGATTACCGCACCCGCAAGATGATCGTTTCAACCGGATATTATGATCTGTCAAATCCGTTGAATATTCCTGGAGAAGATCTCCCCAAAGTGTTTCACTACTATCGCGAGCCACATCCTTTTTTTGACATGGATGTGGTGGTGATCGGCGGCAAGAACTCTGCCGCCATCGCGGCGCTCGATCTATGGCGGCACGGTACGCGCGTAACCCTGGTTCATCGCGGGCCCAAATTGCACAGCCATGTGAAGTACTGGATTCTGCCCGACATTGAAAACCGCATTAAGAATCGTGAAATTGCGGCCTATTTCCGCAGCACGGTTGTGGAAATTGGGGCTGATGACGTCGATCTTGAAACCCCCGACGGTCCTGTCCGCCTAAAGAACGATTTTGTCTTTGCCATGACCGGCTACCATCCCGACTATGATTTCCTGCGTTCGATGGGAATCGAACTTTCTGCCGAGCAATGCCGGCCGGTTTGCGACCCGCTGACCCTGGAGAGCAATATAGCTGGAATTTACGTGGCGGGAGTGATTGTGGCGGGAGCGAAGACGAACGAGATTTTCATCGAGAACGGAAGGTTCCACGGCCGCCAGATCGCCACGGATCTAACGCAGAAGCTGGGGGGCGGATAGTAACTCACAAGGGCGGTGAAATGCACTCAAGAAGGAAGATTAAACCCCAGGGCTTATGCCCTGAAAATTCCTGGGGCCGTGAGCGGGACGCTGGTCCCAGGCTGCTCTCCGTGTCACCTTCCTCGACCCTTACCCGCATCGTCCCTTGTAGGAGCCTGGCGCGAGTCTATGTCAGCGTAACCAGTTCTTCCCCCAACTGCTGATTGATTAAGCGCGCTATCAGTGGTTTGAGTTTTTCTCCGGTCTTGGATAATACGAAATTCTGCTCAGCATCGGACCAGTCCAGCTTGAAGCTAGTGGCCAGCGCCGAAATCCAGATTTGCCGGACGGCAGCGTTGGGAGAGATGACGAATTTGCTGCGGTCTTCGAAAGAAACGTGAAGCGCGCCTGACTGGTCTTCCACTTCGAGCTGGGCTGACTCCTCGGCTTCCATGAGCGACTTCTTCAGGGAGTCGAGCGCGGCATCTGCCCGCTTGCGAAAATCACCTTCATCCATCATGCAGAGATTATAGCCGCTCGTCTTCAACCCCCAGCACAAACCTCCGGGCATGGCCCGGCCAAGATGGGCCGAAGGCCCGCCCCGCAAACAGCTGGTGCAGAAACCAAAAATCGGCTCCCTGCGACTGAAAACCGAAATGGATGCGCACCAGATCGCTGGTGTCAGCCCGCTGAGCGTCGCCCCTGCGGACAGCCGGTCGGAGTTTGCCATGTGGCTCGTGCAAATTCCGGTCTGCGGCTGCTATTGTGTAGGGCTCCCATGGATCCACAACCCGAACGCGCGACCACTTCGATCTCTCTGTCCGCATACGTGCGACTGCTACGCCGCAACCGCAATTTCCGCCGTCTGTGGCTGGCGCAGATCGTGAGCGAGATCGGCGACTGGTTTTACACGCTGGCGATTTACAGTCTGTTGCTGCAGTTGACCGGCCGGGCGAGTTCGGTGGCGCTGGCACTGATGCTGCAGGTGCTGCCGCAGACTTTCATTGGTCCGATCGCCGGAGTGATCAATGATCGGGTGCGCCGCAAGCGGGTCATGATCGCGGCGGATCTGGCCAGGATGGTCATCGTCCTTGCCATGCTCCTGGTGCGCTCGTCGTCCACGGTGTGGATCGTGTATCCGTTATTGCTGCTGGAAACACTGATGGCTGGATTTTTCGAGCCGGCGCGCACGTCTGTGATTCCGAACATTACTCCCCGGGAAGACGTGCTTCTCGCCAATACGCTGTCCTCGGCTACCTGGTCGGTAAATCTCCTAATCGGCGCATCGGTCGGAGGGATCGTGGCGGCGTTGTTGGGGCGTGACGCGGTTTTTCTGCTGAATGCGCTTTCATTTCTGATGTCGGCAGTCCTGCTTCGGGGAATGAGTTTTGCGGAACCGCACGCCCAATCGGCGGCGCCGTTGCGCCCTCGGGACGCATTGGACTTCTCGCCTATCCTGGAGGGTGTAGGCTACGTCCGCAAAGATCGCCGACTGCTGGCCGCGGTGTTTGCCAAAGCTGGCGAGCTCATGATCGGACCCAGTTGGGTATTATTCACCGTCATGGGAAATCAGTATTTCCATGTGCACATCCGTGGAATCGATCCGCAACGGGGTGCCATGCTGGGGATGAGTCTGCTGCTGGGAGCGCGCGGCGTGGGCGCTGTCTTTGGGCCGCTGTTCTCCGCACGCTGGGCAGGCCACTCCGATCGGCGGCTCCAGCGGGGTGTTCTGCTGGGCTATCTCACGATCGGAGCGGGTTACTTCGGTCTGGGCATGTCGCCGAATGTGTGGGTGGCATGCTTGTGGATCGCCCTCGCCCATTGCGGAGGATCAACGGTCTGGGTCTTTTCCACCACGCTGCTGCAGTTCAACACGGAAGACCGCTTTCGCGGCCGCGTCTTCTCCGCCGACCTTGGCTTTGCCATGCTGACCGTCGCGATCGGCGCCTACGTCTGCGGAGTCTTTCTCGATCATGGAGTTTCCGCAAGAGTCGTAGCTTCGGGGACGGGCCTGATTATGCTGCTTCCGGCGATCCTGTGGGCCTGGGCCATCAAATTGGGGAAAACTCCGACGGCTCTAGCAGCCGGCACCGCCGACTCCGATGGCTGAATACAGTCCCCGGCCCAACGTCCAGGTGGGCGCGGGCGGCGGCTCGGTGAAACAGCTGGCCACTGAGGAGCTCACCCCGGGTAGAACTGATCAATCCTGGCTGCCATAATGAAGTCGCTACGGGTCAGGCCATCAATTTTGTGTGTCCACAGGGTGATTTCCGCCTTGCCCCAGGTGAGCAGGATATCAGGATGATGTCCCTGCTGTTCTGCCATCTCTCCCACGCGATTGACAAAGGCTAGCGCCTTCTTGAAATCAGGGAAAGTAAAGGCTCGCGTGATGTGATGCTCGTTGACTGTCTTCCATTGTGGAACCTGTTGCAGGATTTGCTGTAGCTCACTGCCCTTCATCGGGGGCACCCCCCCGCGGCAGGGAACACAGGTCTGGCTGGCAAGCTCTTCTGGCATGACTGCTCCCTCTTTATCTTAATTTTATTGCGATGGCCGCATGTCCACCTGGCTCACCGGACATTCACGCACGCTTTGAGTGCAACTCCGGTACCGGAGATTCTTGTCCACGCAGACTTCAAGACTGACTAAGTCTCCGGCGTGACAAGAAACGCGGAACGCCTGCAATGGGGCATCGTTTGCTTCAGCAAAACTGTTTTCGAGATCCGGCACGCTGAACTGCTGCTCATGGTCTAGGTTTCGATACTGCGGCGGCACGTGCACATGAGTGAAAGCCTGCTCCGCCTGGGCGAAATAGACCCGCGCCGCGAGGCCAGTGCAGGTGCCATGCTTCTCCCACTCATGCTGGATCAGGCTGCGGCTGGGCATGAAGGTCAACATGTGGTCCACCGTGGCGGTCGGCACCGGTGCCGGGTTGGTGCAGGACATGGGCGGCGACCCACTGTTAGCTTGCGGCCATAGGCCGTGCAGGACGAAAGCATTGTGTCCGCCAATTCTGCACTCGCTGGAATGGTCGCTGAGATGACCCGCGCAATAGTTCGGCGCCCAGGAAAGCGAAAGAAGGTAGTAGTCGAATTGGCCTCCTCCCGCCGCGGAATCGTCGCGGTGATGGTGATGTTTGGCAGAAGCGAAGGGAGTGAAAGCAAGAAGCCCGCCAACGAGAAATGATGCGAGACGAGTCTTCATACGCCTTGGTCTGGGGTTCGGGATTCGTTTCACAAACGCAAACCCCGCCGTGCCGCAAACGTTGCCAGTCCTGAGCGCCATTCTCTTGAGCGCATTCGAGGCTGGAATGCTTTCCACGCCACTCACCCGTTCGCGCCGCGGGCTGCATTCTCGTGCTGCTTCGCGGCTGGGCTGCGGTTGGCCGCCTATTTCACCATCACCTAGGCTGCGCGCGTATCCGAGTGCAACTCTGCCGCTAGGTCTTCCTAACCGCAGTCAATGGACACAGATAGAAAGAGCCAAACTTTAGAACGGAATATCCTCGTCGCTGATCGGGCTTGATGCCGTTGCCGGCTCCGCTTCGGGCGTGCGCTGATCGAAGTTATTTGCGCCGGCGGATGCACCGCGCGAGCTTCCCGCGAAATCTCCTCCTCCTCCGCCGCCTTCGCCGCGTCCGCCAAGCAGAACCAGGTCGCTGGCCACGACTTCCGTCATGTACTTTTTCTGATTGGTCTGCTTATCTTCCCAGGAGCGGGTCTGGAGTCGCCCTTCGATGTACACCTTGCCGCCCTTCTTCAGATATTCGCCGGCAATTTCCGCAAGCCGCTGCCATAGCACCACGTTGTGCCACTCGGTTCGGTCCTGCCATTCGCCGTTCTTGTCTTTGTAGCGTTCGTTCGTGGCCAGCGCGAGCTTGGCCACGGGTGTGCCGCTGGGCGTGTATTTGACTTCAGGGTCTTTGCCAAGATTGCCGATCAGAATGACTTTATTGACACTTTTGCCTGCCATGAGTGCTGCTCCTTCCGCCCCTTCGCTTGGGCACTGAACCGGGGAGCCGGGAAATTGAAACGGAATTCAAGGGGCTGGAACGCCACTATACCAGAATCCCGGCAGGCGATGTGTTGGAAGAACTCTAGAGATGCGGACCCCGAACTCAGCCCGGCGCGTCGGACCTCGGTGTTCAGCTCCCAGCGTCAGCACCACGGCGGGACTCTACCGCAAGCCTGAAAACTCGCAAGCCGGGATCCCGAGGTCACAGGCCCGTTCTTGGGTTATAATGGCGGCTGATGCCTGCAGAACCCTTCAGGGGAGCGGTCGGGATGGTGCCCGACGAGTTCAAGTACGAGCCCAGATCCAAGGGATTGCTGACCCCCCGCAAGAAGAAACCCAAAGAACTGGCGGTAATCACCGAATGCTGCACCGGCTGCGCTGGTTCGCCGGCATGTGTGGAGTATTGCCCGGTCGAAGATTGCATGTTCTGGGTGCCGGACGAGGACCATCCGCCCTTCGGCCGCATCCAAGTAGACCCGATTCTCTGCATCGGCTGCAATAAATGCACCAGCAAGGGCCCTGAGGGGGCCTTCCTTGACGGCTGTCCCTGGGACGCGATTGTAATGGTGGATACTGCGGAAGTGGAGAAGGAAGTCGGAGTCATGCCGTTCTAGTAGCTAGCGGTCCGTAGCGGGTAGTTCGCGGCCAGCCCTTCAGAATCCAGGCAGTTGAGGGCCCATCCTTAGGTTGCTGATAACTCGCCCGGGAGCACCGAACACCTGTTACTTGGCTCTTTCCCGAATCGCCTGCTCCGTCTCTACAGCCTGCTTTCGTACGTGGTCGGAGATGTCTGGCAACTCTCGTTCATACGGTCGGATCGTGGGAAGGTCTTCCGATCGGCCGACGAGGTACAGAGCGCGCAGCGCTTCCCAGACCTGTTCTGTTCCCGGATCAAGCGTTGCCATCTCATCACCGGCGGCGACTGTTTGTCCCGCCTTCACCGACAGGTCTCGCAAGCGACCGCTGATGGGGGAGCGCGCTTCCGTGGTCTGGCCCGCGTTCTCAATCTTGGCGATGATCCCGCCCTGATGGATCATCGTGCCCACCGTGCTTGAATCAGTGATCTTGCCTGCCAGTGGCGCGATCACCTTCGCCGGCTGCAACAGTGCGATGATCTGTGGCCGTCCCGTGGCATCGCTAAAGCGCACCAGCGACAAGGCCGCGTTGCCACGCACCATCAGCGAACGATCGTTCAGCATTTGCAAAAGCGCCTCGTGGAATCCGGCGCTGGAGGCGTCCTTGCTGCTGGCATCCTGCCCCATGACCCAGGCGTCGGTGTTGCGGACCTCCTCGATCGGATGAGACGCCAGGCGGACAACGTCGGGATACCAGCGGGTGACGCTGCCGTCGTGCCGAATCACTCGCTCGCCGATCTGCACCAGGGCATGCTGGATATGGCGCGGTTTTTTATCGTCCCGGAGGTACTCGCGCAGCTGCTGGTCTGAAAGTTGACGTCCGAACCAGGTATTCCACCAGAACAGAAAGGGCATCAACACGATCAGCCAGGCGGTAAAAAAAAACAGGAGGCGGTTGCGCGTGGACATGCGGGGCTTGGCGTGGGTAGCGGCGGAATCCGTGCCCGGCGATGAGGTTTCCCGAGGAGACTCTGGAAGAGCGGACATGCTTCGATCCAGGGAGACTATACCAGAAATGCGAAGGAGGGCAGCCCGTGAAGCAACCGAAAGAGCCCTCGTGGTGATGCTCACAGCGAACCTGGAAGAGCCAGAAGCGGACGTTTGCAGAAACGTGAAGAGCGGCGCCACAGGCCGCATCGTTGGATCAAATGAAAGTCCCCTTCAGTTTTGGTGGTCGTCTTTGCGGACGCAACAGCTGCAAGCGGCCTTCACACCCATGCAAAGAACCAAAGGCACGGTGCTGAGAGCCGCCCTTCCATACACTTCCACGAGGCGGACGTGGGTCGGTCTCGATCTCTATTCCGAGTGATCCTGATCCACGACGTCCGCATCGAGCACGCGCTCCTGCTCCAGGTAATGCGACACTGCGTACTGCGCCAGAAGGGGTGTTTCCAGCTTGATTTCCGCACCGATCCACTCACCCTTTACATGGGGCAAACTGGCGGCGTGCTTGCAGGGTCCGCTTGACCCGAATTTCGGTCCGAAAGCCGCGCTTTGAATCTCATCGAACTGGCGGAGGTTTCGCCAAGCCTCATCCCCCACCGTGCCGGAGACATCGATCTTCAGTTTCACAGTGGCCATGAACAAATTCACGGACGGAGGCACTAGGAACATCCTCCGCGCCTCCGTGGCGAATCAAGTCCTAAGAGGCAAACAGAAGGTACAACGTCAGGTAAATCACCACGCTCGTCACCGACACATAGAACCAGAGCGGAATCGTCCAGCGGGCGAGTTTCGATGACGGTCGAATCGTTCACGGGCGGCCATGGGTCCGCGTTTTACGTAACAGCGTCCGACCAGAAGCAGCACGGCGCTGCTGCCGAGGGCTGCATCAATCACCGGATCGATGGCGTATTGTGCTGGGATCTGTATCATGCCGCTGGCTTGGTCGTCCGTCGGTTCATCATGATGAATGAAAGGCCAAACATGAGCGTGGAGAACAGAACCAGGGAGGTCAGGGATAAGGACAACGGGACCCACTCCGGGCCGGCGGGATAAAGCAGGTCGCGCAGCGCTTCAACCCCATAGGTGAGAGGGTTGATTCGGATGAGGAATCGAATCCATCCTGAGGCGCCGGCCAGCGGAAACAGCGCTCCCGACAGCAGCCAGAGCGGAATGAGGAACAGGTTGATGATGGCATGGAACGCCTGCGTGGAATCCATGGACCACGCGATCGCGAATCCCAGCGCGGTCAGGGCGAAGGAAACCAAAAATACGGTGATGACTACTAGCACGAAGTCCGTCACCCCAAGGTGTATGCCAACCAGGGGAGCAAAGGCAAGAAATACCAGGCCCTGTATTGCCGATAGTGTGGTCCCACCCAGCACCTTGCCCAACACAATTGCAGAGCGCGGCACTGGAGCTACCAGCACCGACAGCAGAAAGCCTTCCTTGCGATCTTCAATCACGGACATCATGGTGAAAATCGAGGTAAACAGCACGATCATGATTAACGCCCCCGGATAAAAATAATCCAGATAGTGCTGCTGTCCGGCGGCATCGCCCGAACGAAATGAACTGCCAAAGCCGGAGCCGATGACCACCCAAAACAGCAGCGGCGAGGCGATGACTCCAACGACGCGCGCACGCTGGCGGTAGAAGCGTACCAACTCGCGCCACCAAAGCGTAAACGCAGGCAGAATGATTCCTGTAGTCGTGGGGGGGACGTGGGCTGAGAGGCTGGCACTTTGAGTGACCATGTCAACTCGTTTTCTGCGCCGGTGGCGCTTTCTTGAGGATGAACTTCTTGCGCGCTTCCAGATATACGTTCAGGAAGAGTATGGCGGAAAGGGCAAGCATGATGATGCTCATGAAAAGACCATCCACGGTTGTGATGGTTCCGTTCGTGGCGATTCGGGCGATACCTGCCAGAGGCAGGAGGCCAAGAATCACCGAAAGTACAAGCATCATAGGCTACCCTCTTTTCCGACCGGACCTGCCCTTCAATCGTGAGTGGGACTGTATATGGTCACGCAAGTTGCCAGACTAGATTTGGTCTTGCTCTGTCCAAAAGCGATGTCCCGTGCGGTGAATAAACACATCTTCCAGCGACGGCTGGCTGACCGAAACAGCCTGAATTTCGCCGGGGAACGATTCGACCACGTCAGTGATAAAACGGTGGCCGTTTTCCCGCTCCATGCGAACTTGGCCCCCCAGCACCTGTGCATCCAGGTTGTATCGTGCCTGAATTCGGCCGGCCAGCGATTCTGGGTCTTTGGCATCGAACAGAATCACATCGCCGCCAATTTCCTGTTTCAGTTCGGTGGGGGTTCCGAGCGCGACCAGCTTGCCTTCGTTGAGGATAGCGAGACGGTCGCAGCGCTCGGCTTCGTCCATCAAGTGCGTGGTCACAATCACTGTAACTTTTTCTTCATCACGCAAAATCTGAAGATACCGCCAGAGGTCGCGGCGCGCGCCGGGATCAATCCCCGTGGTTGGTTCGTCGAGCAGCAATACGGCGGGATGATGAAGCAATCCCTTGGCTAGTTCCAGGCGGCGGCGCATCCCGCCGGAGAAGGTCTCGGCTTTCTCATGGGCACGATCCGCCAAACCAACCCGCAACAGCATTTCTGCAATGCGCGACTTCAGGGTCGCGCCCCGCAATCCGTAGAGATGACCTTGGTGCCAAAGGTTTTCGGTGGCCGTCAGCTTCACATCAATGCTTGGGGCTTGGAAGACCACGCCAATCTCGCGGCGCAATTTCGTTGGCTCTTTCGCGGCGTCAAATCCCTTAATGACGGCGCGGCCGCTGCTCGGCACCATCAGAGTCGAAAGGATGCGGAATATTGTCGTCTTGCCGCTGCCATTGGGTCCGAGCAGTCCAAACAGCTCGGCATGGCCCACGTCGAATGAGACGCCGCTTAGCGCGGTGCGGCCATCATAGCTGTGGACTAGGCCCTGAACCGAGATCACAGCGGGAACGGCTCGCCGAGTATCACTTGGGAAGTCTGGCGGGACGTGAGCGGGGGCTTTGGAGACCACATAGTATTTTAGCTTAAAGGTGCTGCCGAACCACGCTCGGTTGTACGCACGCCCTCACGAGCCCGATGCGACCGGCCTATCGGGGTAACTATGTATTGAACATCATCAAGCCGAACAGCAGCGGCAAGTAGAACACCGTGGCCTGGAGGAGTTGGCGCGCCCGCTGTCTTGAACGAGCCGTATCCGGTGCCATCTCGAACGTCGCCAGCCGTACGCCGACATAAAGCAGCGCCACACCCAGTATCAGGGCCCCAGCGAAGTAGAGTCTGCCGGCCATGCCCAGAAACGCAGGCAGCAGGCTGACCGGAATCAGAGCCATCGAGTAGAGCACAATCTGGCGGCCTGTGGACTTGCCGTCCCTCTCTACCACGGGCAGCATGCGGATGCCGCCATCTTCATAGTCCTGGCGATAGAGCCAGGCGATGGAGAAGAAATGGGGAAACTGCCAGAAAAAGACGATGGCAAACATGACCAGCGCACCCCCCTCCAGGTGGCCACGCGCGGCAGTCCAGCCCAGCACGCCCGGCATGGCTCCCGGAAATGCACCTACGAAGGTGCAGATCGGGTGAACTTTCTTCAAGGGAGTATAGGCGGCCAGATAGACCCCGGAAGTGGCAAGTGCCAGCAATGCAGTCAGGGGATTGAGAGTCAGGCCCAAGGTAAGGGCTCCGCCGAGCGTCATCAGGGCGCCGACCACAGTGGCATGCCTCACGCTGAGGCGTCCGGCCGGGATCGGGCGTTGAGCGGTGCGGCGCATGCGGCCATCGACGTCCCACTCCATCACTTCGTTAAGCGCCGCAGTCCCACCCGAAACCAGGCCGATCCCCAAGAGAGCGTGGAACAGACCCCACGAAAGGGAAGAGACACCTGACTTCAACGCGCCGAAATAGTAGCCGCACCACGCGGTCATGATGATCAGTGTGGTCACGCGCAGCTTGGTCAATTCGCCGTAATCGCGAACCAAAGTGAAAGCGCCGTTCCGCGGAGCCACCAGAGGTTGTATCGCTGTGCTCATGCAGCCACCGGCTTTCCTTCTCGACTTGGAACGCGTTCGGCCAATGTCACCGGAGCGTGGCGCAATACCTGCACCGCCAGAACCACGGCAGTGGCTAGCAGCAAGGCTCCTACGGCAACATGAGTCACGGTTGCGATCACCATGGGTAGTTCGGGTTGAACCGCATCACGCCCCCAGGCTACGCGGGTGAGGAACGCGATAAACCCCAGACACAGTTGCGTGATCAGCAGGGACAGCATCGTGATAGCCGGACGCCTCACCGCGTCAACTCGGGCGCATTGCGACAATGCGCGTACGACCGTCCAACATAGCACAATGGCCACGATTCCAGCATTCACAACATGCGGCCCCCAGCTCAGCCCGTGGTGTCGAAACAGCGCGCCCAGGATGAGCTGCACATACAGCGCAAAGATCGAGAGCAAGGTCAAAGTGAAAAGCCTTGGGCGTTGCTCAGTGATCTGCACGTTCGGAGCTTCTTCCACCCACCTTCGGCCGGTGCATGTCGCAATCAGGACCGCGACGCAGAAAAACGTTTGCGCCAGAACAGCGTGCGCCGATGAGATCGCCGGGGGTAAATAGAACAGGACCGTGAGTCCACCCAGAATGCCTTGCGCGATCACCAGGCCCACCGCCGTGACACCCAGGTATTTCATCCAGCGGCGATGGTCGGCACGCCAGGTCCAGATGGCGAGGACAATACTCAAAAACCCTACAAACTGGGCGATCATGCGATGGGTATGCTCGAATCGCACGCCACCCACGAGGTGAGGAATCTTGTACAGCGATCCGAATGAGGTGGGCCAATCGGGGACGGAGAGCCCGGCGTCATTGCTGGTGACGAGCGCCCCCGCGACGATCAGCAGAAAAGTGGCGCACGCGGTGAAGAGAGCAAATTGATGATGCGTGCGATTGTAAGCTAGGGCGACGGCCTTCAGAATCGGCTCCTTGCAGGTTTGCGTAGCGCCGGTATCCCGGCGTCGGTCCCGCGGGCATCCCGCTCGGTGCGCCCAAGCCAAAGTACCGTCGGGACACCCGGCGCCGGCGCTACGCTGAAAACGGCTACGGTTTGAAGCCCTGGTCCACCGTCTTGCTGTCTTTGGCGGCTAGCGTGACTTTCTGAGTTTGCTCGCCCAGCTTTTCCTGGACAAACGCAAGCGTATAGTCGCCCGGCGGCAGACCTTTGATTTCGTACTTACCATCAGTGCCGGTGACGGCGAAGAACGGAGTCTTCACCACGTTGACGTACATCTTCATCCAGGGATGCTGGTTGCACTTTACCGGCAGCATCACTTCCTCGCGGGCGAAGCTTTTCTCGAGCGCAGCTGCCTTCGGAGGCTGGGACTCATTCCACTCGCGGTTGTCTTTCGGAGTGGGGTGAATGTTATGAGTGGTTTCATCGTCGTTGCGGATCTCGATGTTCTGGCCGGTCAGAACACCCAATACGTGAGGATGATACTGGCAGCCCTTCTGGTCAATCGTGACTGCATCTTTGGGAACGTCGAAGGTACGGTCTCCCAACCCCTCTTTCACGTAAACGAAGACGTTGGCCAGCTTGCCGTCGTTGACCACGACCGTTTCGGCCACGTTGTTGCCCTTGCAGGCTGCGTCCTGGCTCATGTCAATCTTCTGCCCCTTTGGGGCCGCCCCGCCGAAGGTCACAGTGCCGCCCACTCTGGCAGCCGTGGCGGGATCGATGGGTGTCGAGGTCACCGCCGGCTTGACTTCCGAGCTTGGCGAGGTACCTTGCTCCTCGTTGGTGTTTTCTTTCTTGCTACAGCCTGCCAGCAGTCCCAGCAGGCAGAGCAGAAACATTGCTGCACAAAGTTTCCTATTCATGATGTCGCCCTTTCGTAAGGTTTATGTCTCTACCCGGAATTTCGACAACCTGAGCTTAAAAAGCCAGCGCGGGCGGGTCCCGCCCATGCGCGCGCCGGCAAACAGTCCCGTTTGTAAGCCTTTGCGAAACACAACATTCTACCGCGAACCACCGATGCCTGCCGCCGCCGAAACCACGCCGGCGTCTCGCTTCCCTTTATCCCCTGGCTGAACTGCAGCCCGGGCGTGTCCCATGGACGCAGCCACCCGCCGCTGTTCTTCCGGAGAGAGCTGGAATATGTAGTCCACCAGCAGTTTGCTGTGATCCTTGTCGTATCCCTGGAACGACGACGGAGTCGGGCCGGAGAAAACCCAGTGGCTATTTTCTCGCTTAAACAGTCCCGAAGGCATGGCGGTGCCCGGACTGATCGCCTGCGGATCTAGGATCCAGCGCTCCACCCAATCCGGTTTGAGGCGCTCTTTTGCCAGCAAGAAATTCGGCGCGGTGGCGATTTTGTCGTGTTGCGGATCGCCGGTCGCGTGACACTTCAAACACGGCGCTGCCGTGCTCGAGAACAAGCTTCGCGCCATGTCGGTTTCCTTCGCACTGAGCACGGGTACCGGCTCCGGAATGTAGGGCAGGGGCTGCTGCGAGAGTGCCTGGAAAAAGCGCACTAGCTTTCGCAGTTCGTTATCCGAGAACGAGAAGGTTGGCATACGAACTTGCAAATACGGCCGCACACCGTTGCGGTTTGTGTCCGTGGTGCTTAGTGAAGGGTTCGAAAGGAACCGGCGCAGCCACTCGGGATCAACCCGTGCGCCTTCGGTCAGCAATTTGGGCGGCAACTGTTCCTGCGCATCCTGATAGTGCTTCATACCCATCAGGATCGTGTCCTGTTCCGGCGAAAGCTGGTGGCAGCCCATGCAGTTGTACTTCTGGACCACCCACCAGCCATCTTGAATGTCGCGGCGCGCATCGCCGGGCTTGTACTGATAGCCGGGGGGCAGGGAACTCTCCTCGCTACCCAGCAGGAAGGTGGTGATGTCCTGAATCTCCGCTTTGGAGAGGTGCAGGTTGGGCATGCGGAGGACTTCGGTCTCCGATTTGACCTTGCCCTTGTCGTAAACATTCGGCTCGGCAAGTTTGTGCTCGAAGAAGCCTTTATGGTCGTACCATGGTTTCTTGGCGGCACCTTCCGGCAGGCGCGCCAAATCTTCCGGATCGGTGATCGGTTCTGAACCCTTGCCGCCGCGCTGTGCAACTTCAGTGAACAGAGCAAAATCGAGGCGCTCGATGGGCTTGCTGCCTTCGTAGGTCAGCTCGGTGCCGATACGGCCTTCGTCCTCGAAGCCGGTAATCTCATGGCAGCCGGCGCAGCCGTAGTGCCGGATCCACTTCTTGCCCTCTTCTTTCAGCTCGGGGTCCTCCGTGAAAGAAGCCTGGGGGTAAGCTGAAGGATCCTTCTCTTTCTGCGCCATCAGATAGGACGCGATGTCCTGTGCGTCTTCGACGCTTAAGCGTAGGCTCGGCATCACCGTCATGTTCTGCACTTGCAGTTCATGACCATCATTGGGGCACTGGCTGTGCTGCAGATCAAACTGGTAGGGCAAACCTTTTTTTGCGTAATCCTCAGGGCCGATATCCTTCTTTTCATACGAACAATAGGGACGCGTGCGTTCACGGGCGTTGTGAACCCAGCGGACCAGGTAGTCGTAGTTCGCTTTCTCGCCCACGCGAGTCAGATTCGCGGCGAACGTACCGCCTTGCATCTGGTCGCCCTCGCCGACTGAGTGGCAGGCGAGGCAACCCCGGGTTTCGAACAATTCCTTGCCGTGATCGGCGTTCCCTGGTTTCTGCTTGGGCAGCGTATCGGTGAATCCTGACTGCCACAAGTACGCCGAAATTGTCTGGATCTGATGATCGGTCAGACGGAAATTTGGCATCTTGGTGGTTGGCCGGAAGTCGCTCGGCTTTTTCAGCCAGACCGGAATCCAGTTCCGGTTCAGCTTCAAGCGGACGTCCTTCAGGTTAGGGCCAATTTTTTTCACGTCCTGCATCAGGCTGTGGGTTTGAAAATCAAGCTGCTGGATCTGGCCGTCAATCTTGCTGTTGGCAACCCGCAGTACCACAGCTTTCTGGTTCAACTGATTGGCTTCTTGGTTGCTGGTGGCCAGATCAGCCTGTTTCATAAGATCTGCGGATACTTTGGAATTGTCGATCTTCTGTTGCTCAACCAGCTTGAGCTGCTGGGTGATCGAAGTCAGATCCTCCGGCTCTTTGTCGTAGCCTTCATAGCGATGGCAGCCCATGCAGCCGCGCTGGCGGAACAGGAACTTGCCGCTGGAAATGTGCGTTCCGACATCGCCTGCCGCTAACTGCATATCGGCGGAGTGACAAGTCTGGCAACCGGCTTCCGCGTTTTGCTTGGGAAACAGCGGCCAGAGCCAGTGCTCGTAATTGCCGTGCGACTTTTCGACGCTGGTGGTGGCCCGACCGTTGCCCTGGTGGCAGGGGGAGCAACCGAATTTGTCCGGGTCGTGGACCTTCAGCAATTCCGGTTCGGGATGGCTGCTGAAGGCGCGCGCATACTCGTCGGGCGTCTTCTCACCCTTGGACATCATTACCGCAGCCGAGATCCGGAGCGGCTCTCGGACGTTCATGTGGCAGGACTCGCAGCGGTCCACGATATTGGCCTCCGCCACGTTGATCTGCACGATCTTCGGATCCCACTCCTCGGTCTTCTTTTTCAAGCCGTCAATCTGGGAAGGCGTCAGGGCCACCATGTGGTCGGTCACGAAGGCGGACATCCTGGTGCCGGCCTCGGTCACCGGCTTCAGTACTTCGCCCAGTTCGGCACTTAGCTTGGTACGCTGATCTTTAAGGGAGTTATAAGTCTCTTCCAGTTCATGGAAGTCATATTGCTGCCTGTGTCCGTCGGGAAATTCGACCGTAGCCTTCTTTTTCTTGTACTCGTCAATGTCCTCCTGCTTGCTCTTCTTACCAGAGGCGCTGGTCTCGGTCTCAAGCTCGTAGGTGAGCGCGTTGACGTAGGCGCGGCGGTCAGTGAAAATATTCTGAACCGCCAGAATCTGCGCGCTTAAATCTGTGATCTGCTTTTGCAGGCCTTCCCGACGGGGCTTGGCGGTCTCGTAGGCGTCCTTATAGGCCTGTTCGAGCTGCTGGTACTGCGGGTCCTGCTCGACTTCCTTCTGAGACTCCGACGACTTCGATCGCGCTGTTTTCAGGAAGGCGGTATAGCGGTCCTTCCATTCGTGTTGGAACGTCTTCCAGGGGCGCTGTCCGAAAGCCTCGTCCCACAGCGCCCAGAACAGCGTCACCATGAGGATCAACATGGCGATGACATAATGCGCCGCGTAAGACTTGCTTACAATCGGATCATTCTCGGGTAGGCGTTGTTCGGGCACCAGATCCTCCCAACAGTTGTCAGTCGTCGGTCGTCAACCAGCAGTCGAAAATCGCTCGGTCAATCAAGCCAAACGACCCACCACCAATGACTACTACACGTTAAACCACGGAGTTATCCACACATACTTGATATGCCATGCGAGCCGCAGCAGCATCTTTGCTGGTAGTGCCACCATGCTGAGCAGGAAGAACATCATGATGGAATACTGCAGCAAGCTCATGCGCTTGTAGTCTTTGGGGTTGTAGCGGCGGAACAGGGCGTGAACAATAAATCCGCCCACGACATAAAAACCTCCGACCACGATGCCGCCGAAAATCGCTTTGCCCAGATTGGACGTGATTCCAAAAATATCCGGCAAATCGCGGTTCACTTCATAAATGAGTCGATTGTGATCCCAGGTTTGTCCGGGCCAGAACCATTGCCAACCAGGGCCGCGGATGAACGTCCCAATAATGATCATCGCGACCCACAGGACGATGAAGCCGAAAAGAAATGTGCCGATGGAAAATTTGCGCTGCTTCCAGGTGTAATAGCCGCTGCCCAGCGGGTTGGTGTCGATGTAAGGGATAACCATGAGGCCAATGATGATCAGCGTGGGCATGACGACGCCCGCGATCCACGGATCGAAGTACACCAGCATTTCCTGCAAACCCAGAAAGTACCAGGGAGCCTTGGCCGGATTCATGGTCAGGTTTGGATTCGCCGGTTCTTCCATCGGCGCGTTCAAGGTAATCGACCAGACCATGAGAATGATGGTCACGATCATGGCGGCAAGAAACTCGATGCGCAGCAGGAAGGGCCACACATGGATTTCCTTCTGCCAGCCCGGCCGGAAAGGCCACGACTTGCGATGGTGTGTCTTGGCCATCGCCGCATTGGTTTCCAGTTCGCCGATTAGCTCGTCGTTGGCCTTGGCCTGCTTCCACGCCAGATAAATGTAGAAGATGAGCAGAGGGATCAGCCCCACGATGGGCACATTATCGGGCGCCGAACAGATCTCCCAAAGTTGTCGCCAATCCATAAAGTCTCCACAGGCCGCGGGGGGACGGCCGCCCTCGGCTGTTCGGTCGAGCCAAGCTCGACAGTTTTCACAAGCTTAAAATTCCGCCGAGCTTCACTCAGCCCGAAGGGCGAGGACGGCTGTCTCTACCTGTTTTCAGCTTACTTCTTCGATTCCTTCACTTCCGAAGCCAATACCACCGGCGCCGGACCCGAGATTCCGCCATCTTTCCGCACTCGCCAGAAATGCACAATCATCAGCACCGAAGCCACGATCGGAATGCCGATGCAATGCCAGATGTAGGACCGCAGCAACGCGTTCGCATCCACGATCGAGCCGCCCAGCAGTCCGAAGCGCACGTCGTTATAGGGCGTCATTTTGAACATTGCACCGAATGGACCTTCATGCCCCAGCATCGGCGTTGCACGCGCCATGTTCGTTCCCACGGTGACTGCCCAGAATCCGAGTTGATCGTCCGGAAGCAAGTAGCCGGTAAACGAAAGCAGCAGGGTGAACACCAGCAGCAGCACGCCGATGTTCCAGTTGAACTCGCGCGGCTTTTTATATGAGCCGGTTAGAAAGACCCGGAACATGTGCAGCCAGACTGCGATAACCATCAAGTGCGCTGCCCAGCGATGCATGTTGCGCAGCAGTTTGCCGAAGGGGACATCGTGCTCGAGATACAGCACATCACGAAATGCCTGTACCTTGCTCGGGTGGTAATAGAACATCAGCATCACTCCAGTCAGAGTGAGCACAATGAAAAGGTAAAACGTGATTCCGCCCATGCCCCAGGTGTAGCTGTAGCGCACGGCGTCGCGATTGATTTTGGCAGGGTGCAGGTGGAGGAACACGTTCGACAGCACGCCCAGAGCTCGATTGCGCGGGGTGTCGTCGTGCTTGTGGCGGAAGATCGAGGTGTAGACCTGGGTCTTGGTTGGATCCTTCAGCCCCTCGATTTGTTCTTTCGCCTTTGCGGGCAGGTCGGCCTTGAGCGACTGGACGTCGTCCCTTATGCCGGCTTTTACCTTTTCCAGCAGGCCGACCTCGTTCTCGTTTTTCCCGTTTCCATTTTCTTCAGGCATTTGAACCTCTTCCCATCTCGTGTGGGGACAGGGCTAAATCCCATCCGTGCCGAGCCCGCCCGGGGCGTTCTACGTCGCCAGAAACGCGCCGTTGTCGTTGAACTGGCTGGGCTGTCCCTTGGGCCACTGGTAAAGCTTGGAAACGTCGACCAGAATCTGGCCGTCGGGGGCGATTTCTACGCGTGCCCGATCCATGGGCCGTGGTGCCGGTCCTTCGAAGTTAACTCCTTCGCTGTCGTACCCGCTGCCGTGGCAGGGACACTTGAACTTGTTCTCGGCAGGCTTCCAGTCGGGAGTGCATCCCAGGTGAGTACAACGGGCATAGATAACGAAAATCCGGTCCGGCGTGCGGTCCACCCAGATGCGAAATCTTTGCTGAAACTTGGTATCCACTCCCAAACCAAAGTCGGCAGGGTAGCCGATCTTGAATGAAGTAGCCGGTTCAAACAAGGTGCGGGGCAGGAAGAAACGGAAGAAGGCGATAAACCATGCCGTCATAAAAGCCGCGAACGCTGCCCACGCGAATCGCCTGCGTCCCTGGTTGATCTCGTTGTCTTCGGGTCCGACGGATGCTAAGCCTGCGGCCGCGGCCGCCCTGGACGTGCCCACGGCAGGAGTGCCCACGTAAGTCGTGGACTCACCCGTCCGCGAGACCGACGCGGCAGCAGACGGGGGGCCAGCAGGAGCCCGTGACGCCGCAGCCGGCTGGGCGGCTGGGGTCTTAACAGCGGCCGGTGCGGGCACTTCCGCAGCTGTGGCCTCACCGAGCAGCGCACCCACCTCAGCGGCATTCAGGGCCGGCAGGCCCTTGCGTCCGCGGCGCGCCTGTTCGGCGGCAATAGTGGATTTGCTCCACTTCTTACCTTCCGCCACCCACTTGGCAACCTCTACGCTGATAGGGCCGCTCGGCGCTGAAACGGCCGCAGGTGGAGCATTGGCCGGGGGCACGGCCGCAGCCGAAGGTGCGCTCGCCTCTACTGGTTCGCCCAACAGGGCAGACATTTCCGCGTTATTCAACGGAAGCAAACCTTTGCGCCCGCGGCGCGCCTGTTCGGCGGCAATAGTGGATTTGCTCCACTTCTTACCTTCCGCCACCCACTTGGCAACCTCCTCGCCGATGTTTCCCGCCGCGGCCGCAGGTGCCGCCGGCGGTGCAGGGGGGGCCGCCGAAACTGGGGCAGGAGCTGAGGTCGAACCGGTTTCGCCTAACTCCCACGGCATGGGTCGGCCAGCTTTGAGTGCTTCTACATCGGCGTCGGTCAGCAAAGGCAACCCTTTGCGCTGGCGATACGCCTGCTCCATGCCGATGACAGAGTTGTTGAGTGCCGGTCGAGGCAAGGGCGGTAGATGCCCGAGAATTCCAGTTTTGGACTCGTCTGCCATCTAATTCCTTCACCCCTTAGGACGCAATGACCCCGAATCTGACCGCCCCAATACTCATTGCCACGGTCCGCGCAGGCCCAGACGCCATTGTCCGGGCGGGAGTTACCCGCCTACGTGGTACTGCTCAGTCCACAGCGACCAGGCGATCTGTGCCGCTTTGCCGATCCAGAATCATGCCTAACGCGTTTTCTACCAAATCCGCCAGCGCTGCAATGAAAGTAGGAGAATCATTCAGGCCCGCTGTCATCTCAAACCGTTGAATCCCCAGTGCGGCGGCGTGCTCGCGGGCCTCGTGATCAATCTCGCCCAATGTCTCCATGTGGTCGGAAACGAAGGCGATGGGGACGATGCAAACTTCGCCCACCTGCTCCGCTGCCAAGTCTCGAATGGTCCGGTGCAGGGAGGGCTGCAGCCACTTGCTCGCGCCCACCTTACTCTGGTAGCAGAGGCGGTGGCGGTTGGGCCACCCTCCCCGCTGCATCAGCAGCTCGACGGTGTGCTCGATGTGGGCCTGGTACGGGTCACCTTTTCCGATTACCGAGACGGGCACGCTGTGCGCGCTGAAGACAATCTCCGTGCGTCCGGGCTTGGGAAACCGAGTCAGCGCGTCATCCACTTTCTCTACCAGGGCGTCCAGATAGAGCGGGTGACGGTAAAAAGCCTCAACGCACCGCACCGGAATGTCGTCATGGAATTGCCGCCGCCATTCGTTGAGACTGCTGCCGGTTGTGGTACGGGAATACTGGGGATAAAGAGGGAGGAGTACGATCTCGTCGCAGTCTGCGGCGCGGACCTGCTCGATCGCCTCAGCGGTAAACGGGTGCCAGTAACGCATCGCAACAAAACAACATGCGTCCAACCCGTCGCCCGCAAGCTTCTCCTGCAGAGCGCGAGCCTGCCGCTCGGTAAAGTGCCGGATCGGCGAAGCTCCACCGATTGCCTGATAATGGTGATGCACCTTTTTGGCTCGCGTGGTCGAAATCAGCTTGGCTAGCGCTTTGCGACCGATGCGAGCAAAAGGGAAATCGATGATGTCGGGATCGCTGAAGAGATTGAAAAGAAAAGGCTCGATCGCTCCCGGCGTATCAGGGCCGCCGAGCTGGAACAATACTACACCTACCCGTCGTGTTGGGTTAGCCATCCTCCGCGGTATCCTTGAAGAAGGAGGATGTTACTCAAATCCGTACGCCGCGTCAACGTGGAGTTTAGAGCTGTCGCGGCGCGCAAACTATTTCGGAGCGCGATGGACCTTTACTTCGTCCCCGATTTCGATGCTCATCAGGTCTTCTCCAACTTCCAGTGGTCCGGAATAAGTTTTTCGGGTGTGCGCCACCAGCTCCGGAGCATTGAACGGTACTACGTGAGAATAGACAGCAAGCCTCGGCTTCACTCTGCTGAAAACCGTTCCCGCCTGTTCTGGCGTGGTGTGATGATCGATTACTTTCTGCTTTTGTTCAGAGCTGTAGAGATGGTCGCTCGCGCGATACGCCTCGGGATCCAGCACTTCGTGAATCAATACATCCGACCCCCGCGCGAACTGGATCAAATTCTCGCTATATCGGGTATCCCCGGAGAGCACCACGGAGTGACCTGCGTAGTCGACGCGGTAGCCGTAGGCGGGCTTGATCGGAGCGTGATCCACCGCAAAAGCAGTGACCTTCAAATCGCGGTTGTGGTAAACCACGCCCTGGTCTATATCTTTGCCCACGACAACCGCGCCTTCCGCAGGAAGCTTTTCATCCACGTCGCGCCGGATGTGGATGTCGAACTGGTAAGCCTGTTCCAGGTGCGACATCATCTCCGTCGTCCCTGCCGGTCCCCAGACCCGAAGCGGTGTGCGCCTGCCAAAAATCCAACCGGTCAAATAGAAATCAGGAATTCCGACGATGTGGTCGGAATGCAGGTGAGTCAGGAACAAAGCAGTCACTTCGGCAAACGGCACTTTGAGCTGATAGATGCGCTGTGTGGCGCCTCGGCCGCAGTCAAACAGCAGCTTCTCTTGTCCAGCCTCCACCAGAATGCCAGGCCCAAATCGCTCCATGACGGGCCGCGGGGAGCCCGTGCCTAGAAGAGTGACCTTGAGATTCTGTGAAGACGCGGGTCCGACAAAGCTGATGAGCGAAATTGGAAGCAGGACCCAGTTCAGCCACCGCTCTAGACACCAGCGTAGCAGGGCATTCATAAACTTATGCGTGAGACGATTCGGCTTGAGGAGGAACGTCTGTGCTTGATTCCATGAAATGGATAATGGAATCCGCGAACTCCGAGGTTCCAGCCTTCCCACCCACGTCGCGCGTCGTCTTTTCCTTGGTGCGATAGACCTTTTCGAGCCCATCATGAATCTTGTCCGCGGCGGCGGGTTCGCCGAGATGACGCAGCATCAGTTGAGCCGAACGAATGACCGCAGTCGGGTTGGCCAGGTTCTTGCCCGCGATGTCGGGAGCTGAGCCATGAACCGCTTCGAAGATGGCGCACTGGTCGCCCAGATTGGCGCTGGGCACGAACCCCAAACCACCGACGAATGCGGCGCAGAGGTCGGAAATAATGTCACCATAGAGATTTTCCATCACCAGCACATCGTATTGATAAGGATTCATCACCAGCTGCATGCAGGTGTTGTCCACGATGTGCTCGCCGTAGGTGATTTCGGGATATTCCTTGGCGATGTTGCGCGAGCAGCGCAGGAACAGGCCGTCCGACAGCTTCATGATGTTGGCTTTGTGGATGGCGTGGACCTTCTTGCGATGATTCTTGCGCGCGTATTCGAAGGCGAAACGTGCGATGCGGGTGGACGCCTTCTCGGTAATGATCTTCAGGCTCTCGACTACGCCTGGAACCACTTCATGCTCGATTCCTGAATAGAGGCTTTCAGTATTTTCCCGGACGATGATCAGATCTACATCGGGGTAGCGCGTCGGAATATGGGGCAGGTTGCGAATCGGACGGAAGTTGGCATAGAGCTCGAACTTCTTGCGCAGCGCCACGTTGATGCTGGGAAACCCTTCGCCTATTGGCGTGGTGACAGGTCCCTTCAATCCGACGTGGGTGCGTTCAATGGACTCGATCAGTTCCTTGGGAATGTATTCGTGATACTTTTCAAAGGCCTCGGCGCCTGCCTGAAAGATTTCCCACTCGAACTTGAGTCCCGTCGCTTCCAGAATACGCACCGTGGCCCGGGTCACTTCTGGCCCGATGCCGTCGCCGGGGATTAGGGTGATCTTGTAAGCCATATTTTTGATTCACTGGCGTCGGCTGTTATGGGGGCGTCCGCCGGCACCACCAAGCTCCCAAAGGCCGAGAGCGAGATCCCCTCGGGAGACGCCGGGGCTACTAGACTTAATTCTTCACCGCACCTTTGCTGCGAACCTCGGACGGTTCCTTGGTCTTCAACAAGTCTTTCAATTCGGTCATGAACTCCTGGACGTCTTTGAAGTCCAGATAAACCGAAGCGAAGCGAACGTAGGCGACCTTGTCGTAGCGGCGAAGCCGGTTCATGATCAACTCGCCCACTTCGCTGGTCTTGCGCTCCCGTTCCGCCGAATCGATCACGAAAGCTTCCGCCTCGTTCACAATCTGCTCTAACCGGCTGATGGGGACGGGGCGTTTTTCGCAAGCCCGCAGCAGCCCGTTCAGCACTTTCTGGCGGTCGAATTTTTCCCGTCGCCCGTCCTTCTTTACCACCATGTAGGGGATTTCGTCGATCCGCTCGTAGGTGGTAAAGCGTTTGCCGCACTTCAGACACTCGCGGCGGCGCCGGATGGAATCAGCTTCCTTGCTCTCGCGCGAATCCACCACTTTGTCATTTTCAAAGCCGCAGAAAGGGCACTTCATGTCACATGGGATGAAGCTTCGATTGCATTGTAACAGGCGCAAGATGGGCCGACGTGCGCGGAGTTCCTTCGACTTAGCCTACCGTAGGAAATCTTTCCAACTAGCCCATCCGTCCGGTCAGACTGCGGGCGGCAAACTGGGAACTGGTTCGCTCGCTCCTTCTTGATGGCTCTCTTTGGACAGCTTACGCAAGGACAGCCGCTCGTGATGAGCCAGCAGCAAACCTAGCGGTATGACAGCCACAAACGTCGTCAGCCACAGCATGATGCCGCAGCTCGCGGCCAGTTCCTTGGGTACGTCGAAGATGTGCTCCAGCGCGGCGATGGTGGCGAGTTGCGAACCTCCGCCTACTCCGGGCAGTTGCAGCACGGAACCCAGCATGCTCGATCCCATGAGCAGAAGCACCTGGACCAACCGGATATCGAGTGGGTCTTCCCCGAAAACATGCGCGGTTTGATGATAAGCAATCGTAATTTCGTGGTAGGCAACCGCGATGATCCACCACATGCCAATCGAAACGATGACGAGCAGGAGCAAAGAGACCGGACCGTGGATTGTATTCAGCCCTTGGCCAAATTCACGGATTTTCTGGGCGATCCGGTGGCTCAGTCGGGAGCCCCAGTGCGAGAAACGATGTTCCACCCAGCTTGCCAGGTATTCCCCCTTGCGACTCACCACGATGGCGCAGCGCCAGAGCGATGAGACCATTCCAAAAAAGAGAAGGCCGCCGTCACGAAAACGGGTGTAGTACTCGGGGTGCGGAAGAGACCTTCTTGAACTCGGCAGGAAGATGGCCACGGCGATGAGCACGGCAAACGCGCCAATATCGAAGATTCGCTCAACTGCCCAGACGGCCAACTGGGAAGAAACCGGCAGGTTCTGTCGCCGCGCGATCAGGTAAGGCCGGATGAATTCTC
>Ga0193732_1000042_pt1 | contig 31501 bp, 22 predicted proteins | sample U1s1metaG_FD_145077 | JGI IMG/M metagenome (GOLD analysis project Ga0193732, IMG submission 145077) | Soil microbial communities from a riparian zone of the East river system, Colorado, United States - U1s1 | ecosystem: Environmental > Terrestrial > Soil > Riparian zone | place: USA: East River...
AAGCGTCTCCCACCATGATGGACGAACTCAGTCTTATGTTATTGAAGGCATGGGAGAAGCACACGCATATGTCAACGAAAGGGGAAAAACGGGGGTTCAGCGGGAGATTGGAGCATTGGGTGGTTTGTAAGCTATTGAAAAGGAAAGGGTACCATCTAGGGTTCCTCCTGTCATCAGAATCGGTCGCCCCCCGAACGAGGTTTTTCAGGTGGAGATTCTTGCACAGCAGTGGCTGCCATACACCGGGCAGGAAGCGGCGCGAGCATCAACGGGAGAGCAGTTCTGCCGTCACCAGATCCTCCAGCGCATAGCCAACGCTCTTGAAGATCGTGATGGTGCCATCATCGATTCTTCCCGGCTTTTTTCCGCTTACCAACTGGTGCAAATCTCCCGCGATATGATCAGGTTGGATGATGCCTTCCTGAATCGGAATGAGCAGATCACCCGCCTCGGCGAGCACACCATCGTAAGTTTCGACGAAAACGCGAGCCCGCTGCACGGTGTCGGAATCCACTTCGCGGGTGTGCGGCTGAAATGCGCCGACGAGATTCAAATGGGCGCCGGAACCAAGGAGCCGACCCTCGAAAAGTGGCGTCTGCGAAGTTGTGCAAGCGCAGATCACGTCGGATTCCGCGGCACAGGTTCGCGCATCAGCGGGTTCGATCGGCAGGCCTGTTTCCGAGGACATTTGCTGGGCGAAGTCGCGGCTCGCACCAGCGTCTCGGCCGCACACCAGCACTTGCTCAAACCGCCGGACAAGTGGCAAGACCACAATGTGCGCCCTCGCCTGCCGGCCAGTGCCGAACACTCCGAGCACGCGCGCATCTTCGTGGGCCAGGAATTGGGTCGCGACCGCCGAAGTTGCGGCGGTGCGCAAGTCAGTGAGATAGTTCGCCGGCACAATCAGCACTGGCTGAGCGGTCCGTGGCTCCAGCAACATGTAAGTGGCTTGGACTCTTCCTTCTGCGCTCGTCGGGTGGTTCTGCACCATGGCAAGTTTCATGCCCAGGGCCTGCCCGACGCTGTCGTAACACGGCATGACAAGAAATACTCCCGTGGACAAATTCACGCGAGAACGAGCCGGGATGACCGTCGAGTGATAGCGATCGCGAAAAGCAGCCTCAATGGCGGCGATGACCTGGCCGGGCTGGAGCCGTTCGCGGACCTCATCTTCGCTGAGCAAGTCCATGGGGTGGAAGGATATCAAGATAAGGAGCCTAGGGCGCGGCCCAAGCCGCACGAGCACGAGTAAGATGCCCGCTCCCCAAGAGCAGCCAGTGTTATCGGGCCAATACAATCATGTAAGATACTTCGCGCCTTCGTTTCTTTTGACTACATGAACCACAAATGAACCGCGAATATTACAAGGGATACAGCTGCGAACTGGGCCGCGAAATGGAGGTTCTGATTTTCGGATATGCAGGCACGCCGCTTCTGGTCTTCCCCACTTCCAGGGGCAAGTTTTTTGAATATGAGGACCGGGGCATGATAGGCGTGCTGGCGTCCAAGATCGACGCCGGGGAGTTGCAGGTCTTCTGCCTCGATGCCGTGGACACCGAGAGTTGGTACAACAAAGGCGTTCCGCCCCGGGTGCGCGTGCTACGGCACATTCAGTATGAGCGTTACATCCTGCACGAAATGCTTCCATTTCTGCGCTGGAAGAATAGTACGCAGCGGCTGGCAGTCACCGGCTGCAGTTTCGGAGGCTATCATGCGATGAATTTTTCACTCAAACACCCCGATCTGGTGACCTACTGCGTGAGCATGAGTGGAGCCTTCGACATCCACCAGTTTCTGGATGGCTACTACGATGACGATTGCTATTTCAATAGTCCGCCGGATTTTCTGCCGAACATGCGCGACGATTGGTTTCTTAGCCGATACCGGAAAATGAATATTGTTCTGGCCTCTGCCAATTGGGATATTTGTCTGGATCAGAACGTCAAGTTTTCCGCTATTTTGAATGCCGCGGGAATTCCGCACTGGTTGGACGTCTGGGAAGACAACTCCAAGCATGACTGGCCATTGTGGCAGAGGATGGCAGTAAAATATTTTTCCTAGGGCGGGGAGTGGAGCAGCAAGGTCTAGAAAAGGCCGCTGGGAAACGGAGGTAACGGTGAAGAAAATCGGCATCATGTTCGGCATGGAAAATACCTTCCCACAGGCGCTGGTCGAGCGCATCAACAGCTTGAAGGTCAAAGGCGTGACGGCGGAATTCGTCAAGCTGGGCGGAGTGAAGATGGCCGAACCCAGCGGCTACCGCGTCATCATTGATCGCATTTCGCAGGACATCCCTTTCTATCGCGCCTACCTGAAGAATGCCGCGCTCACCGGAACCACAGTCATCAACAACCCGTTCTGGTGGACTGCCGATGACAAGTTCTTCAACTATGCGCTGGCGTCCAAGATGGGCGTGGCCATTCCGCCGACCGTGATTTTGCCTCACCAAAAGCATCCTGAAGGCACGACCGAACAGTCCCTGCGCAACCTGATTTACCCCCTGAACTGGGAAGAAATTTTCGACTACGTGGGCCTTCCTGCCTTCCTTAAGCCTTACTCCGGCGGGGGATGGAAGCATGTGTACAAGGTTCACACGCCGGAGGAGTTTTTCCATCATTACAACCAGACTGGCGACCTGTGCATGACCCTGCAGCACGGCGTAGAGTTCACGGAGTACTTTCGCTGTTACGTCGTGGGGCAGGAAAAAGTCCACATCATGCACTACGATCCGAAGGCGCTGCACCACCAGCGCTATGTAAGGAATCCTCCGCCGGCCGACGCCGCGCTGCTGGCCCGAGTGGTGAAAGATGCGCAAACACTGTGCCGGGCGCTTGGTTATGACCTGAACACGGTCGAGTTTGCGGTCGAGGATGGCATCCCGTACGCGATCGACTTCCTCAACCCGGCGCCTGACGCTGACCTCCATTCCGTGGGTCCGGAGAATTTCGACTGGATCGTGAATGCCGTAGCTGAAATGGCTGTAAAGAAAGCGCTTAGTGAAGACAGCCCGTTCCAGGAGTTGCGCTGGGCCTCTTTCCTGGCCGGGGGTAAGCCGGCGGAAGTGCTTAAAACTAAAGCTCCGGCGAGGAAAAAGGCAAAGCCGTAAACCACTAAGCACAGCCTTCGATTGCGCGCTGGGCAAACTCGGGACCCAAGGGAACTCGATGCTTCGGGTTTCAGGAACGGGTTGCTATACTAACTTCCCCTTCGGGCGGGCGGCCGCAACCAGGCTGGCGGCGCGCATTCTCCCGGAAGGACCGGTAGCTATGCTTCCGACTTTTACCATCGGCATTGAAGAGGAATACCAGACCGTAGATCCGGTCTCGCGCGACCTGCGCTCGCACATCCACGCTGAGATTATCGAGAAGGGCAAGCTGCTTTTGCAGGAACGGGTTAAGGCCGAGATGCATCAGTCGGTGGTCGAGGTCGGAACTTCCGTGTGCCGCAATATTAAAGAGGCAAAAGAAGAGGTCAAGAAGCTCCGCCGTGACATGATCGCTTTGGCCAAGGAGAACGGCCTGCGGTTGGCGGCAGCGGCGACGCATCCTTTTGCTGATTGGCGAGTGCAAGAGATCACCGAGGATATTCGTTACAAGAATATCGTCGAAGATCTGCAACTGGTGGCGCGGGCGAATCTGATCTTTGGGCTGCACGTCCACATTGGCGTGGAGGACCGCGAGACCGCCATCCAGCTGATGAACCATGCCCGCTATTTTCTGCCGCACATCCTGGCGCTCTCGACCAACTCCCCTTTCTGGCTGGGGATGGACACTGGACTCAAATCGTATCGCTGCAAGGTCTTCGACAAGTTTCCCCGCACCAATATTCCGGACTATTTTCCCAGCTGGGGTGAATACGAGAATTTCATTAGGCTGCTGATCAAGACCAACTGCATCGATAACGCCAAGAAAATCTGGTGGGACATTCGCCCGCATCCATTCTTCAACACTTTGGAATTCAGGGTGTGCGACATTCCCATGCGAGTGGACGAAACCATTGCATTGGCGGCGCTGATCCAGGCTACGATCGCCAAGCTGTACAAGCTCTACACCGCGAACCAGGGATTTCGTCTCTATCGTCGCGCGCTGATCATGGAAAACAAGTGGCGCGCCTCGCGCTATGGTTTGGAAGGCAAGCTGATTGATTTTGGCAAGCAGACGGAGGTTTCCGCCCGCGAACTGGTGCTGGAATACCTAGAGTTTGTGGACGATGTAGTGGACGAACTCGATTCCCGTGAGGAAATTAACTATATCCGTGAGATTCTAGCAACGGGCACCGGCGCGGACCGACAGTTAAGGGTATTTCGTGAGACCGGCGATCTGAAGAAGGTCGTAGATTACATCATTGAAGAGACGGAAGTGGGCCTGGCCGAGGCAGAGGCCCATGCTCCCGTTAGAAAAGCAGGGTAATGAACGCTCCTGTCGGCCAAGCCAACCACCAGCTCAGCACGCTTTCGTTTGATCCTGAACTTACTCCCGGCGCTCGCAACGCGGTTGGCGTGTGCCTGCGCATCCAGCCGAACGAGAAAGTAACCGTAATTACCGACGAAGCGACCCGGGAAATTGCAGCTAGCTTGGTCCACGAACTGGAAACTCTGGAGGCTCCCTACCGGGCATGGATTTTGGAAGAGCTCTCGCCCCGCCCTCTCGGAGATCTGCCGCTGGAAATCATGGATGATCTTGAAACCAGCCAAGTCAGCATTTTCGCGGTGCAGGCACAGGCCAACGAACTGCGCTCCCGCATGCAGATGACTGACGTGGTGAATCGACGCAAGATCCGCCACGCCCATATGGTGAATATTAACCGGCAGATCATGCTGGAAGGCATGCGCGCCGACTTCCTGAAAGTGGACCGCATCAGCACCAAAGTTGTGGATACGGTGCGGCGCGCAAAACAGGTTAGGGCCACGACTTCCGCCGGGACCGACCTGACGGCTGACCTGAATCCGGAATATCGCTGGCTTAAAACCAGCGGCATTATCAGTCCCGACAAGTGGGGAAACTTGCCCGGCGGCGAAGTGTTTACCACTCCGGGCGAGGTCAACGGAACATTCGTGATCGATGGCGTGGTAGGCGATTGGCTGTGCGCAAAATTTGGTAGCCTCCGGGAGAGCCCGTTGACCATCCGGATAAAGGACAATCGTCTGACCGAGGCCCATTCCGCCAATCACGAACTGGAAGACGACTTTTGGCGTTACACCCATACCGATGAGAATAGCGACCGCGTAGGCGAGTTCGCCATCGGCACGAACATCGAGCTGAAGGACGTGATCGGGCAGATCCTGCAGGACGAGAAGTATCCCGGAGTACACATCGCATTTGGCAATCCCTATGGCGCCCATACCGGGGCGCAGTGGTACTCTTCCACGCATATTGATGTGGTGGGAAGGAATTTCGACATCTGGGTGGATGGCGCGCAGATTATGCGGAACGGTCAGTTCTTGCTGGAAGCCTAGGACTTCAAACGACAGCACCAGCGATGGGCCGGTATAGGGTGACCTACGACCCGACTCAGATAATAGTTTTCCGCAACCCGTGACAGCTTGTTGAGAATGTTGGTTTCGCAGATACGTCGATATGATTCCCGCCCTTCGACAGCGGTTCAACGCGAACTTCACTCCGGAAAAATATCAGCGTGTGCTCAAGGTGATGGAGCAGCGCTGCGGGACGCCGGTCAAGTTCCGGGTGTGCGAGACGCCGGTCTTTCTGCCCAAACTGCTTTTGAATCAGATGTGCCAGTACGGCAAGGAGCTGATCCAGCAACTCAACGGCATCGAGTACCGTAAGGCCTCTTCTGAGGCAATTCCAGAACAGTTTAAAGTGCCACGCGAGTCTCCCCGCCCCAGCTTTATCCAAGTGGATTTTGGACTGGTGCGGGATAAATCCGGCACGCTGCAGCCCAAGCTGGTCGAACTGCAGGGCTTCCCTTCCCTCTACGCCTATCAGGCAATGCTCTCGCAGGTCTATGGCGAAGTTTTCGATCTGGATCCGGACCTGCAATATTTGCTCGGTGGACTGGATTGGGAGGGTTATACGAAGCTGCTGCGACGAGCCATTGTGGCTGACCACGATCCCCAGCATGTCATTCTGATGGAAATCGATCCTCTCCATCAGAAGACGCTGCCTGATTTTCTGCTGACCGAAAAATTACTAGGTGTGAAGACAGTCTCGATCACAGACGTCAAGCGGGTGGGCAAGTTCCTGTTTTATCAGAACGAGGGCAAACGCGTCCCCATTCTGCGCATCTACAACCGCGCCATCGTGGACGAAATGGTGCGCAAGAACCTGAAAACTGCATTCCGATTCAACGAAGATATCGAAGTGGAGTGGGCGGGCCATCCCAACTGGTTTTTCCGGCTGAGCAAGTTTTCGCTGCCGTACTTGCGTCACGAATGCATGCCTAAGACCTGGTTCCTCGATCGAGTGGACCGTATTCCGACCGACCTGGAGAATTACGTGGTCAAACCGCTATTCTCTTTTGCCGGCTTGGGCGTGATCATCAATCTCACGGCGCAGGATTTGGCGGCCATTCCCAAGGAGAAGCGTTCCCAATACATCCTGCAGGAACGCGTGCATTTCGAACCCGTGGTGGAAACCCCCCATGGGGGCAATAAAACGGAAGTACGCGTTATGTATATCTGGCTGGATGAACTGCAGCCAGTGATGACCATCATCCGTATGGGACGCGGGCTGATGATGGGAGTGGACCACAACCGGAACCTGGAATGGGTGGGCTCTTCGGCGGGCTTCTATGCCTAGCGGAGGGATCCCGGCGGGTTCTTGAGCATCCTCCTGACGCTCGCGATCCGCCGAGTAGCTTTGGCCCACTGGTTTGGGAGCGTGAATCGGAGGGTTGACCAGATACGACCCGCAGCCTAACATAACCGCCTACAGAGGCTTAGCTTCGCCATGAACCGCGAATCGTCTGGCCAAAGTTCGAGCGGAACCTCCATGATCGGCCAGACGATATCTCACTATCGAATTCTGGGAAAACTGGGCGGCGGCGGGATGGGCGTGGTCTACGAGGCCGAAGACACGCGGCTCGGGCGCCACGTAGCCATAAAATTCCTCCCCGACAACCTCAGCGGCGATAGCAAAGCAATGGAGCGCTTTGAGCGCGAGGCTCGGGCCGCGTCCTTGTTGAACCATCCCTCCATTTGCACCATCCACGAAGTCGAAGACCACAACGGCCATCCCTTCATCGTCATGGAAAAACTGGAGGGGGAGAGCCTGAAGCAGCGCATCCGCGGCAAGGCGATGGACGTCGACGACTTTCTCGAGGTCGCAGTCCAGGTTGCAGATGCCCTGTCCGCGTCCCACGCCAAGGGAATCATTCACCGCGACATCAAGCCGGCCAATATATTCCTCACCATGAGCGGGCAAACGAAAGTCCTCGACTTTGGCCTGGCTAAACTGCTACGCGATGAGCGGCTCGGAACCAGTGACGAAACTCCAGTGGAGGACTCGTTGACTGCGGTGGGCGTGATTCCCGGAACCGCGGTTTACATGTCGCCCGAACAAGCGCGCAGCGAGGAACTCGATCCTCGAACCGATCTTTTTTCCTTCGGCGTAGTGCTGTATGAGATGGCCACCGGCAAGAAGCCCTTCACCGGGAATAATGTAGTCACCACTCTGGACGCAGTTCTGCACACTAAACCGCCTTCGCCTCTCACCTTGAACCCCATGCTTCCCCGCGAGCTGGAAGGAATCATCGGGAAGGCGATGGAGAAAGATCGCGACAAACGTTATGCGAGCGCGGCGGAGATGAAGGGCGACCTGCTGCGACTGAAGAAAGACACTGAATCAGGATTGAGCCGCGCCGGTGCCCGTGAGAGCTCGCCATTGCGGGTCGTGAGCAAGACTTTCCAGAGTTCCAGCAAGCCGCAGAATTATCTTCTGCTGGGAGTCAGCGCTTTGCTGCTTACGGTGCTGGTCGCGGTGGGAACGTGGTGGTTGAAACATCGCGCCGGAAGCACTGCAGCGAGCAACAACGCGATTGCGGTGTTGCCGCTGCAGAACATCAACGGTGATTTCAGCGTTGATTACCTCCGCTTCGCGTTAGCCGATGAAGTCGCGAATGTACTGACCTATTCGCGGACGCTTGATGTTCGTCCCTCGAACGCGACCAGAAAATACGTAAACGCCGACCTGGACCCGCAGAAAGTCGGCCACGAACTTCATGTCGCCAACGTCTTGACCGGCCACTTCATCAAGCAGGGAACACATCTTCTGGTCACGCTGGAGGCGATCCAGACCGGCAGCGACCGGCTGTTGTGGCAAACCAATCTCAATGGGTCCACGCAAGACCTGATCTCGCTTCAAGAGCAGCTCGCGAAGCAGGTCCGTACGGGCTTGCTGCCTATCCTGGGTGCGGCCGGCGGTTTCTTGGAAACCAGCACCCGGCCTAGCAACCAGGAAGCCTATGACCTCTATTTGCGGAGCGTAGCCGCGCCTCACGATCCTGCTCCCAATCGAGAAGCCATCCGATCGCTTGAAAGCGCGGTGGAACTCGATCCGAACTACGCCCCGGCCTGGGCCGAGGTAGGCCAGCGTTACTACTATGACACCACGTATTCGAACGGGGGAGAGCAGATGTTCCAGCACTCGAACACGTCTCTGGAACGCGCCCTGGCTCTCGATCCGAACCTGATCGCCGCAGCTTCTCAGTTGATTGTCAACCGGGTGGACCGGGGCGAGTTGGGAAAGGCCTATGCGTCGGCTCTGGCGCTGGTCAAACGCCGTCCGGAAAGCGCACAAGCGCATTTCACCTTGGGCTATGTACAGCGCTACGCCGGCATGCTCGAGGAATCGGCACGCCAGTGCGAGACCGCGCTCACTCTGGCCCCGGGGAATTACCAGTTCCGCTCCTGTGCCTGGGCCTTTATGGACCTCGGGAGCTTCGAGAGGGCCTACGAGTTCATCCAACTCGACGCCGGCTCCGAGTGGGCCAACTACGTCACGCCTTCCCTTTTGCTGCGAGAAGGAAGATTGCCAGAGGCACGCGAGGCCGTGAAACGCATGTCAAACAGCCCGCACTATCACCGCGACCTCATGGAAGCCTGCGTCGGACTGCGGCCTCCGTCCGAACTCGATCGCATTGCGCACGACGCTGAAACCAGCGGGCCCTCGGATCCCGATCCCGAGCTTTCTTACTATCAGGGAGCTCTTTTCGCTTATTGTGGGAAAAGAGACGCCGCCTTTCACATGCTCAAGACCGCTATCGAACTGAACTACTGCTCGTATTCCCAATTGCTTTCCGACCCCTTGCTGCGAGGTCTGCACAACGACCGGCAGTTTGACGAGTTGTTGACCGCGGCGCACGGCTGCCAGCAGGTGGTTCAGTCCGCCAACGCTCCGCAGACCCACTGACTCAGGTAGGATGGAGCGCAAGGCAGCTAACGCTGGCTCCCCAGCGCAATCCAGACTAGGGAGCACCACCATTACCAGGGGAACATATAGGAAAAACCTTGCCTCTCATTTTTAAGGAATGCAACCCCAAATATATGCAACCTGTTAGGCGCGAAGCTCCAGGCCCAGGGACTGGGCACGTCCCGCCCCCTAGGGCCTTACCTTGGGAACTTTGGGCGCTCGCGCTCGGTCTGAGCCTACTTCTGTCTCTTGTCACGTTTGCTCTCCTCACGCTGGCCGAGACTCCGGCGACCGGGGCAAGTCCGGTCGATCCTCTGGCCTCGGACACGGGCGCCGCTGGTTTGAAACAGATGCTGGTTCGCCTCCAAACCACGGCCCGCCTCATGCAAACCACTGCGCATCCCGACGACGAAGACGGCGGAATGTTGACGCTTGAGTCTCGCGGCCACGGCGCAACCACGCTCCTCATGACCCTCACGCGCGGCGAAGGCGGCCAGAACAAGGTAGGCAGCAATTTGTTCGACGTGTTGGGGGTTCTGCGCTCTCTCGAACTGACGGCTTCCGATCGCTATTACGGCGTGGAACAACGCTTCAGCCACGTGGCCGATTTCGGTTATTCGAAGAATCCGGAAGAAACCTTTCAGAAGTGGGGCGGCCATGATACCGCGCTGGGCGACATGGTACGAGTGATCCGCACCTTTCGCCCAGATGTGCTGATTGCGCGCTTTTCGGGGACCGACCGTGACGGGCACGGACACCATCAAGCCTCCGCCATCCTTACCAAGGAAGCGTTTCGCGCGGCAGCGGATCCCAACCGGTTTCCCGAGCAGATCCGGGAGGGCTTGCGGATCTGGCAGGCCAAGAAGCTATACAACGGAAATGTTTGCGGGTTTGGGGCGACGACCTGCCCGGCGGAAAACTATAACGTCAGACTGAACACCGGCCAGGTGAACCCGCAGCTACAGATGTCCTACATCCAGTTCGCCATGGAAGGATTAAGACATCAGCTTTCGCAGGGAGCAGGAGCCTGGTCCGTGGAACCTGGCGATCGCTATGCCTACTACAAGCTGGAGGACACAGTTCTGCCGCTGGCTCCGGAGAAAGTCGGTCACGAGAAGGATTTCTTCGATGGGATTGATACCAGCTGGCAGGGTTTGTCGCAGTGGTTCGGCGCGGCGGGAGCGCGGGAGTTGGCGAAGATTGCCGGCAAGGTTGCAGACGCCCGGGATACGGCGGAAAAAGACCCGGCCAGCGCGGCCGCACCACTTCTATCGGTCATTGAATCGCTTTCCCGTCTCGAGAATGAAGTCGCCAATGGTGGCCAGAAGCAGGACGTGTTGGTGTGTTTGCGAGAGAAGGAGCAACAAGCCAGAACCGCACTCAACCTGGCTCTGGGCCTTTCCCTGCAGGCGGTTCTGGCTTCTCCGCAGGCTACGGTTGAGCGAGCACAGCCGGGGCGTGATCCGCTAGCCTCGATTTCCCCAGGACAGAAGTTCACCGTGACAGTAAAGCTCCATAACGGATCGGCACATTCGCTGCAGGTTCGGAGTTTGGCTCTTGAGGGCCAGGTGAAGGAGAACCTTCCTCCAGTGCAGCCAGGGCAGGACTTTCACACTGATTTTCAATTGCAAATGCCGGCTAACGCTGCCTCCACGCGACCCGCCTTGCATCGCAATGATCCGGCCCGGGACGCCATCTATAGGGTAGACGAGCCGCAATATCAGACACTGCCGTTCCCGTCGCCGCCGCTCCGGGTCGTAGCCCATTACGATGTGCCAGAACTCACTTCGCGCGCTCACGATGGGCCCACGGTCAAAACGCGAACGGCTCTGCCCGAAGTCTCAACGCCTGTAGTGGTGGCTTTTGCGGACGAAAAAGGTGTGGAGCAAAAACGGATTCTGGCAATCACTCCGGCTTTTTCAGTCGAACTGGAACCGGGCGAGCAGGTGATTCCTATCACGAACGGTTCTGAACGCACTGTGAAAGTGGGTGTCGGTTCGAACCGGAGCGGAGCAGTCAACGCCAGCCTGCATATGGAAGCGCCCGCGGGCTGGCGGATCGAGCCGAAAGAAATCCCGGTCGAGGTGCATCACCGGGGTGAGAAGGAACACTTTGAGTTCAAGGTTATCCCCAGGAGCCTGAAGGAAGGACGCGCGCAAATTCGCGCGGTTCTGACGGCCGGGGGCAAGACCTATAGCGAAGGCTACACGCTAGTTACGCGCGAGGATCTCGCCAGCGCCTATTATTACCAGCCCGCCGTGCAACATCTCAGCATCGTGGATGTGAAACTCCCGACCGATCTTAAGGTCGCCTACATCCCGGGCGCCGGAGATGAAATTCCGACTGTGTTGCAGCAGATCGGAATCAACGTGACGATCATTCCCGCGGAAAAGCTTGCGCACGCGGATCTGACGGTCTACGGAACAATTGTTCTCGGCATCCGTGCCTATGACACCCAAAAAGAGGTGGCGGCCAACAACAAGAAGCTGCTGGACTATGTGCGGGCCGGAGGCACGCTGATTGTGCAATACAACGCCAGTATCGGTGACTTCAATAGTGGTCACTTGACGCCGTTCCCGGCACAATTGAGCCGAAGCAGGGTTTCGGTGGAGGAAGCTCCGGTGGAAATTCTTGCTGCCGCTGACAGCATATTCCACTACCCCAACCAGATTACGCAGAGCGACTTTGAAGGATGGGTGCAGGAGCGCGGCCTGTATTTCATGGATCAGTGGGACAGTAACTTCAAGCCATTGCTGTCATCTCATGATCCGGGCGAACAACCCCTTAAGGGTGGACTGCTGCGGGCGCAATACGGAAAGGGTACGTACATCTACGCCAGCTACGCTTTCTTCCGCCAGCTGCCGGCCGGCGTGCCGGGAGCGCTTCGGCTGTACGTGAACATGCTGAGCGCGGGGCACGAGAACGGTCGTTAGTTGTGGGTGGTTCGTCGTCGGCCATTTTGTCCATGCCCTTGTGGCATTGTTTTTCGTGACATCCATAGATCGCCTTTCCCGTCGGAGAGTGACGCGACTTACCAGTGAAGCTCATGGTCCCCGCCAACGCCCAACGACGAACGCCCGCCCCCCCTCCCCAAACGCCCCTCATCCGCGGCATTGGCGTCGGCAGCGCCACGGCTTTGAACATGATTGACATGATTGGGGTGGGGCCATTCATCACCATCCCCCTGATCGTGAGCGCCATGGGAGGCCCCCAGGCCATGCTGGGTTGGGTCCTGGGCGCAATCTTTGCCATATGTGACGGCCTGGTGTGGGCAGAACTTGGAGCGGCCCTGCCCGGGTCGGGCGGATCGTATCGCTACCTGCGCGAGATTTATGGCTCACAACGGCTCGGGCGACTGATCTCTTTTCTTTTCATTTGGCAGCTCTCTTTCAGTGCTCCACTGTCGGTGGCGTCGGGTGCCATCGGGCTGGCCGGATATGCGTCGTATTTCTGGCCCGGACTCGAACATCAACTTGCTGACCGAATTTGGGAACTGCAGGTGCCGATCCTCGGCACCTTACAAATTCGCTGGCTTATGTCCGGGGCTACGTTCGTTGCCATCGGTATTGTCATGCTCGCCGTGGGGCTGCTCTATCGCAAGATCACCAGCATCGGCTGGATATCGAAGCTACTTCTGGCCGGTGTGCTGCTCACGATGGGTTGGATTATCATCGCTGGGTTTAGCCACTTCAACGCCGCACGCGCCTTCAGTTTCCCCCCGGGGGCTTTCACCCTGTCACACAATTTTTTCCTTGGACTCGGCTCCGCCATGCTCATCGCGACCTATGATTACTGGGGCTACTACAACGTTTGCTTTCTAGGCGACGAAGTAAAAGATCCCGACAAGACGATCCCGCGGGCGCTGCTGCTATCCATTCTGCTGGTCGGTTGTCTATACGTCTTGATGAACATCAGCATCCTGGGTGTGGTTCCCTGGCAGGAAATGACCCACACGGGACAGTCTAATCGTGGCTTGTATGTGGTCTCGATTTTCATGCGAACAATCTACGGCACTTGGGCGGCCAATCTGGTTACCGCCCTGGTGATATGGACTGCATTTGCCTCGGTTTTCTCGCTCTTGCTAGGCTACTCCCGCGTACCGTACGCCGCGGCACTAGATGGCAACTATTTTCAGGCGTTCGCGCGAGTGCATCCGCAGCATCGTTTTCCTTACGTTTCGTTGCTCGCGCTGGGAGCAATGGCGATACTGTTTTGCTTCCTGGCGCTGGCCGACGTGATCGCCGCGCTGGTCGTCATCAGAATCACGCTCCAGTTTCTGGTGCAGGCGATTGGCCTGATCGCGCTGCGCATACGGCGACCCGACCTGCCGCGTCCCTTCCGCATGTGGCTGTTTCCGTTGCCGGCCTTGCTGGCTTCGGTTGGGTTCATGTTCGTCCTGATTTCTCGCACCAATTCGTTGCGACAGGTCCGTTACGCGCTGGTCGTTCTCTTGACAGGAGTAGCCATCTACATGGTGCGGGCATGGCGAAATAAGGAGTGGCCGTTCGGCGGACCGGTCGCTGCCGAAGAGGTTTCCACCCCCTGACCCGTGATTAACGACGCATGATTAACGAAGCATGATTAACGAATGATTAACGTAGCATGAGCGAAGCAGTCAAAACGTCGACGTCCGCAAGCCTGGCTCCGAGGCCGGCCAATTCTGCATTGGCTCCGTTGCGCGAGCCGCTGTTCCGCTCGCTTTGGATCGCTGCTGTAATCTCCTACACCGGGACCTGGATGCAAAACGTAGGCGCGGGCTGGCTAATGACCCAGCTCACCATGTCACCGTTGATGGTCAGTCTGGTCACCGCCGCCACGACACTTCCTGTATTTCTCGTGATCCTGCCCGCAGGAGCGTTGGCCGACTTGGTGGACCGGCGGCGCTTTCTGCTCATCACCCAGAGCTGGATGGTTGTGGCCGCCGCTCTGCTCGGCATTCTCACGCTCGAGCATTTCGTGACCCCGTGGATGATTCTGCTGTTCACCTTCATCCTTGGACTGGGCGCGGTCATGAACGACCCCGCATGGCAGGCGATTACTCCGGAAATCGTATGCTCGGAAAATCACGCTCCGGCCGTGGCTTTGAATTCGGTCGGATTCAATGTGGCCCGTGCCATTGGCCCGGCTCTTGGCGGCCTGGTGATCGCCGCCGCCGGCTCCGGAGTCGCATTCCTGCTCAACGCGGCTTCTTTCTTCGGCGTAATATTTTTTCTATACCGGTGGAGGCGTCCGCACTGCGAGCAGAATGCAACTGGGCGGGTGCGCGATGCCATGCTGGCCGGCCTGCGTTACGTTCGCGGCGCTCCGCTGGTGAGGTCGATCCTGATCCGGACCGGAGCTTTCAGCCTGGCCGCCAGTTCCCTGCCCGCGTTGCTCCCGCTCCTGGCCCGTCCGCATGGCGCAACCGGCTACGGCCTGCTGTTGGGGTTCTTCGGTCTCGGCGCCTTGGCAGGGGCGGCCGTCCTGCCTCGCGTGCGTACTCGTCTCTCCGTGGATGGGGTCGTGGCCTTCGACATCGTGCTTTTTGCCGCCATGACCGCCGCCGCTGGTCGCGTCCAAACATTTTCCTGGTTATGTCTGGTATTGTTCGCCAGCGGGACGGCATGGATTGGAATTCTGGCCTGCCTGAACATTGCGGCGCAGACCATGTGTCCGTCATTTTTACGGGCGCGAGCTTTGTCCATGTACCTACTGGTGCTTCAGGGCGGCATGGCCCTGGGGAGCGCGGCCTGGGGAGCGCTGGCTACGCGAATAGGCGTACCCGCGGCGCTGCTATGTTCGGCGGCCGCCTTGGTCGGCGGCCTATTCACGGTCCGCCGACATCGGCTTGCGTCGGACCAACTGAAGCTAACGCCCTCCGTCGTGCGCGATTAGCTCCGGCCGAGGACTCTGGCTCCCACATTGAATCTTTAAAACTAACAGCAGTCGAGGAGAATTTGGATGAAGAATATTAAAACTGTGTTTGCATGTTGGCTTTTACTGGGCAGTATCGCAATAGCGCAAATGGACAAACCTGCCGAACAACGCACCGTCAGTCAGGTGCTGAACAACTCCGTCACCAACATAGAAAATGAACTCGTGTCCGCGGCTGACGCCATGGCCGAAGACAAGTATTCGTTCGCCCCAACTAGCGGCGAATTCAAAGGTGTCCGCACCTTCGGACAGCAGATAAAGCACGTGGCGGCGGTTAACTACATCCTGGGCGCAGCCATTTTGGGAGAGAAGCCGCCCGTAGATACCGGCGGCGAGAATGGACCAGATTCGGTCAGGAGCAAGGCCGATATAATGAGATACTTGAAGGATTCTTTCACCTACGTTCACAAGGCAGCGGGGACCATCAACGACCAGAACCTTGTGTCCCCCATAAAGAACCCCTTCTCAGAAGGCACCGCGACCCGTCTAGGGCTCGCCCTAGGTACAGCGGGACATTGTTCTAATCACTATGGACAAATGGTGGAATACCTGCGGATGAACGGCATTGTCCCGCCGGCCAGCCGGCAATAGAGAGTTGGATGTTCTCCGGGCGTGACGGCTGCTTTCGTTCTCGCCCGGCCCAGGCTAGGCAGGCTCAAGCTATTTCGGCCGTCTTGCGATCCCAGGCCGTAAGAAGCCACATTTGCTTGCGGAATGGCACGAGAGTGCCATTTACACCTTTTCCACGTCCGCGTATTTATTCTTCTCCCCTATTTACTGAATGGGACGAGTGTCTGGGAAATCCCGTTCTTCGGGGTAGTCAATCCGGGAGAAGCATGAAGAACAGCAAACGTCGCCCGAGCGGCTCGGGCCTGGGTCGCGCCGCCCGGGAACGCGATGTGCAGCACGAAATCAAGAGCTTTCTCAATGCCCTGGTTACATATCCGGACCGCTTTGCTCTCGAGCCTGATCTCAGCTTCGAACAGCATCTGTTCCAACAGGTGGCGACAAAGCTGGCGAACGGTGAAGGACACCGTCGCAGTTAGGAGCGTCGTTTGGCCCAGGCCTTGCCTTGGCCGGCTCCGTATTTAGTGATTGCGGTTGACAATAGTTCGGCTTCCAGCCGATGCGCTCGAAGGTGAGCGCCTACCCGCCCGGCGGCGCGATCTGCGCCAACTTCTTCATCCAGAAAAATCAGCACTGACGGCCCGGCTCCGCTCAACACTGCACCCAGAACGCCGGGCGTGCTGGCCGCGAACTTCTGCAATGCCGGCAGGAGCGGGCAAAGGGGAGCCCGGTAGGGCTGGTGCATGCGATCTTCGAGAGCGGAAGCCAGAAGATCGCGGCGACCTTGCACAAACGCTGCTAGCAATAGCATGGAGTTCTGGACGTTGGCCACCGCGTCCGCCCTCGAATATTCGGACGGCAGCACGCGGCGGGCTTCTTCGGTCGGGAGTGCCTCCTCAGGCACCGCCAGCAACAGCGGCCACTTCCCCTTCGGTATTACGCAGGCAATTTGAGCTTCGCCCGCGCCTGCCATGCGAGCCACGGTCAATCCGCCCATCCAGCATGCGGCCGCATTGTCGGGGTGATGTTCACGCCAGGCCGCTTCCCCGATGATCCGGTTGTCGGTCCAACGCAATTTGCCAAAGTGTATTGCCAGTCCAATTCCCGCCAGACGCGCGGCTGCCGAAGACCCGCACCCCTTGCCAATAGGAATCTGGTTCTCGATTTGGAGGGCGAGCGGCAGCACGGGCTTAGCTTCCGCTTGCAGAACTTCGCGATAGGTCGTAAGGATGAGATGCTTCTCGACCCTGCCGCAGATTTCGGAATCGCGCCCGCGCGCGGTGATGGAAAATTCATCTGCGCTTCGGGCTTGAACTTTTAGAAACAATCCGAAGGCTAGTGCCGCCGCGTCGAATGCGGGGCCTAGATTCGCGGAGGTTGCGGGCAGCACCAATTCCAGCTGTGAATTTGTCGGTGCGCGCTTTTTCTTTTCAGCCATCATCGTAGCTTGGATGAGACGCTAAAAGCTCTACTGTTTCGGGTCGAACCTGTCTGCGTACTCCAACACCTTCAGTACGGCACCTGCGCTAGCATCGAGCACCATGGGAGCGCGCTGTCGGGGAGCCAGGACACTTGCCGCTTCCTCTTCGTGCGCCGTTCCAGCAAACAAATCGCCGCGATGAAACCTCAGCGTGAAGTCAGGATCTTTCAGCAGATTGCCGGTCAAGATCAGCACCACCGAGTCATTTTTCTTGATGAATCCCTGTTTGACCAGGCTCTTCAATCCAGCCAGAGTAACTGCCGATGCCGGCTCGCAGCCAATGCCATCCGCTCCAATTTCCGCCTTGGCCAAGGCAATCTCGACTTCGCTCACCTGTTCCACGACGCCTCCGGTGGTTTCGAGCACGCGTACAGCCTTCATCCACGAAGCCGGACTGCCGATGCGGATGGCGGTTGCCATGGTCTCAGCGTGGACTGAGATCAACTTCTTCCCGCCCGTCTCGCGCATAGTTCGGACCAGCGCGTTGGCGCCTTCGGCCTGGATCACGGAGAGCTTTGGCAGGCTGGAGATGAGGCCAAGTTCCTTCATCTCGAGAAGAGCTTTCCCTAGCGCGGAAGAATTTCCCAGGTTTCCGCCCGGCACGATCACGTGATCCGGCACCTGCCAGTCGAAACGTTCCAGCAGCTCGACTGCGGCAGTTTTCTGCCCTTCGAGCCGGTACGGATTCACCGAATTCAGAAGATACACCGGCATCCGCTGCACAACTTCGTCCAGCACGCGCATGCAGCCGTCAAAGTCCGTCTTCAACTGGCAGGTGACAGCGCCGTAGTCGAGCGCCTGCGAAAGCTTGCCCCAAGTAATCTGGCCTTGCGGAATCAGCACCAGGCTGCGCATTCCGGCGCGAGCCGCATAAGCCGCCATGGACGCGGAAGTGTTACCAGTGGAGGCACAAGCTACCCAGCGGAAGCCGCCCTCGCGGGCAAATGACGCGGCCACAGTCATGCCCGTATCCTTGAAAGAGCCCGTGGGATTCATGCCCTGGTGCTTGGCATACAGCTGTTTCACTCCCGCCGCCCGGCCGCAGCCCGGCAGTTCATACACTGGCGTATTGCCTTCTCGCAGGGTGATTACATGATTCCAGTCGCGCAAAGCAGGAAGGACTTCGCGAAAGCGCCAGACGCCACTCTCATCCAGCGCCATGTACGACGTGCGGCGTTGCCGCCAGAGTTCTTTCAGCGCGGCAGCATCGAGTCCGGCGGCGCGCATTCCCTCCATGGTTTTCCAGCCCGGATAAACCACCTCCAGCAGATCGCCACACTGAGCGCAGCGGACATTGGTGGCCTCGCTTTTGCGCACCTCTCCGCACGCAATGCAGCGCAATTGCGAAACGTCTGCTTCCAGACTTGACCCGGAGGCGGCCTGGTCGGTCATTCAGAGATAAGCATACGGGATGGATGAGTTATTTGCCGCCACGCAGGTATTGATCGGTCTTGTTGATCCAGTCGGCGCGCGGTGGATTGAATACATCCAGATCAACCGTATCCACCAGCGCCTCCGCCTTGTGTGGCATGTGGGGAGGGATGGTCAGTACCTCGCCGGCGTTCACCACGATCTCTTTGCCAGCTATCCAGAATTTTAATGCGCCTTCCAGAATATACGTGATCTGCTCGTTATGATGACTGTGCAAGGGTACGATGCAGCCTTTTTTCATCAAAACGCGCGCCACCATGATGTCGTGACCCACCACGAACTGCCGTTGCAGTAGCGGGTTCAAATCTTCCAGTTCGATCGAAGACCAGGGGATGTACTTCAATTCCATCGTCGCCGGAAGGCTCTTCTTCGCGGCGACACGCCGGGCGGGTTTATGCGTCGCGGCTTTACCCCTAGTGATTTTCGTTTTGCTATGTTTCTTGCCTGTGCGCTTCGCTTTCGCCATTTCAGTGTACCCGGCCTTCATAGATTGCTACTGCGTTATCGTGCAGATAGCCATGCGCCAGCTGCAGGGCCTGCGGCTCGTTTACTTCGCCTTCAGAAATCATCTCGGCCAGGGCGGCGGCCAGAGCGGCGCGCGCCGACTGCACACCCAACCAGTAACTTTCCTCCGCCCCCAGGGTCTGGTTGTACGGGAACGAGTCTGTGCCAAAGGTAATTTTATCGGGAAAGGTCTCCAGCCAGGTTTTGAGCACATGCCTGAACTCCGATGGATACATATCGAGTTCCATCAGAGACGTATCCAGGTAGACATTTTTTACCGCCGCCAGCCAGATCGCCTGGTGCTCGTAAGGATAGCCGCCGTGGATCATCACAAAAGCCACGCCCGAGTACCGCGGATCACGCAGAACATTTTCCAGGTTCAGGATATTGCCCTCGGACAAACTGAAGTAGTCACCGATGCCGACGGCCGAGTGCACATGCACAGGTAGATGCAACCTTCCTCCCTCGCGCAATAAGAACCGGAAAACGTAATCCTGAAACGTTCGGTACTCCTGCTCATTGGGAATTCCGCCAGTCGCGAAGCGCTGGTAAATGTCTTCGGCCTGCTCACGCGCAGGGTCGCCGAATTTTGTCGAGCGGAAATAGGCCACTTCGAACTTCATGGCGATGCCGCCCTTCTTCCGGTTATCTTCGAGCACGCGGCTGACGAAGGCCAGATAGTCGGCGAAGTCTGGCGGCAACTTGTTCAGGTTTTCCTGCTGCATCCAGCGGTGCAGCATCTTCTCCTGCAGGGGGATGTACACCGCCTCATCACGATTGCGTGCGCTTTCGCGCTGGTTGTCGAACGGCCACATGAACGAATCGGCAAAAAACACCCACGGAAAGCGCTTGGGGTCGAGATAGTCGGCCATCATCGCCCGGTTGGCCACGCCTTGCTCGATATTCAGCTTGTCGAGCAGGTTGGAAAAATACGCGTTACCCTGAGCCTTCTTCAATTCAGCTTTTTTCTGCACCAGCCAGTTTGCGTGTTCGGGTGCAAGGTCACTATAGGGATAGCCAAACAGCGCCTTGGATGCGGCGACCAACTCGGGATTCGTATCGCGCGTGCGCAATGCGGCACTGCCCGGCGGCGAAGCCATGGCATCCACATCGGGATCGTCGGCAAAGCCCGGATGCGCGTGATGGTCGAAGATGGGGATCTTTTCGATCTGCGGCAGAAGGCGCTGGTAGATCAGCCCCACATCAGGCCCAGGCAGCGGGCGAGCCTGACCTAGGGCAGCCACGGACAGGCCGCAAACCGTGAGCACACGCAGCCCAATGTGCTGGCGCGATCCGATCTTCATGAATTCTCCTCGTCGTGGAATGTGGCACTCTAGCAAAGCGTAGCGCCGGCATCGCTTCGAACTGCGCCCGGGGCACGCTTTGCCTGCTGTCCCGAGGGCATCTTACTCTCGGATGTGCCGGGCGGAACACCCCCACAGCCGGCGGGACGGTGGGCCCTGCATTTATCTATCGAGATGGCCCTGCCGGCGCCCCCTGCCAGGCCGAAGAGACTTGCAGAATTCGCTCTACCGCTTCCTCCAGGATGGCGGTTGAAGACGCAAAAGAAAAACGCACATACTCGGTGCCGGCCGACCCGAACGCCGCGCCCGGAATTGCCGCTACCCCGGCTTGTTCCAGCATGACACGGCAGATCTCCTCGGCGCTCAGTTCCGCCTCCGAGATGTTCACCCAGGCATAGAACGCACCCTCCGGCGGAGAGCAACGGAAGCCGGGGACCCGGTTCAGTTCACGCACAAACCGTCCTCTACGCTTGGCGAACTCGCCCACCATACGCGGCGTGGCGCCGTCCCGATCGCGTAACGCTTCAATGGCGCCATACTGGGTGAATTCCGCCACGCAGGTGTAGGTGTTGACCGCCAGCATGTCGAGCGCGGGAAAAATGTGCGCGGGAGCGGTCGCGTATCCCAACCGCCAACCCGTCATGGCAAAACTCTTGGAAAAACCATCGATGATCAGCGTCCGCTCCTCCATGCCCGGGTAACTCATCATCGATACATAGGTTTCGCCATAAATGATCCGGGCGTAAATCTCATCCGAAAGCACCAGCAAATCATGTTTGACGGCCAGTTCCGCCAACTGCCGTTGCACTTGGTTGGTGTAGACGGTCCCGGTCGGATTGCCTGGCGAGTTGGTGATCAACAGTTTCGTGCGAGACGTGATCTTAGAGGCAATTTCGTTCGGATCGGGCTGCAGGTCATTCTCGCCGGAGAGCACAAACGGCACCGGAATCCCGCCTAACCCCAGCGTGATGGACGCGTACCCGGGAAATCCTGGATCGGGATACAGCACTTCATCTCCCGGATCGATGAGCGCCATCATCGCCATGAAAAGTGCGATTTTGCAGCCCGGAGCGATGACGATGTTCTGGGGCGAGATGTTCAGATTGCGCGTTTCTCGCAGATAAACCGCCAGCGCGTCCCGCAGAGCCGGCACGCCCACCACGGGGCAGTAGCGGTCCTTCCCTTCATCAATCGCCCGCTTCAGGGCTTCATTCACCGACTTTGCCGGATGAAAATCTGGCTCGCCCAACTCCAGGTGGATAATCGAGCGGCCCGCCCGCTCCAGTTCCTTGGCGCGGGCAAAGACGGAGAGCGCGCCTTCGCCGCTCATCACCGACATGCGTGAAGCCAGTGGTCGCATTTTCAGTCCCGCCCTGCCGAACCGTTTGTTGCGGCTGGCGTAACCGGGATGCGTAGAGCATCCACAAAGCGCGGAAAGAACTCGAAGACGGAGGCGGTGGCAACCAGTTCTATGATCTGCGCGTCGTTATACACGGTTTTCAACTTGGCGTAGAAGGCTTCATCAATCTGACTGGCGGAGTGATGCAGCCGATCCGAACAACGCAGGCCCAGTTTCTCCGCCTCGGTAAACGGTCCGGTTTCAAAGTCAGACTTGATCGCGGCGATGTGCTCTTCGGTCGCTCCCTTCTGCCTGGCTGAGAGAGAATGCGCGGTCACGGCATAGGCCGAACCTAGCAAAACCGACATTCTGGTGGCCACCAGCTCTTTATACCAGCCCGGCAAAGCGCCGTCACTCAAGAGTGGCTTGAGCAGAGCGGCAAACCCCAGCGCCAACGCTGGAGTGTTGGCGACCGTCTTGAACATGTTCGGCACAACGCCCCGCTGCCCCAGCAGAGCGTCATACAAAACGCCCAGCTCGGACGGAACCTGGTCCCGCTCGAGCATGGGAATGCGACCCTGTTCGTCTTTCATCAGCTGGCCCTTCCCTAGAAAGAGAACCTTCCGGAAAGCTGAATCAGCCGTGGCGTTCCCTTGGTGCTTGTGATCGTGCCAAAGCCCAGTCCGTTAAAGATATTGTTTGGGCTGGCAAAAATGGGATGGTTCCAAATGTTGAAGAAATCCGCTGCGAACTTAAAGTTCTTGTTCTCCGTAATGCGGAAATTCTTGCCCAGAGAAACGTCCCAGTTTTGCTGGAATGGCCCGCGGAACGTATTGCGGCCGAGGTTTCCAAAGCCGGTGGTTCCGTCAACCCCGATCACTGGCGCCCCACTAATGGCGTTAGGATCAAAGAATTGATCGATTCGGCTATGAATATCTCCCCGGGATTGGGCAGAGGCTATGGTAAAACTCGGATTCAGAGTGGCCGTGCTGGTGTTCGGACTGCTCAAGGCAAAATCCGAGCCCCCAGCGGCATCGATCACGGTGAAGGGCGTTCCCGACTGAAAGGTTGTGATTCCGCTGAGCGTCCACCGCGACAAAAGCGCGCCCACGACGCCTTCGCTCTTCAGCAAGAACGGCAAATTCCAATCGTAGTTGACGACCAGCCGTTGGCTGCGATCAAAATCCGAAGGCCCGTAGGAATCTCGCAGGTTGGTCTGATCGTTGATTGCGGTGTTAAACGCAGTATTACCGCTGGACGTGGCGTCCAGCGCCTTCGACCAGGTGTACGCTGCCTGAAAGTGGAGCGCCCTGGAAAAGCGGTGCCCCGCCGTAATCTGCAATGAATCGTAGTGCGACCAAGCATCGCTGGCAAACAATTGGTAATTGCCCGTCGCCAGGCCGAATGCTCGGGAACGCGCATTCGCGTTGGAAAAGCTGTTCTGCGTAATGGTGTACTGCGTGCCATCCAGCGCCGTGACAGTAACCGGATGGATCCTGGCATCGTAGGGCTGGATGGCGTCGCGAGTCTCGCGCAGGTGTGTTCCCTTGGTTCCGACGTAGCCAACCTCCAGTATCCAGTTACCCGGCAATTCCCGCTGGACGCTCAAGTTCCACTGCTGGGTACTGGGTGACACGAAATGCCGCGGTACCTCCAGCCCGAAGAGATTGATGAGGTTTCCGCCAAAAATTCCGTTCGGATGTTGAGCATCCCCGAATGAATTGGGGAATCCATTGTCGAACACCGCCTGAGCCGTCGAGTCGGTGGTCGGATTGCCATTTCCATCCGCAAAACCCAGAAAGTGAGAATATACGGGCACGTACGCCGGATCGATTTGACCGCCGACTGGCAGTCTGCCCACCCCGGAAGCAAAAATATCAGCCATGTCGCCGGGCGTCCCCAGCGGCGTGGTAATCGGAAGAATCGGAGCGCTGAAAGAAAGCTGGTCTACTGTGCCGACATCTTCACGCACGTAGAAGATCCCGTAGCCGCCTCGAATGGAGGTACTGTGGTGGCCAAACAAATCGTAGGCGAAGCCAACCCGCGGTCCCCAGTTGGAAGCGTAGTTGTTGTTCATCGTGGTGTCGCTAGCCGTACCTGTCAAACCCGGCACGCCCAGTTTGTCAACGCACTTTGGGTAAATAAACGCGCTGGTCTGCTGCTGCACCAATGCCGAAACCGTATTGCCAATGTGGCACAGGTCATCCTTGGCGGCTCCGAACAATTCCCAACGCAGACCCGCATTGATGGTCAGGTTTGGAGTGGCCTTGTAATCGTCCTGGAAGAACACCCCGTAGTCATGAATACGATATTCGTGGTTAGAAACACCGCTACCGCCGAAGGAAAATCCGGGCTGTCCCAAGAGGAAATTTTGGAAATCACTGCAGCCGGCAACGCAAGGACTGGTCGGATCAAGCGGATTGGGACCCGAGGGGAAGAAGAACAGCTCTCCATTGAACGTCTGCGGAAAGTTCTTGTCCAGCGCCACACGATCATACTGCCCCCCAAACCGAAGCAGGTGCTTGCCGGCGGTGTAGCTGGCCGTGTCCAGGAACGTGAGATTATTCTGCAATTGGCTCTGGTCGGCTCCCGGCGTCGGGCCCAGGTTGAAAGTGGAAAAAGTAAATTTATAGATCGTCTTGTAGAGGTTGTTATTGGGTCGGTTAATCCCGAGATCATCGACGGTCACGATGGGCTCGTTGGTAGCGTTGTTGTCAATGCGCACGTAGCCTACGCGCGCCTCGTTCACCAGGCGCGGACTAAAGATGTGGGTCTCAGCCACGCTGAGGAAACGGTCATGCACGGGTAGGTCCAAGGGGAAATTCATGTCCGCGATATTAAGAGTTCCGCCCAATGTCGCGGTCAGACCACCCGCTCCGAACGGCAACCGGGACTCGAAGTTAGAGAAGAAGAAACGTCCGGAGATATGGTCGGAGCCGCCATGGAAGTCCCGATCATAGTTGAGCGTGAACTGATCGTCCGTGTACTTACCGGCCTTGCTGAGCACGAACTGACCGCCGGCCGCAGGATCGGCGGTAGGGAACAGGAACCCTCCCGGATCATTGAACTGACTGTTGCGGAAGTTCAAAAGCTTCAGAGCGACTGGATCGATTGACGCGGCGGTTACGTTGGGGTCTCCGGGAAAGAATGCGTCAACCAGCGACTGCGCGTAGGCTGACGTTCCCCGACTTGCCCCGGGAAGCACGGGGAGGGTGGTGCTGACGATAGCGCCTGGCGAAAGCCCGCTGCGCTGCCGCGTACCCTGGTAATTCACGAAGAAGAAGCCAGCCTTCGCGTCCTTTCCGATGGGGCCCCCCAGACTTCCCCCGAAAATATTCTGCTTGATGTCAGGACGTTGCTGAGGAAGTCCAAGATTGATCTGGCTCCGGTTCAGGAACCATTCGTTGGCGTTCAAATCGGTGTTGCGGAAGAACTCGAACAAGCTGCCGTGAAAAGTCTTCGTACCCGTCTTCAGGATGGCGTTAATATTGCCGCCCCCGTTCCGTCCCTGGGTGGCGTCATACAGGCTGGTTTGAACTTTGAACTCCTGCACTACATCGGGACTCGGCAGGGGTGTGTTGGTTAGTTCGGCCACATTGTAATCCGTGGCACTGATGCCCTCGATCAGATAATTGTTGTTGTCCTCACGCTGTCCGTTCACTTGAATGCGGACATCCCCGCGCCCCAGCGAGGCGGAAGCATTCAAGTCGGAATTTGTTCCGGCCGACAGCGTGAGCAATTGCTGGAAGTTTTGTGTGGCCAGCGGCAGGTCACGAATGGTACGCGCGTCAATCGCCTGGCCGGTGGTCGCAGTCGAAGTGTCGACGGTCTGCACTTGTGCCTGCACTTCGATCTTTTCCTGCACCGCCAGCGGGCGTACGTTGGCCTCCATGCGGGTAGTTTCGGTGACACGCACCGCCACATTAAGAAATTTGGCCTCCTGAAAGCCGGGACTCACCACATGCACCGTGTAGTTGCCCACGGGAAGCAAAGTCGCTATGAACGAACCGTTGCCGTCTGTCCTGGTCGTGCGGGTCAGGGCTCCGGTATCCTGGTTGAGGATGCGAACCTCGGCCCCCGCCACCACGGCGCCGCTGGGATCGAGAACCGTCCCGCTGATCGCGCCCGTGGCGCCGCCCTGGGCCAGTACCTGCCCCGCCCAGATAAGTCCCGCCAAGATGACCCAGAGCAACCTGCTTATTGACCTCGGCATACACTGCCCCCATTTTCGTTTGCGTATGTTTTGAATCCTGCGAAGGTGGTCGATCAGAATTTCAAAAGACAATCGGCGGTGGCTGCGGTCCAAGGCCGGCAACAACAGCCGCGGCGTAAGCGAGCTTGCCTGTGTCCTGCTCTCATGAGAGAGATGCTCTTCCCCGAGCAACAAACTCCAGCTTGGAATCAGAGAATGCCCGTCAGCTTACTAGAAACCGACACTGTTGGCAATAACAGCGATGAATTTAACTGAAACATTTGTTACAAGCCCTTGTAAAGACCACCGTCCACGAGCACAGTCTGCCCGGTAACGTACGCTGCCCGGTCGGAAGCCAGCCACACGATGGTGTCGGCAACTTCCTTTGGCTCTCCCAGCCGCCGCAGCGCCGCGTCCGCAGCCCAGCCATCGAAAAGATCTTTCTCCGAGGTGCCCGAAGCGGCAGAACGACTCTTGGCCAAGTCCTTGAGCCGGTCTGTCGCGGTAAATCCCGGGCCCACGTTGTTGACCAAAATCCCATCTTTGCCGAATTCGTTCGCCAGACTTTTTACCAGTCCAACCACCGCCGCCCGCACCGCATTGGAAAGCACCAGGTCAGCCACCGGCTGCTTGGTCGTGATCGACGTGATCGTGATAATCCGGCCCCAGCGCCGGCGTTGCATGTGCGGGATAACTTCGCGAGCGAAGTAAACCGTGCTCATGAAGTTCGTGTCCACCGCCTTGCGCCAGTCGTCCACACTCGCCGCCAGGAACCCCTTGGCCGGCGGACCACCGGCGTTGGTCACGCAAATGTCGGCGGCGCCGAATTTCGCTACCACGGCTTCGACAAATCCGTGTACGGCGTCGGCGTCGGTCACATCCAGCGCCCGATGAAACACCTCAGCGCTGTACTGTATTCTCATTTTCTCTGCCGCTGCCGCCAGGGCCGGCTCCTTCCGGGCACACATCGCGACTTTGCACCCCTCGGCGGCAAAGACCTCAGCCGTCGCCCGGCCAATCCCCTGGCTGGACGCGGCCACAATTGCAACTTTACCCCGCAGACCCAAATCCATAGGAATCGAATTATAGATGGATCAAATCTCGCGTGCGGATAATCCTGAGAGTGCGCAATTTCGATGTTTCCCGCTTTGCGGCCCCTGCGTTGCCCCGACAAAGGGCGGTCAAGCGACCCCTTGCCCAGTTTGCCTCTGGAAGATACTCTTGACCGTGCCTTATTCGAACTGTGTGTTTCATTCCTAACCGAGGGCCATCATGGCGAACCCGGCAAACTACGTCTGGCTGGATCAAGGATTGAAAGATGCGGCGCAAAGCGGAGTTCCGATCATTAACGCCGGTTTACACTACGGTTTCAGCGTGTTTGAGGGCATTCGCTGCTATGCCACCGAACACGGCCCCGCCGTCTTTCGACTGGAAGAACATATCGACCGCTTGCTCGACTCTGCCCTCATCGTCGGCTTCCGCGACCTTCCCTGGACCCCCGATTGGCTGATTGACGCCACATGCAAGACCATCGCCGCCAATAAATTCTCAGCGTGCTACATCCGCCCGGTGATTTATCTCGACGGCGCCATGAACCTGGTGGTGGATAGCGGCAAGCCGCGGCTCATCATTGCGGTCTGGGAGTGGACCGCCTTTCTTGGTGTCGAAGCGAAGGAACGTGGCATTCGCGCCAACATTGCGTCTTTCACACGCCTGCACCCCAACATCATGATGACCAAGGCCAAAGTCTCGGGAAATTACGTGAGCTCGATTCTGGCCAAGACTGAATCGCAGCGGGCTGGCTTCGATGAAGCCATCATGCTCGATCCTCAGGGCTACGTCGCGGAGTGTACGGGCGAGAATATTTTTCTAGTGCGCAACAACGCGATTTACACTCCTTCGCGCGGAGCCATTCTTGAGGGCATCACTCGGGATAGCCTGCTCACGCTCGCGCGCGATTTGGGTTACAACGTGGTCGAAGAGCCGATATCCCGCGACCAACTCTACATCGCGGATGAAGTGTTCGTCTGCGGCACCGCCGCCGAAGTTGTGGGCTTGCGAGAGATCGATTTCCGCACCATCGGCGAAGGAAAAACAGGACCGGTTACTCGCGCCTTGCAAGCCGAATTCGAGAAGCTTACCAGTGGACGCCATCCACGCTCCGCCGAGTGGCTTTCTCCTGTGCCGGCATCCGATGCCGCCTTGGCCGGGGTCTAACAACGGGGTAAGGAGTAGGTATGAAAAAGCACACCCATCATCCGGAGACGGAAGCCGTTCGCGCCGGCAGCGATCTGCGCAAGAAAAACGGACCACTGGCCACTCCGATCTACCAAACTTCGACATTCGAGGTCACAGACAGCGACCAGCAGGTGCGTGCCACGTCCACGGACATGTTCTACACGCGCTACGGCAACCCCACCCACACCGTGGTCGAAAAAGCCATTGCGGAGCTGGAAGGCACGGATTCCGCGCTGCTATTCGCTTCCGGCATGGGAGCGATCACAACGTCACTTCTGGCCCTGCTGGAAAGCGGCGACCACGTTGTTGCGCAACGCGACATTTACGGCGGCACTACAAAATTCCTCAGCCAGTGGCTGCCCAGACGCGGCGTCGAAACCTCGTTTGTGGATACCACAGAGTACGATCAGCACGCGCGCGCCATCCGACCGAACACGAAGCTGCTCTATCTGGAATCGCCAACTAACCCCATATTGCGCGTTGTTGACCTGAAAAAGGTGACTGCCCTGGCCAAGCAGCACAATCTCATCACGTTTATTGACAGCACTTTTGCTACGCCCATCAACCAACGTCCGGCGGATTTCGGCATCGACTTGGTCATGCATTCGGGAACGAAATATTTCGCCGGGCATGCGGACCTAATCTGCGGTATCGTCGCCGGCCGCCACGATCTGATCGAAACCATCCACGGAACCCGCACCACCCTGGGCGGGACGATGGATCCCCACGCCGCCTGGCTGCTGCTGCGGGGCATCAAGACGCTGGCCGTGCGGGTACAGCGACAGAATGACAACGCCTTGCGCGTGGCCCAGTTCCTTGCCCAACATCCCAAAGTGCAGAGCGTGCATTATCCTTTCGCGGAAGGCCATCCGCAGCGCGCTCTGGCGATGGAGCAGATGCACGGCGGCGGCGGCGTTCTCAGCTTCGAAGTGGACGGTACTGGAGCCGACGCCAAGCGCTTTTCAGAAGCACTGCATCTGTTCACCCTCGCCCCGAGCCTGGGCGGAGTGGATTCGCTGGTCACCGTACCGGTGCTGACCTCACACGGCATGATCTCGGCCGAACAGCGCGCCAAGATGGGCGTTACTGAGCAACTAGTCCGTTTGTCGGTAGGAATTGAAAATGTAGGCGACCTGATCGCCGATCTGGAGCAAGCGCTGACGGTAGTGACCGCTACCCGCGAGCACGTCCAAGTAGGATAACGACACGCCGCCGATGGTGCATCCCCGAGCTGAGTTGATCCATTCGCTTGCCAATGGATCAACTGACTCGGAGGACCCCGATCGCGCGTCGGTGCCTGAAATGCTTAAAAACTAAACTTCAATCCCAATTGCAAAATACGCGCGTTGTGAACCGAACTCGCGCGCAGGAAGCTGTCCGTGGCGATGGTATTGTTGCCCTCGCCACCAGCCGAACCGCTATCGCCGGCAATGTTTCCCCACTGAGTGTGATTGAAAACGTTGAAGGCCTCGGCGCGGAACTCAAAGCCCATCTGCTCCCTGATCTTGAAGTGCTTGAACAGCGCCCAGTCGAAGTTAGTGCGATGGGGGTTATTCAAAATGTTGCGTCCTGCGCTGCCGAAGGTCAGCCCGCGCGGAAAAGCAAAGGCCGCCGGATTGCCGAACGCCGGGCCAAGGTCTGGCAACCGGCCACCCGGAATGCCGGACCTTGGGTCACCTACTAAATCGGGGCGAGCGCCTGACCCTACGCCATTTGAGACTCCTGCATTGTCGTTCGATACCACGACGCTGTAGGGCGTACCGGTCTGATAGCTGGTCAAGCCGGAGAACTGCCATCCGCCAAGAATCTTGTTGCTTAAGCCCGGGGACTTGAAGAACGGCAGATCCCAAACGTAGCTGATGTTCAGAATATGGCGTTGATCGAAGTTGGAGCTAGCACGATTGGCGCCTGGATTGGCGGAATCGACAAAGCTTCCGTCAAAGCGGTCAGACGAATCGTCGATGGAATGGCTGTAGGTGTAGGCGAAACTTAGGTTGAGGCTACCTACAGTACGCCGCACCGAGGCTTGCAGACCATGGTATATGGAAGACGAAGCGTATTGCAGGTGAGTAATGTCGCCATAGCCCAGAAATGGACGAAATGGGCTGGCGTCGCTACCACACTGCACCCCGAGATTAACGGCAGCCTGACCCGTTACCGGAGCCCCGTTGACGCTCAGGGTATCGCAGTCGGTGTTGAAGGTTGGCGAGGTCACGTCGGTGTCGATGAATTCCCCTGGCGCATAGGGATTGAGCGACAGCGGCAGGGCTGGAACCTGGTTAAAATTGGTTTGCCGGTTTAGATAAGTGCCCTTGCTGCCCACATAGGAAACCGTGGCCACAGTGTTCCGCAGGAACTCTCGCTGCAGGTCCAGGTGCCATTGCTGGATGTACGGCCAGGTGGCCTTGGTTGGAACTGCATTCACACTCAACGGGAACTGCCCTGACGCGCTCCCGGTCCCGGCGTAGCCATCGATGTTATTCACTACTGCCGCATTGGCAAGAGGAGGTGAATTTTCGAGCGATTCCGTATTGCCCTCATTCCCGTTGGCATGTTCGTAGAAGATGCCATACCCGCCTCGTATCGCTGTCTTGCCGTCCCCTTTCAGGTCATAGGCAAAACCAATGCGGGGCGCGGGATTGAACAGATGTCCCTGCATGCAACTCACCGGGACGCCGGGCGTCACACCACACTGCACAATTCCATTCGGCAGGCCGTTGATAAATAGATTGCTCACCGTGCCGTCTGGATTTACGGTGGTGACACCGGGCTGGTAGTGAGCAGGATCGAAATTGAATGCCTGTTTTTGCTTTTCGCGGTAAGTTCCGAACAGGCTCACCCGCAGGCCAAGATTGAGGGTTAGGCGACTGCTGACGTGCCAGTCATCCTGAAAATAGGGTTCACCGATTTTGTAACGGTTGTAGTATTTGACCCGCTGGTCCTGCTGGCCGTAGCTGGATATTTTACCTAACAATAGATCCGCGAAGGGATTTCCCGTCGAAATGCTCGTGGTCTGGTCGAAGGTCAAATAACCGGGGATTGAGCCCGCCCCCAGTTCGCCGCCGAGTTCATTTTTCTGGCCAAATACCGCGTAGGCACCGAACTGGAGATTGTGCCTGCCAATGATCTTGCTTACGTTGTCCCGATAGGTATAGGTCGGATTGG
>Ga0193732_1000043_pt1 | contig 30234 bp, 20 predicted proteins | sample U1s1metaG_FD_145077 | JGI IMG/M metagenome (GOLD analysis project Ga0193732, IMG submission 145077) | Soil microbial communities from a riparian zone of the East river system, Colorado, United States - U1s1 | ecosystem: Environmental > Terrestrial > Soil > Riparian zone | place: USA: East River...
GCCAATCTGACGATAGACGATGCATGGTTGCGCGAACCTTACGGACATGTCTATTACCAGGGACTGCTGCAGGAAATGGAGCAGCACAACTTTCACACCACGCTGGCCTTCATTCCCTGGAATTTCGACCGCAACGACCCGAAGGTTGTAGCGCTGTTTCGCGCGCACGCGGACAGGTTTTCGGTCTGCGTGCATGGCAACAACCATCATCACCAGGAGTTCGGACCGTATGACAGTAAGCCGCTGAACGTCCAAATCGACGATATAAAGCAAGGGCTGGCCCGTATGGCTAAGTTCAGCGAGTTGACGCAGCTGCCTTACGATCCCGTGATGATATTTCCCCACTCGATTGCGCCGGAGCAAACCCTGGCAGAGCTGAAGCGGTACAATTTTACCGCCACCGCCAATTTCATCAATGTGCCGCTGGGAGCTAGCGCCCCGGCAGGGCCGGAATTCGCCTTGCGTACCGCGACCATGGCTTTCTCCAGTTTTCCCAGTTTGCGGCGCTATTCCGATGAAGCGCCCAGACCGGAGTCGCAGCTCGCCATCGATGCCTTCCTCGGCAATCCAATCTTGTTCTACGTGCACGAAAGCTTTTTCGCCGCCGGGATTGGGGCCTTTGACAATACGGCTGAAACTATCAACCGTCTTCAGCCTGACACACAATGGCGGAGTTTGGGCTACATCGTGCAGCATCTGTACCTGGAGAAACTGCGTGATGACGGCAATTATGACGTGCAGACTTACGCTGGGACCATTCGTCTCGATAATGTTCACCAGCGCGATACCATTTTCTTTGTCGAGAAGGATGAAGATTTTTCCCTGCCGCTAACAGTGCTCGTGGATGGACAACCATATCCCTATGAGACGTCGAAAGTGGGGCTGCGGATTGCGGTGCCGATTCGAGCGGGGGCGAGCCGAGGGATCACGATCAAATATGAGAATGATCTTAATCTAGCTGCGGTCGATATCTCCAAGAAATCGCTGCGTTTCAATGCCGTCCGCTACCTTTCCGATTTTCGTGACAACTTCGTGTCTAAAATCGCCCTGGGCCGACGTTTTGTCCGTTCCTATGCCCAGAACGAGACTGGTTGGAACCGGGGAATGGTTCTCGTCATTGGGTTGGTGGCAATAACCGCGGCTCTCTGGGTTGTGCGAAGGGGCAAGAAGCGGTCGATCAGATCTCGCGATTCGGCTTTGCCGGTCGGCACGGCTGCGCACGACGGAGCAGGCCACTGAGCCGGGCGCTATTTTGCCGCAGGCATGTACTTCGTGCAGGAGGCGTATCGGGTCGTGTTCTCAATGCCATGCCGGCGTATTGGCCATCCGATGGTAGCAGTTGGGCCGAGCATCAAGCCACACCATGTACTTCCGTGATCTAGTCGGGAAGAGCCCGAAGCGCGAGTCTGGAGGTGTGGAGAACGAAGGCTTGGTTTCCCTGGTCTTGCTGGGGGACTCTGTCGGCAACAAACGTCTCCAAAATTGTCTGGATGGTCACAATGAAGAAGAATTTCGCGGTCCTCACCCTCCTCCTGGCCGCTAGGTTTGCTGGAGCAGCCAATTTGTCTGCCACGACGAGCACGTTTTCCTCGGTATTCAATGGAGCGGCGGGAGGCGATGTAATCCTGCTGGCTCCGGGCAGCTACGGTTCATTCAGTGGCGGCACCAAATCGTCCATGGTCACGATTCAGCCCAATGCTGCTGCCGGGGGCACGCAGGCAAACGTCATCTTAGGCTCAGCAAACCTTGGGGCATCGCAAAACATTACCATAAAGAACATGACCATCGGAGGAGCGAGCGTAGGCAGTGGTAGTTCGCCGGCTTTGCACATCCATCTTATCGGCAACAAGTTCACCGGAAGCCTGTGCATCAACACGCCAGGCGACGTCAACCAGGATACTCTTGTAGATGGAAACAGCTTTATTAACGTGGGCCAGGGCTGCACCGAAGGCCGGATCGGTGTGAACGGGAACAATAAGGGCCATAGTGTGGTAAATGGCGTGGTGATCTCGAATAATTTGATCAGTGGTCCTGGACCTTCCGACGGAATTCAGATCACTGGTGGCGCGTATGGCACGGTAATCGGTCCTGGCAATGAGTTTGTGGGCATCAAGGAGAGCGGCTGTGGCTCCGTACATTGCGATCCCGTTCAGTTCTACGGCGCCGTAAGGACAACAATCACCGGCAACTACTTCCACGGGAACTCAACGGGTATCATGAGCCCGGATTGCAATGGCAGTCCCCTGATCCTGACCAACAACGTCTTTGTGACCGATGGCGAGTACCCGGATCAAGTGGTGCAAGCCGGGGCAAATGGCGACACTATCTCTCATAACACTTTCGCGGGCGGCGCCAGGATTCGCTATGGCAATCCCAACGGTTGTGGTCTGAGTTCTAACATTGCGGTCACTAACAATATCTTGACGGGTGGGGTGTGGTTTTCTGACGGTCAAAGCAGCAGCGGTATTTCTATGGACTACCAGCTGATTGCAGGTGGCGGCACGGGCTCCCACACACTCAACGGTTCCCCCACTTACGTCGGTGGTAGTACTCCTCCGACTCGAGTTGGGTACCAACTGGCTGCGACATCCTTGGGGGTAGGCGATGCGAGCGATCATACTGACATTGGAGTGTCAATTGCTGGCACGCAGGCCCAGGCCCCGGCTCCGCCATCCAACTTAACAGCAGTGGTCCAGTGAGTGCATCTTATTCGGACCTTTTGCGCGCCGTCCACGGGGCAATCGTCGGTTGAGCCCCAGTTGTGACGCCGGCGAACAATCGTGCGCGATCTTCGGCAGCATAATACGAGAATCCGAATCTAGCGTTCCTCATGTGCGGGCTCGACCACTTGTGAGCCGCTAACACATGCTTTGGCGCGGAACCACTGGTTGCAAACCTCGAGTCAGCCGGCGGAAGCGGCTCCTGCTTCTGGCCAGAACTTCTTAGGTTTCCATCTCCCACGATCCCGCTTGATGAAGACCCAGAGTCCAACCGTTCTGTTTGTTAGCCATGACGCTTCGCGCACCGGCGCGCCCATATTTCTTCTGCGCTTTTTGCACTGGTTGCGGGAATATCGGCAGATCCCGTTTCAGATTCTGGTGGGAAGCTCGGGCGACATGTTGCCTGAGTTTGAATCGGTGGGGCACACGGAGTTGTTTGTGCCCAAGCCGACGCCTCTGGACCGGATCTTGCGCCGTCTGAAAGTCGGCACCCCGGAAGACTCGGACCACAAGAGCTCGCTGCGTAAGAGGTTGGCAGAGAGCAATGTGGGACTGGTCTACTGCAACACGATTGTGAACGGAAAAATCCTTGATTTTCTCTCATTCCTGAACTGTCCCGTGATCTGCCATGTGCATGAGTTGGAGCAGGTGATCCGGCTGAACTCGGACGAAACCAGTCTTGGCTTGGTGAAACGATTCGCACCGTCATTCATTGCGGTTTCGCATGCCGTGAAACAGAACCTGGTGACAAATCATGGGATTCCCGAAGATAAGATTCGGGTGATCCATGGCTTTATCCCGACCGGCGAAAGCAAGCAGACCGAGATCGCTCAGGCCCATTCTGATGTCCGCCGCGAATTGAGGATACCTGCAGAGGCAAGAGTGGTCTGTGCTTGTGGCTCCATTGAACCGCGAAAGGGAACCGATCTCTTTCTGCAGGTCGCGGAGAGAGTGTCGGAACTTTACAAGAACAAAGGTCCAGTGCATTTCATTTGGGTGGGCGGCGGTTTAGAGCAAGTCACTGCGATGCGGAAACATGTGAACTCGTTATCCCATCGGAATACGATTCACTTCATTGGCCACCGGAAGGATGTCAGTTCCTACTACGATGCGTCTGACGTTTTCCTGCTGCCTTCGCGCGAGGATCCCTTTCCTCTCGTGATGATGGAAGCTGCATTGCGGAAGAAAGCCATTGTTTGCTTTGATCACGCAGGCGGTGCGCCGGAATTTGTTGAACGCGATGCCGGCTTCGTGGTGCCTGGATTAGACGTGAACAAAATGGCCGAACGGGTGGTGGACCTGTTGACCTCTGCTGAGCTGCGTAACCATATGGGTGCGGTTGCCCGGCAAAAAGTGTTGGACCGTCACGACATCAGCATCTGCGCACCTAAAATCTCTGCCATCATCCACCATGAGTTGTTGGTGCGCGAGGCCAGAGTACTCGGGGCATGAGGCTCCCATCGACGGGAGCGCGGATGGTCGGCATTGTATCCTGAAAAATTTTTCGATTCCTTGGGGGTATTCTAGTTGCAGACGAATGCAAATGTCGGAGAAGCCGGCGTGAGCCGGAGGTTTCTCAGCAACACAGTGCTGAATTTTGCGGGGCAGGGTTTCCTGCTGCTCTTGAATATTGTCACGGCCCCCTACATCGTTCATCATCTCGGGGCGGAGCTCTTCGGCATAGTTGCCCTAGTTCAAACAACCGCCGGTTTCGCAGGCCTATTAAATCTGGGGATTGGGCGAGCTCTGACGAAGTACGTATCTGAGCTCTATTGGAAAGGCGAAGTCAAGACCATCAATCAGATATTTCAGACTGCGTGGGCGACGTGCATCGTAAGCGGTATGGTCGCACTCCTGCTCGTGGTGGGGCCCAGCGAAACGATTAGCAAGATCTTTTTCCGTGACGGACCGCAGGTCAACGGGGTAGCAGGTTTCGCGATTTATGTGGCCGCGCTGGGACTCTTTTCCTCGATGCTTCTAGAGGCGGTCTCGGCCCTCCCCGGGGCGCTGCAAAGATTCGCAATCTGTAATGCCATCAATGTGATGATGGGCGTGCTTCGCTGCTTGGGCTCGGTCGGGCTGCTCGCCTGGGGCTACTCGATCCGATCTGTTCTGATGGCCAATTTGATTTCGAATCTGGTAGGAGTTGGTGCTTTCGCCATCGTGAGCCGCAACCTCATACCGGGCTTGAGCCTTGTCCCGGGCTTTAACTGGTCTGCTTTCAAACGGTTGTTTCGTTTTTCTCTGCCCTTGATTCTTTCTTCTTTGAGCACCCTGATTGTGACCCGGCTGGACCGCTTTATCCTGGCCTACTTCCTGCCGCTTGCCGCTGTGTCCTTTTATACTCTGCCGTATTCACTTTCTGAGAAGCTGTCGATGGGCGTGACAAACATCACATCAGTGGTTTTTCCGTTCACCAGCGAGCTCCACGCAATGAACGCGCACGAAAAAGTGCAGGAGCTATATCTGCGCTCAACCAAGATATTGAACCTCGTGATGCTGCCACTCACTGTGATTCTGCTCGCGGTCCCGGGCACGATTCTCCAATTCTGGCTTGGCCCTGAGTACGCCTCGCAGGGTGCAGTGGCGCTCGCTTTGCTTGGAGCAGCCGCATTTCTAAACGCAGCGAGTGCTGTCCCTACGGTTACTTCGCTGGGAGTTGGGCGAGCCTGGATGCCCGCCTGCTTTGCCGGAGCGGGCGCAGTTATCAACCTTGTATCTAATTTCCTCCTCATCCCGCGATATGGCATTGCCGGTGCGGCCTTGGGAGCCCTGCTGCCGCAGGCGATTGTAGTTCCGTTTTTTGTCTACTTCGTAACCCGTAGTCTCAAGTTTTCATTGTGGCGGCTCGTCGCTGACGGATTCATGCGGCCTTTGGCCTGCGCCGTTGTGCAGTTCGCGATTCTTTACGGGCTTCGGGGATACATAAACAGTCGCATGAGCCTGATGCTTGTTTGCTTTGTGTCGTTCGCTGTCTTTGGAGTTCTCGCCGTTTTTGTGGCTATCGAAAATGGGGAGCGCAGTGCGCTTTTCGGCGGACTTTCAGGGTGGGACTTCGGGCGCTGTGTAGCCAGCGCAGAGAACGCAACGGAGTGACGACGCCGCGAGTCTGGGAACGGCAGTGCCAACCAACCGTCACTTTCCTACACGAGAAGAGCGAAAAAAATTGAAAAACGGATTCATTGACTCGACCTGCCTTATTCCGAGGGCGGTCCAGGCGCCCAGCCCCGACATTTCTGCCGGTAGCGAAGATGACGCGCTTAGCAGAATAAGCGGAATGGGACGGCTGTGGAGACTCGACCCGTCATTTCTATTGTTGTTGGGAATCTTACTGTTGTCGCTATCCCTGCGATGGGTAAGGCTTGGCGAAAAGAGTTTGTGGATCGATGAAATTTGGAGCATCGGGATTTCTAGACTGCCCTGGCACGCCTTCCTGTGGGTCGTGCGAAATCAGGATCCGAACACTAGCTTGTACTACGCTTTGCTACATTTGTGGACGCGCCTTGGAAATAGCGAATCCACGGTCAGGGCTATGTCTGTTCTCTTTGCGGTAGGTACGGTCCCGGGGGTGTACGCGCTTGGCAACAGGCTCTTCGGTAAAGCGGAAGGCCTTATCGCCAGCGCCCTGCTCGCAGTTAATGCCTTTCACATCCAATGGTCGCAGGAGGCTCGTGGCTACAGTCTCGTAGTACTGCTGGTGACGCTCTCTTCGCTAATGTTTGTAATCTGTATGGAACGTCCATCCCGCAGGAACTGGGCGCTTTACGCTCTGATCAGCGTTCTGGCGGTCTATGCTCATCTCTACGCCGTCCTGGTGCTGGGATCGCATTGGGTATCGCTGATTTTCCTGCGCCGCCGGGAAGTCCCTTGGAAAGGTCTGATCGGGAGCGCTGGGGTCATTGGTACCCTGATGGTGCCCCTCGCACTACTCTTTTCGGCACGGGCCAAAGATCCTTTTGTGCCACTGGGTTGGTTGCCCAATGCGACATGGGCGGCTGTGTATGATGTCTTCTACTCCCTTGCAGGAAACGCCGAATTTCCTGGCTCTCATGGCGGAAAATCCATCCTGATAGCGTATTTTGTCCTCTGCCTGATGGCCGTCTTGCCGGCAATAAAGGGATGGCATCGCTCTGAAAACTCTTCCCACCTTTGGCATCTCGGATTGCTGCTTTCCTGGCTGTTCGTGCCCATTGCGTCGATACTAGCGATTTCGGTGATGCAGCCGATGATGATGAGTCGATATCTCCTCATTTGTGTTCCGGCGATCACCCTCCTGGCAGCAAGGGGTATTCAGTCGATACGTTTTAGATGGGTTTCTGGCATTGTTCTTATGGTTGTGATGGGGTTAGCTGGTTTGCGGCTTCCACAATATTTTCAGGGACGCGCCAGTTTCCTGGAATGGAAGTCGGTAACGGATCGCGTTCTGGCTCAAGCGCGTCCGGGGGATGCGATCATCTTCTGTGTGGCTCCGGGCCGGCTACTGTTTGACTACTATCGTGAGAAATATCACCACGGCGTAGATGGACGCTTGGACATTGTGTATCCCCAGTTCACAGCGGAGCAGGAGAACCAGGACCCAAGAACATTGGATTACTTACCACCTATAAGCAATGGCTTCGTGGACTCGGTGGCGGCTAACCACGATCGGGTTTGGGTGGTGGTATATCACGACCACTTTGCACTCACAAGGGAAGCCAGCCGCCGGATTGAGGAGGGGCTTTCGGCCAAACTGCCCGAAGTCTGGCAAAGCCGAATTGATGGCGTGACATTGTTTCTATATTCTCGCGCATCGGACGCAAAGCAACTCCTCCCATTGAACTAGCCCGGGAGGATCGCGACCAGCAGCCCTCACGTACGCACACGACAACCACAGGCTCGCCAATGGTTCTCTCGGCATGGCGACCGGGCCCCTACCAAGCAGTAGCTATGCCTCTATAGGTTTCGCTGAAGAATATTGACCAAGCTTCACTGGAGACACACCATGAGACTGCACCGCAGAATCAGCATGATCCGTTGGGTTGTCTATACCCGCCTGACGGTTTTGCTCGCCGTCCTGTATATTGCCACCGCTGCGGCGAGTGCGCAGGTGCTGCTGGGTGACCAAGCGGTTGAGAGTGGAGCAGACTCAAACGCGCCAAACAAAGCTGAGGCTTTTCAGACGACGGCCAGCCTCGGCGGTTCCGTGGGAAGCCTGACCGTGTACCTGGATGCCAGGTCAACTGCCACAAAGCTCTATCTGGGGCTATATGCAGACAACAATGGGCATCCTGGCACCTTGCTGTCGCAAGCGAGCAGTACGACCTTAGCTGGGAGCGCATGGAACACGATCCCGATACCGCCCGTCAGCGTGGTTGCCAACACCCGCTACTGGATCGCGATTTTGGGAACTACAGGAATTCCTTTTTTTCGTGATCGCGCTTCCGGCTCGTGTAAGAGCGAAGCCAGTTCGCAATCGACGCTCACGTCCTTGCCGTCGACCTGGACGACCGGAACGGTGTACTCTGACTGTCCGCTTTCCGCATATGGTTCAGCGATCACGAGCTCGAACCCCGTGCTCGCGGTGTCTCCAGTGAACATGGCGTTCACGATGACGGTGGGGGGCGCGGATCCCGCCCCTATCACCGCCAATGTAACCAATACCGGCAGTGGGACTCTCGCCTTTACCGCATCCAGCGACAGTGCATGGCTTTCAGTCCTCCCGACCAGCGGAACGGCTCCGCAAAGCTTGCAGGTCGTCGCCTCGGGGTCTGGACTCGGAATGGGTACCTACACAGGCCACGTAACCGTTGCCTCGCCTGGCAGCCAAGGCTCGCCCGTTGTATTGAATGCAAGCCTCACTATAGCCAAACCGGCGGACTGGCTGATGGTTGACCATGATCCTGCACGGACTGGCAATGCAGTAGACGAAACGATCATCACGCCAACCAACGTCGGTAACCTGCAATTGAACTGGTCCGTTTCTGTTGACGGTCCGGTTACGGGACAGCCGCTGTTCGCCGGCGGGGTTCAAATCAACGGACAGAGCCGAAATGTGCTAGTTGCGGCCACCGGCGGAAATTCTGTGTATGCCTTCGATGCCAGTACAGGAGCGCAACTGTGGAAAAGGAATTTCGGCACCCAGTCCGCCAATTGTGCAATTCCGAATGGCTTTGGGGTTACTGCGGCCCCGCTGATTGATCGTAGCACCGCGAGAGTCTACACGGTCTCCAACGACGGCAAGCTTAGAATACTATCCCTGTCTGATGGTACGGAGGCGCTCACCGCTCTCACCCTCATTTCTCAATCGGCTACGAACAAGGTTTGGGGCGGGCTTAATAAGGTGGGCAACAACATATATGTTACTACCGCCAGTGATGGTTGCGATACAACCCCCTGGCGCGGACAAGTGTACAAGATCGACGTGTCCGCAACTCCTACCCTCACCGGCACCTTCGTTGTAGTTCCGGGAATCGCGGCGCCGAATGGCGGAGGCGGAATTTGGGGCTACGGTGGCGTTTCGGCAGATCCCGCTACGGGAAATGTTTACGCTGCGTCAGGCGCTGACTCGAACATGCCCGAAGGCTACACACCATTTGCCGATCGCATGATCGCCCTCGATGGCAATCTGAATTTGCTAGGTTCCTATGGCCCACCCGAGCCAAATCAATTCCCGTGCAATGGGGCTCCCTGTGATCTAGATTTCGGCGCGACTCCTCTAGTTTTCCAGCCCGACGGTTGTCCCACGATGGTGACAACCGGTAACAAGAACGGTCAGCTGTACCTATTCAAAGCAACGGATCTGGCGGCCAGCGCACAACCGTTACAGGTCCTCACGCTAAATGCAGCAAATGACTGGCTCGGAAGTGGTGGTATCGGTGGAGTTCCAGCGTATTGGCAAGCCGGGAACAAGGTGTTCATTTCGGATGTAGGGCCAGGCGTTAGCGGCGTTGCAGGAGGGGTAGTCGCGTTGAATGTCACAGCGAGTTGCTCTCTCCAAGTGGCCTGGAGTACAGCTCTCGGTGGGGCGGCGCAGCCTGATTCCACACCCACAGTCGCCAACGGAGTGGTCTTTGTCGGTGAAGGTGCTACTGGTATGGTCCACGCTTATGATGCCCAAAGCGGGGTTCAACTCTGGACCAGCGGTTCCACCGCATATTCGGCGGCAGCGACCTATGCCGCTCCCATCGTGGCCCAAGGGAGCCTGTATGTCGGGTCCTGGAGTAATTTCAGCGGCGGTGGCGAAGTGGGCGCATTCTCGCTCAATTCTCCCACACAGATTCTCTCAGTTTCGCCGACGAGCGTGGCCTTTACCGCAATCCAAGGAGGCAGCAATCCGGCTTCAGCGACGATCCATGTCACCAACGCCGGTGTGGGAACGCTGACCTTCAACGCAGCGAGTGACAGCACCTGGCTGACGGTCTCGCCTGCCAGTGGGAGTGCACCGCAGAACTTGCAGATTGGAGCTAACGTTGGAGGACTCGCGCAGGGCACCTACACGGGTCATATCACAATCACTTCCGTCGGAGCACAGGGTTCGCCTGCCGTGGTAACGGTTACTCTCACGATAAGTCCAGTTGCGACGACTCTGTCTTCTCTCACGCTAAGCCCGACGACTGTGATCGGCGGGAACAGTTCGACAGGCACTGTGACGCTGAGCGGCCCTGCCTCCGCAGGTGGCGCCACTGTAACGCTGTCTAGCAGCAGCACGTCGGCCCAAGTTCCGACAAGTGTGCCGGTGCTGGCAGGTGCTACGATGGCGGTGTTTACGGTAACCACCAGTGCAGTATCCGGTTCCACGTCGGCCACGATCACGGGGACATACGGCACGGCGCAGACAGCCACGTTGATGGTAAATCCTCCGACCTTGACCTCGGTGACACTGAATCCGACGAGTGTGCAGGGAGGTGGTTCGTCAGCAGGAATGGTGACACTGAGCGGCAAGGCGCCGGCGGGCGGGGCAGTAGTGACGCTTTCCAGCAGCAACACGGCAGCGGCGCAGGTGCTGGCCAACACAACTGTCACGACGGGTGCGACGACGGCTGCGTTCACGGTGACGACTAGTGCGGTGTCGAGCTCGACGCCCGTCACCATTACGGGGACGTACGGGATTAATCAACGTGCGACACTGACGGTGACCCCTGCGGTGCCACCGGGTACGGTGTTGTTCGGAGATCAGGCGATCGAGAGTCAGAGAGACTCAAACGCGAGTGGCAAGGCGGAAGCGTTTCAAACCACGGCCAACGCAACCGGCACGCTTGCTTCGATGATCGTGTACCTGGATGCCAGTTCGACGGCGAGCAAAGTATACCTGGGACTCTATGCTGATAACAACGGGCATCCCGGAGCGCTCCTAACGCAGGGCAACAGCGCGCTCCTTACCGCCGGAGCTTGGAACACGATTACCGTGAGCCCAACAAACCTGAGTTCTGGCACGAAGTACTGGATTGCGATTCTGGGAACATCCAGCGGTACCCCATTTTTCCGGGATCGCAGCAACGGCCCGTGCAAGAGTGAGACGAGCAGCCAGGCGACTCTGACAGCATTGCCCGCAACGTGGTCGACCGGAGCGGGATACACCGATTGCCCTATTTCGGCATACGGCCAGTGAAGAAGTAAAAAATTCAGGGCTTATGAAATCGCATGATGTCGAACGTCAATGTTTTAGCGCGCAGTTTCCTGAGCCCAACACAAAATCATGGTGCGCACGTTCCAGAAAGACTCCGGCCGGGGATTACTTGAGTGCAGAACTAAATCGATTGCTGTTACCGGGGGAGATCGTTTATAGGCTCCAACTGCGTCCTGCGGTACCTGATTGGCTCCACGGAGCGGCCCCTGGAAAACTACGGACGACGACGGATGGAGATTGGTAGGAAGGGCGCCGTCGGACGCCGCTCAACCGCCTGACCGATCACGTCGAGGACACACACGCCTTGCACCGGAGGGATTTCGTTTCGGCGGAACGCAGCATGAATCCCGAAGCAGCTTCAAGGAGAAGAGCAACATGAAAAGAATTATCGTAATTTCTCTTACTGCCGTCCTAGTGATGTTTGCAGTCTGTCCGACTCAGGGCACCATGAACCAGGCCGGCACGAAATCTGACAATTCCCAGAAAACGGTCAGCATTTCGGGCAAAGTCAGTCACGATGGGAAGACGTTCAAAAGTGACAACCAGGTTAAGAATTGGACGGTGAGTAATCCGGATGCCTTGCAAGGCTACGAGGGGCAGCACGTAATGGTAACAGCCCACACTAGCGCAGACCAGAAAGAGATTTACATAGTGTCCGTCAAGTCGGTCGGCCGAGAGTAACTGGGGGCGATTTGTCCTCTTACGGCACGACCTTAAAAAGCGCCTGCATTCCGCCCCTCAGATGGTCGTTTACGTGGCAATGGAAGAGCCAGGTTCCTTCCTTATCGGGCGCCATGTCCGCAACTACCATCCCCATTGGGCCCAGCGTTATGGTGTCGGTACGCATATGGTTAGAAAGAACGGTTTGCCCATGCCAGTGCACCGTATGCACATCGTCCTCGTTGCTGTTGGCTAACAAGTACCACCGAACGCGGTCTCCTCGCTTCATTGTCAGCAGGGGCAGGTTGCCTTCGATCAAACCATTGATCGAGTACAACAGGTTCTGTTCCCGGAAAACCGGATCTGCAACTCTCATCGGCACAGATGAGGGCAGAGATGCACCTGTCTTTCTAGCTCCGGTCTCGAAGTACCAACTATCAGTTTCGTCAAACACGGCAAAGGCAGTCACAAACTCGCGGTCGACATCTTTCGGTGTCCCGTCCGGGCGACTGGCTCCGCGGGCGGTGATAATGATCGGGCCTAGCAGACCTGTATTCATGTCCTTTGATTCCACAAAGTGCCCGTGATACATCCACACGATTGAACTCGGATCTCCTGGACCCGGGCCGGCACGCTCGGGAACAGTCCAAGTGTAGGTGTAGCTCGCACCCGGCGGAACCATGTCATCTCTCTTGGCCGCGCTGGGCGTGCCATCGTTATAGGTTGCACCTTCGGAGTCTTTTGCATAGGCCAGGCCGTGAGTATGCAGGCTGCACGTGAGCTTTGTATTGTTCTTGAAGACGACTTGGATCGTGTCTCCAACCTCGGCTCGAATCAGGGGCCCCAGGATGCCGAGATGCTGCCACTCCATGGGGCGAGGTTTCTGGATTCGAAAGCTGGCGTCCGCGTACTCGTGAAATACAGCCTTAGGATAGGTTCGGTGACTGCGGCCCGCCACGCCTTCGCCTTCCGCTCCTTCAGGATGCGGGGTGCCGGTGAGCTCTCTTCCGTTGGGTGTGTAATCCCAGGTGACTTCATCGGCGGCGATAAAATAGGTGTGGACCTGGTTCCCAAGTCTGCCTTCCTGCCCGGGGCAAGCTCCACGTAAGAGTACAAAAGCTACCGTTGATGCCAACACATAACGCGCAAGAGTACGCAACCTTCGACCTCCCTCTGACGCTAATGAAAATGATATGGTATAGCACCACCGAAACTCAAAGTTGACGCAAGATTGGGCAGCTCAGATTGGCTCGGTTTAAACCTGAGGGCGTCGGTTTTCCTGCTTCGGCGCACGCAGATGGCTGATCTCACCGCGAAAACCTTCCGGAAAAGCTGATCCCACTGGTGATTCTGCATGCCATCAGGGGAAAGCCGATTCCGATATATGGTGACGGACAGAACGTACGCGACTGGCTGTTCGCCGCGGATCATTGTGAAGCAATTCGCGTGGTACTGGCCAAGGGACTTGTCGGTGAAACCTACAATATCCGGCGGCCGGCATGAGAAACACTATCTCCAGATCGTAACCATAATCTGTAATCTGTTCTATGCTTGACGGGCTGAGGCCTGATGATCCAGTTGTACCCCATCGTGAGCTCATCACCTTCATCAAGGACCGGCCTGGTCATGACCGCTGTTACGCGATTGATGCCAGCAAGATCGAGAGGGAACTGGGATGGAGACCTCGCGAGTATTTGAGACTGGTATTAGAAAGACCATTGACGGGTATCTGGCAAATGAAGATTGGGTCCAGGAAGTGACCACCGGAAACTACCGCCAGTGGATGGCTGCGCAATACTCTCTCGAAACTGGGGAATAGCACTGGAGAATCTCGAGTAATGACGAATAGCGGAAGGTCCGGATGCTATAAGGGGATCATTCTGGCGGGCGGGTCGGGAACGAGGCTTTATCCAGTCACCCAAGGAGTTTGCAAAAGCCTGCTGCCGATCTACGACAAGCCGATGATTTACTACCCGCTCTCAACCCTTATGCTGGCGGGAATACGAGACATCCTGATCATTTCCACTCCGCCAGACACGCCCCGATTCGAGCGGCTCCTGGGGGATGGGGGACGTTTCGGTCTCAGCCTCCAGTATGCGGTTCAAGCCCGGCCGGAAGGTATCGCTCAGGCCTTTCTGGTCGGTAGGGACTTCATCGGTTCATCTTGTTGTGCGCTGGTTTTAGGGGACAACATCTTTTATGGGCACGATTTTGCGAAAACTCTCCTACAGGCCTGCGAATCGAAGACAGGAGCGAAGATCTTTGCTTATCCGGTTCAAGATCCGGAGCGCTATGGAGTAGTTGAGTTTGATTCTGCCGGCACGGCTTTGAGTTTGGAAGAGAAACCGAAAGTTCCCAAGTCACGTTATGCGGTGACGGGGCTCTACTTCTACGACAATAATATCGTTGACATCGCAAAGTCTCTGAAACCGTCTGCGCGTGGTGAACTGGAGATTACGGACGTGAACAAGGCTTACCTGGAAAGGCGCCAATTGGACGTAGTGGTGATGGGTCGCGGCATGGCCTGGCTCGATACAGGAACTCACGAATCGATGTTGGAGGCCTCGCTTTTCATTCAGACTATTGAGTCACGCCAGGGACTGATGGTGGCGTGTCCAGAGGAGATAGCATTCCGTTGCGGCTACATTACTGCAGCGCATTTGGAAGCGATGGCCGGAGCCATGACGAATCACTACGGTGCCTATCTCCTCCAACTCCTCCATGAGAGGGTGTTCTGATGCCATCCACCCAGATCCTGGCTTCCTTGAGGGTTCAGGAAACTCCGCTGTCGGGCATGGTCATTCTTAAGCCCCGGGTGTTCGAAGATGCCCGTGGATATTTCTTGGAGTGTTACAACGAAAGGGACATGACCGAGGCGGGCATCGAGGAACGCTTCGTTCAGGATAACCATTCCTATTCTGTGCGAAACGTGGTGCGCGGGCTGCACTACCAAGTACGCCACCCGCAGGGCAAGCTTGTACGTGTCGCGGAGGGTGAGATTCTGGACGTGGCAGTGGATCTGAGATCCGGTTCATCCACCTTTGGCAAATGGCATGCTGTCACATTGTCGAGTCAAAATAAACGGATTCTCTGGGTTCCTCCGGGATTCGCGCATGGATTCCGAGCGCTCTCCGAAAGCGCTCATGTGCTATATAAAGCGACCGACTTCTACAATCCTGAACTTGAGCGAACCATTCTCTGGAACGATCCTGATTTGAACATTGATTGGGGTCTCGACAGTCCTCCGATCGTCTCTCGAAAAGATGCTGTTGGCAGCGCATTCAGAGAAGCTGAAAAATTTGAGTAGGGGTTTAAACGGGGGCCAAGAAACTGACGGCCCAACCATGCTCGTTCGACCCTCGCACTCTGACCTTTTCTGAGGCTCTAGACTGTCTACGTTGACATTCTCCTAACCAGGGCAGCCTAGGAGACCCTCAAGGGCACCGTCAAAAATGCCGCCGTTCCCCTGTTTGCTTTGATCCCTGCCCTGGGGTCGCGACCGGTGTGGCTACAGCGCCAGAAGCCCTATAATCACTATCAGTTACGGATTAGAATGCTAATGCCGTAAAGCTCTCGCTTCGGACGAGGAGGTTACGAAAGGATTGGGCCCCATCGTCAATCGAGCCATGTATTTGTGACGTCTAGACAAATCCGTCTCCTGCGGGGAAAATGCAGCTTGGATAGCGCGGGCTCATGTCTCGATACTGCCTAGTTTCGGTACTGGTTATGGCTGCGCTGCTGATCGGCTGCGGAGGGGGTACTTCTGCGGCGAAAATCGGTTCTGCCGGCAATGGCCCTGCCGCGTTGGGTCAACTTTCCGTTGCCCTGTCAACGATTGATTTCGGCAGCGTAACCGTTGGCAGCAGTGGCACTCGAACGGGGACGCTTACCGGCGCTACGTCCGCTGTGACGATATCCTCCGCGAGTTGGAATGGGCAGGGGTATTCCCTTAGCGGCATCACCTTTCCGGTGACAGTAATGGCAGGACAGAGTGTCCCCTTTACGGTCACCTTCGCCCCACAAGTGTCAGGTGGCGCCTCCGGGATCATTTCATTTATTAGCAACGCGTCCAATTCTCCAACCACCGAAGCATTGACCGGTATAGGGACTCAGGTAGCGGTGCACAGAGTGTCCCTTTTCTGGACTCCGAGCCCTTCCCAAGTGGTCGGTTACAACGTCTACCGCGGGACTACGTCTGGGGGGCCCTACCCTTTAAGGCTGACCGCGTCTCCACAGCCGATGACCACCCTCGTCGATAACACGGTTGTTGCCGGAACAACGTACTACTACGTCGCCACCTCGGTTGACGTGAACTCTTTGGAAAGCGTCTACTCCAACCAACTAACCGCCACCGTTCCCTAATTCTCCATCCTAGTTCTCGAGCTCTCGATCCCCCTTTTTCGATCGGCAGCCGCCCCCAAAACCAGACAGGTGAATCGAAAGTCCTCCGAGGCCATAGGGCTGAGCTACGACCAAAGAGCGTACCCAGGAAGAGCGGTGCGGCGTGGGATCCTGGGAATTCGCCATCCCGCAAATTTCCTGTTTTGGCTGGCTCTGCGTGCCCCGGTTTGCGGCACCAATCCGAATGAGGGTTCTCGGTGAATTGACCCGCCCCACATTTCTCTGTACGAATCGAAACTAGAGTTTTCAGGCTCCAGCTTAACTTGGCGAGGCTAGGAGATAGTTCTGCAATGACAATATCGGACGCTTGCACTTCACCGCAATTGCAAATCCTGCTCCTGACCGGCTGGGCTCGACGCGGACAACTTCGCCTTCGCCCACGATTTGAGTAGGACCAATGATATGATGTTCCGGTATCGTCAGAACGAAACTCACGTCACAATGTTGAGGGACTGCCGAATCCGCCTCCAGAAGGACGCCGCCCACACTTACGTTGTTACTGATGGCTCGAAGCTCAGAAACTGAGTTTCCGAGATCAAACTTCACGCTGACTGGATAGCGCAGACTGAACCGGCGATAACGGCGCTGTTGCGGATCGAATCCGCCGCTCCTGCGAGTCAGTTCGGCCATAAGATTCTTCGATTGGGTGCATGCTTACCTTGACACCATTCGTGATGTCCAGCAAGTGCACTACAGTACACTCCTGAGAAGGAATTCGGTGATCTGAATGTGGCCACTTGGACCCACGTTACGAGTCCAGAGCGCAATTAGAAACATGCAGCAAGCCCACCGGCCAGACCACCCCGCCTTTCAGATTCGTTAGCCAAATCCAGTCCGGAAAGGCGAGGCCTCCATCTCTGCGGTGCATCCTTGGTCACGTGTTGCCCTTGGACTACCGTGATTAAAAAATAGAGAATCCCCAAAGCCCGCGAGCGGGTGCGCCTGGCAGAGTCTTGCCTTGAAGTTTTCATGGCAATTTGCAGCGGGGATATTGGGGTGGTTTAGCGCGGCCACCGACCGCGCCTCCCGCCCGAAGCAATGCCGTCGGTTGGGTTCGCGCGAGAACGATCCCGGGACGAATTTTTAGAGCGACAGCGGGCGCGATAGACTTCCGATAGACTTCCTCCAGTGCTCCTACGCCGAGCGGAGAAACAATTTCATACGGTCCGGGGTTCGCGCCGAGCGTCAGAGCCATCCGTACGCGCCACTATATTCCCTAACGCAGGGCTGTCGGGCAACCGGGGCAATGCTCGGTGACTTTGCCCGCCTGATCGAGGGTGCGGTCACTAGTAACCATCAGCGAGGCGCGGGGTCCTGCGCCATAGAGCATTCGCACCAAGGCAATTTGGCCGTCCGTTCAAATTAGCCTGCCATCTTTGACGTTTTCCAAGTTTTCCTGCAAGCTGCTGTGGGGCGAGACTGTCGGTGGTTCCAAACGTCAATGGGAGTCTTGTTCGCTCTGACCGCGGCAGGGACGTGAAACAGGAGAGACAATCGATGAAAGAGTTGCGCAGAGATTTTCTGAGGTTTGCGGGGTTGGGCATGGCAACGGGTGCGACCGTCCTGATCGCCGATTCAGGGCAGGGGAAAAACCCAGGGAAGAGCGTGCAGACGAGCGAGAAGGCGCCCGTGTTCTTCGATGTCAGGATGTATGGCGCAACAGGAGACGGGAAGACGATCGACTCGCCGGCGATCAACGCCGCCATTGATGCGGCCACTGTGGCCGGTGGTGGAACCGTTGTTTTCCCAGCCGGTGTGTATGCCTGCTATTCGCTTCACCTCAAAAGCTTCGTGGCGCTATACCTGCAGCAGGGTGCGACGATACTTGCGGCGCCGACGCCCTATGAGGGGATGAGCTCGGGGGGATACGATGCAGCGGAGCCTCAGGGGGCATGGGAACCGTATCAGGACTTTGGCCACAATCACTGGCACAACAGCTTGATGTGGGGAGAAGGCATTCACGACTTCGGCGTCTTCGGGCCGGGTTTGATCTGGGGCAAGGGACTGAGCCGCGGGCACAATGAGAAGGTCTTGCCCGACACGACCCAACCGGGCGTGGCGAATAAGGCGATCGCGCTGAAGAATTGCCATAACGTTATTCTCAGTGACTTTTCCATTCTGCAGGGCGGCTGGTTCGGCATTCTGGCGACAGGCGTGGACAACCTGACCATCGACAATCTGAAGATTGATACCAATCGCGACGGGATGGACATCGATTGCTGCCGCAACGTGAGGGTGTCGAACTGCACGGTCAATTCTCCCTGGGACGATGGCGTCTGCCCGAAGAGCTCCTTCGCTCTTGGCTATGCCCGCGCGACCGAGAATGTGACCATTTCCAACTGCTATTTGACCGGCGACTACCAATTGGGTTCCGTCCTGGATGGAACCTGGAAACGGATGGATCCGAGCCTCGGGCGGGGTGCGACGGGAAGGATCAAGTGCGGGACCGAATCGAACGGCGGCTTCCGGAACATCACCATCTCGAACTGCGTATTCGAAAGCTGCCGTGGCATTGCTTTGGAGACCGTAGACGGAGCTTTGTGTGAAGACATCACCATTGTCGGAGTCACCATGCGCGACGTTCGCCACTCGCCGTTCTTTCTTCGGCTCGGATCACGCATGCGAGGGCCCAAGGACGCCCCGGTTGGAACCCTGAAGCGGATCCTCATAAGCAACATCACAAGTCAGGGGGCGGATACACTTCCATCCATTTTAAGTGGGGTCCCCGGGCACTTGATTGAGGACATCAAGATCAGCGACGTCTATCTACGCCAGATGGGAGGCGGCAGCTTAGACCTTGCTGCCCGGAAGCCGCCCGAAAACGAAGACCACTATCCGGAACCGACGATGTTTGGAGAGCTTCCTGCATGCGGGCTGTTTATCCGCAACGTTCGCAACCTGGAAGCGAGCAATGTGGAGATTGCAACGGAAAAGCCGGACGCAAGACCGGCGTTTTGGCTGAACAATGTGGATGGGGCTGACTTCTTCCGCATTAAAACGCCGCGCAATGTGGCGCCCGTCTTTCGCCTGCAGCAGGTCGAAGACTTTCGATCTTTCGGTTGCAAACCATTAGCGGATGCTTTCTTTGCCCATTCCGACCAGCGAGACATTTGAATAAGGCCGCGGCGTTGGTGCTCCGGGGGTTCTAGAAGCCATACCTGGCGACGACGCCCTTTTCGTGCTTTCCGATCACGGCGATCGCGGCGTGTTGGCTGGCCAGTGGGAGCGTCAGCCGTGTACCCGTCAGGGTGTCGCGGAGGTCTACCTTGGCGTCGTCGGCGCTGTCGGAAACAAGTACGTAGAGGACGGAATCCTGAAGCTCGATTGGATACACCAGCACGCCGTGAACCAGCGGCGATTGCAGCTCAAACATAGGCGTGATGCCGAGCTTGCCCGCCACGTAGGCGTACAAGTCGGCGGCAGGTTGGGTCCCTTCGGCCAATTCCACGGTATAGGCAGCCCAGAAGATGCGACCCTTACCGTAGGGGATCTCCTTGAGTGCGGATCCATCTTTGAATCGGAGCGAGTCCAGCCAGGTCTGCTTCTGCTGATCGAAAGAAAGCGGGATGGAACGGTTGGTCAGCGGAATGGCCGCGTTGTGATAGCTGAGCGGCTCGGTTTGCCCCTCGAGTTTCAATTCCGCGGCCCGGGCTGTAGTCTGCCCGTGTTCGTCGTGGCCCACGGGCCCGGTGATCAGCAGGCTTCCACCATCATCCGCGTACTTGAGCAGTGCCCGCCAAGCTTTTTCAGTGAGAGCCTGGGGCGAGGGCAAGATGGCAAGCTTGGGCGAGCCTAGCTTCTCGACCTGGTTCTCAGCGACTGCGTACAGAGCGAATTGATCGTCGTAGGCCAACGCCCGAACCGACTTGCGTTGCGCTTCTAGTTGCAGGTCTCCGATCACGGAAAACTGAGCTGCCTGCGAGGTGACCACCGCGATCGAAGGAGCCTTTGGATTGCGAAGATGCCCGCTCAGCTCCTTCGCGAAAGCGCCATAGCCACGCAATACCGCGGCTTCCGGCTTTTCGCTGGCATCGGGCAAAATGGCTCCGATGGGAGTCTCGTTGCTCTCTGTCATATCCGAATTCGTGTTCCACAGCCACTCAATGGCACCGGAGCCCTGAATAAAAGATACGGCAATCTTGCGTTCCAGGAGCGCGGCTTCGTTTTCCGGAGTGCGCCGCGCGGTCTCATCAAGGTTCAGTTCGCGCTGCAGACCAGTCTCCTGAATCAGCATGGCCTCTCCCGGCTGCTTGGCCAGAAGCGAATCCCAGAGCACATGGTCGTTCTGCCACCAGGAGTGGTTGGTGGTGAAATTGACGAACCGTCCCCAAAACGCTGGTGAGAGGCGATCCTGGATGCCACCCTCGTCTTGTCCTACCGTGATCAGTTGCTGCGATCCGCTGCCGCGAACTGCATCGCGCATGCTTCGTACCCATCCGGAGAAGACGTCCTGGGCAAAAAGAAAAAAGTCATAGACCTTGAGGGAGTTGTGGCCGACATACATGCCGCGCGGGGTGAATTCGAGTTCCTCAGGAAGTGGAATGGTTCCAGTGAAGGAAGCGGCCGGCAGATTCCATGTGGCGGCCAGCGCCGTCCGATCGGGATAGCGTTTGTTCAGCCAATCATTCCACGCCTGCAGTTCAATCGGGTCCCCATTGGGCCGCATCGTCCACAAATGCTGGGAGATGCTGGGCTCGTTGATGAAATCCCATGCCAGCCAGGGAACATCGTGGAAACGAGCCACGACAGCAGAGACCAGCGAGCGCTGTTTGCGGACAGCCTGGGGGTCGAGGTACGGATTTACGCCGCCCAGGACGTCGGGCAGGAAGGCAAAAAAATTGAACTGCACGGGCAGGCCGTTGCGCCGGGCGGTCATCAGAAAGGCTTCGATGGTGCGTAAGGTGCGCTCGTAAGGCTGTCCGTTTTCGTCACAGAGTTTATCCCAGCCGGTCCACCAGCCGCTCCGAATCATATTTAGGCCGGCCTGCTGGATCTGTGCGAGATCGCGGTCCCAGACGTAGGGATTGGGGTGTTCGAAGTAGAGACGCTGTACCTCGCTGGACATGTAGGTGGTCCCGACCACGGCGAGGGGGTGCCCATCGAGTTCGAAGTAATCCTGATTGACCGTGAGCTTCGGACCGGAACGCAAATAATCTTCGTCGCGTATCCAGAATCCGGAGTGATAGCGGGCGTGAATCTTTTCCCCGTTGCCATCGGTGTCGCGGCTCAGCAGTTCGGCCTCGATGACGTGCAGGCCCCTCGCGCCGGGGGCGGGGAGAACCAGAGGCTGCGCGGCAGGAACAGTGGCTGTCACAACCGACTGGTCCGACGGTAGGTCTGCGGGGAAGACCCTGATCCTCACGGTCAGTGGGGCCATGGTCGGTTGCATTGAGCGCCATGAAACGTTGAGTTGCACGGGCTCGCCCGCCAGATAGAGAGGAAGAACCGGCGTGACGGAAAATTCCTGGCTGCCTTGTAGGGCGGTCTCTGCGAGATCCTGGATCATCTTTCCGGTGCTGGGAGCGCCATAGAAATCAGGCGCCAGGTCGGCATTGAGAAAAACCCAGCGTCCGCCGTCAAAGCCGTTGTGCAGGTGATCGATCTGCAGGGCTGGGGCAGCCAGCTTACGGCCATCTTTTACGCCCCAGGCGAGGGCGTCGAGGCGAGCATCAATCGAGCCCGCCGACCCGCCTCGCTTGTAGAGGTCAGCCGCGCTCAGGCGAACGATGGGGCTGAAGGCGTTGCGCCAATGGAAAGCGGGCAGGCTCAGGGGAATTTCGGGATTCGTCTGGAATTGCAGTCCGTCCGAACCGTGCGTGATCTGGTACTGGTCAATCATTATGGCACGGGCGAAGCGCACGCTGTAGTCGCGCAGCTTCCAGCCGGTGGTGTCGCGGTACGCTGCGCGGGTAAAGGGTCGGCCGCCCAACACCAGCAGGTTGCCTCCGCGCTGCAGAAACGCGTGAATATCCGGCCAGGCAGATTCGGGGAAAGCCGAACCGTAGGGAAGCGCCAGCAGGCGTGTGGTCGAGTCTTTCAACCATGACGGCAATTGTTCTGCCGATGCGAAACGGGCGCCGGGAAGCAGGGTCTGTAATTGCTGGGGAGACGGGGCCGTGGTATCGGCGAGTGGAAATCCGGCCTCTGCAAACACTACCACGGGGGAGAAATGTTCCGCCGCTCGCACCGGGCCGCAGAAGCAGAGCAGGGAAGCGCAGAATAAGCACGCCAAGATTGGTCTCGTTGGGTTCATGATGACATTCATGATCGGCGAACCGGGGAAGGAAAAACTGGGGCAGTCTGAGGCATTGGCCCTCTCGTTGTCAATAACAAACCGGTTTTTGTCGCCTGAGTAAGCGATAACCCTCAATCTTACTCTGGCTTTCGTGGTGGTATGATGCTGGCCGATACCGCGGCCGCCGCCAAATGTGGGGCAGGTTCTCTTTCGCCCTAACGTGCTCTATTTTGTAGTTCAGCCTGGTGGCGAGTACGCTAGACTGTCGCCGCGCACTTGGATTGGTCTTGCAAAAACAGGGCAGAAGGAGTTTTGACCATGTCGGATTCATTCGCCAAGGAAATCACTCGCCGAGGCTTTATCACAAGAGTTGGTCAGGGCGTGGTGGCGGCCAATTTTGCCGGCTCTCTCTGGCCGGGCGCTGCGGCGCAGCAGGTGCCCGATCCGCCCGGAAAGAAAGTGGGGTGGGCGATTGTGGGCCTGGGCAGTCTATCCATTAACCAGATCCTGCCTGCTTTCGCGAAATGCGAAAAATCGAAGGTGGTGGCCCTGGTCAGCGGTCATCCCGACAAGGCCAACAAACTGGCGTTGCGCTACGGCGTAGATCTGAAGAACATCTACAACTATCAGAACTACGATCAGCTCAAAAACAATCCGGAAGTCGACGTCATCTACATCGTGTTGCCGAACGGCATGCATGCCGAATACACGATTCGCGGACATCAGGCAGGCAAACATGTCCTGTCGGAAAAGCCCATGGCCAATACACCGGCCGAGTGCCAACAAATGATTGACGCGGCTCGCAAAGCCAACCGTAAGCTGATGGTGGCTTATCGCTGCCGTTACGAACCCTACAACCAGGAGGCGATCCGGATGGCGCGCCAACAGGAACTGGGGCCCATCAAGGTCATTCTGGCCGATCACGGGTTCAACATCGGCGATCCAACGCAATGGCGGCTGAACAAAGACCTTGCCGGGGGCGGATCGCTGATGGACATCGGCATCTACTCCTTGCAGGCGGCGCGCTATATCTCCGGCGAGGAACCCAGCGAGATCAATGCGATGATGTACAGCACGCCGGGAGACCCGCGCTTCAAGGAAGTGGAGGAGTCGATCAATTTTCAACTCCACTTCCCCAGTGGCACCCTGGCCAATTGCACGTCTAGTTATGGCTACTCGGGGCAGAACCGTTACCGTGTAGTGACGACCAAGGGATGGTTCGAACTCGAACCGGCGACCGTTTACAGCGGTCTACGAATGCAAGTGCATCATGACAACACAACCGAGGAGCGTACACTTCCGGTGCGCGACCACTTCGCCCTGGAGATGGACCATATGTCCAGTTGCGTGATGGAGAACAAGCTGCCGCTCACGCCAGGCGAAGAGGGGTTGCGGGATTTGGTCATCATGACGGGCATCTATGAAGCGGCGAGAACTGGCAAGACGGTGAAGCTGTAACGGTAAGGTTGCACGGCCAAGTGGCCACGCGGGTCGGGGAAGTCAAGCCAACCTGCGGCAGGAGCATCCGGGATTCAGGATCATGCAAAAATCTCAGCAGGCTCTCGTTCTTGCTCGATTCGCGCTGCTAGGAGCTCTGACGTTATTGCCCGCCAAGACGGCCCGCGCCCAGTGGGCTCCAATGAATCCTGTAACCACATTTCTGCAACAGCCTGACGGCGTGCTTTTCACCATGACAACGGGTACGCTCAAGCTGCAGGTCTGCACGGATTCCATTGTCCGGGTTCGTTACTCAGCTACGACTTCGTTTTCCAACCTTCTCGATTATGTGGTCACCAAGAGCACTTGGCCCGAGACGAAGTGGACGATGCAGTCCACCAGCGAAGGCGTAACCTTGGCCACTTCGCGACTGATGGTGACGGTCACTCGCAAGGATGGCGCGATTACATATCGCGATCATGATGGCAAACAACTGGTCCAGGAGGCGTCCAGGAAGCTAACCCCGGCGAAAGTAAATGGCGAGGACACGTTTCGCGCGGAATCGTTCATCAACATCTACGGCTCCCGCGAGGGCCTCTACGGGCTCGGGCAGCACCAGGCGGGGGTTTGGAACTATCGTGGCGAGTCGGTGGATATTTCTCAGGACAACTCCAATATCTCGGTGCCGCTGCTGGTTTCGAGCAACGGCTACGGCATCTTCTGGAACAATGATTCGCGCAGCCGGTTCAACAACCGTTTCGCGAATTATATGTACATCAGCTCCGAGGTGGCCGACAACCTCGACTATTATTTCTTCTACGGACCGGATTTCGACACGATCATTAAGGCTTACCGCGACCTGACCGGGCAGGCGCCCCTGTTCGGCAAATGGGCTTACGGCTTCTGGCAATGCAAGAACCGTTACAGGTCGCAAGCGGAAATTCTGGGGATTGCCAGGAAATACCGGGAGCTGCACATTCCGGTCGATAACATCGTCCAGGATTGGTTCTGGTGGAATCGGAAGGGCGAGCACGTCTTCAATCAGAACTATCCCGATCCGAAGGGGATGGTGGACCAACTCCACGGCGAAAACTTTCATTTCATGATCTCGGTGTGGCCCTTCTTCGAGCCGGGCTCGGCGGTTTATGACGACATGGAAAAACGCGGCTGGTTCGTGGACAAGTTCAAGTTCGCCAAGCCGCCGTATCACACGGACGGAATGGCGGTGTACGACGCAACCAATCCAGAAGCCCGCAAGTATTACTGGCACCTGATGGAACAGGCTTTATTTAATGTCGGAGTTGACGCCTGGTGGCTGGACACAACCGAGCCGGAAACCGAGGGCCAGGAAGAAAATATTCTGCTGCACCATAAACTCGCCATCGGTAGCGGTGATCGTTATGTGAACATTTATCCCCTCATGACGACGGGTGCGGTTTATGACGGACAGCGGACTGCCTCGGACAAGAAACGGGTGTTCATTCTCTCGCGTTCGGCGTTTGCCGGCGATCAACGCTATGGAGTCACGGCATGGTCCGGCGACATTAATTCTGATTTTCTGACCTTCCGGCGACAGATTCCGGCGGGCTTGAATTTTGCCCTTTCCGGAATTCCTTACTGGACCACGGATATCGGCGGCTTCGTTTCCGGGGATCCTGATGATCCGGCGTACCGGGAATTGTTCGTGCGCTGGTTCCAGTACGGCACTTTCAATCCTATTCTGCGGGTGCATGGAACTCGCAAGACCGATCAGAACGAGCTATGGTCGTACGGGCCGGACGCGCAGAAAATCCTGGTGAACTTTGACCGGTTGCGCTATCGCATGCTGCCCTACATTTACTCGCTTGCCTGGAGGACTACGAGCGAAGGCTACACCCCAATGCGTCCGCTGGTCATGGAATTTCGCTCCGATGTTCGCGCGCAGAACATTGGCGATCAGTTCATGTTCGGCCCGGCGTTCCTGGTAAACCCGGTGACCGAAGCTGCTGCCACAACCCGGCGCCTCTATCTGCCGGAGTCCAAGTGGTACGACTTCTGGACGGGATCAGCGATCGTGGGCGGTCGAACGATCGACGCCGATGCTCCGGTGGAGCGGCTGCCGCTCTATGTCCGTGCCGGATCGATTCTCCCGCTGGGGCCTGAGGAGGAATGGTCCACCGAGAAACCCGCCGACCCGATTGAACTCCGAGTTTACCGGGGCGCGGACGGAGATTTCACGTTGTACGAAGACGAAAACGACAGCTACAACTATGAGAAAGGCGCCTACGTAACTATTCCACTTCATTGGGATGACGTGAAACAGGTGCTGACCCTTGGGGATCGCAAAGGCCAGTTCCCAGGCATGCTGCAAAGCCGGGTCTTCCGCGTCGTTTTCGTCGGTGAAAACCACGGGGTAGGAATCAGTCAAGAAGAGAAGCCTGATAAGAGCGTACCGTATTCCGGGAAGCAGACCACCGTGGTCCCCTAGCGCTCCGCTCTTCGCTGGTCTTGCATTTCGGGTTCTTGGGTCGACTTCAAAAGTCAGGCTATCTGTACCCTGCAACGTCGTTGCCCGGCTGTCGGGGCGGAGTCGTCGCGGTAATCTGATAGTCGGCGTAGTCAATGGTGAACAAGGCATGGCCGCCCAAACGAATCGTAGTGGTGCTGCGATTCGATCGCGGAAGCCAGAAATCGCCCACTTTCGCGTAAACCTGTTCGATTTGTGTCTCTTTCGTCCAGAAGGACGGGTTTTTGGCGGGCTCTCCCTCGATACGGGTCACGGCAAAGTCCGCTGCGTCAACCCAGATTCGACCTCGATATAAAAGCTTATTCTGGGTGCGGGGCACGACGGAAAGAACGTAGACGGAACCGCCCGGAGTTTTCTCCTGTCCCACCAGGGAGAAGCTGTAGTTGTCACGATTGAGGGCCACGGCGCGTTGATTTTCCTCGGTGACCGCGTCTCTCTCACTCTGCAGCATCCTCTTGAATACGCGCTCAATCAGCAGCTTGGAGCCGGTTTCTGACCTTACGGTGAATTCTTTGGTGCCGGGGGCCTTGAAGTTAACGCCTACAATCATCTCCGCGGCCCGAGTACCAGGGAAGCCGTGATATTCCAGGCGATACGTTCTGGTTCCGCTATAGGCCGCGAGCGCCCGGGACCGCTCCAGGTTTTGCCGCACCAGGTTGTCTACGATCTCGTCTGTGCCCAGCCCCGCCGGCGTTTCGAGCAAAGCGGGCTTCGACGTTTGAGCCCAGGCCATCTGCCACGCTCCCACACAGATCAGGATGATCACCTTCAGCGAGGCAGAATGGGGATACATTTTCATGGGCTGTCCGCAGAATAACGCCCTCAGTCTCACAGAAGTGGTCAATTTTGACCAGTCTTCTCCTGCCTCGAGATACGACAATTTCTCCATTCCCGCCGTTTTTCGGGGCGACGAACTGCAGAGCCGATTTTACAATCCTGGATCCGAAAAATGCCGTTTCGGGCGCGTTCCCTCGCCCTGCTTAAGCAAGACCGCCTGAGGAGGGCACAAACGAGTGCGCGTTCATCTCGTTAATCCGAGCGAAGTGTCTTTCGGCACAGCAGTCATTACTCCCCGCTGGCTGTACGTTCTGGCGGCCGCGACACCCGCGCGTTTTGGCGATCCTCGCCTGGTGGATGAAACTCTCGAAGCCTTGGATCCGCTCGACATTCAGGCGGGAGATATCGTCGGCATCGGCATCCATACCGCCAATGCACTTCGCGGCTACGAGATTGGCAAAATAGCGCGCGATCGGGGTGCACACGTGGTGTTCGGCGGAATTCACGCAACCTTGTACCCGAATGAGGCGCATGATCTGGGTGGCGCGCACGCGGTAGTCAAAGGGGATGGAGATGTGGTCTGGGCGAGAGTATTGGCGGATTGCTCCTCCGGCACTCCGCTGCCAGTGTATGAAGGCGGAAGGATTGAGGCCTCTGAATTCCTGCCGGCACGCTGGGATCTGGTGCCGCGGAAGAGCTACATGTGGGCTTCGGTACAGACCGTCCGGGGCTGTCCCAAGCATTGCTCTTTTTGCTCGGTGTGGCGGACGGACGGGCAGCGTCCTCGCCAGCGTGCTTCGGACGTGGTGATCGAGGAAATCGTGCAGCTGCGGCGGCTCGGTTTTCGCTTCATTGCGCTCGCCGACGACAATTTCTATCCTGTGACTCTGACCGACCTGCACCTGGCCGCCCAGCAGAACAATGCGACGCGGCTGAATGAGCTCAAAGCCATTCGAGCCGAGCGGTTCGAGTTGATGGCACGGCTGTCGCAGCTTCCCGCGGACATGATTTTCTTCACTCAAATCACCATGGAGGCGGCGGAAGACCCCGAGTTCCTGGATGCCATGCACAAGGCCAATATCAAGGGTGCGCTGGTGGGAGTGGAGTCGGTGACTCCGGAGGGCTTGAAGGACGTTTATAAAGAGTTCAATGCGTCCGGGGCAGACTTGGTAGAGCAGTTGAGAACATTCCGCCGCCACGGAGTGTATGTTCTCGGGTCTTTCATCTTTGGCTTGCCCAGTGATCGTCCCGAAACTTTCGATGCTACCGCCACGGCTGCGGCGCAGGCCGAAGTTGCATTTGCCCAGTTTGTGATGTTAACCCCCTATCCTGGCACCGTGGACTTTAACCGCTGGGAAAAGGAGATGGCGGATTCGCCCATACGGATCGCAGGCATTCCCATCACCCGTCGTTGGCTGATTCCGCCCGCGCTTCGACCCAAGCTCTACTGGGCGCACCCCACCATGTCTGCGGAGGAAGTTCGGGAACGCACCCAATCCGTTTGGGATACGTTTTATAGTCTAAAGTACATTTGGGCGCGGTCCGGGTTCATAAAATCGATGCGCGCCCGCTTGGCTTTTGTTCTGATCTCGAAAATCTACCGCCAGATGTATGCCGATACCGGTATCGCGACCGACAGTGCGCGGGTGTCGCGCTCCGCACAGTGGGCCCGGTGGTTGGCTAAACCCTGTCAACGGCTGTTTGCAGCTCCTCCCATGCCGCACCTCAAGCTGCCCGAGCCATGGGCCGCGTCCACTCCGGTGGAGCAGGTAAGTTCGGTGAGCTAAGTTCGGTGAGCTAAGCAAACCAGGCGGCAGACTCTTAGTCAGCCACCGACTTCGTGTTCGGTACTTGTTTTTCCAGCGCAGCGTTGCGATTCAGCCCGCGAGGGCGATTCGATGCGTGCCGCAAATATTTAACGGTAAAGGGTTTGGCGCCCGCCTACCCCGGATAATTCTCCCCGCAATTTGCCCCGATTCATCAGAATTTCACGCTTTTGTAACCTTCTCGTAACACGGCGAACGTAAAAGGAACAGTACTCAAGAATTGTCGGGCGAGCATGCACTCGGTGTGAGCCCCCAGCCGTTGTAGTGTTCGAAACCGGTCAAACACAGAGCTTTATAAGCGGGCAGTGGTGCGCGAAGGCAGACTTTCATCAAGCGTGTGTCCTCTGCAAGATGCCAGAGGCAAAAAGGAGAAATAATGAAGTCCGTTCTCAGGTGGTGCGTAGTTCTGCTGTTGGCTAGTACGCTGCTGGCGCAAACTGCGGCCAAACCCAGAGCCAAGAAGGCGGCCGCCAAGCGTGCCCAACCCGCTGTGACTTTGCAGGATATACAGTCCTTGAAAGATGCGCTAGCCGCCCAGCAGCAGCAGATCGAGCAGCTCAAGCAGGAAGTGCAACAAAAGGATCAGGCTTGGCAACAGGCCCAGCAACAGCTGCAACTGGCTCAGAGCACAGCCAGCGATGCACAGGTAAAGGCGGCATCCGCGGAAACCGTTGCCAATAGCCAGAAAGATACTGTCGTCAAGCTGGACAGCGACATGACGGACGTGAAAACCACCTTGACCAACACCGCGGTCGGAACCCAGGAAGAGCAGAAGCGCATGTCGGCGTTGGAAGGCCTGGTGGGACGTTTCCGTTTCAATGGCGACGTCCGGGTTCGCGGTGAAAGCTTCTCGCAGGACGCGGTCGCGGACCGCAATCGCGCTCGCATTCGGGTTCGCTTTGGCTTTGACGGAAAGCTAAACGAAGACTTTATTGCCGGCATTTCCTTGGCTTCGGGTGGGTTGGGTGATCCGACCTCGACCAACGAGTCGCTCACAAATTTCTTTGACCGCAAGACTATTGCTCTGGACCGCGGATACATCACCTATAACCCAGTGGCTCACCGGT